>VOFC01007056.1_pt1 | contig 194294 bp, 242 predicted proteins | sample 5384161 | NCBI WGS metagenome assembly VOFC01 (sample SAMN12384722, study PRJNA508395) | human gut metagenome | isolation source: healthy gut B | host: Homo sapiens
TGTCGGTGAAGTCGATAATCTGCGGCAACTTCACGTAACGGGCGGTTTCCCGCTTCACCTTCTCGTTGTCCACCACGATTTCACAATGGAAAATCTTCTGTTCTATCCGTTCTCGTCGAAATTGTCCGCCACAGCCCCCACGAACATACCTTGCGTGAGGTTGGATATTTTGCTGGCGGGTATCAGGCTGTCCATCTGGGTGCTTATCGAGGTGGACTTCTCCCGCTGGTTGATGGTCATGCTCTGCCGCTTCTGCAACACCTTTCCGAAACGCTCCGACAATATCTTTGCCGTCTCGCCGACCACTTGACCGCTGAAAATATTGCCCACCGTGTTTTGTATGACCTTGCTTTCCTTGTCCCCGTAATCACGGGTAAGCTGGCTGTAATCCTGAAAGCCCAGCAGGACAGCCACCTTGTTGCTCCGGGCGGTGGCAATCAGGTTGTCCAGACCCCGAAAGTAGATAGTGGGCAACTCGTCTATTATCACCGAGCTTTTAAGCTGACCCTTCTTGTTTATCAGCTTTACGATACGGCTGTTGTACAGACCGAGTGCCGCCGAATAGATGTTCTGGCGGTCAGGATTGTTGCCGACCACCAGTATTTTAGGCTCTTTCGGGTTGTTTATATCCAGCGAGAAATCATCGCCCGTCATTACCCAGTAAAGTGCCGGGCTTATCATACGGGAAAGCGGGATTTTCGCACTCGCTATCTGCCCCTGCAACTGCTCCTGCGCATCGGATTCCCAAGCATCTACGAACGGAGAAAGATAGTTCTCCAGTTCGGGATAGCTGCGTAAAATCGTGAACACATCGGCGTATTTCTTGTTCAACAGTTCTATGGCATGGGGGAACGTGCAATACTTACCGCCTTGATAGATACGGAGATACCAGATTATAGCCGCCAAAAGGATAATCGGGCTTTCCACAAAGAAGTCACCCTGCTTGCTTATCCAAGAGCGGTTAAGGTTGAGCATTATCGTGTAACTGGCTTCGTAAGCGTCCGCAATGTCCGACATGAAGCTGGCGTTTATCGGGTTGCACCGATGGCTCTTGCGTGGGTCGTCAAAGTTGATAACGTAAAACTTCGGCTTTACCTTGTAGCCATCCAAGTGATTAAGCAAGTGATTATAAGCGATTTCCGATAAATCGGGAAACTTGTAATCATAACAATACATCGAAAATCCCTTCTCGATTTGCTGTTTTATGTAACTGTTCACCACGGCGTATGACTTTCCGCTGCCCGGCGTACCCAGCACAAGGCTGGCACGGAACGGGTTCACCACGTTTATCCAGCCGTTGTTCCACTTCTTCTTATAGTAGAACCGGGTGGGCAGGTTCACGGAGTATTCATTTTCTATCAGCGGGTTTCCTGCTGGAAACTCTCATTTTCCGTGTTAAAGACATCATCCATCAGGTTGTTCTTCAACAGGCGGGACATCCATGTACCCGCCATGAGCAGGCATATATAGCCCACAGACAGCGTGGCGATGTAAAACGCCGTGTCCGCCGTATGCGGAAGCGACAGTTCCAGCAGCCACCAGTTGAAGAAGAACAGCATGACACCCGCCGCAAGGCAGCAGTAAATCTTCACCCAAGTTATCTTCTCATCCTTCACCCCTTTGGTCCCGATGCATGACAAGGCGAGGAACACCACAGAGAAAAGTTTCGTCCAAAGAACAGACGAGAACAGTCCGGTGGTGCGCTGGAAGTTCCACAAAATCTTATCCATTACCTCAAAGGTTACTCCCAGCCTTTCAGGCTGGAGTAACAGAACCAGTACACGTTGATTCCCACGAATAGAATACTGACAGCCCGCATAAAGTCCATGACCCTTGCAAGCCCCCTCAAATCATCTTCCTGTTGCATAATCGTATGTTTTTATGTTAATCAGTTAGTCGATGCGCCTTGTACGCTTCTTTTTCTTCTTCTTTCTCTTTTGGCTGGCAGTGTCCTGTGGCTCATCACCGCCTGATGCACCGCCGAACAATCCTCCAAAAGCACCTACTACGGAAGCCACACCCGAAACAAGAGTTTCTTTTGATGCAAAGTCCGGCTGTTCCTGATGCGTGGTTGTTCCTGCCGTATGCCCGTTTTCCTTTCATCGGAATATAAATCGTTGAACACGTTCGCCGAATACTCCTTGCCCAAGCGTGAACCGTTCAGCACCACCCGGCTGTCGTGGTCGATGAACGTAACGCCATAGATGCGCCCGCTGTCGTTCCGGCGGAACACCACGTCAATGCCCTGCCGATTCAGTTCCCGTTCAAACTCCAACCGGGTGCGGGCTGTCCGCATGGCGGCGGCGACAATTTTCCGGGTACGCTCTTTCAGTTTTCCGTCCTTAATCACTTTACCAGATTTCTCCATCCTGCGCTGTACCGCTTCATACCCCACCGACCTGCCGATGCGGGATGCCTTTACCGGATTGCCCACCTTCTCGCCCTTGCCGTTCATGGCAGAATAGACAATGCCCTGATAGGGTCTGCCGTTTATCTCCCCCTTGACTTCCTCGGCGCACACGTTATAGGCGGCAAGCAACGCCCTGTACTCCCCGAACGACTGGAAACGGTAGCCGTAGCAAGCCGCTTTCACGGTATTGCCGATTTGGTGTTTCACGTCCCCGGCTTCGTAATCCACCTTTTTAAGTTCCGGGCGTTCGGCACGTTCTCTCCGCTCCGCCGGGTGCAGGTTGTATTTCCTTTCCAGTTCACGGGTAATCTGTTTGCTTCTCCGATGCTCGAACCTGTCATTCAGCGGTCTGCCGTTTTCGTCCACCCGCAAGCCTACGATGTGGATATGGTGGCGGTCGATGTCGGTATGCTTATATACTAAATAAGGTTGCCCGCCATAACCCAGCTTTGCATATACTCCCGGGCAATGTCAGACAGTTGCTGGTCTGAAAGCACGTCTTCCGGGTGCGGGTTTATGGAAATGTGGAGTATCGGTTTCTTGGGTGGAAAGTTGCACGGGCATCTGCATCTCGAAGCTGCGCATACACTCGCCGATAGAGAAATGCCCGTCCTCATTAACAACATTTTGTTGGAGAAAAGCACTTTTGCTTCCCTGTTGTCCACCTTTTCCTGATTGTATGCCAGTGCGCCGAACATGGAACTTCCCGTACTTATTTTGGCAACCATAGTTCCCTGCACTCGTTTGTCAGGCGATAACCTGACGGTTCAAAGCTGATAATTCGGCGGTCGCCTTTTCCAGTTTATAGAGGAAAGCCAGTGCCTTTTTCTCCGAAAAGTTGCTGTGCAACGCTTTTACGACTTGGTTGTAATTGACTGCAACCGCCCGGAACTGGGCGTAAAATTCCGTCAGCTTGGCGCAATACTCGACCGCCGACTTGTCCACTTTCACCACCCGGAACGGCTCGCCGAAGATACGTGCGGCAATGAAACGGGACTTGCTCGTAACGCCCGACTGCTCCCATTGCGCGAGGAAGCGGGCGTTCTCCCGGTCATTCAGGTACAGCACATGGCGGTGCTTCGCCGGGTCTTGTAGGGCGGGACGACCGCCCTTGTTGGTTCTTCTTGTTTCCATACTGCTTTGAATTAAAAAATCACGACTTCGGAGTGGTTTTCACCCCGCAAGGGGCAAGGCGTTTTCAGGCACGGAAAACGGTTTCGCGGCACACGAAACACACCTTGCTATTTTCTGGCGAAAATCGAAAATCCGTCCCTGACGGATTGGGGTCAGCACAAGACGGCAAGCCTGCCATATCCCACAATCGGATTCCATATTTCCGCCCCTGCGGTTCGTTACTCCGCTGCAAAGTAACGGTGATTTATAATGCTGTAAAATAGCCGGTTGGTGGACAAACCGGGACATTGGGGGACAAAGCGGGACGCATCTGAAAACGGACGCTTTTTCTCCTTTTATTTGCAGAAGATTTCAAGATTGAAAGCAATATGGAGAGTCCTATTTCAAGCAAGAATGACTGGCTGGAAGCAAGATTTCAAGACAGCAGGATTGCAAGGTTTCAAGATAATGAAAGATGGAAGCAAGATTGGAATAAAACAATCTTTCCACATTTCAAGATTGCAGTGTGGAAACAAAGAAAGCCATATAGCCGGATTGAATGAAATAAATAAACAAACCTATCAACCAATAATGAACGCAAGCAATATGGAAAACGAGAGAACACCCTTTTATGTCGCCTTCTCCACCCAGAAGGGCGGGGTCGGCAAGACCACCTTCACCGTGCTGGCGGCAAGCTACCTCCACTACCTCAAAGGCTACGATGTGGCGGTAGTCGATTGCGACTACCCGCAGCACTCCATCGCCGGGATGCGCAAGCGGGATGCCGAAACGGTGTCCTCCGACGAGGAATACAAGCGCATGGCGTATGAACAGTTCACCCGGCTGGGCAAGAAAGCCTACCCGGTATTGTGCAGCCCTCCTGAAAAGGCGATAGCTACCGCCGATGAATACGTAGCCGGAACGGGCGACAAGCCCGACATCGTGTTCTTCGACCTGCCCGGTACGGTGAACAGCGAGGGCGTGATAAGCTCCCTTGCCGGGATGGACTACATCTTCACCCCGATTTCCGCCGACAAGGTGGTGCTGGAAAGCAGCCTGTCATTTGCGGCGGCTATCCACAAGCTGTTGGTGAAGGAACGAAGCCTGCCGACTTGCCGGGTTGTACCTCTTTTGGAACATGGTGGACGGTCGGGAGAAAACAGACCTTTATACCGCCTACGACAAAGCCATAAAGGAACTGGAACTGCCGCTGCTGAAAACCTTTATCCCCGACACCAAACGCTACAAGAAGGAACTGGCGGCTGACAAGAAAACAGTGTTCCGCTCCACGCTCTTTCCCGCCAGCCGTCCGCTGGTCAGGGGCAGCAACTTGGAAGAACTGATAACGGAAATGATGTATCACATTAAATTACAATGATATGACAAAGCAAAACGGCACTCTGCCGAAAATAGACGAGGATTTCATGCGTGAACTCATCTCGCAGGGTGTCCCAGTCAAGCAAGACAATGACAGGACGGATGACGTGCCGCAAGAAGCACAGGCGGAAGCGGTGCAGACGGAAAAACCGACACCCCGCAAGCGAAAAAACAGTCCGGGCGGCTACCGGGAAACCTACTTTCAGAAAGTGGAACTGACCGACAGGCAACCCTTGTACGTGAGCCGTGCGACACACGAGAAGCTGATGCGCATCGTAACGGTGATAAGCGGGCGCAAGGTAACGGTAAGCAGTTACGTGGAAAATATTCTGCTGCGCCACTTCGAGCAGTACCAAGACGAGATAAACACCCTGTATGAAAACAATTTCCAAAAACCGTTTTAGCCATGACGATAATTTATTGCATCATCACTTTACTGGTCGTGTACTACCTTGCCCTGTGGGGCTGGTATCGACATGCGGATAACAAGACGGAAAACAGCGCAGGCAATGAAACGCTTCCTGAAAATGAGGATTCAGCCGGATATACCCTGATAGGCAAGAGCCGCTACAAGGGCGGACAAATCAACCCACAGCCGGACAAATCCGGACACCTCCCGCAAGCGGCTGAAAATGATACTATTTTTGCGGCGCAAGCTGCCGGACAACCGGACGAAACGCCCGGCTATGGGGATGACGAACCGGACTACGAGGACGAGGAAATCGCCGGGTACATGGAGGGCGACGACACGGGTCGGGCTACGGGCGTGAGCTTTGACGAGCTGGGCGAAGCGGTGCGCACGGCGAACGCCGACACCTCCACCGAAGCGGAACAGCGGCAAGCCGCCGGGACGCTGGCGAGGATTGAGGGGACAAACCTCTACGATGCGGTGGTGGAGAACATCAACGGCGGGCTGGCAAGGGTGGCGGAACTGCTGAAACGCAATGAAGCGGAACTGGCTCCGGCAGCTGTCCCAACCGCTGCCGCCGACACGGGCAAGGAATACGGGACGTTCGACATGAACGAATATCTATAATATAATGTATAATTCAAACTCAATTCGCAATGGAAACGAAAAAGAAAATCATTCTGTCGGCGGCTCTCCTTGCCGCTGTGGTAAGTGCCTACGCACAGGGCAACGGGCAGGCGGGTATCACCGAAGCCACGAACCTCATTACCAGCTATTTCGACCCCGGCACGAAACTCGTGTACGCCATCGGTGCGGTCTGCGGCTTGATTGGCGGGGTAAAGGTATATAACAAGTTTTCAAGCGGCGACCCGGACACCTCAAAGACCGCCGCAAGCTGGTTCGGTGCCTGTATCTTCCTGATTGTCGCCGCCACCATCCTCCGGTCGTTCTTCCTCTTAAGTGCGTAGGTGTATGGCAGAATATCCGGTAAACAGGGGTATCGGCAAGCCCGTGGAGTTCAAGGGGCTGAAAAGCCAGTACCTTTTCATCTTCGCAGGCGGCTTGCTCGCCGTGTTCGTGGTGTTCATCGTCCTGTTCATGGCGGGCGTGAACCAGTGGGTCTGCATCGTCTTCATCGTGTCTGCATCACTGCTGCTCGTGTGGCAGACCTTCCGGCTCAATGCCCGGTACGGCACATACGGGCTGATGAAGATAGCCGCCCGCAAACGGCATCCACGTTTCATTATCAGCCGCAAGGCGATACCCCGATTATTCACCTATAAAAGAAGAAAGGAAACCGACCAATGAGGAATACATTAAAGGCTACCACGCTGGAAAGGAAGTTTCCCCTTCTTGGCGGTAGAAAACGGCTGCATCGTCTCGAAGGATGCCGACATCACGGTGGCTTTCCGGGTGGAACTGCCCGAACTGTTCACCGTTACCCGTGCCGAATACGAAGCCATCCATTCGGCATGGTACAAGGCAATCAAGGTGCTGCCCGGCTACTCCATCGTACACAAGCAGGACTTCTTCATCACGGAGAACTACCAGCCCGACACGGAAAAGGACGGGCTCAGCTTCCTGTCCCGGAGTTTTGAGCGGCATTTCAATGAACGCCCGTTCCTGAACCATTACTGCTACCTGTTCCTGACCAAGACGACCAAAGAAAGAAGCCGCCGACAAAGCGATTTCTCCACGCTCTGCCGGGGCAGGATTGTCCCGCAGGAGATTACGGACAAGGAAACGGTTACGAAGTTCGTTGAAGCGGTCGGGCAGTTCGAGCGTATCATGAACGACAGCGGTTTCATCACGCTTGCCCGGCTGACCGCACCGGAAATCACCGGGGAGGACGGACGGGCGGGCATCATCGAGAAATACTTCTCGCTCTCCCAGACCGACACCACCTCGCTAAAGGACATCGGGCTGTACCCGGAGGAAATGCGCATCGGCGATGACATCCTGTGCCTGCACACCCTTTCGGACGTGGAGGATTTGCCCGGCAAGCTCGGCACGGACTTCCGGTTTGAAAAGCTCTCCACCGACCGGAGCGATTGCAGGCTGAGTTTTGCCGCCCCGGTGGGCGTGCTGCTTTCGTGCAACCACGTCTATAACCAATATATATTTATAGATGACCACGCCGAGAACCTGAAAAACTTCGAGCAGACCGCCCGGAACATGCAGTCGCTCTCCCGTTACTCACGTGCCAACCAAGTAAACAAGGAATGGATAGACGAATACCTGAACGAAGCGCACAGCAAGGGGCTTGTCTCGGTGCGTTGCCACTGCAACGTCATGGCATGGAGCGATGACAGGGAGGAAATCAAGCGCATACGCAACGATGTGGGAAGCCAACTTGCGCTAATGGAGTGCAAGCCACGCCACAACACGGTGGACGTGCCCACGCTCTTTTGGGCAGGCATACCCGGCAACGAAGCCGACTTCCCGGCGGAGGAAAGTTTCTACACGTTCTTGGGGCAGGCTCTCTGCCTGTTCGTGGAGGAAACCAACTACAAGAGTTCGCTTTCGCCCTTCGGCATCAAGATGGCGGACAGGGTGAGCGGTCGCCCGCTGCATATCGACATATCCGACCTGCCCATGAAGAAGGGCATTACGACCAACCGCAACAAGTTCATACTTGGGCCGAGCGGTTCGGGGAAGTCTTTCTTCACCAACCACATGGTGCGCCAATATTACGAACAGGGCGCACATGTGCTGCTGGTCGATACGGGCAACAGTTACTTGGGGCTGTCCCAGCTAATCCATAACCGAACGCACGGCGAGGACGGGATTTATTTCACGTACACCAACGAAAGCCCGATAGCGTTCAACCCGTTCTATGTCGAGGACGGGGTGTTTGACATCGAGAAGAAAGAGAGTATCAAGACCCTTATACTCACCCTGTGGAAGCGGGACGATGAAGCCCCGAAGCGGTCGGAAGAAGTGGCGTTGTCCAATGCGGTAAGTGCCTACATCGAACGTATCACGGGGGACAAATCAGTTACGCCCTGCTTCAACACGTTCTACGAGTTCGTGCGGGACGAGTACCGCCGACAACTGGAACGGAAGAATGTCCGGGAAAAGGACTTCGACATTGACGGCTTCCTGAACGTGCTTGAACCGTACTATCGTGGTGGCGAATATGACTACCTGTTGAACTCCAACAAGGAACTGGATTTATTGCATAAACGATTCATTGTCTTTGAGTTGGATAACATCAAAGACCACAAGATTCTGTTTCCGATAACGACCATCATCATTATGGAAGCCTTTATAAACAAGATGCGCAAGCTAAAAGGAATAAGGAAACTGATACTGATTGAAGAAGCGTGGAAAGCGATTGCATCGGCGAACATGGCGGATTACATCAAGTACCTCTACAAGACCGTCCGGAAGTATTTCGGGGAAGCGATTGTAGTCACGCAGGAGGTGGAGGATATTATTTCCTCGCCCATTGTGAAAGAGAGCATCATCAATAACTCGGACTGCAAAATATTGTTAGACCAGCGAAAATACCTGAACAAGTTCGACAGCATACAGAACCTCTTGGGACTGACCGACAAGGAGCGTTCGCAGATATTGTCTATCAACATGGCGAACCATCCCGGACGGAAGTACAAGGAGGTGTTCTTCTCGCTGGGCGGCACACAGTCGGCGGTATATGCCACCGAAGTATCATTGGAGGAATACTACACGTACACGACCGAAGAAAGCGAGAAGATGGAGCTGTTCGCCCTCGCCGACAAGCTGGGCGGCAACCTTGAACTGGCTATCAAGCGGCTGGCGGAAAGCAAGCGTAATCCACAATCATCAACAACTTAAAATCAGGAATATGAAACGTACAAGCAAGTTTTTGGCACTCTTTTCCTGTGTCCTGTTGCTGGCATCCTGCAAGGATGATCCGGAAAAGCAACTGGAGCGGATGCAGGGTGAATGGGTACACGTCAAAGGTCGCCCGGCTTTCACCCTTTCGGGAAAAGGCGGCACATACAATGTTACCCGGAAAGCGAATATCCGGGGGAAAGTTCTGGAAACCTCCTATCTGATAACGGAACACGGCGGAAAGCTGTTCATTGAGACAGGCTTCGCCATCCTCCTGACCTATGACAAGGAACGAGACCGGATAATCCTTTCGCCCGGCGGAGAATACAAGCGAGTTTCAAACATTAAAAAAGGGACAAGATGAAAAAACTGTTAGTAATCGTATCTATATGCCTGTGTGTTGCAGGCAGGGCAAACGCCCAATGGGTCGTGTCAGACCCCGGCAACCTCGCCCAGAGCATCATCAACTCCGCCAAGGAAATGGTGGAAACGGCGGGGACGAAAGCCAACACACTGAACGGCTTTCTGGAAACGCAGAAGATATTCCAGCAGAGCAAGCAGTTCTACGATGCACTCAAATCGGTGCATGACGTGGTGAAGGGCGGCGTAAAGGTAGGCAAGTCCATCGCTCTGGTGGCGGAAATCTCCGAAATCTACGTGCGCAACTTCCAGAACATGCTGGCTGACCCGAATTTCACGGCGGACGAGCTTGCCGCCATATCCTCCGGCTACGCCATGCTGCTGGATGAGAGTTCGGACGTGTTGCAGGACTTGAAAAACGTGGTGAACGTCACGGGCATGTCGCTCTCGGATGCCGAACGGCTGGCGGTCATCGACCGGGCGTACAACAGCCTGATGAATTACCGCAACCTCGTGAACTACTATACCCGCAAGAACATCTCGGTGTCCTACCTGCGGGCGAAGAAAAAGAACGACACCGACCGGGTGCTGGCTCTCTACGGCTCGGCGGATGAACGCTACTGGTAACATGTAACAATCGGTATGCCTATGTTATTAGCGGTGGAATTTGACAACCTGCACCAAGTGTTGCGGGTGCTGTATGACGAGATGATGCCCCTGTGCGGCGATATGACAGGTGTCGCCAAAGGCATAGCCGGGCTGGGCGCGCTGTTCTACGTAGCCGCCAAGGTGTGGCAGTCGCTCGCGCGGGCGGAAGCCATAGACGTGTACCCGCTGCTGCGTCCCTTCGCGCTGGGGCTGTGCATCCTGTTCTTCCCCACGTTCGTGCTGGGAACAATCAACACGGTATTGTCGCCTGTGGTAAAAGGCTGCAACCAACTTATGGAAACGCAGACCTTGACATGAACGAGTACCGGGCACAGAAAGACAGGCTGGAATACGAAGCCCTGATGAGAAGCCCGGAAACGGCGTACCTCGCTTCGGACGAGGAATTTGACCGACAACTGGACGAACTCGGCTGGTCGCCTTCCGAGATGGTAACGATGGCGGGCATGTACATGGACAGGACGGCGTACAACATCAAGAAGTCCGTCAGGGACTGGTTCAGGGAACTGTTGGAGATACTCTTTCAGGCGGCGGGGCTGATTATCGACACGCTGCGCACGTTCTTCCTGATAGTGCTTTCGATATTGGGTCCGCTGGCGTTTGCGATTTCCGTCTATGACGGTTTCCAAAGCACGCTGACCCAATGGATTTCACGCTATATCTCGATTTACCTGTGGCTTCCCGTGTCGGACTTGTTCAGCAGCGTGCTGGCTCGCATACAGACACTGATGCTCCAAAAGGACATCGAGCAGCTTTCAGACCCCAACTTTATTCCTGACGGGAGCAGCACCTTGTATATAATCTTTATGATTATCGGCATCGTGGGCTACTTCACCATCCCCACAGTGGCAAGCTGGATTGTGTCGGCTGGCGGCACGTCCGCCTACAACCGCAACGTGGCAAGAGCCGGGTCGGTCGCAGGGGCTGTGGCTGGAGCGACAAGCGGGAAGATTGCCGGGAAACTACTCAAATAACCAACTTCAATTTATCAGAACATGGAATTCAAGTCATTAACGAACATCGAAACGAGCTTCCGACAAATCCGGCTCTTCGCGCTGGTATTCATCTGCCTGTGCGCACTGGTGACGGGGTTTGCCGTGTGGAACTCGTACAGCTTCGCCGAAAAGCAGCGGCAGAAGATATACGTCCTCGACAACGGCAAGAGCCTGATGCTGGCTCTCTCACAGGATATGGCACAGAACAGACCGATTGAAGCGAAATCGCACGTGAAGCGTTTCCATGAGCTTTTCTTCACGCTCTCGCCCGACAAGGACGCCATCGAAAGCAATGTCAGGCGTTCGCTGTTCCTCGCCGACAAGAGCGCATACAATTATTACAAGGACTTGTCGGAAAAAGGGTATTACAACCGGGTGATTTCGGGCAACATCAACCAGACGGTGGAGATAGACAGCATGAAGTGCGACTTCGACCAGTACCCTACCGGGTGGACACCTATGCCCGGCAACTGATTGTCCGGGAAAGCAGCCTGACGGTCAGAAGCCTTGTAACCACATGCAGGCTCCTGAACGCCACACGCAGCGACAACAACCCGCACGGCTTCATCATGGAAGCGTTCACCATCACAGAGAACAAGGATTTGCAGACCATTAAACGATAAGCGCATGGAAAGAAAACGGAATTACATCGGAATGGCGCAGGATTGGGCGGATGAACGCCTGCGCCGGATGTGCGGGCGCATCACGCCGGGCAAACGGCTGGCGGTCATCCTCGTGATGTTCCTCCTGTTCAGCGGCTTGTCCGTCTATATCACCGTCTCGTCCATCTACCACATCGGGAAACGGGACGGGCAAAGGCTGCGAATCGAGCATATCAGGCAATTTCCGCTGCATGGCGGCGACAGTATCAACCCATTAAACAGACCGGAATATGGAAGAAACACGGAAGAATGAGCCGGGCGGACAGCCCGCAAAGGAGAAGAAGCCCAAACGGGAACTCTCCCCGAAAGAGGTGCAGCAACGCAAGAAGATGATAGTCTTCCCGCTGATGTTCCTCGTCTTTGCCGGGTGCATGTACCTGATATTCGCGCCCTCCGGCAAGGACAAGACAGACGTGGAGAGCGTGGGCGGTTTCAACGCCGACCTCCCGCTGCCCGCAGAGGACGGGATTATAGCCGACAAGCAGACCGCCTACGAGCAGGCGGTGGTGAGCCGCAAGCGGCAGGACAGAATCCAGTCCTTGCAGGACTTCGGCTTTACGCCTGACGGTGAAGCGGAAGGACGGCAAGGAAACGCAGAACCGATGCCGGAAGATGATCCGCAGCCCGCAAGGGGCGGCGGTGCTTCTTCGGCGACCGCTTACCGGAACATCAACCGCCAGCTAAGCACGTTCTATGAACCGCCAGCGGAGGATGAAGAAAAAGAGGAACTGAAACGGCAGGTGGCGGAACTGACCGAACGCCTGCAACGGCAGCAGACCGCCACGCCCACTGCGGACGACCAGCTTGCCCTGCTGGAGAAGTCCTACGAGCTTGCCGCCAAGTACGCTGGCGGCGGGCAGAACGGGCAAATGGCACAAGTCCCGGTAGCGGGTAACATTGACCGCAAGCCGGATGCGGTCGGTGCAAGCTGTCAGGAGAATACGGTGTCGGGGCTGAGCCAGCCCATGAGCGATGCCGACTTTATCCGGGCGTACAGCCAGCCACGCAACTACGGCTTCAACACGGCGGTAGGCACGGGCTACACTGTGGGCAGGAACACGATAGCCGCCTGCATCCACCAAGACCAGACACTGATTGACGGGCAGAGCGTGAAGCTCCGGTTGCTGGAGCCGATGCAGGCGGGCAGTATCGTCATCCCGAAAAACACCGTCCTGTCGGGTGCGGCGAAGGTACAGGGCGAACGGCTCGACATCACCGTTTCCTCGATAGAATATGCGGGCAACATTATTCCTGTGGAACTCGCCGTGTTCGATACGGACGGGCAAAAGGGGCTTTCCGTCCCGTCCTCTATGGAGCAGGAAGCGTTCAACGAAGCTATGGCGAATATCGGCAGCGGGCTGGGCACAAGCATTTCCTTCACGCAGAATGCCGGGCAGCAGGTGGCGATGGACGTTACAAGGGGGCTGATGCAGGGCGCATCGGGCTACCTCGCCAAGAAGTTCCGCACCGTGAAAGTGAAGCTGAAAGCCGGGTACAAGGTCATGCTTTACGCCAAACAACAGTAATCCAACAACAAACCACTAAAAATTTCCAATCAAATGAAGAAGTATTTTGCAATGTTCGCCCTCTTGCTGGGCGTGTGTGCGGCAAACGCACAGGAAACCGACACCGTGAAATATGCGGCTGGCAACGACTTGTACCGGGGCATTACCCGGAAACTGCCTTACCGCCAAATGGTTACGCCCTACGGCGTGGAAGTTACATTTGCGAAAACGGTGCATATCATCTTCCCCGCCGCCGTCCGCTACGTGGATTTGGGAAGCAACCATATCATAGCGGGCAAGGCGGACGGTGCGGAGAACGTAATCCGGGTGAAAGCCACGACAGAGGGCTTTCCGGGCGAAACGAACTTCTCCGTCATTTGCGAGGACGGAAGTTTCTTTTCATTCAACGCCAAGTACGCCCGTGAACCGGAAATGCTCAATATCGAAATGAAAGACTTCTTGGAAAATGAAGATACGTCCGACTTCTCGCATACCCGCATGAATATCTATTTCGGGAACTGGGAAATGAAAGCCCGCTCTGGTGAAGCTGATAATGCAGAGCATCTACAAGGAGAACGACCGGGAAAGTACGGCACTTGGGTAGCAAGCGTTTCGGCATACAGTTCTTAATCAAGGGGATTTACACCTACAACGGGATGCTCTATGTACACACGCAGACGAAGAACAGTTCCAACGTGCCTTTCGACACGGACTTCATCAGGTTTAAGATAGTCGATAAGAAAGTACCCAAACGCACGGCTATTCAGGAAACGGTACTGGATGCGGTACGCAGCTACAACGAGGTGATAGAGATTGCCGGGAAAAGTACGGTGCGCACGGTGTACGCCCTGCCGAAGTTCACCATCCCGGACGACAAGCTGCTGATGGTGGAACTCTACGAGAAGAACGGCGGGCGCCACCAGAGCATCCGGGTGGAGAACGCCGACATCGTGAACGCAAGGAAGTGATTGACGAACTCAAAATCAAATAGGGAATGAAAAGACACATCTTTATAATGATGCTCTTTGCGCTGTGCCTGACCTCGTTTCAGGCACACGCACAAAGATACCTGCCGGGCATGAAAGGCTTGCAGGTCACGGCGGGCATGGCGGACGGGGTGCATTGGAACGACAATACGGATTTTGCCTACCACATCGGGGCGGCGTACAGCGTTTACACCAAGAACGCCAACCGCTGGGTGATTGGCGGGGAATACCTGCACAAGAAGTATGACTACAAGGATATGAGCATACCAGTCGAACAGTTCACTGCAGAGGGCGGCTATTACCTGAAATTCCTATCGGACAGACGAAAGACCTTTTTCCTCTCGCTGGGGCTGTCGGCTCTCGCCGGGTACGAAACAAGCAACCGAAGCGACAAGCTGCTGCCGGACGGCTCTACCTTGCTGGATAAGGACTGCTTCATTTACGGCGGTGCGCTGACACTGGAACTGGAAACCTACCTGACCGACCGGGTGGCTCTGCTGTTGAACGCAAGGGAACGGGCGTTGTTCGGCTCGGACATCGGCAAGTTCCACACGCAGGTATCTTTGGGACTGAAATTCATTATCAACTGACCGCTATATAATAATGTATATGAAGAATGTAATGTATAAAATCATCATGGGCTGCTACATCGTGGCCGCCCTCGTGCTTGTTACCGCCTGTAATGACAACTTGGATATTCAGCAGGCTTACCCGTTCACGGTCGAAACGCTGCCCGTACCCAAAAAACTGAAAGTCGGGGAAACCGCCGAAATACGCTGCCGACTGGTGCGTGGCGGCTATTACCAGCCGACTACCTACCAGATAAGGTATTTCCAGCCTGACGGCAAGGGCAAGCTGGAAATGGACGACGGCACGGTGTTCCTGCCCAATGACCTCTACCCGCTGGAGAAAGAAACGTTCCAGCGAGCCGTAACAGAAAAGAATAAAGAGCAAATAGAAAATCAACGATTTAATGATTTATTTTTCGAGTTATTAAGGTTGTATCAATCTGAAATATCCGAATTATGCGGAACTATAAATAAAGAACGAGATAATGAAGTGATAACCATAAATTATAATAATAAGGATTTTTTTGATTTCGAGAAAAGTCTCTTGCAAAGAGCATTTAAGCCCACTCCTTCTTATGAAGGAAATATTAAAGGCGCAATAAATTTATATATGTTGTTTTATATCAAGCATAGAACAAAAGTTGCAGCATGTTTTAGAACACTGTATCGAATATATGATTTGCTGGATAATGCAGACTTGAGAGAAAAAATAAAAAAGAACTATCTCAAAATAATACGTGCCCAATTAACTGATAGCGAATTATTCTTTATCCGATATAACGGAATGACTTATTATGGAGATAATTTCACGAAGTATATAAACAAATACAATGTTCTTAAGCATCTCCCTGCGTTTGATTTGTTAGAATTCAAAGATTGGTGGAAAGACCTAACTCAAATAGAGCGTACAGGAATTAATATTGTTTTTCATAATAGTACAAGACTTCTCAGGCGCATATTACTAAAAAAAGAGATTCTAATATTACATTTCGAGTTCCCGGAGAAAATCTAAAATATAGATTTGAGATAAAAACTAAAAGTAATTATGAGGTTGAGATAGCATTACAAATTGACAACTCCAAGAAAAATGACGTTATGGAATATATTGGATTTGAAAAATTTTCAAATAAAAGAATACAGGCTTTATTAGATTGTTATCTTAAAGAAACTTTCTTATATTCTAATTTTGGAAAGTTCAATAAGAAGCTGGATTTAGAATTTTACTCTAATCCTATTATCACTAATGGTAATATCTGCATCATCAATAGTGGGGTTAGAAATACACAAGGTCAGGCATTGAAAATAAAGTGATTTGTTAAAGGTTTCTTTGCTACTTTATTTCCCGGCACTCATGAAAGAAAGTAGCGGCGGCATTTCGCCGCCGTCCTCTATCAACTGGTTTTAAGGCTCTTTATGGGCGTGTGTTTCTCTAACCACACCTTTACCTGCTCCATGTTATATTCGCCCGTGATGATTGCCGTATGGTCGTTTATGGCTACAAACCGGACACTTTCATAGCTGTTTACCCAGCCTTGCAGGGAACAATCGCCCCACGTGTCCGCGTCTTTGAAAACGCTGCGGTCTATTTGGCTGATTGGCTCACCGAAAACTACTATCATGGTCTGAAAGTCCGGCTTGTCCTCCAGCAGCCGCAAATGGTGCAGCGTGCCGAACTCATCCATCTTGCGCCCCCATGCCCAGTCCTCCGTGTAGAAATCATCGCCCCACTGGTGCGGATGGTCGAAACGCACTTTCACGTTTACCGAATATTCGTTTTCCTCCGTGTCCTCGATAACGCCCGTTACCATCATGCCCGTAAAAATACACTCGCACCTCCTGCCGATTAGGTCTTTGCTTACTTCTGTCGTTTTCATGTCCCTTAAATTTTACTGTTATTACCCTGTTCCTTCTTCGCTATCCACTTGTCCCGCCTGTGGCGGCACTCCGCCAGCGTCTTAGCCACTGTCGAAAACAGTTCCCCGTCCGTATGGCGGTAGTCGTATTGGTAGAATGTCCGTCCCTTAAACGCGCCCGAACGGTATTTCACGAACTTTTCTTCTCCCGGTATCTGGGTGATGCTCACCCCGTTTCTGTTCAATGATTGCATAAATTTCTGTTTTTTTGTTGGTTACGAATTTGTTATTTTGGTGGGCAGGGCTTTGACACCCTGCCCGAATAATCCTTTCAAGCTGTCCGGAACACAAAGCCGTCATCAAACCAATAATCACACATGAACAAGTCACGGGCAAATTTTTCATAATCGAAATAAGACTTTGCGAACTCCGGCAGGTCGTAACATTCCTCCACAATCCGATAGGCGAAATCTTCTTCATCGTCATACTGCCCTTGATACTCGTCCCAGAAATCCCTAATAAGGTCGTCGGCATCTTCCTCGCTCAAATCACGGCTTTTGTAGTTGCACCACACGAAAAATGCTTCCTGCTCGGTGTCGCCCAACTGCTCCACCGCATCCCGCAGGGTGAAGAAGTTCTCGGAAATCCAGCTTTCGCCGATTAACCCCTCCGGCACGTTCTCCCAGTCCTGAAACATAAACTCCGCATCTTCCTCGTCCTTGTGAAGCTCCCGGCAGGCTTCGTAAAACTCTTCCTTGTCCGCGTAATCCGACAAGTCCAGCCACGCGCCGAACAGTGAACCGTTGTTATACTTGCCATAAGTGCCTACATAAACGCTCGCTTCTGATAATGTTGCTGTTTCCATATCGCTGTAATTTTAAGTTTTTAATTTTTTATGCGGATTCGAGAGGTGAGGGAGTTGAAGTTTCACTGAACTTTTTTCCTGTTTCCCGTAAATCCGACCTTTTTTTATGCGTCTTCCGGTCGGGTCGGTCGTTTTCGTTTCACATAGGCAGGTTTGCGAAGTGTCCAGAGGGTTAGCAAGGTTTTGTGCAAAAAAATACCTCGCAACAAATGTCGCAGGGAAGATTTTTTCGCCAAACCTGAAAGGCTTGACCTTGCAAACCCGTGAAGAACACGTAGCTACCTTTGCCTATTGAAATGATAAAAACGACCTCCCGGCTAGGGGACAGCGTAAGGGGAGGGTTTACCGAAAGGGAAACGGGATAAAAGTTCTTGTTCCCTTTCATCCGTTAGGGAACACTATGTAAAGCGGGCGGGAAAGGCAAGGGTGTCGGAAGCCCGTCTTTCGATACGCTTGTGCGGGTTTCCGGAGGCTCTTTTCACGAAAAACAGTCAGCCATGCCCCGCACGGCTGGCGTTTCGGGGAATGTGCCGGAGGAAAGGGATATAAAAAAAGCGGGTAGCCCGGTGGACTGCCCGCAAGATAAATGGAAACTACTTATTGAAATACAGCATATTAAACAGTATTTCGTTACCGAAATTGTTACCTATTTGTTTCCGGTTCGTCATAGGTAACGAAAAATAGAATTATGCCAATTAAGGGGCTCACATTTTGTGATACCCCCTAAAAGATTATAACGCGATTTCCTTGTAAATCTTCTCGATGCCAACAAACTTCTGGTCAAGCCCTTGCATATCATTACTTATCTTGCTGTTGGTGATGCGGGCGTAGATTTGTGTCGTTTCGATATTGGTGTGTCCCAGCATCTTGGGAAACCGTTTCAATGGGTACGCCCTTTGCCAGCGTGGTGGTCGTGGCGAACGTATGCCGCGCAAGATGAAATGTTAAATTCTTTTTAATTCCGCAAATATCGGCAATCTCTTTCAGGTACGCATTTAACTTTTGGTTGCTGATAACGGGAAGTATCTTGCCATTGGGCAGCTTGCCTTTGTATTTCTTCAATATCATCTTGGGAATATCCAGCAAGGGTACATTCACGTCCGTGTTCGTTTTCTGCCGTTTAGTCATTATCCATAGGTTGCCATCAAATGACTTGCGGATATTTTCTTCTCGAAGATTTACCACATCGCTATATGCCAGCCCGCAGAAACAGGAAAAGATAAACAAGTCTCTGACATTTTCCAACCGTTCAGAAACCATCTTCTTTTTAAGGATGATTTTTATTTCGTCCTCTGTCAAATACCCCCTATCCACTTTCTCCAACCGGATTTTATAGTTAGCAAACGGGTCTTTTTTCCAATATGCCATTATTACGGGCAATCAGGATGATGCGTTTGAAAAATTGCATGAACTTGGCGGTCGTGTTGTAGCCGCACTTGCAGGCTGTACGCAAATACAACTCAAAATCGGTAATGAACATCGGGGTTATTTCCTTTATGGATATATCCGAAAGATGGTACTTGCGTTGGATGAACTCGGCAAGATGCCGTTTGGTCACTTCGTATTTCTGATAAGTGGCTTTTGTTTTGGAAATACCTATCAGTTGTTTCACATCGTCATTGTGTTTCTGAAACAGGGCAAGGATAGTTTCATGGTTGTCACTGTGTCCCAGAAACTCATTTTTCACCTTTTCAGCAGTAACATAGTTGTCACGCCGTTGCATTTCATGATAAATGGTATTCAGTGAAGCATTTATGTCACTCAACATTCGATTAATACGTCCAGCTTCCACAGTGCGTCCGACTGCTTTTCCTGCTTTGGCATCCCATATATCAGGAGATACATCCAACTTTGTATTAAAACGACTTGCAACCCCATCCACCGTTATACGCACAAAAAGGGGGTACGTGCCATTGGCTTTCTGCTTGTCTTTCTTGACATAAAAACAGATGGAAAATGTACTTTTCATAAACTCATTTTTTAGATTACAAAACTATTTTAATTCACTCAAAATGAGCTTTATGCAGACAAGCCAAATAGCGACAAGACTTCGCCAATTTTAGACAATCTGTACCCCCTTTCTGTTTTTAGTTGTCGGGGGTACGAGTTAGGTTACGAACTTTGTCTTTAAGGGGCGAAAAGGTGTACTTTAAGGCAGACATACGGGAATAAAAAAAGTCCCACAAATCATTGAATTTGTGGGACTTGTCCGTTCGTTGTCCGGTTTTGTCCGGTACGTTCAGCGGAGAGAGAGGGATTCGAACCCTCGGTACCCGTAAGGGTACAACGGTTTTCGAGACCGTCCCGATCGACCACTCCGGCATCTTTCCAATGGCCTATTATTTTCGAGGGGCAAAGGTAGAGAAAAGAATCGAGTAGAGATTATTTTAATTGTAAAAAAACTAAAATAAATTGCTATTCTTTTTCTTTCCATGTTTTATAGGGGTGTTTTGCCAGATTGGAATTGTAATAGCGGGGGTCGCCTGTAACTTCTGTTTCTATGAAAGGAGGTAAATCGAATTGTTCCGACTCTGATTTTAGCTCGATTTCGGCAATAACCAGTCCGTCATTATTGTCCATGAATTCGTCTATTTCCCATCTGTGTCCGGCATAGGGATAAATGTACCTTTTCTTTTCGATGATTGAAGGAAGACAGAGTGATCCGAGCATTTCGGCAGCATCGGCTACCGGAATGGGGTATTCGAATTCTTTACGGGTACAACCTGTGGTAACGCCTTTGAGAGTAATGAATGCATTATTCCCGGAAATTCGTATGCGCACGGTTCTTTCTTTATCGATTGAGATGTATCCTTGTTTATAATATTTGCATTCGATTGATTCTTGTCGGTATGACTGGTCTTTTACTGTGTATTTGCGTTCTATTTCGGCACTCATGATTTAACATATATAAATAGAATGCCGAATATAGTACATTTATTTGGTTTAAGAAGCAGAATAGAAATCCCGACATTATTAAACATTGTTAAACCCATAAAGTGAAGATAATAAAACTCCGAGAGCCGACAGTTTTTTTGTACTTTTGCATTTTGAAAATTCGAGAGAATCGAATATCGGGACCAATTATAATATACAGTTTGTGAGACTTTTATGACAAAAAAAGATATATGTGGTATTAACCCTTTGCCTATTATTTATAGGGCTTCCTATTTCGGCTACGGCACAAAAAAGGCGACAGTGATAAAGGGGATAGTACGAGATTCCATAACCCATGAGCCTATATCTTATGCTTCTGTTTTTTTTGTGGGGAGCGATAAGGGACTTATGACGGACGATGACGGTAAGTTTGCCGTTTCGGTACGTGATAATTTTCTCAATGTTCGATTTTCTACGTTGGGTTATCGAGAGAAAACGGTTTTTGTAAAGAAAGGAGCCGAGAATGATTTGGTTATCGATTTGGTTCCATCGGATTATGTCTTGAAAGAGGTGGTCGTGAAACCGAAAAAGGAGAAATACAGTAAGAAAAATAATCCGGCAGTGGAGTTTGTAAAAAAATTGATAGAGCGTCGCCACGTAGGAGATCCGAAAAATCACGATTTTTATAATTATGAAAAGTATGAAAAGATGACTTTTGCCCTGAATGAATTTTCGGAGGAACAAAAGAAAAAGTGGCTTTTCAAAAATTCCAATTTATTTTTGACTATGTCGATACTTCGGAGGTTTCGGGCAAACCTATTCTGACTGTTTCGATAAAGGAGAAGATCGCCGAGAATTATTATCGTCGCAGCCCGGAAACTGAGAAATCTGTGGTGACCGGTATTAAGCGGGCAGGAATCGACGAAATATTCAGCCAAGAAAGCGTGCAAATGTTGTGTGAGGATTTATTCCGGGAAATCGATATTTTCAAGAATGATATTACTCTGTTGAATAATAGATTCGTGAGCCCTTTGTCCAACATAGGTACTTCGTTTTATAAGTATTATTTATTAGATACGATTCTGATAGACGGCGTGAAATGCGTGGATTTAGGCTTTGTTCCGTTTAATTCGGAGTCGTTCGGCTTTACAGGTCATATTTATGTGCCCGAAGGAGATTCGACCTATTTTATCAAGAAGGTGAAGTTGAACGTGCCTCGGGATATCAATCTTAATTATGTCGAGAATATGTATCTCGAACAGGATTATGAACGTTTGGAAGACGGGACGCGTATTAAAACGAAAGACGATGCCATTATAGAGTTCCGGATTATGCCTGCCACGCAAGGATTGTATGCAAGGCGTATGACCACCTATGATAAATTTACTTTACTCCTCCCGACGATTTGTCGGTTTATGATTTTGAGGGTCGGGAGAAAGTAGAAGTGGATGCTCAGGCAAAACCGGAAGAGTTCTGGGTAGACAATCGTCATGTGCCGGTAAAGAAAAAGGAGAATGCCGTAGATAAACTTTTTAGCTCGACTACGAGAGGTTCCGGTATTCTATTATACAGAGAAAGTTTTGGGAATACTAATCAGCGGTTATATAGAAACAGGGAAAGACAGTAAGTTCGATTTCGGGCCGATGAATACGACTATTAGTGCAAATGAAATAGAGGGCGCTCGTTTCAGAATAGGTGGACTAACTACCGCCCAACTAAATCCACATTGGTTTGCTCGCGGTTATGTGGCTTATGGAACCAAAGATGAAAAGGTTAAATATTCGGGCGAAGTAGAATATTCGTTCAATAAGAAGAAATTTCATTCCCGGGAGTTCCCCATCAATTCTATCAAGCTGAGCCATTCGTACGACATAGACCAATTGGGACAGCATTATCTGTACACGAATAAAGACAATGTTTTCCTTTCTTTGAAACGTAAGGGCGATAATAAAGCTACTTATTTAAGAAAGACCGAGTTGTCTTATTTGCAAGAACGAAAGGGCGGTTTTTCATTCGGTTTGGGTATTCGTAACGAGATACAGCAAATGGCGACCGACCGTATCGCTTTTATCGATGGATACGGTAAAAAAAGATAAAGGATTATATGCAAACCAATTTTGAGGTGAAATTGCGCTTTGCTCCCAATGAAAAATTTTACCAAACGAAAAGCCAACGTTTCCCAATCAATTTGGATGCTCCCCGTGTTGACACTCTCTCATAATTTTGCTTTCAAAAAAATTTCTTGGGCAGCAAGTATTCATATAATCATACCGAATTTGGGATTCAGAAACGTTTTGGTTCTCGGCATTCGGTTATTTCGATGCTATTGTGAAGGCCGGAAAGGTATGGGACAAAGTTCCTTTTCCTATGTTGATACTTCCTAATGCGAATCTTTCTTATACGATTCAACCGGAATCATATGCTTTGATGAATGCTCTCGAATTTATCAACGACCAGTATGTGTCGTGGGATTTTACTTATTATGCAAACGGAGCTTTGTTCAATCGTATCCCTCTGTTGAAATATATGAAATTGAGAGAGGTGTTTGCGTTCAGAGGTTTGTACGGTAGTTTGAGCAAGAAGAATAATCCACTGTATAATAAAGATTTATTCGTATTCCCGAAGGGTAGTACCGAAATGGATAAAATGCCCTATATGGAATGTAGTGTAGGTCTTGATAATATATTTACCATTTTGCGGGTAGATTATGTATGGCGATTGACCTATCGGGAAAGCCCGAACGTGAGCAAAGGCGGGGTACGTATCGCCTTGCATTTTTCGTTTTGAGGGTGGCTTCTCTTGACTCTTTTTGTGATTTGTGATAGTGCATTGCCCGGTCGAAACGATGGCGTGGCTAGGGGAATCGTTTGCCGTCTTGTTTTCATTTTTGTAACCCCTCCGTCCTACGGACACTTCCCCTATATTTTGCTGAGCAAAACACCCGCAATGCTGCGGGGCACGGCAGAGGAGGTTTAAAATATTTCTGATAATAAAAGCTGAAATACCCTGCAAGGCTACGGGGTACGGTAAAAGAAGGGGGGAATGCCCTTCTGTCACATTATTTTAGCGAGTGGGATAGATTGATTGTATTTGGCCTTCTCCCCAGTGTTGCGTTGGCACGATAGGGGGAGAAACCGAGAAAAACAGCAGTTTCTGAGGAGAGATTCATCTCTAAAATTCAAATCTACTTCCACGAATTTTCTACTGAATCGTTTTTCCTTTTAATTGCGTTTTGTGGTTATTTGTGTTACCTTTGTGATTTAACTTAAAAGATGTATTTATGAGAAAAGTATTTGTATTGATGTGGTCCGCTTTATTTTTAGGCGGGCTGATTTCGTGTGTCTCCTCGGGAGATTCGTCTAGATGGGAGTTGGTGTGGGAAGATGACTTCAATGGTACTTCTTTCGACACGGCAACATGGTCTAAAAATTCCGAGGGCCAATCCTGAATGGGCTCGACATATGTCGGACAATGAGGCCTGTTATGAGATGCGAGATGGTAACTTGGTATTGAAAGGTATCGTGAATACCGATCTCGAAAATGATACTGCTCCGTATATTACCGGGGGTGTATATACCAAGAATAAACGAGGATTTCATGGCGGCCGTCTCGAAGTGAAAGCTAAATTGCAGGGTGCGCAAGGTGCTTGGCCGGCTATTTGGCTCAAACCTTGTGACGAGGCTCAATGGAAGTGGCCGTGGGCCGGAGAGATCGATGTCATGGAGCGTTTGAACCACGATTCGATTGCTTATCAAACGATACATACCGCTTATACGATCGAGAGAAAACAGACACGTAACCCGCGTCACGGTTCAAAAGGAACTATTAATCCCGATGATTATAATGTGTATGCCGTAGAAATGTATCCCGATAGCCTTGTTTTCTTTATCAATGAAAATCGCACCTTTACTTATCCGCGCATAGATACGGGAGAGGGTGACGAATTGCAATTCCCGTTTAAGAAACCTTACTATCTATTGATCGATATGCAGCTGGACGGTGGTTGGGTAGGTCCTGTGGATACGCTCGATTTGCCGGTCGAAATGGTCGTAGACTGGGTACGTTATTATAAAGAGAAAGAATAATGGGATAGATATCTGATGAAAAAAGGAGCTCTGTACAGAGCTCCTTTTTTTGTAAACGATCTATTTGTTGGCTTTACTTAATGATTCCGTCACGCCGCATTAATGCATCTATCGTGGGTTCGCTTCCTTTGAAGCGTTTGTATAGAATCATGGGATTTTCCGTACCGCCCCGCTTCAAGATATTGTCGCGGAATGATGTGGCTGTAACCGGGTCGAAAATGCCGTTAGCCTTAAATACGGAGAATGCATCGGCATCAAGAACTTCGGCCCATTTATAGCCGTAGTATCCTGCGGCATAACCACCCGAAAAGATGTGACTGAATTGAGCTGCAATGAGTGTACCTTCTACATCGGGTAATACTAATGTTTTATCGATAGCGGCTTTTTCAAAAGCGATAGCGTCGTCTACCGGGGCGGTGATTGTATGATATGCCATATCGAGGTTCCCGAAAGTCAATTGGCGTACGCAAGAATAGGCAGCAAGGTATTGACTGGATTTTTTAATTTTTTCCACCAATTCGACCGGAATTTTTTCACCGGTTTTGTAGTGGACTGCAAAGCTGTCGAGAAATTCTTTTTCGGAAAGATAGTTCTCATTGAATTGTGAAGGAAGTTCCACGAAATCGCGATATACGTTTGTCCCGGAAAGCGAAGCGTAAGTGACGTCGGAAAGTAATCCGTGCAGAGCGTGTCCAAATTCATGTAGGAATGTTTCTACTTCGTCGTAAGTTAATAGGGCAGGAGTATCCGACGTAGGGCGAGAGAAGTTCATGACAATCGTTACATGCGGACGGCTGTCTTTTCCGTTTTCTTCTTTCCATTGTCCTTTGAACTCTGTCATCCAAGCTCCGGCTCGTTTCCCGTCGCGGGGGAAAAAGTCGGTATATATAACTCCCACGTAATTCCCGTCATTGTCGGTTACTTCGAATGCTTCGACTTCGGGGTGATATACCGGGATTTTAGGATTTTTTGTAAAGTGTAATCCGTATAGGCGAGTGGCTAACCCGAATACTCCTTTTATCGTATTGTTTACTTCGAAGTAGGGGCGTAGCATTTCATCGTTGAGGTCGTATTTGATGTGTTTAAGTTGTTCGGAATAGTAACTGAAATCCCACGGCATTAGGGTTATGTCTTTCCCTTCTTTTCCGATGGCGAAACCTTCGACTTCTTTAACGTCTTGCAGGGCTGCCGGTTTGTAGGCATCGAGCAGTTGATTCAGCAAGTTGTAGACGTTGTCACTGTTACCGGCCATAGTGCGTTGGAGTTTATACTCTGCATAGTTGGGCTTGTCGAAAAGTTTTGCCATTTCGAGTCGCACTTCGGCGATACGTTTTAAGACGGGAATGTTGTTGTATTCGCCCGACAGATTACGTGAATTGTATGCGCGATACAGTTTTTCTCTTAAATCTCTGCGAGAAGAATATTTCATGAAAGCGCTGTAACTGGGATAGGAGAGATTGACCATAAATCCTTCTTTCCCTTTGCTCTTTGCTAGTGCCGCAGCGGCATCTCGCGCGCTTTGGGGGAGTCCTTCCAAATCGTTCTCGGAGAGCATCATGCTGAAAAGATTGGTTTCTTTCAAAACATTTTGTCCGAATGTGAGTGTGAGCTGGCTTAGTTCCGAGGATAATTTTCTGTATTGTTCCCGGTCTTCACCTTTCAATTCGGCTCCGCTTAGAGCGAAAGACTCGTAGGTCTCTTTGAGGAGTGTTTTTGCTCGGGCGTGAGATCGAGCTGGTCACGACGGTCATAAACGAACTTGATGCGGTCGAAAAGTTTTTCGTTCAAGCTGATGTTGTTACTGTGTTCCGAAAGCATGGGTTGTACTCGTTGGGAGATTTCCATCATTTCGTCGTTGCTTTCGGCGCTCAGTAAAGCGAAAAATGCACTAGCGACCCGGTTTAGCATTTGACCGCTTCGATCGAGCGCTTCGATGGTGTTTTCGAATGTGGGCATCGAACGTTGATTGACAATCGCGTCGATTTCTTTCTGATTTTCTTCTATGGCTTTTTTAAAAGCCGGTTCGTAATGCGACAATTTTATTTTGTCGAACGGTACGGTTTGGTGGGGCGTTTTATAAGTCCCGAAAAAAGGATTAGCAGCTTGTGCCATGATTGTAAAAAAACAGTTAAGGCAGATAATAAAATTTTTTTTTTCATTTCTACTGTAATATGTAATGTAATTTCTATTTGCAAACAAAGGTCACAATTTATAATTATTCTAACTAATCTTCGACACTTAATAAATATTAAACAAAGTAATTCGTACATGTATTTCGAGTTTGCCGTTCTTTTTTATATTACTTTTACACTCCGTAAAAATGACAGAAATATGAAGAAACGTATCCTCTTTCTGATAGCCGTGTATTTTTGGTTTTTCATTATGTTTGTTTTGCAGAAACCTCTATTCATGTTGTTTCATTGGGATATTTACGGTAAGATTCCGTTAATGGAGTGGTTTTCTGTGATGTGGAACGGGCGGCCATTGGATTTTTCTATGGCGGCTTATCTTACGGCCATACCTGCATTGTTTGTCGTGGCAACAGTGTATTTACAGAAAAAATGGTGGATTCCGGTGTATCGTGTTTATTTTGCTATTGTTTCGTTCGTGGTGGCTGCCATAACGTTGGGCGATGCCGTGCTGTATAGCTATTGGGGATTTAGGATAGATGCCACGCCTCTTTTTTTATCTCACGTCCCCGGCCGATGCTGTCGCCAGTATTCCGGCATGGGAAACTGTACTGATTGTCTTTCTTATATTTGTTTATGCCGCTCTGTTGTTATGGCCCATGTGGAGATTATCAGGAAAAACGGGTTCTTGGCAAAGACCTAAGAAATCGATTTTGTCCTTTGCTTGTTTATTGTTGCTTGCCGCTTCTCTTTTTATTCCTATTCGAGGCGGGTTTACGGTGTCGACCATGAATGTGGGCAAGGTTTATTTCAGCGATCGTATGGCGCTTAATCACGCCGCTATCAATCCGGTATTCAGTTTGATGTCGTCATTGTCCAAATCGGAAGACTTTTCATCTCAGTATCGTTTTTTTCGAACCGGAAAAGGCCGATGTTATTTTTGAACCTTTACGTGGCGGGGGGCCTTCGGTATATCCTGCCGACAGCTTGCAATGGGTGAAAGCTCGCCCGAATGTGTTGTTGATCGTTCTTGAAAGTTTTTCGGGGTAGCCATGGAGAGTTTAGGTGGGATTCCCGGAGTGATGCCCAATCTTGAAAAAATAGCTTCGGAAGGAATTTTGTTTACTAATTTTTATGCCAATAGTTTCAGAACCGATCGAGGGTTAACTTCTATCCTTAGCGGCTACCCGGCACAACCCACCGCATCGATTATGAAGTATCCCGCCAAGTCGCAATCGCTTCCGGGTATATCGAAATCTTTACGTAAGGCCGGCTATGACACGCAGTTTCTTTATGGGGGTGATGCCGATTTCACGAATATGCGTTCCTATTTTATTTCTATGGGTATGGACAATATCGTGTGCGACCGTGATTTCCCTTTGTCTCAGAGATTGAGTAAGTGGGGTGTTCCAGACGATGTGACGTTTGAAAAGTTTTATTCATTGATAAAAGAGCAATCTCGGGAGCCTTTTATGAAAATGTTTTTAACGCTAAGCAGCCACGAACCGTTCGATGTTCCCATGAACCGGTTGGAGGATAAGTATTTGAACTCGATAGCTTATACCGATAGCTGTGTAGGAGACTTTGTAGAGAAATTGAAGAGGCTCCCTGTTTGGGACAATACGCTTATCGTCTTTGTCGCCGACCATGCCAAGCGTTATCCCCAAAATGTGGAGAACCACGATATTGTCCGTCATCATATACCTATGGTTTGGGCCGGAGGAGCCGTAAAGCGCCCTTTGGTTGTCGATGAATATTTGTCACAAATGGATTTGGCAGCAACTTTATTAGCTCAGTTGCATATTCCTTATGATGATTTTACGTTCAGTAAAAATCTTACGGATTCGACCAAAGAGCATTTCGTTTTTATGCTTTTCCCGATGGGGTCGGATTTGTCGATAAAGATGGAGCGGCAGTATATGATTGTGCGTCTCAATCGATTCTGATCGGGCAGAACGATAGTAATGCCATTCACTTGAACAAGGGAAAGGCTTATCTTCAAAAATTATATGACGATTTAGCTCGTCGGTAAAAATATAGAGTGGGTTAATTGTATTTTTTTTAGAAGATGGAAATAAGAAATACATTGCCTGAGGATATGGACCGTGTGATGTTTATATTCGAGCAGGCCAAACAGTTTATGCGGTTGAACGGAAACTTGCATCAATGGACGGGCGGATATCCTTCGGAAGAGGTTCTCGAAGCCGATATTTCGTCAAATAGCAGCTTTGTTTGTGTAGATGACCAAAAAGAAGTGGTGGGCACTTTCTGCTTTCGTTACGGGTTTTCTCCCGAGCCGACGTATAACGTGATTTATGACGGAGGGTGGTTGAATGAGAAGCCTTATGGCGTGATACATCGGATTGCATCTTCGGGGAAAGTGGGAGGGTCTTTTCCGCTTGCTTGGAATGGTGTTCTCGATACGTCGATAATATTCGTATCGATACTCATCGGGATAATAGGGTGATGCAAGAATTATTGCTTCGGCATGGGTTTCGCCGTTGTGGAATTATTTATTTGGCAAACGGGGACGAGAGGATTGCTTTTCAAAAAAAGAGGTTTTAAATTAGAATTTATATTAAAGAAAGGGGTGGGAAATGACATTCCCGCCCCTTTCTTTTGTGGAGGACAATTTTTACTTAACCGTTAGTTTTGTCGTCATATTGGTTTTATCGCCTGTGATATGAATAAAGTAAATTCCCGCAGCGAGATCGCTCAGATCTAATTGATTTTGTTCTCCTGCATTTATATTGCCCATGTATCGCGAGTATATTTCTGTTCCATTGAGGGTATAAATCGAGACATTTACGTTTTTATCGTCGTTTTGTAGAAGGAAATAGCAAATGTCTGTGGCTGGATTGGGGTATACCATCGGCCGGGTTGGAGTTCCTATCTGTTCTATACCAGAGTGATTTAGGCAGTATACCAAGCCATCGTATGCATTGATTTTCCCATATCCCCATCGGTTATTTCCTACACCGGCAATGTTACCGGTATAGCTGTCGGTTGTTGCGGTATTAGATAGAATTTCACGGACTTGTTCCGGTGTGAGCTTCGGATTGGCTTGCAACCATGTAGCCAGAACACCGGTGACTACAGGGGGTGGCCATGGAGGTTCCTTCCATCGAACCGTAGTAATAGTTTACGGTATTTACATTTTCTTGTTTGACGACATAGTTATAATCTTCGCCGTTACGATTGCTACTTGTGGAACTGTTGAACGACGATATTAACATAGAACCGGGGCGGTAATATCGGGTTTCATACGACCGTCGGCGGTAGGCCCTAAACTTGAAAAGGAGACTAACTGATTAAGGGTTTGACCGGGTTATTCCACATAGAGCTGTTTTTGTGATCTATGTAATTGCAACTGGTGTAGGCTCCGACAGTAATGATTCGTTTCCCGGTTCCTCCGATTTCACCCATAGTAGAATTATTGTCTCCGTTCGTAAATTCACTATTGCCAAAGTTGGAGAGCCAAGACATGTAAGCGTCGGTCCATGCATTGATTGTGGTTTCTTCGGGGCCAGAAATTTCGAATCCTATATAATAGTTTCTATTGTCGAATGAAGATAAATTCAAATCGATAGTTATATTCCCTTTTTTATTGTAGGGATTGGTTGCAGTGGATATGTAAATATTTCCGTCAGCTCCTGTCGGATTGGATATTTTTTACTGGTGCTTGTGGTTGTCGAAAAAGATTCTGATGAATAAACTTCCTTTTTATTTAGAATGTCATATACAAATACTCTTGCCGATAGTTGTTTTTCTGCATCTCCCCAGATATCGACGGTACTTGTCATTGAACCGTAGAGATACCAATTGGAGACAAATTCGACTAACGATTTCATGTTGGTATCTCCTTTTTTCAAGGTTTTTGTAGCATGTATATTGTATTCAGCTTCATTTCCCGAAGCTCCGACCAAAAGTCGGCCTTCTCCTTGCAATTCGTCGCAAATACGGTCGAATGTGGAAGTACCATCGTGCGGACCGATATGATACCCGAGGCTCATATTAATGACACAGGGTTTACCGACGGATTCGGCATAGTCGTAGATATATTTAATACCGTCTGTGATGCTTGTATTGCTACTACTATTGTCGGATACGTTATAGCTGACGAAAACCAAATCTGCATCAGGAGCGATTCCGTAGTATTCGTTTCCTTTATATGCTCCGGCTGCAATTCCCGTGACGTGGGTAGCATGGCTAGCTGCATAATCCTGTTTTGCCGCGATGATTTCCTCGGCATTCGTATATTCTGTTCCATAATAATAGCCGGTGGGTGGCGTTCCCGACTGGTTTTGGTTCCATACTCTTTTGATACGCAGATTTTTACCTTCTGTATCGTAGAAATTGATATGGTTATATTGGAATCCACCGTCGATGATGCCGACTATAACATCTTTGCCGGTATAGGCTTGGGTGAGCCCTGTCCTTCGTGTATTTTGTTTACATTGCTAAATTGTTCGGAACGAACGTTGTTCATTCGTTGATGAACCGGACGTCCTATTTCGATGTACTTTACCGATGGTAGTTGCGACACGGAAGTCAAATTATCTGCCGGGATACTGGTGGAAAGTATAGTACCGTATTGGGCATTGATGATGACTTGATTTTCTTCGAGTCCATCGAGATTATTTTCATCTACCAGGTGGAGAAATGCCGAAACAGCCATTTCACCGTTGTTTGGGTTGATTGCGTATGTCGATTTGAGTTTTGCCCGTTGGCTGATAGTAGAGGTAGATTCGTAACTTCTCAAAAAATTTTGTGTCGATGGAGACATTTTTTCTTCTGCGTTTAACAGAAATGAGCCGAGTGTCGCCATTAAGCAAAGTGATAGTAATAATTTTTCATCGATTTAATTATTAAATGGTCTTTGATAACTAACGGTTGCGTACCGGAGAGGAACATTCGATATATGTAATTCCCGGTAAAGTAATGAATTGTGGTAATATTTTTAATGGTATAGCAAAACTATATATCGAGTCGCTATATATTTTATGCAATGTCCTCCGATATGGAGGAGATCCTCTTCCTTGAAATCGGCAGCCGTGTGTAAGTAGCCTGTCAGCAGATAATTCCCATTTTGATTGTGCAATGAAAATCTTTTTATCAACAATTCGGAAGGGATATATTTTTCTAAATTATTGCCGGATTGTCGGAGATCGGCGTTCCATGCAACCCAAAACATGCGAAAAGAAGCGGAGACGGACAAATGTTCCGGCAGGGTATAGTTAGCCTTGCTGGCTGGCTTATCGGATTTTTCCAGAGTTTTGTTTGTATGACATGCTGTAAAGGCTATCATTAAAAAAGGCTGCGTATATATATTTCCACATCATAATAGAAAAAAGAATATTTAAAGAAACAAATATAATTATTTATTTCTTTAATATTATATTTTGAGATGGTATTTTAATGTATAGTTTTTTTTCTCCTATTTGTAATCTCGTTTGGATTATTTCTGACAATCTTTCAAGATAGGATTCGGTTTGACAACCGAAATAAATTTTGCCCAGTATTTTCCTCTCTTTATCTTTGCTGAAAAAAAATTATGATTTTCTATTTTTCGGCAACGGGTAATAGCCAATACATTGCACAGAGGTTGGCAGAAGTTACGGGTGAAACTCTTGTTTCAATAACAGAATGTCTGAAAAATCATAAATATACTTGGGAGCTGTTGCCCGGGAGAGAGGGTCGGTTTTGTGACTCCTGTTTTTTTTTGGATTGCCGTCTATTGTCTCGGAATTTATCCGTAACTTAGATTTATGTGTTCGAGGGCAACACTTCGTCTATCATGTCGTAACTTTTGGAACTATAACGGGACAGTCCCATTATATGATGGAAAAGGCATTGAGAAAGAAGGGATTAAATTTGGACGGTAGATATATCGTCAAAATGGTAGACACCTATACATTGATGTTTGATTTGTCTGATGAAGAGAAATGTGAGAAGGTTACGAAAGATGCGGAGGTGTGTATAGATCGTGTTATAGAAAAGGTTGTCAACAGAGTTCGGGGTGATTTTGATAATAGGAAGATTCCTCACTGGCTCGCTTTTTCCCTATACTTATTGCAATCGAAAGAAATCGACTGCTCCTTTCGTGGTATTAGGTCGATGTATCAGATGTGGGGCGTGTGCCAAGAAGTGTCCGATGGGTGCAATAGAAATGCGAGATAATCGTCCGATTTGGATAAAGGAGCAATGTTTGCAGTGTTTGGGGTGTTTGCATCGTTGTCTGGTATTCGCTATTCAGTATGGGAAAAAGACAATCAAACATGGTCAGTTCGTCCATCCGGGGGTAAAGATGTGAAAATCGATTTCGATACAGTATTCTCTGTTGTGAAATTTTTATTGTTTTAGTTGGTTCGATAGAATGTTACTCAGTTGTTTTTCCGAAGGATTATTGGCTATGATTTTACCGTCGGGTCCGAGTAATATGAGGTGAGGGATTCCTTGTATGGCATACGTAAGTATAGCGGTGGATTCCCAACCTTTTTGATCTATGAGTTGTGCCCATTTTATTTGGTTTTTCTGTATATATTCTTTCCATTCTTCCCGGTTTGTATCGAATGAGATACCTACAATGGAGAATTGCCATTTGTCATATCGTTCGAATAATTGTTTTAAATAGGGAGTTTGTCTTCGACAAGGGGGACACCATGATGCCCAAAAGTCGAGGAGAATATATTTCCCTTTGTCGATATATGTCGATAAAGAAGTCTCTTTCCCTTCGATTGTTTGTAAAGGTAAGTCGATATACGGCATACCGGGTTCTACGTTTTTCAGTCGATCCAACATGTGGGAAACTTTTTTTACCGCCGGATTTTTTTAAAAGAAGGAGCTGCATGGGCGATTAGCTCGCTGTTCTTCGGGGAGAATAAAAAGCTGTTTTGTAGAAACAGATAGATAGAAGTTACGTTGTCGGTATTTGCCAGAATATAGTTTCGAGTGAGTGTTTCAAGACCTTTTTGTTCTTTATCGAAGGCCTTTTTCAATATTACAAAAGTGCTGTCGGATAATTGTCCCGATAAATAATCTTTCAGATATCGGTTCGTAATGTTTCGTATGCGGGTATCGTAGGAGCGGCGTTTTGTCTCATACATCTGTAATCTGTCGTTCAGCGGTGTCCCGGATATATGAGAGGCAGAATCGAGCGTGACATAAATATCTCCCTCTTCCAACGCTATCAGTTGGGGTGGAATTTGTGATTGTTTGTCGTTCAAATGTACCAATATTGCTATCGCCGGACTTTTTTGTTCTCCTTTGAATGAGAATGAACCGTTAGTGACAGTAGCACTATCGACTATTTCGAATTGTTCGTTGTTTTGTTTTTGCAGTAAGATGGTTTCTCCATCGGGTATAAGATTGGTTTTTCCGGTGATTTTATATTTTCCGCCGCAGCTTGCCATAATCACTCCTATCAAACCGATCCATATCAATTGTCTTTTTTTCATAGTTATTCCGAATTTGTCGTTTATGGTATAAACAGAAGATTTTCAACATAGTTTAACCGAAACGGAGGATTAACAATTGGATATGTGGTTGATGAGAGCGGTTGTTGATGTAGGGTAGCTTTTGTGTGAGAAAAGATTTTCGATGATGAAGAGTGGACGGAGCTTTACCGAAATTTTCGGAATATGCGAAAAATTCGTGATATTAGTCTGAATCCCCATATAGCACTTTCGATCATTGTGAAGCCATTTAATAAACGGCCTCCGATATATCCTGAAACCGATTTCGCCTCTGAGAACGGTGCTACTACTTGTCGGTAGGCTTCATTGACGTTTTTTTGCTGTTCGGCGATGGCTATTTTTTAGAGCTTGTTTATGAACAGCTATTTCTTCGAGGGTCAGCCCTTGTTGATTTGTATGGTTTTCGTTCATTTTATAGAGGAGTTTTTTCATTATCCAGTAACACTTTGGAGATAAAACGAGTGATAGGAACCAATATGAGTTTTTTTTTCTTGAATAGGATAACAATCGCTATGAGTAACAGGAACACAGCACCGACGATCGCATAGCTTCCTACGATTCCTACAAGAGGCTCTAAGAGATAGACCAGTGCAAAGGAAAGATATATGCCGGCTCCAACAGAGCACCAAGATGACAGCGAAGAGAACCGACATGCCCAATATAACCGAAATTTTTTCAGTAGCTGTCAGTTTGGCGTAGTCAATTTGTAAATTGATATATTTCTTTCCTTCTTCAAATAGTTTTCGGAAAGCGTTGTTTTGAGTATCGAACATAACTGTGTTTTTTAGAGGAGAGAAAAATACAGATGAGAGTATCAAAGGTACGAACCGGTACGCTTTGATATCCTCATCTTCATTTTAGAGGAGTTACTTCCCGCCCTTTACCTCTTCGGCAATTTGGTCGACTAAGTGTTCCATATCTTCTTTTTTTAATTGGATTCCTTTGTCGTGAAGTAATTTACAAATGCGCGCTCTGGTATCGACCCCTTTTTCGGGAGCAAACAGAATTCCGGCGGCAGCACCACGGCGGCTCCGCCGAGAAATGCAAACAATAAATTTAGACCTTTCATAATTTTTACATTTTAATGTGGTTATACAAAGATAACAAAATAATCGGGATTTTGTTAGTCTGCTTGAAAAAGATTTTCGGCTTAATCGGTTGACAAAAAACTATAAAGGATAAATAGGGGTTGAATTATGTATCGTTAAAGTCGCTATCTTTGTAGATACGAAGATGGGATGCGGTTCGGCATAGTCAAATCGGAAATGAATTTTCCGTTTGTCTCTGCGCTCACCTTTCGCTATCTTTGTAGATACGAAGATGGGATGCGGTTCGGCATAGTCAAATCGGAAATGAATTTTCCGTTTGTCTCTGCGCTCACCTTTCGCTATCTTTGTAAGTACGAAAATAGGATGCGGTTCGGCATAGTCAAATCGGAAATGAATTTTCCGTTTGCCTCTGCACTCACCTTTCGCTATCTTTGTAAAGTTTAAAAGAAAAGGTATTATAAGATTCCTAGAATTATGTCTGAACATTCTATCTTTATTAAAGGGGCGCGAGTCAATAATCTCAAAAATATCGATGTAGAAATTCCCAGAGATCGTTTTATCGTTATTACGGGATTATCTGGGTCGGGAAAATCATCGTTGACTTTCGATACTTTATATGCCGAGGGACAACGTCGTTATGTAGAAAGTTTGTCGGCTTATGCAAGGCAATTTTTGGGGCGTATGAGTAAACCCGAATGTGACTATATCAAAGGCATTCCGCCTGCCATAGCCATAGAACAGAAAGTAAATACAAAGGAATCCTCGATCGACGGTGGGAACTTCGACCGAGATATATGATTATATGAGGTTGCTGTATGCTCGCATCGGGAAAACTTATTCTCCTGTGTCTGGGGAGTTGGTTAAGAAGCATCAGGTAGACGATGTCGTGCATTGTGCCTTAGGTTTTCCCGATGGAACTCGTTTCGCTTTGCTTACGAATTTGGTTATACCGGAAGGGCGAGACTTGAAAACTCACTTACAAATTTTGCAAAAGGAAGGTTTTCCGAGGGTAGAAGTGAACGGGCGTTTCCAAGCCATAGAAGATTTGTTGACCGATGGAGAATTACCGGAGCCCAACACTGTCCGTTTGGTAATAGACCGAATGAGTGTTTCGCATGAGACCGATACAGTCAGCCGATTGTCCGATTCTGTCGAGACTGCCTTTTTTGAAGGTGGGGGAGAGTGTATCGTTCTGGTTTATGACGGCGAAGAAATACGGGAGTTTAGTTTTTCGAAAAGGTTCGAGGCAGACGGTATCACATTCAACGAGCCGAGCGAGTTGATGTTTAACTTTAATAATCCGGTGGGTGCATGTCCCACTTGTGAGGGATTTGGGAAGGTTATCGGTATAGACGAGGATTTGGTTGTCCCGAATAAAACCTTGTCGGTTTATGACGATGCTGTGATGTGTTGGCGTGGGGAGAAAATGAGTGAATGGAAAAACGATTTGATACGCCAAGCAGACTCTTTGCACTTTCCCATACATCGTCCTTATTTCAAATTGACCGACCGGGAGAAAGATATATTATGGCATGGAGCCGGCGATTTCGAGGGAATAGACGGATTTTTCGCTATGCTTGAAGCCAATCAGTATAAAATACAATATCGTGTAATGCTCGCCCGATACCGGGGAAAGACCATCTGTCCCTGTGTGCAAAGGCAGCCGATTGAAACCTGAGGCTGAATATGTGAAGGTGGGAGGGCGTTCAATCTCAGAGCTTGTGAATTTACCGATTAGCGAGTTGGAAGAGTTCTTCGATCGTCTCGAACTCGACGAACATGATGCTTTGATTGCGAAACGATTGTTGACCGAGATTAGGAATCGTATTTGTTTTTGCAAGAGGTGGGGTTGAGTTACCTGACTTTGAACAGGTTGTCTTCTACTCTCTCGGGCGGAGAAAGCCAGCGTATCAATTTAGCCACTTCTTTGGGCAGCAGTTTGGTCGGTTCTTTATATATTCTCGATGAACCGAGTATAGGGCTTCATTCCCGGGACACAGGTTTATTGATAAAAGTTTTGAGGCAGTTGCAGGAGTTGGGCAATACCGTTGTCGTTGTCGAACATGACGAAGATATTATACGGGCGGCCGATTATATTATCGATATAGGTCCGTTGGCCGGTCGTTTGGGTGGTGAAGTTGTTTATCAAGGAGGCTTGTCTCGATTACCCAAAGCGACTCGTAGCTATACCATGCGTTATTTGACGGGTGAGAGTAAAATAGAGTTGCCTGCAAATCGCCGGAAATGGAATCAATATATCGAAGTAGAGGGGCTGCTCAGAACAATCTGAAATCGATCGATGTGAAGTTTCCCCTTCATGTTATGACCGTTGTTTCGGGTGTCAGTGGTTCGGGTAAATCGTCATTAGTCAGAGATGTTTTTTATCGGGCTCTTCTTCGGCATTATGGAGAGGGCGGAGAAATGCCCGGAACGTATTCTCGTCTTTCGGGCGATATGGATCGAATTCATTCTGTCGAATTCGTGGATCAGAATCCCATCGGTAAATCAACCCGGTCTAATCCTGCTACGTATTTGAAAGCGTTTGACGAGATACGGAAACTGTTTGCCGAGCAACAAGGAGCCAAGCAGATGGGATTTTCTCCTTCGTATTTCTCTTTTAACTCCGAGGGCGGACGCTGCGAGGAGTGTAAAGGAGAGGGAACCATTACTGTGGAAATGCAGTTTATGGCCGATATTGTCCTCGAATGCGAGTCATGTCACGGAAAAAGGTATAAGCAAGATGTACTCGATATCGAGTACAGGGGTAAGAACATCAGCGATGTGCTTGATATGACTATCAATCAGGCCATAGAGTTTTTTCGGAGGTGAACGGAAGTCAGGAGAAGCGTATCATAAAGCGGTTGAAGCCGTTGCAAGACGTAGGACTGGGATATATAAAATTAGGACAGTCTTCTTCAACGCTTTCGGGCGGAGAAAATCAGCGTGTGAAACTAGCCTTTTTCCTGAGTAACGAGAAACAGGAATCGACTCTTTTTATTTTTGACGAACCTACGACAGGTTTACATTTTCATGATATAAACACGCTTTTGAAATCGTTTAACCAGCTTATCGAACGAGGTCATACCGTTGTTATCATCGAACACAATATGGACATTATAAAGTATGCCGACCACGTTATCGATATGGGACCGGAAGGTGGTAAAGAGGGTGGATACGTGGTTTGTACCGGTACTCCTGAGGAGATCGCCGAGTGCTCTGCTTCCTATACGGGAATGTTTTTGAAAGAGAAACTTAAAGTTTAGCGTATGCGGTCGAGGCTTCGAACCAAACGCTCGTCTTTATTAATGGCCTTATAGGCTAAAATGTCGAGAATGAGGGCGACGAAAGGCATTACGATATAAGCTGTCCACGATATGTTTGAAGCCGAAAGATCTTCGCGGAATGTATAACCGCTCAAAAGGTGACGATATAGAAAGTTACCAGAAAGAATGCGTTGATCATGCAGATACGCGCTTGTGTAGGTCTGTTCTTATATAGGAAAATCGTGATAAACGATAATACGGCTATTACGGTTCCTAATACGAATACTCCCCATGTGGGGGTAAATACAGAAGTTTGTGTAATTGCTGCGGCACTATCCTGTACAGGAGTTGTCACAGCTTCTACGGTAGAGATACCTTGTGCCGTGAAACTGTAAATGCCATCGGTCGTATCGAATTGAGCTATCGGAAGAAATAAAAATACAGCCATTAAAGCCGTCGTCAGTAATAAATAGATCGATTGTATTCGTTGTATCATAATATAAGTTTTCTTTAATGGTGAAATAGGTACGTAAATAAACGGGGCGGGTTGTAGCTTATTTGTGCACTCCGTTTTGCAAAGATAGAAAATTGTCGGTAAACACCCAAATGTGGATTTGAGAAATAGCTGTGGAAAGGAGGGTAGGGCGAATGGGAAAAATTAAATAACCTTTTTCCGGCACACTATTTGTAAATTAAGTTTGTTATATAAGGGAAAGCTATTAAATTTACTTCGATTTTATATTTATAAAAAAAAGATGATTACGACAGAGATAACGAAATTGCAGTACGATATATACGGCTTGCTTGCCGAGAGACGATTGAAAGACGCTTTCGGTAAACTTGCTTTTTATTGGTAAACGAGTTGCAAGATTGGGTAAGCCGGGACAAGTTGAACGAGATGGAGACGTCGTATAGATATATGATACAATATATGTTGGACGGTGTCGAGGATCCCGAACGGAAGAGTATTTACGATCATTTGGTTTTGTCTGCTTATGTGTTGACCGATCGGGTTTCGGATCGATTGGCCGGGCAGGTTTCTCCTTCTCAATACTATGGGTGGAAGAGATATGCGTCGGCCAGCCGAACGGATATTTCCTTATCGTCTCAATTCGATGTGTGCGATAATGAAATCAACGATCTTTCTTTGGCTTTGTTGCTTAGCGAACAAGAACAAGATTTTTCTAAAATTCAATCATTGAAACACCGTATCGAGGATACGGCGGGAAATCTTTTTATGGATATATGGACCAATTATCCGGCGGCAGAGGACGATTACCGGTCGTTAAGAGAGGCTCTTTTCACCGATCGTTTTCCCGATACTTTCGTTTCGCTTCTTCTTTCGGCTGTGTTGTTGAACTTATTGCATCGGTTCGACGAGCAAAAGTTGCTCATTCTGCTGGACGGTTATCGCCATTCTTCGCCCGAGATACAGATGCGTTCGCTTTGTTGTGCTCTTATCGTCATGTATATTTATCGGGAGAGATTGCCTCTTTTGAAGAGTTTGCGGAATCGCCTCGATGCATTGTGTGAAGAACCGAAATTCAAGACCGATGTTCGTAATATTTTCTTGCAGTTCATCAAAAGTCAAGAGACTGAAAAAAATTACCAGAAAAATGAATGAAGAGCTGCTTCCCGAAATGATGAAACTGGGGCCATCGCTTTATAAGAAAATACGTCAAGAAGACTTGATGAACGATATCAATGCGCTGGAAGAAAATCCGGAGTGGCAGGAGATGCTCGACAAATCGGGAATTACCGATAAGTTAAAGGAGTTGACCGATTTGCAGATGGAGGGAGCCGATGTTTTCATGAGTACGTTTTCTCATTTGAAGAGTTTCCCTTTTTCCAGTCGATTCAAAATTGGTTTTGCCGTTTAATCCCGATCATACAGCGTTGTCGGGGGTATTGTCCGGTAAGGGCGGAGATACGTTTAAGAAGATGATTTCGGCATCGGCTCTATTGTGTAATTCGGATAAATATTCTTTTTGTTTGAGTTTGGCTCAGGTTCCCGAGTCGCAAAGGGATTTGATGATGGGGCAATTCAGTGCCGAGAATGCGGCGGTTCAAGAGATGGAAAAAGAGGAATTGATGAAGAAAGAAATAAGTCGGGAAAATATATCCAATCGTTATATTCAAGATTTGTACCGTTTCTTCAAGCTGTATATACGTCGAACCGAGTTTACGGATCCTTTGCCGGGCATATCAATTTATTGCATGTATCTGTTTTGAATCCGTTATTGAGCGATTCGGACAGTTTGCGCCTCATCGGGGAATATTATTTCCGGCGGGGATATTATGCCGAGGCTCTCGAATTGTTCGAAAGGCTTTCGGCGGCATATCATTCGGATAGTGAAATTTATCAGAAGATAGGTTTTTGTTACCAGAAGAAAGGAGACTATGCCAACGCTTTGGAGGCTTTCCTCAAAGCAGAAATTATTTCGCCCGACAATTTCTGGACGATTAGACGCATAGCTACATGTTACAGAAATATGAAAAAGCCCGAGATGGCTCTTTCGTATTATCATCGTGCCGAAAAGATACAGCCCGAAAATTTATCGGTACAGATGAATATAGGGCATTGTTATGTCGAACAGAAAGATTATGAAGAGGCGCTTAAATATTACTTCAAGGTGGATTATCTCGATCCCGAAGGTGGCAAAGCGTGGCGTCCTATCGCATGGTGTTCTTTCTTAGTCGGTAAAAAAAGAACAGGCGCAGCGGTATTATGAGAAGATATTGGACGATAAACCGGTTTCTCTCGATTATTTCAATGCCGGGCATGTGGAGTTTTCTTTGGGACATATCAGAAAGGCCATCGATTATTATCGGCGCAGTATAGAGCTGGACAACGGTGATTCTGCTAAGTTTCTTTCTAATTTCAAGCAGGATGCTCCCGATTTGATCTCCTCGGGAATCGCTGCGAGCGATATGCCTATTTTGTTGGATCAACTTATGTATGGCATTACAGATTCTTTATAACCTTTGACAAGGAGGCGATTCTGTATATAGATATGAGGATAGGGCGTTGTTCGACATAGTCAAAACGGAAGTGGAATTTCCATTTGTCTCTGCACTCGCCTTTCGTTATCTTTGTAAATACGAAGATAGGATGCGGCTCGGCATAGCCAAATTGGAAATGTGATTTCCATTTGTCTCTGCACTCACCTTTCGCTATCTTTGTCATCTGAAAAAGTAAGGTAATATTTATGAGACGTATAGTTTGTGTACTGTTTCTTGTGGGTGTGTTTTCGATAAATCCCGTATGCGGTGAGACTCTTTCGGAGTATCGGGAGAATTTGTATGATTTGTTCATTCAACAGAAAATACCCCAGTGGGGTGCTATCTTGTCAAAAATGAGTGCCGATAAGTCGTGCGGGACATTGGAGGGACGCCATGAAATTTTGTGCGGTTATTATGGCCTTGTAGGACATTTAGTCGATAAAAAGAGGAAAGACGAGGCGCAGGCTTATTTGAAAACCGCTTTGGCGCTTTCTGAGAATTATCGAAAAATGTATCCGAACGATGCTCGGTTTAAAGCGTTGCATGCCAATTTGATAGGTTTGAAAATAGCCCTTTCTCCCATGCGTGCGGCTACGTTGGCATCGGGTATGTTGTCATCGGCTAAGACTTCTTATAAACTCGCCCCCGGGGATAGTTGGGTTTCTATTCTGTACGGGAATATTTTGTTCTATATGCCGGGAATATTCGGCGGGGATAAAGAGGAAGGTTTGGAGTGCTATCAACGAGCTCGCCGGAGTATGGAAAAGGATATTTCGACCAACGGGCATCATTGGCTTTATGTACAATTGTTGGTGACCATCGGGGTGGTTTATGAGAAATCCGAACGTTATGAGCAGGCGTTAGCGATGTACAAGACGATTATGGAGAAATATCCTGAGTATGGATTTGTAAAAATACGAGTTATCCTCGGGCTCTGAAAGCAATGCAACAAAAACAATAATTTGAAAAGAAGTGCAATTATGAACGATTATATGCAGGTACGGTTCGATGTAGAGCCGTGTAGCGAGATGGCGACAGATGTTTTGGCTGCGGTTTTGGCTGAAATCGGTTATGAAAGTTTTGTCCCCGACGAACGAGGGGTTACTGCTTTTGTTCCTCAGGGAAAGTATGACGAGATACGACTTAAAGAAGAGTTGTCGCAATATCCCATCGAAGGGGTATCTGTGGCGTATGAAGCGACATTCGTTGCCGGGAGGGATTGGAACGAAGAATGGGAGAAAAATTATTTCAAACCTATTGTCGTGGGTGAAGAGTGCGTGATACATAGTACATTTCATACCGATGTTCCGCAAGCTCGTTACGATGTGCTGATAGACCCTAAGATGGCTTTTGGGACGGGCCATCACGAAACTACCACTCTCATGTTGCAGGCGATATTGGCATCGGATCTTACAGGTCGCTCGGTGCTCGATATGGGGTGTGGTACGGCTGTATTGGGTATTTTGGCTCGTATGAAGGGGGCGGCTTCCGTCGTCGCTGTCGACATTGATGAATTCGCCGTCGAGAATGCCATTGAAAATATCCGTTTGAATCATGTATCGGAAGTTGAAGTCCGTTTGGGAGGAATCGAAGCCTTGAAGCAGGAGTCGTTCGATTTTATTTTTGCCAATATCAATCGGAATATATTGCTGGCCGATATGCATGCTTATGTGGCCTGTATGAAACGTGGCTCACGTATTTTCATGAGTGGTTTTTACGTGGAAGATATTCCTTTTATTCGGGCGGAGGCCGAACACCTCGGATTGCGTTTCGTCGGTTACGCCGAGAAAAACAGATGGGTAGCGGTCGAATGTATGAGCGATTGAAATAGATAAGACAAGTTATTCGTGGGCTCAGGATAGTTAGTGGGGATTGTTTTTTGTACAATCTAACCCCTCTCCTCAGAGACTACCGTTTCTTTGGTGTCTCCCCAATCTGCTCTGCTTATCGAAGGTTCTGCAATTTTGTTTTAACCCCCTCGCCCTTTGGGCACTCCCCCCTATGCGACACAGGGGGAGAGGTTGAGGAGTATTTCTCTTTTACCCTGTTTCGATTTTTAAGTTGCGATACTCCACAATGCTACGGGACATGGCAGGGGAGAGGTGTACAAAGCCATTCTTATTCTGAAACAAGAAATGCCGCTCTTCCTCCTCCACTGTGTTTTTGCAACGCAAAAAATATAGGGGAGGTGTCACGTAGTGACGGAGGGGTTAACTCTTACAGCCAAAAAAGTTTATGAAATCTTTTTCAACCCTCCTCCTCAGAGACTATTGTATCTCCGGGCTATCCCTATATCGTTACCGCAACTTCCCGTAATGTTACGGGACACGGCAAGGGAGAAGGGTAATACAATCCATCTCATTCGCTAAAATTCATGTTTACCCCCACCGATTCAATATAGGAGGAGAGGGAGTAAAATAAAGTGAAGATATTTCAATTCTTCTACGCTTCGATATGTACCGAGATAGTTCCCCGTATTATTGTCGAGATGTAAATAATGACGGGGGAAAGAAATGACTATTCAGATTTATATTGTCCCAACTCTTGCTGCAATAAATCGATTCTGTCTTGATAATTTCGAATCAGATTCTGTAATAAAGAAATTTCTTGTTGTTTGGATGCTTTTAAAGCCAGCTCTTCTGTTGATAAATTTTTAATATTTTTATAGATTTTAGAATCTTCGGAAACCAAAAGATTATCATTTGCCGAATTGTTATTATATTTGTTCGGACTAATAAAATAGGTCTCTTCACATTCTTCTTGATTTACGAAAATGAAAAAAGTCGGTAATGGGAAAATTCCAGTGATTGGCAATACTCAGTAAGACGTTTATATTCATATTTCCGCCTCTTACTGCCTTGCCTATGGTGTTTTTTATCCAAGCCAAGCTCTTTGGCTGCATCTTTGTAGGTGAGACCTTTTTCGATGCAAAAATCTTCGGAGCGAGTCTCCGGAATAAACGAGCTTTTTACCGTCTTTCATATGGAATAAGGTGTAAACGATTAAATTCTCTCTGAAACTATTATGATAGTTTGTTTATACCAATATACAAAAAAAAATCGGCAATTAGTTTGCTCGAAGGTTTCCTTTCGGGAGAGAAGAAGAGGAATGTTTTTACAACCGCATTTGGTTTGACTTAGTATTAAGTAGAGGTCGATGACGGTATTGAAAAAGATAGAGGAGGGTGTTTCTTTTAAAAAAGCATCGTCCTTGCCGATAAATCCGAACAAGGACGAAATTGCCAGTATTGTAATTGTTTGTCGTCAGGTATATCGAATCTTGTAAAATATTGCTAACTGGTTTTATGTTTTTTGAGGGTCTATCGTCGTTATAATTCTATGCTGCCACTACCGCTTTCACCTTCTCCCCAGTCGATACTTCCCGGAATTTCTATGGTTACTTCTTTGCTATCGATGGTGATGTTATAAGTATGTACTTTACCTGCTTCGAGTTCGGCGGCTCCCTCTTTCGGGGTGTAATAATGTGTGCCGAGTTCGGTGTCGATAGCGATTAGTCGTTTACCGTCCATGTTTTGCGGAATGACAAGAGCCGTATAACTGGCTATGTATTTCGAGGGATCGGTAGGCTGTGATAATTTGAAAGGCGTGATTGTTTTGTCCATCGGTCCAGGAAGCCATGTCCCTGTTGTTACGCCTGTACCAGAGGGAGCCGTGTAAGTCCCCGACAAGGCGAGGTTGTTATCTCCGATTTTTACGGACTGAATCTGGTCGGCGGAATCAATTCCTTCCGTTTTTTTGATGTTAACGATAATTCTTGCTGTTTGATGGTAGAAAATCAGGTCAGCTGTGCTACCGAATTTTACTTCGACGGGGGCTGTAAATAGAAGATCGCTTTCTGCATATCCGTTTCCGGTTTCGTTTTGGTCGGCAGCTACGCTCCACGAGTCGGGCAACGTGTTTGAGGTCGAGCCATCGGCACAATGCCAAGCCCGCATGAGTTTTGTCTCATCGCTACGCTGCCAATAGTGGGTTTTTTTTTTGTCGAGGCTGCGGGTATATCGTTGTTTATTTCGTAGGGGTAGGAGGCCGCATCGTTCCAGTTGTACGCATCGCCTGTTTTGGTTATGGCCTGTACGGTCACTTTTTCACCGTTCGTCCATGTGCCGTCCACAGAGGAACGGGCGATGGGGCTTTCTACCGAAACGGTCATGGCAACCGGATATTTACCTTGCGGCAACGTTTTTCCGGTTATCATGTCTTCGTCAGAAGAGCATGAGGCGAATATCACACCAGCCCATAATCCTATAAAAGCCGCTTTTCTGTATGTCATTTTCATATTGCGATATTTTTTATTTGTTTCGTGCTACCGCTCCCGGCGAAAGGAGCGGCTACACCTTTATGTGTAGCTCCGGGCGTTACGCTCGCTGCCCGGGATAGCTGTATTTGACTTTACGAAATCGATCGAATGTAATTTCTATTGAAGTCAATCGTTTAGAATGCACAAATCGCACGGACATTGAATTTTTGGTTCTTGAAGAGGCCGTGTCCCGAGATTTGTGCTTGTGAGGACATGATTTGTATACAATAAGCTCTATTGGCACGGGCATAGCTGTCTCCTGTGTATCCTTCTTGCGATGACCAATAACTTGTGCCACTGGCGAGAGTCTCGATATCGATACCGTTATCGGATAAATTTTCCAAGATACTGTTTATTTTCCCTAGATTGTTTACATTTGTCGTGCCACGACCGGGTAGAGGCTTTTCCCATGAGTCCTCGGCGCAGAGCAGTGCCAGTTCTTTCAGAGAAGGGAAATACCAGCTGCTACAACCTTTGGGCGTGATGTTGTTGTCGGCAAAGGTTTTGATGGATTGAGCGGCTTGACATCTGTAAAGTATTTTCGCTGGGTCGCTGTTATAAGCCAATAATACCATAGTGTTGTTATACCCCAACAGTTTGTGAGCTTCGCTGTCGAGTGTCTCGTCTATCGGAGAGACAGGGGCGATTTGTGTGTATTTGCTGTCGAAAGTCGCTGTTTCTTGCCACGTTGTCACACTTTCGCGGAAAGTCGTGCTTGCAGATTGCCAGGGTTTTCCTGTGGCGGCATCTTTCAAAGCGACAATAAGGCCGTGGGTACAATCGGGATAATCGGCCATCAATACCTTGTCGTTGGTCAGTGTGGATTTGGGATAGGTGTCTGAGTAGGTCCAGAAGACGATACCGACACACGCTTTTTTCTGTTCGTCGGTGAGGGTGGTATAATCGTCGGTTCTGACAAATGTTCCGTCTTCCATCGCCAAGTCGCCGACTTGTGTCTGAGTCCGGTCTGTGATATTTCCTATCGGCGGCGGTATTACAGCTATCCCGTCATCGTCCCCTACACCTTCGTCCCAGTCGTGAATGCTCGAAGATACTTCTATGGCTGTTTGATTGGCTGTGATGGTGTATCGGTATTTTTTCCCGCTTTCGAATGTCGTCCCGCCGTCTTTCATTTTGTAAACGAATTCTCCACCTGCCGCTAACGTTATTTTAATGAATGCCGTCCCTGCTTCGATCGTTTGCGGTACGATAATGGCTTCGTTCAGTATCGAAGTTGCGCCTTCGGCTGTTATGTCGGTATCGATGGTTATATTTTGAGCTGTTCCGTCTGCCGTGATTTCAATCCCGTCGGGGAGCTCGGTGTTTTTGCCATATGCAGGCTTTTCTTTATCAAGCGTGAATTGGGCTTGGGGCAGGGTATTCAGTATCTCTACTTTGGTTATACCGGCGAGAAAATCGTTTTCACCGACTCCCTTTTTGAGTATTACTTCGACTTTGGAGAGCAAATGCCTGAATTGTACGGCCACGGGGGTGGGGTTACCGCTTCGTGGGACTCCGGTAAGTTTGGCGTAAGTCAAGTCGGAGGTGGCATAACCATCGGTCTCGCTGCGTTGGTCTGCGGCTACGGTATGAGTGAGCGACCTTGCCGGATAGGTGTTGCCGAACCATGTGGCGTTGGTATGGAGGGCATAAATGTTTACGTCGTTGCCGGTTAACGGGAAGTACATGGGCGTGCTGCCGCTTAATGTCCCGGCAACCCCTCCTTCTTTGGTCAAAGTATATTTTCATAGAGATTTTCTTGATCTATGGTTTGTTGTCGGTTTTTAGAATCGTCGATCCATAGATGTACCGTTTCTCCATCTTTGAGCTGTGTGTCCAGTCCGTGGGAGGATCGAGTCTGTACATTGATGCCGCTGGTGAATCTCAATTCGACTTGTCCGTCATAACCCGACAGATTTTCTGTTTCGTTGCATGCCGCCAGTCCGAGCAGGGCGGTCGCTAAAAAGAGATATTGTTTCATATTATTTTAGGTTTGTTGAATTTTCAAATTTTATTCTGCTTCTCCGCTATCGCCTGTACCGTTGCCCGATATCCAGTCTACAATTTCGGACGTTACGCCGATTTCTGTCTTGTTGAGCGTGACATTGAATTTATATTTTTACCGGCTTCGAAACGGGTTGCGAAATCGGATTGTACGGGCCATATAAAATGTCCACCGTCTTTTAGCTTGAATTTCAGAGACATTTCATCGAAATTATCACTCGGTAGAATGATGGCTTCGGCTTTCGTCCCTTTGTTTGTCACGAGTAAATCGACTGTTCGGGGCGTTTCTGTTACGATCGCTATCTCATTACCATCTATGACGTCGTATGTCGCAGAGGTTTGTTGTCCGGTCAATTCTACGGTGAGACCTTCCAAAACCGAGATGTCGTCGAATCCTGTTCCGCTGGTTATGTTCAGTTCTATTTTCGCCAGTTTGTGGTAGAACGTGAAACGCACGGACGGTGTATTTTTATCGGTCTCCGGGTTGTCGCTTCCCAAAAGGTCGATTGCGCTTTGAGAGGATTGGTCGGTTATATCGATCGTATAAGTGCGACCGTTGTCACCAAGATTTTCCGTGTAGGGATAATAGGCGACAAAATTGCGTCTCGAACCGTCTGTCGGCAGGTAGATGGCCTCGGCTTCGGTGGCCGTGAATTTGCCGCTTCCATCGGTCGTGGTATAAGGTCTATTGTTTTGTTCCACTGTTTCTCCGGCGAGCATATATATTCCGATACGGTCGTTCGGTTCCCATCGGGTGTCGTTTGCACGCGATGTCACGCATATATTACCGTTCACATGCAGGGCTGTCGGGCCGCTATTCCCTGTTGTATCGCCGAGAGGAGATTCATCGTTACCACAACCGGCCAAAGTGACGATGGAGAGTGCTAAAATCAAAATTTTTACTTTCATTTTTATAGTTGGTTTGTTTCGTTTGTCTTTTAATAAATTTCGATGTTTTCACCGTTTTCTTCGTTACCGTTTTTCCCAGCCGACGATCGTTGCCGTCATATCGGCTTCGATCGGAGTCAGCAAGTCTCCGGTTATGTACATGGGAGTCGGCATATCGTCGTTGAAGTTTTTCAACAGATCGGTGAGATCGTTTTCGATGGTTTGCGAGCTTCCATCAGTGAAAGTCAGATCGATTCGTAAGGATTGTTTCAAACCGGTTGTACCTAACAGTCGGGTATGCGCTGTTACTTTATCGTTAGTTCGAGCAAAAGGAAAACTTGTGTTCATGGCTTCGCCGCAGATTCGTTGTGATGAAAGGTCGAACGAACCTACTATTCCCGAAAGGGTTCCCGTGATGTTTGAGATGCGATTCGGGTCTCCTTCTTTAACGGTCAATTCGAATAACAAATCGCGCGTTTTTTGTTTCATGTAGATTTCTACTTCGAGTGTATCGTCTTTTATCACATTGATGTTTTGTGCTTCTGTCAGCAGATATCCCGGTAGTGACTCCAATAAATCTCCTTCTACCGTATTTATATGAGCCGTAGTATGGTCGATCGTTATTCCGTCGGCTTCGTTCCATGCGATGAGTGTATGGGAGTTGGGCTCAAACAGAGAAGGGTGGCAGAACTCGCGGTCCGCAGGTACTTTGAGTGCCGTCCCTTCGCAGCAGGAGTGCAGTAATACATATTCTTCCGGTAAAGGGCAATCTGTCGAACGATGAGACCAATCGGCCGTTATGGTTATTCTTCCTTTATCGGGGTGAGGTGTTTTGTAGAGTTCGTCTTTTACACAAGAGTTTAACAGTAGCAAACCTGCTGCTCCGCTCATTATATATCGTATCGTTTGCATATTACCTCCTTTCAATTAAAATATATTCCATACTAATGTCTCTCCGGCAGATATGGGGCCCCACCAGTTTTTAGTCTCTTTTCCCTGACGTACCCGTATGCCGTCGATAACGATGTATTTGTCATAATCGGCATGAAGGCAGCCGAGAGCGAGAGAGAAATCGAGGTTTAGCGCCTTATTCAGTTTTAATTGGTATCCGCCCGTTAATCCGCCGCCCATTAAATTGCCTTGTTTACCGATCTCGGATAGTTTGTAATTGAACGAGCCGGCTTTGTATATGGCTCCGATATAGCCTCGTTTTTCTTTACCGATGTAGTAGCGCGCTTCGGGTGCGATTTCCCACAAGGCATAACGACGGTCGTTGCTGTTCCACGTCCAAGAAGTGTAGGAGCCGTTCACGAGTATGCCTACGTGACGGTTCAAGCGCCATTCCACTCCGAGGTCGGGGGTGAGAGTACCCCAACGGAGCAGATTTGCTCGCAAGGAGAGCGAATGAGCCTTCGCTTTTTGCGGCGGCTTCGGCAGCGAGGCGCTCTGTTTCGGCACATTCTTTTTCTTCTCTTTCAGCCGCAAGCCTTTCGGTTTCAGCTTGTTTGCGGGCCTTTTCTTGGGCGGCAAGGTGTTCTCTTTCGGCTTGTTCTTTCGCCAGTCGTTCTGCTTCGGCTTTTTCACGAGCAGCTTGCTCTATGAACTGACGTTCCCGTTCGGCTTTTCCCGATCTCTCTTTATTATAATTTTCGACCCGTCGAGCCGCTTCTATACCCGCAATTTCGGCTACTTTTTCTACGCTGGCCGGAAAGGTGACGACAACGACATTGCGCAGTTTTTCTTTCCCATAAGAGGAGAGGATAGCCCGGTCGGTGACGAACATCTGTTCGGTCAATCCTCCCTGCGTGATGAGTTCCGATTTTATTCTGTTGTTACGAATGTATGCCATGCGTTCGGAAGTCAGTATGTCGTTCGCCGATGCGGCATAGCTCGAAACGCTGATATACATTTGCCCGGCTTGCAACTGCTTTTTGTTCTTTTCCAAAATATTTAGGAGCTGGTGCAGAGACCGGTCGTTTCCATTCCACGGTACATAGAACATGTCGTCGTTCGGAACGAAACGGAATATATAGGTTGTGTCTGTCGGTTGTTGTGCTATTACAGGTAATTCCCATATAAACAACAATGCTGTTATCAATAATAATTGTTTGCTTTTTTTTTCATATTGAGCAGTTTTGTTTTTCTATGGATATAAATATGTATCGACTATATAATATATAAAGATTTTTGCAAATCTATTATTCTTTGTTTGAAAAAATGTTTTTTTGATTTGTTAATTTAGTGTAATAAAAATGGTGACCTTGAATTTCTTAATATTTTACTATAAGAGAAGTATCTATACATAAAAATTACAGAAAAAATTCTTTATTTCAAACTATTTGTACTACTTTTGTTGTCAGATGTCGGGCATATAGATTTTATGCTCGGCTTGTTTTGCGGATAATAGTATATATTCTATATATTTATATAAATAGTTTGGCTTAAACAACTTAACTAATAACAACTATGGCAGAAAGTAAAGAAAAACTGTTTGACCAGTTCCCTCCGGTGTCCACACAGGAATGGAAAGAAAAGGTCGTGGCAGACCTTAAAGGAGCTGATTTTGACAAAAAGCTCGTATGGAGGACTAACGAAGGGTTTAATGTTAACCCCATGTACCGTGCCGAAGACATAGCAAATTTGAGTACGACCGATTCTCTTCCCGGTGAATATCCCTACGTGCGGGGAACTCGTGCCGACAACAATTGGCTGGTTCGTCAGGATATCAAGGTAACCGATGTGAAAGAAGCCAATGTAAAGGCTCTGGATATTTTGAAAAAGGGTGTGGAATCGTTGGGATTCGAGATTGCCAAAGATTTGATTTCGGTAGAAAACTTGGAAACTTTGCTGCATGGTATCGACGTGGAGAATGTGGAATTGAATTTCTCCACTTGCATGAAAAGCACAGTGAAACTTGCCGAAACAGTGGCCGCTTATTTCAAAACGACTCCTGCCGATTTGACAAAAGTATCGGGCTCGATTCGTTTCAATCCGTTTAAGCGAATGTTGACCAAAGGCCGTGATTTCGCCGATTATGCCGATCAGGCTGTTGCGGTTATCGATGCGGTGAAAGAGTTGCCCGGATTCCGGTATTGGCAGTCGATGCCGTGATGTTGAACAATGCCGGATCTTTTATTTCTCAGGAACTTGGTTTTGCTTTGGCTTGGGGTAATGAGTGGCTGGCCGCCCTTACAGATAAAGGTCTGTCGGTCGACGAAGTCGCTAAACGAGTGAAATTTAATTTCGGTATATCGTCCAATTATTTTATGGAGCTTGCCAAATTCCGGGCTGCCCGTATGTTGTGGGCTCAAATTGTGAAACAATATAATCCGGCTTGCGATTGTGCTTGTAAAATGAAGGCTCATGCGCAGACTTCGGAGTTCAACCAGACTATATTCGACGCTCATGTGAATCTCCTTCGTTCGCAGACCGAGACGATGTCGGCTGCTTTGGCGGGTGTGGATTCCATTACGACGACTCCTTTCGACAAGGCTTACAAGGAACCGGACGATTTTTCGGAAAGAATCGCTCGTAACCAACAGTTATTGTTGAAAGAAGAGTCGCATTTGAATCGTATTACCGACCCGGCTGCCGGTTCTTATTATGTGGAGACTTTGACGGTTTCGATCGCCGAGCAGGCTTGGAAACTTTTCCTCGAAGTGGAAGAGAAGGGCGGCTTCTACAAAGCCGTGAAAGAGGGATTCGTACAAAATCAAGTGAACGCTTCGGCCGAGACTCGCCATATGAATGTGGCTCGTCGGAAAGAAATTCTGTTGGGAACGAATCAATACCCCAATTTCAATGAAGTCGCCAGCGATAAAATCGTTAACGGCGAAGCGTGCGGTTGCGGATGCGGAAAGCACGAGGGAGGACATCATTGCGAACCCGAGTTCCCCGTGTTGAATAACAAACGGGCAGCCAGTGATTTCGAAACTTTGCGATTGGCAACAGAACGTTCAGGCAAACGTCCGACGGTATTCATGTTGACTATCGGGAATTTGGCCATGCGTTTAGCACGTTCTCAATTCTCGTCGAATTTCTTTGCTTGTGCCGGATACAAGATCGTCGACAACCTCGGTTTCGAGACCGTACAGGCCGGAATTGATGCCGCTTTGGACGCCAAAGCCGATATTGTGGTACTTTGTTCGAGCGATGACGAGTACGCTCAATATGCTCCGAAAGCATTCAAGATACTCGACGGTCGCGCTCTGTTCGTCGTAGCCGGAGCTCCGGCTTGTATGGACGAATTAAAGGCTCAGGGTATTACCGAGTTTATTCACGTTCGTTCGAATGTACTCGATACGTTGAAATCGTTTAATGAAAAACTTTCGATTTAAAGGCGGACAATTTGTATCACACAAGAAAAAACAAAAAGACAATGAGACCTAATTTTAAGAATATAGATATTACGAAGGATGCTTTCGCCCATTCGGCAGGGAAAGTAGCCCATGAGGGTGAAAACTGGATAACCCCGGAGTTGATACCCGTCAAACCTGTTTACACCAAAGAAGACCTCGAAGGTCTTGAACACTTGAATTATGTAGCCGGACTTCCTCCGTTTCTTCGTGGCCCGTACAGCGGTATGTATGCCATTCGTCCGTGGACAATCCGTCAGTATGCAGGTTTCTCGACCGCAGAGGAGTCCAATGCTTTCTATCGTAGAAACTTGGCTTCGGGACAAAAGGGATTGTCTGTGGCATTCGACCTCCCGACACACAGAGGATATGATGCCGATCACGAACGTGTGGTAGGCGATGTAGGTAAGGCCGGTGTATCGATTTGTTCGCTCGAAGATATGAAGGTTTTGTTCGACGGTATCCCTTTGAACAAAATGTCTGTATCCATGACGATGAACGGAGCCGTGTTGCCTATCCTTGCTTTTTTATATCAATGCCGGGTTGGAACAAGGCGCGAAACTCGAAGAGATGGCCGGAACGATTCAGAACGATATTTTGAAAGAATTTATGGTGCGTAATACCTATATTTATCCGCCTGAATTCTCGATGCGTATCATCGCCGATATTTTTGAGTTTACTTCGCAAAACATGCCGAAGTTCAACTCGATCTCCATTTCGGGATATCATATGCAGGAAGCCGGAGCGACAGCCGATATAGAGCTGGCTTATACGCTGGCCGACGGTCTTGAATATTTGCGTGCCGGAATCAACGCCGGTATGGATATTGACGCATTCGCTCCGCGGTTGTCTTTCTTCTGGGCTATCGGCATGAATTTCTTTATGGAGATCGCTAAGATGCGTGCCGCACGTATGTTGTGGGCTAAGATCGTAAAACAGTTCAACCCCAAGAATCCGAAATCTCTCGCTTTGCGTACTCACTCGCAAACGTCGGGTTGGTCACTGACCGAGCAAGATCCGTTCAATAATGTGGGTCGTACTTGTATCGAGGCTATGGGGGCTGCTTTGGGGCATACCCAATCGTTGCACACCAACGCTCTCGACGAGGCTATCGCCCTGCCAACCGATTTTTCGGCTCGTATCGCTCGTAATACTCAGATTTATATTCAAGAAGAGACCTATATTACAAAAGAAATCGACCCGTGGGCAGGTTCTTATTATGTAGAGGCTCTGACTAACGAGCTGGCTCATAAGGCATGGGAACATATTCAAGAGATCGAGAAGTTGGGCGGTATGGCTAAGGCCATCGAAACCGGACTCCCGAAGCTTCGTATCGAAGAGGCTGCCGCCCGTACGCAGGCACGTATCGACTCGGGTAAACAGACGATCGTGGGTGTAAACAAATACCGTCTTGAAAAAGAGGCTCCCATCGATATTCTCGAAGTCGATAATACGGCTGTGCGTAAAGAGCAAATCGAGCGTCTGCAAGATTTGAAAGCTCATCGCGACGAAGCCGCGGTTAAAGCGGCTCTTGATGCGATTACCGAATGTGTGAAGACGAAGAAGGGTAATTTGCTCGACTTGGCTGTCAAAGCCGCTAAGGTTCGCGCTACGTTGGGAGAGATTTCCGATGCTTGCGAAGTTGTCGTAGGTCGTTATAAAGCAGTAATCAGAACTATATCAGGCGTGTATTCATCAGAGACTAAAAGGATGCCGATTTCGTTCGGGCAACGGAATTGTGCGAAAAATTCGCTAAAAGGAAGGTCGCCAACCTCGTATCATGATAGCGAAGATGGGACAAGACGGTCATGACCGTGGGGCCAAAGTGGTAGCTACCGGATATGCCGATTGTGGCTTTGACGTGGATATGGGACCTTTGTTCCAGACTCCGGGGAAGCTGCGCGTCAGGCTGTCGAAAAACGACGTACATGTGTTGGGCGTTTCTTCTTTGGCTGCCGGCCATAAGACTTTGGTTCCTCAGGTAATCGAAGAGTTGAAGAAATTGGGTCGCGAGGATATTGTGGTAATTGCCGGTGGAGTTATTCCTGCACAGGATTATGACTTCCTGTACAAGGCAGGTGTAGCGGCTATCTTTGGCCCGGGTACTTCGGTAGCCAAAGCTGCGTGCCAGATACTCGAAATTCTTCTCGATGAGTAATTTTGGAAAAGGATAATGTGTTGAAGCCCGGCAGTTTATTACTGCCGGGCTTTTTTGATAATAATATATTGTTATAAAAATGTTTAAAATAATTGTCTATGATTTGAAAAATATATTAATTTGTAAGACCGATTTATTTCTTAATCTTGATATATATGAAAAATTATTTGTTCCCTTTTAGTTTCTTATTGCTTAGTTTGGGCATTCAGGCCGAGAAGCCGCAGTGGGGTATTCCCGATACGATAAGTCATTATCCGATAGGTCCCGGAGCTGTGTATACTCATATCGAGTTTACACAAAAGCCGATACAGTTACATCAAATTACATTGGATTTGAATAACGAATATAATGCGGTAGAGGTATATCCGTCTAACGGAAGACTCCGGATGCCTCACGGGAGACAACGTCATCGCAGTGTAAGAGTAACTCTTATGAAGGACACCGGGCGTTTTTTGGGGGTAAATCACGATTTATTTCATTATACGGGGCAGACTACGGCTGCGGGGATCAATGTCCGTAACGGAGGAGTTGTCAGTCATTACGGCGATTATGGTCGTTCTGTCATGTCTATTAGCAAAGATAAGGTGGCAGAGGTTTTCCCTCCTAAATATTCGGCAAAGGTAATTTGTCCAGACCAAACAGAAATAACGATCGACAATGTGAACGAGTCGGCATACGGAATACAATCATACAGAAATTGCGTATTGTTCAATACGTATAGCAGTCTTACTCTTACGGAAGACGGTTTATATGTGAAAATAACGCCGCAAGGGGAATGGATTATTAACGGTAACTCGACTCCTTGTCGAGTGGAGGCTATGGAGCATACCCCTATACAACCCGATGGAAAAAGTCATATTTTGTTTATGAGAAACCATGCGTCGGAGCAGTTCGAGGATAAAGTAAAAGTAGGTGATGTCGTTTATATCGACCAGCGGTTTGTGAATACGACGTTTCCCAATTCCGGCATATCCGTTCCACCGGCACAAAACGTTGTACAAGCGTTGCATGGTTGGCCGAGCGTGATATTGAACGGAGAACTTCACGATAAAGAGTACAACGATTTTGTCACTCCCGGACGTGAGTTTCAAGACTATCCTTGTACATTGGTGGGGATAACGAAAGACGGGAAAAGATTGTTTATCATTACCGCCGACAAGGCCTCTATGGTTGAGAATGCTTATTATTTAGTAGAGCAAGGAGCTTGGAATGTCGTTAATTTTGACGGTGGGGGATCGGCTACTATGGTTGTTTGTGACGAAGTGGTAAATACTCCTACCGATGGAAAAAGAGGGCTGTGATGGATTCGTTTCAAGGTATTTCGTTAGCTCCGGTTGACAGTACGTTTTCTTTCGTTTCTTTTTCTAAACCTTCTGTGCAGGCTATACCTTTGTCGGTGGTTCCTTTGAGGGTATTGGCTCATAACCGTTATGGCGAGATTATCGACGATGATTTTAAAGATGTTACTTATTCGTGCGAACCGGAGGAATTGGGATATGTGAATAGTCGTGGCGAGTTTTGTGCGGGAGCTGTTTCTATGTTAGGAACAATTACGGCTCGGAAAGGTGACTCTGCATGTAAAATACGGGTCGTTATGGGTAATGCCGGCAAGTCGGTTAAATTATGTGCCGATAGTCTTTATATTGACGATATTAGAGAATATCCGATAGAGATCGAGACCGAATCGGACGGAAAGAGATATATGGTAAATCCTACTATTTTTGACTGGCAATCTGTGGGAGCGGATTGCTGTGATGTAGTGGAAGGTGTCGTGAGAGGTGTCACGAACGGGCGAACTGTGTTGCACGGGAAATATGGAGATATGGAAATTCAATTACCGGTTATTGTTGAAATTGGAGTGGGAGAGAAGGTACATGAACGTTTTTCTGATGGAGCTTCTTTTTCTGTAACCGGTAGTTCTGCTATAACCGACATTCGTTTCGATTCGTCTGTCCTTCCTGTGGGTTGGAGTGACGGTACTACTCTGTTGTTCGATTTATCCACCGGGCGTGCTCCTAATATTATGTTGGATAAGCCGATACGTTTCTTCGGGTTACCCGATTCGATTTCGATACAGGTGAAAAATTGGGGCGCTTTAATCAATAATATTTCCTATGAATTTTCTTGTTCTACTGGTTCTTGGAGCTATATCGTTAATCCAGATGCCGATAGTGATTCTGTCTATACAGTGTCTTTTGCCGATTTAGATGTAACGGCTTTCCCGGTGGTGTTGAATGATATGAAGATATATTTGTCGACACAGATAAAGGGACCGAATCAGAAAATTTCATTTAGGGATTTGAAGGCTTATTACCCTCATGAAGCACCCGATGGGATAAAAGAGGTAAAATGCGGATCTGATTTTTCGATAAGTAAGATTGATCCGGGGAGTAATAAGGATACAAGGTATATCGGAAGGAGAAGATATTGTTATTACTTTGTCGGATATGAACGGGAGACTGCTGGAAACTTTCTGCGATAAGGCTGTGGATTGTGTTGTTTGTGACATAGAGTTACCGTTCGTATTACCTCCGGGTGTATATTTGGTGGGAATACAGACGAAAAGCGGTCGTGTAGTGGAAAAACTTGCATGGTAATGAGAAGCGAACCCCGAATTTTTCGGGGTTCTTTATTTAGGATTCTTTCGAGAGAAGGCTATCTGTATTTTTTAAGAGTGTTTTGATCATTCGGAGGAATACAAAACTTTTTTTCATAAATTAAGAATACCGTATTTTTTCTTTGTTTTATTTTTATTAGTATCTTTATTCGCTTTTATAAACATGATTGTCTATGAATAAAAATTTTATCTCATTGTGTGCTGGTATTTTATTGGGTGTATCTCCGCTTTTTGCCGTACCGGCCAAGCCTGTCCTTGTTAGGGTCGCTCAACCGGACGGGACCGTTGTAACCGTTAAAACCGTAGGTGATGAATTTTATCATTACAAGTCTACTTCCGATGATATTCCGGTAGTACGTGGCGAAGATGGTTTCTATCGTTATGCCGAGTTGTCTGCAACGGGACTGGTTGTTGCGGGCAATGTGATAGCCCGAGATTCGTCGATGAGGAGTGTTTCGGATAAAGTGTATCTAACATCGCTGTCCGAGAAGAAGATTTCACAGAAACTTTTTAGTCGTCGTAATCTACGGAAGCAACAATTACAAAACAATATAACTCGTCGGGTTACGCAGGCTACTGCCGGTGACGATGTGCACGGTTTGGTCTTGTTGGTTCAGTTCAGCGATAAGAAATTCAGTTCGGTGGGGACACAGCAGGCTTTTGACGAGATGATGAATAAGGAAGGATATGATTATATGGGAGCCATCGGTAGCGCTCGGGATTATTTTATTTCTCAATCGGGAGGACTTTTTCAACCGACATTCGATGTGGTAGGGCCTATCACTCTCGACAATACGATGGCTTATTATGGGGCTAATGATTATTCCGGGCAAGACGTACGTCCCGATGAGATGGTTATCGATGCTTGTAAGAAAGCCGAATCGATGGTCGATTTCACGATATATGACAGAGACAATGATGGATTCGTCGATTTGGTGTATGTGATTTATGCCGGATATGGAGAATCCTCGGATATAGATGGTTCTTTTTGGAAGATGCGATTTGGCCTCATGCTTGGTATATTTATCAAGGTGCGCAAAAGCGAGTATCGGTCGACGGTAAATATCTCGATGCTTATGCTTGTTCGGCCGAGCTGTTGGGAAACAGTGGTACTACTCGGGACGGAATCGGTACATTTTGCCATGAATATAGCCATACGTTGGGACTCCCCGATTTTTACGATACGAGCGGTGTGACTTCGAATTATGGAATGGGCACGTGGAGTTTGATGGATTATGGCTGTTATAATGGCCCTGATTCCGATGGCGACGGTTATTCCGATGGTTCTGTTCCGGTCGGGTACACAGCATACGAACGGGAGTTTTGCGGTTGGATAACTATCGAAGAGCTGACGACTCCTTCTTCGGTTACACTGGAAAATCTGGCCGATAGCAAGAAAGCCTATAAGATAGTATCGAGCGATAAAGATCAATATTTTACATTGGAAAATAGGCAACAGACCGGTTGGGATCGATATATGGCATCAGCCGGGCTGATGATCGTGAAAGTCGATTACGATCAGTCCGTTTGGGATTATAATACGGTTAACAACGAATCGAGTCGCCAGCGTATGACCATTATGCCGGCCGACAATAAATATAGCGAGTATAATGAAGATGGTGACTTATATCCCTATAATGGTAATACCTCTTTTACCGATGACAGTCGCCCGGCTGCAAAGACAAATACCGGATTGAAGTTGGGAAAACCCGTAACCAATATCGAACAGGATAATGGTGTGATTACGTTCGACTTTATGGGAGGAATACCGGCAGTGGTTGCTCCCGTGGCTGATGTCGCTACTCATGTGACAACAACCGGATTTACCGCAAACTGGTCGTCGGTAGAGAATGCTGTCAGCTATACGTTGCAGGTCGATAGAAAACAACCGTCGGTCGGTGGCGAAATTTTACTGTCGGAGGACTTCTCGAATTGCACGGCTGACGAGACTACAAATATCGCGGGAACGACTACATTCGGAAATGCGAAGGACGGTTATTTCCAAACTTTGGGTTGGAGTGGTAAGTATTTGTTCCCGAACATAGGAAAGATGAAACTAGGTAATTCGGATAATGGGGGAGCTGTATGTACTCCGGCTATCGATTTATCTTCTTGCAACGGAGTATTTACTGTCCAGTTCGATGCCTCTATGTTCGATGGAAGCAAAGAGAAAAGTGTTGTGATAAAGGTATATGTCGAAGGAGATGAGTCGAATGCTCAATCGACCGAAATTCTTTCGACCAGTAAGATGAATACTTACACAATGACTTTTACAGGTGGTACAGCCGATAGTAAAATCGTGCTGATGTCGACAGCGAGCAGTGGAAAAAAGAGGGCTTATCTCGATAATATCGTTGTATATAGCGGTGAAGTTTTACCTGAGATGGCTTCTAAACAAGCTGTTAGCGATGTTTGGCCTCTGATTGTAACGGGAATTACGGATACATCGTATCAGCTCGTTGACTTGGAGCCGGGGGTATGTGTATTCTTATAAAGTAAAAGCTGTGACCGCAGAGGGGAAGAAAGTGACTATTCCAATGTGGTGAAGGTGGATTTATCTACCGGTATTTGCGATTTGCCGGAGTCGCACAATCGAGTGTATACTGATAACGGTTATATTGTGGTCGAGTGTGAAACGTCACAGCCGGTCGAGGTCGTTAATTTGACAGGTCAGATTGTCGTATCTGCATCCGTGAATGGACGTTCTTTGTTATTGGTTCCGGTTAGGGGTGTATATGTCGTGCGCTGTGGTACATCGGTAACTCGTGTGGTTGTGAAATGATGGTATTTATATAATAAAGAAAAAGACCGAAGCGAATGTAAATGGGCTTCGGTCTTTTTTTTTATGGTCTATATATAAAAGTTTTTGAGAACTTAAATTTTTACTTTTCGATCGTTCAGCCGACTTTCTTCGGCTTTGAATCCCATAATATGGCTTTCGACTGAAACACTTATGGGGCTAGACAGATAGTCGCGGTTATCGTTCCCGACAGCGTTTATAAAATCGCGAACCAAACACAAGTCTCCACCGCCGTGCCCGTGTCCGACGTAACTTTTCACTTCTTCTACTTTGGCATCCCATATGCGCTGTTTCCCACTGCGGAAATCGGTTACGGTAAATGTTGTCATATCACCTACGATTTCTCCTTTTGTACCCATTATTTGAGTCCTTCTTCCTCCTTTGGCCATGAATGCCTCCATAGAGAAATTGGCTGTAACACCATTTTCAAATTCCATGCTGGTCACGTAGTGGTCGCATTGGTCATTGTCCATTTGGAACACGCAGCGTCCGTAGTCGGTAGTCCGTATCACTTTACGTATTGCCTCGTTTTGAAGGCTGCGTTCGTTTTTGGGCAGGTCGAATGCATATATATGTTTTCGTTTTTTCAAATAAATGTCTAATGCAGAATAGGGGCATTCATTTTCATGCGGACAATCTAAACAACGTTCGGTAGCACCTTGCGGCATATTCTTCCGCTTGAAATAGGTTAAAGAGCCGTAGGCCGAAATGGATTTGCATGGAGAGCCGACCAGCCATCTGATAATGTCGAGGTCGTGGCAGGATTTTGCCAAAATAATGGGGGTAGTTTCCTTTGAATTATGCCAGTTGCCTCTTACATAAGAGTGCGCCATGTGTGCGTATTGTATGGGTTCGAGATGTTGTATACTAATCAGTTGCCCTATGTCACCCGAATCGATGATTTGTTTGAGAGCGATGAAATAGGGTGCGTATCGTAATACATGGCAGACTCCTACAATGGCATTTTTTTTGATCGCTAAATCTCGAATGTCCGTACATTCTTTTTCAGTAGGTGCTATGGGTTTTTCGAGTAAGATGTGATATCCCATCGAAAGCGCTTTCATACAAGGATCATAATGTAGATTGTCGGGTAGACTAATGATAACGGCATCTGCGAATTTTGTTTTATTCAAGGCTTCTTTCCAATCGGTAAATCTGTTTTCTTCCGGGACATCGTGGTCTTCGGCCATAGATTTTAGCCGCAATTGATTTTTTATCGGCGACTCCTACTATTTTCATGCAATCGGGGTACTTTCTTCGCATATCCGGCGTAAACGCTTCCTCTGTTACCCGCACCGAGGACAAGAAATGTTACCGGCCGATTTACATTGGCTTTCAGGTCTTTTATGTCGGTGGCGATTCGAGATACATTGTTTGTCTGTTTTCCGTTGGCTAAAATAGAAGGCGCAAAAGCTGCACCGACAGCGGTAAGCCCCATTACTTTTAAAAATTCCGAGCGTTTCATGCTTTAGATTTGATTTTCAAAATTTCTACAAATATATAAAAGAGAAAAATACGAAACAATTTATATTTTTAATATTTTCGATTTGTGTGTATTTTATTTCGATTTGTTCCTTATGAGATTGTAATGGTGTTTTTTTTTGATCTTGTTTGTGTGAGAGAAGTTGAATGATTACATTTGTTTGTTCAATATTGGCATGTATGGGGAGCGATGAGTTGAAGGCATTTTTTGACGGCTTTGTCGGGTAGGGATATGAAAATTCGAATTGCAGAATTTTTTACAGCAGGAGGATTGTATCGCCGAAGCAATGGATATAGCTGTGGGGAATCTGGTTCAGAGGCATTTCGTGCAGCATGGGGTATCTCTGCAATATACGAAACGAACCGCCTTTGTTTTTTACGATATAAAGATAAGTTCGTTTCGGATTTTTGTCGTGTCAACCACCATGGGGTAAGAAGAGAATATGGCCGTATAATGTTGAGTATGTTGAAACATAAGGAGTATATTCAGATAGGCATTCTGCTGAAAATTTGGCCGAAATAGTCTGTTCGTGGAGTATTGACCCGAAGATAACGATATCGGAAAAAGTGTGGACTTTTTCGATATTGAAATTTTTATCCCGGTGGATAGAATGGGGTGAAGATATGTTACAACAATTGGAGGCTCTATGTGAAACTGATATGTCGCCGGGAATGAGGGCCTTAATGCGTCGATTGCGCAAATAGTTTAAAATAGCTTAAATGTTTTTTATTCATCTCGTGAACACTTTGCCTAGTATTACATTTGTATAATAGAACCTAAGGCATAAAGGAGATTTATATGAAGAAGTTATGGGGTTGTATATTGGTATTTGCTGTGTTGCTGACGGGATGCCGATCGGCTTCGGTACTCTCGTTCGATGTGTGGCGACCGGCAAAAGTCACTTTTCCGGCGGATATCGTGCGGGTAACTGTCGTTAATAATTCGGCAGAGCCTAACGAAAAAAGGGGAATAAATATAAGGATATTTCGGGTAAGGAATATACGTTGGTCGTACCGCATGACAGCACGACTTATCGTTTGGCGGAATATATAGCATTAGAGCTTTCTGATGCACATTATTTCCCTGAGATTACAATTTTTATGACGACTCTATAACCTTGCCTAAAAAGTTTGTATCCTCTTTTGTCGGAAAATCAACTTTCGATTGTAAGGGGAGGAGCCGATAATACAGCGGTCGTGTCTCTCGATAAAACCGATATGGTAGTAAATATGGAGGATCACACTTTGTTAGGTTCTTCCGGAGAGACAGTCTTTGTTACAGACTTATCGGTAGCCACGACTTTGAATTTACGTGTATATTGGCCGAACAAGATAGAACCTTCTTCCGAAATGGTTACGGATACGTTATATTGGCAATCTTTCGGGTATACGCCAGATGAGGCTCATAGTTCATTGCCTCTGACCGCTGAGTTTATTCAAGAGGCGATGAGGCGGATTTCTGCACGGGTAAGAGAATTGTTTATTCCTCATGTAGACAATGTCAATCGTTATATTTATACATCTACCAATCCGGCAATGGATGATGCTTATGATTTTTGGCAGCAGAAAAAATACAAAGAGGCTTCTTATTTGTGGGAATATGTTTATGAAGAACAGAAAAATGAAACTACCCGAGCTATGGCAGCAGCCAATTTGGCTGTGTATAATGAGCTGTTCGATAATTATAAAGTCGCTATTGAATGGGTAGATAAATCACTTTCCTTATTTGAAAAGAGGGTGGATAGTAACGCTTCTGATATAACTGCTTTACGGGATTATCGTCGACAACTGATGGAACGGAAGTCTGATAATTCTTTGTTGCAGAAACAGATGTAGAGACAAAGATTGAGAAGCCCTCTATTTTCTTGCATCTTAACCACCAAATAAAGGTGATGTATTTGAGAGTGAAGTTTTTGTTTGTATTAACCCCCTCGCCCTGCGGGCACTCCCCCCCTATATTTTGCTGCGCAAAACACAGGGGGGAGAGGGTGAGTGTATATCTCCCTTTCTCCTCGGCTCCGATGTTATTCAAAACGACCCGTCATGCTGCGGAGTACGGCAGGGGAGAGGGTGAGATGTATATCCCTTTTGTCTCTGCTTCGATGTTATTCAAAAACGCCTCGCCATGTTACGAGGTATGGTAGGAGGGAGAGGGTTAAAAAGCACTTTTAATATTTTAAACTCCTCTATTGCTGTGCCTCGTAGCATTACGGGGTGTGGCGTTAGCTATATAGGGGAGGTGTCACAAAGTGACGGAGGGGTTGAAAACGCCATCGTATCAGTCTGTTTATACTGGATATATCCCTTTCTTCTCTGAGTGTCCCATAGCATTACGGAGAACTGTGTTAGCCATATAGGGAAATATACACGAACAATCCCCGTTAATTATCGACTAAGATCCAAATAGTTCCATACTAACTTGTAATAAAAAAACGTCCAAATTTTATTTGGACGTTTTTTATAAATATTTATGGGCATGTTAGCCTTGTATGGCAGCTATACCCGGTAAAGTTTTGCCTTCGATGGCTTCGAGTAGAGCTCCACCTCCGGTCGATACATATGAAACTTTATCGGCCAATCCGAATTTATTTACGCAAGCCACAGAGGCGCCCCCGCCTACGAGAGAGAATGCTCCGTTTTTAGTTGCTTCTACAATGGCTTCTGCAACAGCACGGGAACCTGATGTAAAATTATCGAATTCGAATACTCCTGTCGGACCGTTCCACAGAATAGTTTTCGATTTCTTGATTACGTCGGCGAACAGAGCTTCGGATTTAGGACCGATGTCCATACCTTCCCAACCATCGGGTATTTTATCGACATCACAGAAGTCGGTATTGGCATCGTTCGAGAAATCGTCGGCGATCTTGGCATCGACTGCTAAAACCAAATTTACATGATTGGCTTTGGCCTTGTTGATGAGTTCGAGAGCTAAATCGAGTTTGTCGTCTTCACAGATGGAGTTACCGATTTTACCGCCCAATGCTTTGGTAAAAGTATAGGTCATACCACCGGCGATAATCAAGTTATCTACTTTGGTCAATAGATTTTCGATAATATCGATTTTCGAAGAAACTTTCGAACCACCCATAATAGCAGTGAAAGGACGAACCATCTCTTTCATTACTTTATCGACGGCGGCAACTTCTTTACCCATGAGGTATCCGAACATTTTGTTTTCGGGAGAGAAGTATTCTGCCATCAAGGCCGTAGAGGCATGAGCACGATGTGCCGTACCGAAGGCATCGTTTACATAAACATCTGCCAAGTCGGCGAGTTCTTTCGTAAATTCTTTTTGGCTGGCTTTGATCGCTTTTTAGCAGCAGCTTTTTCTTCGTCGCTGGCATCTTCGGCCAATCCTCTGGGCTTTCCTTCCTCTTCGGCATGGAAACGCAAGTTTTCGAGAAGAAGAACTTCTCCGGGTTTTAATGCGGCTACGGCTGCTTTTACTTTATCGCCAACACATTCATCTACGAATTTTACTTCGGTTCCGAGCAATTCGCTCAAATGTGCAACGATATGACGCAAAGAGAATTTGTCTTCTGGACCTTTTTTGGGGCGTCCCAAGTGAGAACCGATGATGAGGCTACCGCCATCGGCCAATATTTTTTTCAGTGTAGGTAATGCTTTTACCATACGGGTGTCGTCAGTGATATTAAAGTTCTCGTCGAGAGGAACGTTAAAATCTACGCGGACAAATGCTTTCTTACCAGCAAAATTGTAATTGTCAAGTGTTTGCATATCGTTTAATATTTAGTATGTAACTCTTTTACTCTTTGGCAAATTTAGATAAAAATCGATTATCTTTTTACTATTAAATGCTATTTTCTCTAAAAATCAAAGTAGTCCCTTTGCGTGCAATAGATGTTCCATTTCATATTGTACTTTTAGAGCTTCTTCCCGGGCAGCTTCTGCGAATTTCTCGTCTGTGGCAGCATAGATGATCTTTCGGGAAGAGTTGACGAGTAAACCGCATTCGCGGTTCATGCCGTATCGAGCCACTTCTTCGAGGCTTCCACCTTGCGCTCCTACACCCGGAACTAAAAGGAAATTATGCGGAGCTATACGGCGTACGTCCTCGAATAGTTTTCCTTGTGTCGCTCCGACGACAAACATCAACTGTTCGTCTGAGGCCCAATTTTGAGCCGTGCGTATTACTTTTTCAAATAGCCGTTCGCCGTAAGAATCTGCTGTCAATTGGAAGTCATAAGATCCTTTATTCGAAGTAAGTCCGAGCAGAATGACCCACTTGTCGGGATAGCCGAGAAAGGGTTTCACGCTGTCTTCTCCCATGTAGGGGGCTACGGTCACGGCATCTAAATCGAGGTGGCAGAAGAAGCTACGAGCATATAGCTCCGATGTGTTTCCTATGTCGCCACGTTTGGCATCGGCGATGATAAATTGGTCGGGGTAATTTTCCCGAATATAATTTACTGTCTTTTCAAAAGCGGCCCATCCTTGCATTCCTAAGCTCTCGTAAAAAGCCAGATTGGGCTTATAGGCCACGCAAAGATCGGCCGTAGCATCGATAATAGCTTTGTTAAAAGCAAAAAATGGGGTCTTCTTCTTGTTTCAAGTGAGACGGTATCTTTTCCATATCGGTATCCAGACCAATGCAAAGGAAAGATTTTTTCCGTTTGATATTTTCAAATAATTGTTTCTTGTTCATGATATATGTGGATTATAGTTCGCTCTCTTTTAATCGTTCTGCATTCTCTGCCACGATTAAATGGTCTATACATCATCTTGTATGTCTCCATTCATGAAGGCAGGTAAGTTATAGATCGTATAATTGATACGATGGTCGGTGATACGTCCCTGAGGATAATTGTAGGTGCGGATTTTGGCCGACCGGTCTCCGGTAGATACCATTGTTTTACGCCTGCTGGCGATGTCGTCTATGTATTTCTGGTGTTCTTTGTCGTAGATGAACGAGCGTAGACGAGAGAGTGCCCGTTCTTTGTTTTTAGGTTGGTCGCGGGTTTCGGTACATTCGATAAGAATTTCTTCGGAGACACCGGTGTTGGGATTCTTCCAAATATATCTTAACCGTACACCCGATTCTACTTTATTGACGTTTTGGCCTCCGGCTCCGCTCGACCGGAAAGTATCCCATTTTATTTCTCCTTCGTTTATTTCGACATCGAATTCTTCGGCTTCGGGCAATACGGCCACCGTTGCGGCCGAGGTATGTACGCGGCCTTGTGTCTCGGTGGCAGGGACTCTTTGTACTCGGTGTACTCCCCGATTCATATTTGAGTGTGCCGTATACATTATCGCCCGATACTGTGAAAATGATTTCTTTGTATCCGCCGGACGCTCCCTCGCTGTAACTGCTGACTTCGGCTTTCCAACCTTTGGTTTCGCAATATTTAGCATACATGCGGAATAAGTCTCCCGCGAAAATGGCTGCTTCGTCTCCACCTGTTCCTCCCCGTATTTCTACGATGGCATTTTTGCTATCTTCGGGGTCGGCAGGAACCAACAGTAATTTTATTTCTTCTTCGAGTTGCGGCAATTGTGACGTGCAAGAATCGAGTTCCTCCTTTGCCATATCCCTCATTTCGGGATCGTTTTCGGTTTCGAGTAATCGGCGAGATTCTTCTATTCCGTTAAGTATTTGTTTGTATCGTTTGGCTGCCTCCGATATTTTTTCGAGGTCACGATATTCTTTGGTGAGTTTTACAAACCTTTTCATATCGCCGATAACGGCAGGGTCGGTAATCAAAGTTCCTATTTCTTCGAATCGGATAAGCAGTCCTTCCAACTTTTCCAATAGTGTAGTCTGTTCGCTCATTCGGCCTATTTTTGCTTTTGGGCAAAGATAAGAAATTTCGCCCGATTTATTTTAACAGAAGGATTGAAAAAGATGGCTCGGCATAGAACGATAGTTTTTGGAACCAAGTCTATGCCGAGCCACCCCCCACATACAGAGTAGTAGTTTAGGTATTAAACATACTTATCTATATAATGTTTGATGTTTATCCTTGCTTAACGTGGTTTAACTATAAAAATAGCCGAGAAAGGTACTCGGCTATTTTTATAGACTAAAACCAACGGACGTAGGCCAAATCTTGACGATGTGGCAGGTCTGGATTTTTGGGATACATTCGGAATGAATAGCGGAAGACCCCTGAATCGTTAAGTTGGTATTGTATTTTATAAGTTACTTTCGTTCCATCGGTTTGAACCGGTTCCATTTCGAGTGTCTTGTATGGCTCGGTGTTACCTTCTTCTACATTGGCTATGACTAGTTCTACACCCAAACAGTTGCCCAGTCCTTTATTATCCAAAACGACAGACATTTCGTATTCTTCACCTACGTGCGGATTATAAAGCAATCCGTCGGGTATGGATACGGAACAGATCTCGATATCGTTCCATTTGGATACAAATTCTTCTTTCCAAGCTGCGATTTCTTTGGCTTTGGCGAATTGGTCGGCTTTTAGTAATCGGGTACGTTTGCCTTCTTTCAGATAGAACCGGTCGATATAATCGTGCAGCATGCGTTCCATTGTGAACTCCGGTGCAATCTTCGCAATGGAATTCTTGATGTATTGTATCCATTCCGGGGAATATCCTTTGCTGTTTTTTGCGAAATAGAGGGGTACTATTTGATTTTCGAGCATGGAATAGATTGTCGCCGCATCGAGTTGATCTTGTTGGTTTTGGTCTTGGAAAGTTCTTTTATCGGTAAGTGCCCAGCCGGCTCCTTCTTTGTATCCTTCGTACCACCAGCCGTCTAATACAGAGAAGTTGAGTACTCCGTTCATTTCGGCTTTCTCGCCCGATGTACCGGAGGCTTCCAATGGACGGGTAGGGGTATTTAACCAAATATCGACACCGGAAATAAGCCGTTTGGCGACTTTCATGTCGTAATTTTCGAGGAAAATAATTTTACCGAGGAATTCGGGCATACGGGAAATTTCCACAATTCTTTTTATCAAACCCTGTCCGGCTCCGTCGGCGGGGTGAGCTTTCCCCGAGAAGATAAATTGTACCGGATAATTGGGGTTGTTGACTATTTTTGAGAGTCGTTCAAGGTCTGTGAATAACAGGTGTGCTCTTTTATAAGTGGCGAAACGACGAGCAAAACCGATCAGTAAAGCGTTCGGATTGATTTTTTCGAGGACCGAAACAATACGGAAGGGTCTCCTTGATTCTTCAACCAAGTTTCACGAAAATCGTCTTTGACGAATTTAACGAATTTATTTTTTAAAGTTTGTCTGATGTTCCAGATGATTTCGTCGTCCACTTCGTAAATCTTTTCCCACATTTTGGGATCGGATTGATGGGACATGAGTTCGGGACCGAAAGTCTTAACATAGAATTCTTTCCATTCCGAAGCAGCCCACGTGGGCATGTGTACACCGTTGGTGACATATCCGACATGCAATTCGTCGGGGCTATATCCTTTCCAAATGGGCTGGAACATTTTCTGTGAAACTTTACCGTGCAACCAGCTTACCCCGTTTACTTCTTGACAAGAATTGCAAGCGAATACACTCATTGAGAATTTTTCGTTTGTATCGGGATTTTCTCGTCCCATATTCATCAGGTCTTTCCACTCTATCCCTAATTTGGCCGGAAATTCTCCCATGTATTTCCCGAAAAGAGATTCATCGAAATAGTCATGACCTGCGGGAACAGGGGTGTGTACGGTATAAAGAGAAGACGACCGTACTACTTCGAGAGCTTCGTTAAATTTTTAAGTGGTCGTTTTGTACGTAGTCTACCAATCTCTGTACGTTCAGTAATGCCGCATGGCCTTCGTTACAATGGTATAGGTCGGTTTTGATTCCCAATTTATTCAACATTAAGATACCGCCGATTCTAGCAAATATTCTTGTTTCATGCGGTTTTTCCCAGTCGCCGCCGTAGAGCTGGTAAGTAATAGGACGATCCCATTCGCTATTCGTATCGAGGTCGGTGTCGAGCAGGTATAATTTGATTCGACCGACATTTACTCTCCAAATGCGGGCATAGACGATTCGTCCCGGGTAGGGAACTTCGAGAACCATCGGTTTGCCGTCTTGTTCGGTTAATTGCTCGATGGGTAGTTGATTGAAATTCTGGGCTTCATAGTTGGCGATTTGCTGCCCGTCCATCGACAGAGTTTGAGTGAAATATCCGTATCGGTATAGGAATCCTACGGCTGTCATATCGATATTACTGTCACTTGCTTCTTTTAAGTAGTCTCCTGCTAAGATACCTAACCCTCCCGAATAGATTTTCAAAACGTGGCTCAATCCATACTCCATACTGAAATAAGAAATGGAAGGAACGTCTTTGCGTTTTTCTACTTGTAGATATTTCTCGAACTTGTCATACACATCTTGAATGTTGCGCATGATTTGTTTGTCTTTGGTTATTTCTTCGAGCTTTTCGTAACCAATGCGTTGTAGGAATAAAACGGGGTTTTCATGAACCGATTTCCATAAATCTTTATCGATCGATTTGAAAAGGTTTATGGCTTCATTATTCCATGACCACCATAAGTTTTTTAGCTAATATTTCTAAGCATTTCAAATCTGTCGGGACTTGTGATTTAACAGTTATATCCCGCCAATTAGGAGTGTTTGTATTGCTTACTTGTACTTTCATAATTGAAATATATTATAAGTTTATTATTTTCGTAATGCTGCTTTTTTTCAGAGCCAAGTGGAATGCTTGTGTATAATATTCTATAAAATGTTTCCATTCGGCTTCGAGTGAAACGTTTGTGGCCGCTTTGTCCTATTTTTTGCTCGTTGAGCTTTCCCGCAGTGGCTGAGGGCGAGGATAGAGTCGGCTAAATCTTCCGATACTTCTACAAAATTCAAATCTCCCCGATGCAAAACTTTTACACCCGATTTCTCTAAACCCTGTTCCTTTCGGCTGTTTATCCATTGCCCGAACCCTGATAAATCGGTAGTGATCGTGGGTATTCCGAACGCAATGCTTTCCAAAGGTGTATATCCCCACGGTTCGTAATATGATGGAAAAGCCGTAGCATCTAATCCTATTAACAAATCGTAGTACGAAAGGTTGGCAATTCCGTCTTTCCCGGTGAGGTAGGACGGCAGGAAGATAACTTTCAATCGGCTTCCAGCTTCGTTATCTAAATTTAAATAATGTATCTGATTAACCACACTGTCTTGATCGTAATTGTGAAGCGTGTGGGTGATGAAGGGAGCGGGAAGGGGCGTTGCCTCATAGGTAGCGGATTGAAGCCTATTTTGTAAGTCAATTCTCGGACCTTCCACCCAAGCCGGGACTAAAATAAACGCTACTATTTCTCTTTCTAAATCAGGACTTTTTGAGACTCTTTTAACCGCATCGATAAAGAGGTCTATCCCTTTGTTTTTATATTCGTAACGTCCCGATGTGGCGATCAAGAAAGCATTTTTTTCGGTCGCTCCCCTGTCAATGCTTCGACAATATCACATAACCGTTTACGGGATAGGTTACGTTTTGTTGAGTATGATTCTTCCGCCGGAACAAAATCCCTCTCAAATCCATTCGGGGTGACGATGTCGGGTGTTCGTTCTAGTAATTGAGAACATTCTTTTGCCGTAATGTCGCTTACTGTTGTGAAACAATCTGCTTCGTGGGCTGCACTTTTTTCTAAGGAGTGTTTCGATACCATGTTCAACTCTTCGGCCATCTGATCTCCGTTGTAACCGGCTAAATAGTCATATAGAGGTTTCCCATTTCCTGCAATAGAACGACCGATAGATGTCGCATGAGTTGTGAAAAGCGTCGCGATTTGCGGTAAAGTGTACTTTACGTGAAGTAGTCCCATACCTGTGGTCCATTCGTCGAAATGGGCGACGACCTTAAATTTTTCACCCTGTATGAACTTGTAAAAACTTTCGATAACCACAGCCGACGCATAGGAGAATATACACGATTCGTCATAGTCTCCGTAAGCTGGTAAAGAGTTTACCCCATACCGGTTCCACATTTCACCATATAAATCGTTTTTATAAGGATATAATGATTTGAAATCGACTAATATGACGATAGGTCTGCCCGGTATATCCCACCGACCTATCTTTACTTTCATATTTTGGGGTAAAGAGGCTTGTTTATGCCAGTCTTTCAGAAGAGTTTTGGATCTGATAAAATAGGGACACGGTTTATCTCCCCAGATATCGGTCCTATGAAAATAATTCTATCTTTATATAGTTTTTGGAGCGTTCTTGCTTTTGTGGAAAGAACGGTATATATGCCGCCCACTTTATTGCAAACCTCCCAACTTACTTCAAATATATAATCAGGTATAAGTTGCTTTTCCATGATTACTATAATAATAGTATACTATTGTTTTGCAATAGAGCGAACAAAGTTACAACAAATATTTTGTAACTCAGTGATAAAAAATGTTTTTTAGAATCGGGTGATTTGTCATATTTAGTGAATTGAGATTGTATATTTCTTAGGTAAAAAGGGAATCTTTTTGGGAAACTTCGAGAAATAGGATTATATTTGTCTGACAAACTTAAAAAGAAAAAGTTATGGCTAATAAAAGAACTTTGAAGAAAGAGATTAATTACGTTGCCGGAGAATTGTTATCGGAATGTCTGTGTAATAAATATCTTATACCGGGTACTGATGCCGAAAAGGTAGATGCATTGATGGGAAAGATTATCGGTATCCAAGATGATTTTTTATGTCGAGTAGGGGCTAATGGAGATAAAGATCCCAAGAAAGTAAAAAGTTTATTACCGAAAGCTCCGTGCTGACTTCGATAAAGCAATAGATGAGATTTTTTGAAGATTTGGCGTCTCTAAATGCTTGATAAATAATATGAAGAGGGCAATCAGCTCTTTTTATATTAAGACTTTTCGGGTGGACGGTGGAGGTTGATGTCCCCGATTATCCGAAGTGTGTTATCTGTGTGGCTCCTCCATACCAGTAATTGGGACTTTTTCATAGGGAAATTGGCTTATCTTTCTATCGGCCGTTACGCTGGATTCATGATGAAAAAGAGTGGTTTTTCCCCTCCTTTGGGAAGTCTTTTGACGTCGATGGGCGGGGTTCCTGTAAGTAGGGATAGGCGTACCGATATGGTGTCGCAACTTGTTGAGATTTTCAAATCTCGAAAGCGTTTTTCCATAGCGATAACCCCGGAGGCTACCCGTAAGGCGAATGCCGATTGGAAGAAAGGCTTTTATTATATAGCGAGAGATGCCGAGGTTCCTATTGTATTGGCCTATATCGATTATAAGGATAAGGAGGTGGGCATAAAGAAAGTTTTTATGCCGACGGGAGATGTGGAAAAAAGACATGCGCATGATAAAGTCTTATTATAAAAGTTTTCACGCACGACGACCCGAAAATTTTGTTACCGGATTGTAGTATTCATATATAAGGGGCAGAATTCGTTTATTCTGCCCTTTTTTAGTTTCAGTAGTATGGGTGATGTTTTGAGAGTTTCGTTGATACAGACCGATGTTGTTTGGGAGGATAAAAGAGCTAATTTAAACAAGTATGCCGCAATCCTTTCCCATATAACGGGAGACTGCGATTTGGTGGTTTTTCCCGAGATGTTTACGACCGGTTTTTCCATGCGTGCGGAAGATTTGGCAGAGTGTATCGATGGAGAAACTATTACCGAGGTAAAGAAATGGTCTCGAAATTATAATGTGGCGATAGCCGGTAGTTTTATTGCTCGGGCTGGTAATGTTTGTTTTATAGGGGATTTTTTATCGAGCCCGATGGATCGGAACACTATTATGATAAGAGACATTTATTCCGAATGGGAGAAGAAGGTCGTCATTTTGTCTCAGGGTCGGAAAAGCTTATAGTAAATTATAGAGGCTGGAATATTTGTTTGCTCGTTTGTTATGATTTGCGTTTTCCCGTTTGGTGTAGAAATGTAGGGAATGAATATGATTTGCTGTTATTTGTGGCAAATTGGCCTCAATCCCGTTCGTATGCTTGGAGAAATTTGTTAATAGCCCGGGCTATCGAAAATGCGGCTTATGTTTGTGGCGTGAACAGAATCGGGCAAGATGAAACATCGATGGTTTATAGAGGAGATACGATGGCAATAGGGGTTAAAGGCGAAGTTATCGCAGAATCAGAACCGTTTGTGCCACAAGTTGTAAATGTAGAATTGGATTTATCTAAATTAAAGTCTTTTCGGGAAAAGTTCCCGGTTTGGAAAGATGCCGATGAATTTGTGTTGAAAAAATAATGAATTATTTTTTAATACAAAAAAAAAAGGCAGAGACTCTCCCGAGCCACTGCCAGAATTATCGTGTGTAATTTATGAAAGCTGAATAGAGGTTTTACTCCTTTTTATGTCGTTGTTTACATTCCCAAATAGTACCTTTGTTTTCTGCATTTTCAAAAAACTTTTTTACGGCTTCTCGTTTGGGCGGAGGCATCAGTCCTCCGAATTTTAAACAAATGTTACCTTCTTGGTCGTAAACGACGGTCGTGTTTTTGTCGAACGCTCCGGGAGTAGTCGCAAAAACGGCGTAGTAGTTTTTCCCGTCTTTTTCATAAAGAGTTATTTGGCATTCTCTTTTCTCGAATTCTTTTTTCCGTTTTTTCAGCCACGATATTTCATCGACCGGATTGTTGTGTTTTGGGGTTCTTTCCACAATATATTTATTACCGGTACAGGAAAATAGTAATAGCCCACAAAAAGACAAGAATGAGGTATCGAGAGTTTTTCATAATGGTTTTTATGCCTTATAACGTATCCACTTTATCATTTCTTTGTAGCTGGGCTTTTTGCCATACATGAGTATTCCCACCCGGTATATTCTTCCGGCTACCCACGCCAGTCCAATGGCAGAACCGTAGAGAATAATCATCGATACTATCAACTCCCATGTAGATACCCCAAAGGGGGATTCTTACCATCATTACGATGGGGGAGGTAAACGGTATCATCGAACACCACATGGCTAACGGTCCGTCGGGATTCTCGGCACTGAATATGCCTGCATATAGGGCGAAGATGATAATAAAGGTAATGGGAACCATAAATTGTTGCGTATCCGACTCATTGTCGACTGCCGATCCTATGGCTGCGAATAAGGAAGCATACAGAATATAACCTCCGATAAAGAATAATACGAAACATATGAGCAACTGGGTGAGATTGATACTTCCCAGCATGTTTTGGATTTCTTGCATGGCTCCCATTTTCCCTGTGAGTTGAGCTGCATCTACACCGTTCATGCTCCCTGCGACGGCGGTCATGTTTTCGATATTGGCCGTATCCATACCACCGCTAAAAGAGAAAATCGCTCCCACAGACAAAAATATCCCGATGATAAAAAAGAATCCAAATGCCCAGTTGGGTGAGGCCTACCAGTCCGATACTGGTGATTTTGCCGATCATCAGCTCGAAAGGTTTTACCGATGAAACCATTACTTCCACAATTCGGTTGGTTTTTTCCTGCATGACACTTGACATGACTTGGCCTCCGTAGAGCATGAGAAACATATATATAATCAATGTCATGGCCATACCGATAACCATGACCATTTCTGATGAGGTTTGTGTTTCGGCGCCGTCTTCTTCCAAGCGTATAGTGTCGACATGTAGGTTTATGTCGGAATCGTCTATGATTTGTTTGATATTAGGAATATTATATGACAATAATTTCTCGTTTTTCAAAAAACTCTTCCATTTGCGACGTGATCATCGACTCGCAGCTGTTCGTTATTTGCTTTTGAGAGTAGATGGTCATACCTTTGGGATTGTTCAACAGATTATCTTTGATGATAACATAAGCATAGGGTTGGGATTCTTCGGCACGCATTTCCGCCGGGTTGAGTATTCCCTGCGTATAGGTGAACTTGTATTCTTCGGAGTTTTCGTAAATATTCTTGTAAAGACCGGTTTGGTCTATAATGGCTATTTGTCTGACTTCATCGCTCGATAGTTGTGCGAGCCAAATAGGTGCGAATATCAAGGCGACCATGACAATCGGTGAGAGTATCGTCATTAAGATGAACGATTTTTTTTGGACGCGAGTCAGATATTCGCGTTCTATAATAAGAGATATTTTACTCATAATATACAGATTTACTTGATGTTTGTATTTTCTTTGAGAGCCGATTCTCCCACGGTTTCAATAAAAATTTCGTTCATGGTGGGCAGAATCTCTTCAAATCCCGATAACTGGCATTGTTGCGTGAGCAGGGGAGATGAGTTCGTTGTTGCTCATTTGGGCATTTCGTTTGCGCAGTGTATATGTAAAATTGGCGTGTCGTTCTTTTGTCTCCAATATTTCATATAGATCGTTGCTTTGCAGATTCCCTTGTTGTACTTCGATTTTGAAGAGATGTTTTTTGTGCTGTTCGCGAATACTGTTTATTTCGCCTTGTAAGACAACATGCGAACGATTGATGAGGCTGATCTCGTCACAGAGCTCTTCGACAGATCCCATATTGTGGGTAGAGAATATGATCGTAGCGCCTTTGTCTCTCATTTCGAGAATTTCTTGTTTCAGCAGATTGGCATTGACGGGGTCGAAACCACTGAACGGCTCGTCAAAAATCAGTAGTTTGGGGTTATGCATAACGGTAGTGATAAATTGTATCTTCTGTTGCATACCTTTTGAGAGCTCTTCTATTTTTTTTCTTTTCCCAACCTTTTATGTCGAATTTGTTCAGCCAATATTTCATGCCTTCTTTGGCATCGTTTTTCGATAATCCTTTCAATTGAGCCAAGTATAAAATCTGTTCTCCTACCTTCATCTTTTTGTAGAGTCCACGTTCTTCGGGTAGGTAACCGATGTGTTCCACATCTGAGGGGTGTAAAGGACGCCCTTTTATTAAAACTTCGCCTTCATCGGGTGCTGTAATTTGGTTGATAATACGGATTAACGTTGTTTTCCCGGCTCCATTGGGGCCTAATAGTCCGTAAATGCCGTTTTCGGGAACATGTACGGTAACATTGTCGAGAGCCCGATGAGAAGCATATTGTTTAACAATGTGGTTGGCTTCGAGGTAATACATAGCTTTAATTTGAATAATAGGTGTGTTATTGACGGAACAAAGGAATATATAAAATTTTAATTATACAATAAAAATGATAAAATTTTATTGTTTCTCGATAAATAAATATTGAATTGTATATATTATTGGGGCGAAATAATGCGATCTCCTATTTGTTTGGCCAAAGTGGTTCTCAATTGATTTAATTCTACATTCTGTTCCATTAGTTCGATTATCTTTTCATTATCTTTATTTTGTGTGGCTTCTTTTTATTTTTTCCTGTATTTGTTTGATCGTCTGTTCGAGAATAGCATTTTTTAATTCATAGATAGCTCGTGGAATGAGTTCCCATAGTCTATCGGATTCGGTCTCTACTTTTTGATACTTGGTGTGTACTTTACTCAACTGGTATTTATCGCTGACTAAATCTACGGCTAATAAACTTATTTGAGTGTCGGGGTAGGTCGTAAAATAACGTTCGAGAAAATTGCTTTCGAAGGTTTGTAACTCTTCTTTCATTTGCTCGGTTATATTTTCTCGTGCTTCGGCCTCCTTTCTTTGTTTGTCGGTAATATCGCCGTTTTCTAAACGAATTTGTTCGATTATCTCATTTATTTGGTCTTGGACTTTCGGCAATAGCTCTTGTCGCAAAGAAGAGACTTGCTGCGCAACGTGTTCGCGCTGTTGGGAAGCCAGTTCTATAATATGTTTATAGAGAGGGTTGCTGAATGCGATATTATCGATCGCGAGTTCTTCGACAATATACTCCCATACTTTTTGCCAAGTACCCGTGGCCGTTTCTGAATAAATCACGGTAACCATATCGTACGACGTAACGGATTAATTCTCGTTCATATTTATCTAAGGGTGATCTATTTTCTCTTTTTGACGATAAAGAGGTAGGGGTAGGGAGGGGGATATTTTTATCTGTTTCCGGTATTTCTGATGAGGCAGGTGTTGCACCCTCTGCGTCGGAGACTTGATTTACAGATATATTATTTCCAAAAAGAGTCCTGAATAACAGCCGGTCTCACCGTCTGCGATTGGGAAGATTGATATCGGTCTCGGGTAGATTGTTGTTCTGCCCGTTGTTGTCGCATTTTGTTCAATTCGAATAAAAGGACTTGTTCGTCGATTTGTAATAACCGACTGCATTCTTGCACGTAAACCGATCTTACAATGGTATCGGGTATAAGCGAAATGCTTTGTACGATATTCGAAATGATACCGGCTCGTTTTATAGGGTCTTTCCGGCATCTTCCAATAGTAATTGAGTTTTGAATCGGATAAAATCCGTTTCATGTGATTTTATATATTGGGTAAATGATTCGGCACTTTGGCTTTTGGAGAAAGAGTCGGGGTCTTCGCCATCGGGAAGTAAGACTACCTTGATGTTAAGTCCCTCTTGAAGTATCAGGTCTATACCTCGCAGTGACGCTTTTTTATGCCCGGAGCATCACCGTCGTATAGAACTGTGATGTTTTCGGTAAATCGATGTATCAATCGTATTTGTCCGGGAGTCAATGCAGTTCCTGAGGATGCTACGACATTTTCAATGCCGGATTGATGCATGGATAATACGTCGGTATATCCTTCTACCAGATAACAACATTTCTCTTTTCGATAGCTCGTTTAGCTTGGAAAATACCGTATAGTTCATTACTCTTGTGATAAATGTCCGATTCGGGAGAATTGAAATATTTACTGATTTTTACACCCGATTTGAGTATTCGGCCTCCGAATGCGACGACTTTCCCCGACACACTATATACTGGGAACATCACTCTTCCGGCAAACAGGTCGTAAATACGGTTGTTTTGACCTTCACGGCAAAGCCCTGTTTTTAGTAAATAATCGGTTTTGTAACCTTGTTTCTTAGCTTCTTGTGCAAGTGCATCTCGCTTTTCAGGAGAGTAGCCCAATCCGAATTTTCGAATAATATCTTCATTAAAGCCTCTTTCTCTGAAATAGGCTAACCCCACAGTGCGTCCCTCTTCGGTTTCTAATAGCGATTTACTGAAAAAATTTTGAGCGAAAGCGTTGATGATAAACATACTTTCGCGGTCGCTTCTTTTCTGTTTTTCCTCATCGGTCAACTCTTTCTCATGAATTTCGATATTGTATTTTTTCGCTAAATATTTCAGTGCTTCGTAATACGATAGTTGCTCATGTTCCATAATGAAATGGATCGCACTACCTCCTTTGCCGCAACTGAAACATTTACAAACACCTTTGGATTGAGATACGCTGAACGAAGGGGTTTTATCATCATGAAACGGACACAACCCCCAATAATTAGCACCTCTCTTACGTAGACTTACGAAGTCTGATACTACCTCTACGATATCGGTAGCGGCCATAATTCTATCGATGGTTGCTTGGTCTATCATTCCTTTTTTCTTTTTCTCCACGAAGATAGTTATTTCTTTGCGATAATAATTGGGGTGATTTATATTTTTCAAACAGGAGTAAATTATAGAAATAAAATATTTTTCATTGAATGAATTTTACTAAAAATATTTATTCAACAACTAAATAATGTTAGCTGTTGAATCTTTTGAAGTAAAAACTTGCTGTCGTATTAGAAAATTCATACATTTGCAATGTGTTTTCATAGTATTAGATTTAAGGTTAATGAAGATTGGTTGTCGTGAGACAACCTTTCCTTTTTTAAACCCTTTCGTTTTTCTTTATTCCTTTGTTGATATTTAATAGGTGTTGTCGATGTATATGAATAGCTGGTGAGAGACGTATGTTATTCGTTGTATAAGAAGAATTAGGATTTCAAGAATCCTTATGCCCCTCGACTTATTTTGTTTTTATTGAATATAAATATATATTTTTATTATAAAGTTGTACTAGTTCTTTAATATTATTATATTTGTAAAGAGTTTATTCAAAGGAAGTAATAATTTTAAAGAAAACAGTGTGAAAAAAATTTACTTTTTGTGTGGCCTTTGCGGCTTTATCGGTAAGTGCAGGGCTGGCTCGGTCGCCATTTGTGTTGAGTGATGCAGTTCCTGCGGAGTGCATGTCGATGGAAAAGGTGGATATGCCTATGATGAACAGAGCTATCTCCAAACCGGCTTCTGCCTTGAAATTTGATTTTGTAAAAGAGAATCGAAAACATCTGATGAAAAAAGATGCACAGATTGCAGCATTGACAGCACCGGAAGCTCTACCTGCAACGAATGTATCGGATGTCGGATTTGTAGCGAACTGGAACACGGTTTCCGGGGCGAATTATTATTCGGTACAAACTTACAGGCATTTTACGACTACGCAAGATGTTGATTATATTTCCTTGTATGAGGATTTTTATTTTGCAGAAGCTGCTCCGGAGGAGTTTACCAATTATCTTGATGGCTATACCTACCGTCGGAACTGGATTCTTTTGTATGGAAAGATAGGGGATCAGTCTATTATATTCCCTCAAACTTCTTCTAAGGGGCAGACTGAATTGCAAACTCGGGAGATGGATCTTAGCGGTGAGGGTGAAAATGAAACTGTTTATTTCGGTATCACGGCCGAAGGTGCTGTGGGTGATAAAATAGGGATTGGCTATTACTATATAGATGCTGATGGGAATGATCAATCTATGTCATTGGGAACAATTCCTTTCGAAGAGTCGACTTTGGATGCTATGTATGAGGTAGAAGTGCCGTCAAGCGAGTCTGCCGGATTTTATTTGTATACTGTTGGGGCAATGCAGAATACAGGCGATGTGAAATTAAAGACTTTTTTGGTATCGCGAGATCTCACTGCGGGTACTGAATTTATGGAGGTGTATGATTATCGACGAACTCCCGAGACTTCTGCCACTTTCTTTACCATAGAAAAAGATATCGAGACAGAAGGTGTTGTCGATGAGTTTGCATATGCTGTGATAGCTCTTGATGTAAATATGCAAACCGGAAATGTTAATGACAACTCAGATCCGTCCGAAATTATTTTCGTTGGTGAATCCAGCGCTGTTGAGGGATTGAAGGCCAGCAGAGAAAAGATCTTTATACACGACAAGTTGCACGTCGTATTGGATAAACCGGAAACGGTGAGTGTATATAATATGGCTGGTGTATTGGTTGCTTCTTATGAGGGGGGCGAAGGCGACAATGAGTTTTCGTTGTCCGCTTCCGGAGTCTATATCGTAAAGGCCGGTAATACGATTGCCAAAGTAATGAAGTAAGATTGAGTTTGATTAAATATAAAGAAAGGCTTCCTGCGTTACGGGAAGCCTTTCTTTATGATAGATGGTGTTTAGAATTCCCGGGCACACTCTTGCAGAATTTCCGAAAGGGTGGGGGTGTGCATGTATCATTTCTTTTAATTGGGCTACGGTCGTTTCTCTGTTCATGAGGGCAGATACTTCCTGCACTAAATCGGCTGCATGAGCTCCGAATATATGTGCTCCAATGATTTTTCCGTTTTCATCGGTTATGAGTTTGCACAGACCGTCAGGTTCTCCCCATACTGATGGCTTTTCCATTGGCTCGGAACAAAGTTTTTTAGCCGTGAACGGTATGCCGCGTTGTTTGCATTCCTCCTCGGTGAGTCCCACCATACCGGCTTCTGGACGAGTGAAGACAGCCGCAGGAATGGTATCGAGCTTTATTCTCTTGTCGATACCGAGAATGTGGTCGATTACTTTGCGGCCTTGAAAAGATGCGGCGTGGGCAAGCATGCAATGACCGTTTACATCTCCTATGGCATAGATCCCGGGGATATTGGTTCGGAGCGTATCGTCGGTTTCGATTCCTTTGGGCGAATATCGTACACCGGCATTATCCAGCCCTATACTCTCTACTCTTGGGCTTCGACCTACGGCAATCAGGACGATGTCGGCCTCGGTGGAGCATTCTTTACCTTTGTGGGTGTAGTGCACGAGCAGTTGTGCTCCGCTTCGTTCAATCGATTCGACGGCAGCTTGGTTGTAAAATTCGATACCCCGTTTGGATAGTACTTGTTTCAGACGCTTACTGATGTCGCTGTCGAAGTTGGGAAGAATTTCTTTGGCGTATTCGAGCATGGTGACCGTGCTGCCGAAACTACGGAAGATAGAGGCGAATTCGAGCCCGATGACTCCGGCTCCAATGATACACAGTTTTTGGGGGATATGGTCGATGTCGAGCATTTCGGTCGAAGTGAGTACGCCGGGTAGGTCACAACCTTCGATCGGAGGTCTTTGGCTGTCGAGCCGGTAGCGATGAGTATGTGTTCGGCGGTATATTTCTTACCCGATTCCGATATTACCGTATGTGCATCGAACAGTTCGGCACGTTCGGGAATGTAGGTGATAAGTTTGTGCTTCAATAGAAATTCTATGCCCGATGTCAGTTGGGCGACAACTTCGTTTTTCCGTTCCATGATACGTCGGAAATCGATCGTCGGGGCAGAAACATGGAATCCCCATGTATCGCAATCGGTTATTGTATCGGCTATTTCGGCGCTACGGCAAAGGCATTTTGTAGGAATACAGCCTTCGTGGAGGCAGGTTCCCCTGCTTTCCGCTGTTCGAACAAGGTTACACTCAGCCCCTTTTTTCGCTGCATATACGGCTGTTTCGTAACCTCCGGGGCCGGCTCCGATGATGATGACATCGCTGTTCATACTTGAATTTTATAAAAAATCGGAGAGGAGAAAGAGGTTTGTCTCTTTCTCGGTCTCCGATAGTTGAATATTATGATTGTTTTGTAAATCTTTGAATCGTAAAATCGGATTTTTCGCCGCTGTGGTTTCGTCGAGCCTTCTCACCGGAGTGGAGTGGGGCGCGCTTTTTACCAAATCGGGGTTTTCGATCGCTTCGTGGGCGACCGTGCGCATCACCTCTATGAACTCGTCGAGAGTCTCTTTCGATTCCGTTTCGGTCGGTTCGATCATAATCGACTGATGGAACAACAAGGGGAAATGAGATCGTCGGCGCGTGGTAGCCGTAGTCGAGCAGTCGTTTGGCGATGTCCAATGTAGTCACTCCTGTGGACTTGTCGAGTAATCCGTCGAATACGAATTCATGTTTACAGATGCCTTCGATGGGCAGATAGTAACAGTCTTTCAGCGATTCTTTTACGTAGTTCGCATTTAATGTCGCTAACTCTCCCACGTGTTTTATCTGTTCTTTTCCCAGTGACAGGATATAGGCGTATGCTCTCATCATCACTCCGAAGTTCCCGAAGAATCCCGAAATGCGTCCCATACTGTCGTTTCCTCCTTCGATGGAGTATTTATCGCCTTTTTAACGATTCTTGGGCGGGGCAAATAATCGACGAGTGCAGGGGAAACACCTACGGGACCACTGCCGGGACCGCCTCCTCCGTGAGGGGTGGAAAAGGTTTTATGCAAATTGATGTGCATCACGTCGAAACCCATGTCGCCGGGACGGCAACGTCCCAACAAGGGATTGAGGTTCGCTCCGTCGTAGTAGAGCAGGCCTCCGCAACCATGTACCAATTCGGCAATTTGGGGTATCTCTTTCTCGAAAATACCCAATGTGTTGGGGTTGGTCATCATGATACCGGCTATCGTATCGTCGAGCAACGGTTCGAGTTTCGTGACATCTATCGTACCTTCGGGCGTGGAAGGAACTTCGACAATCTCCAATCCACACACTGCCGCACTGGCGGGATTTGTACCGTGGGCACTGTCGGGGACGATTACTTTGGTGCGCTTCAAGTCTCCTCGCTTGATGTGGTATTGTCTCATCAACATTAGACCGGTCAATTCACCGTGGGCTCCGGCAAATGGATTTAGTGTAAATTCTGCCAGACCTGAAATCTCGGATAGAGCATGAGCCAATTCGTAATAAAGACGTAAAGCCCCTTGTATGGAATTCTCGGATTGTAATGGGTGCAATGCCGTGAACGATTCCATAGAAGCCATTTCCTCATTGATTTTGGGATTGTATTTCATCGTACAAGAACCCAATGGATAGAACCCGGTTTCAACTCCGAAATTTTTATTGGAGACATTGGTATAATGACGCACGACATCGAGTTCGCTCGCTTCGGGGAGGTCGGTCTCCGTCTCTCTGCGCAAAGATTGCGGGAGGTCGGTTAGGAATAGTTTCCGAAGTCGGATTGTTGCAGGGAATACCCTATGCGTCCCGGCTTTGAAATTTCAAAAATCAGCTTATCGTAGTATTTCATGACTTATCCCTCCTTTTCGATTAATGATACCAGATTGTCTATTCTTCTCGGGTACGTTTTTCGGTCACGCAGAATAGGAGAGCATCGTCGGTTCACTCGATAGGAATACCGGCCAAGAAGCCTTTTTCTTCGAGATGTTTCAAGAGTGTGTCCCGATTCAATGTCGTTTTTACGGCAAACTCTTTTAAGAACGGCTTGTCGAAACAGATCGAAAATTTACCCGTTTCCAGCAATTTGTCGCACAGGTAGTGCGCTCCCGCATAGGATTTCTCATTGACTTCTTTCATTCCTTGTTTTCCCATTAGAGCCATGTATATCGTTACATACAGAGCCATAAGGGATTGGTTGGAACAAATGTTGCTGTTCGCCTTTTGGCGACGAATATGTTGTTCCCTTGCCTGTAAGGTAAGTACAAACGCCCGTTTACCGTCCACATCGGTTGTGGCTCCGACGATACGTCCCGGTAATTTCCGCACTAAATCGCGGGTGGCTGCGAGATAACCGACATAAGGGCCTCCGAAATTCAAAGGCATCCCCAATGTCTGTCCGTCGCCGCAAGCGATGTCGGCTCCCCATTCGCCGGGCGTTTTCAGCACGGCCATAGCCGAGGGGTCGGCATAGACGATAAATAACGCTTTGTGTGCATGAGCATTGTCGGCGAATCCGGAAAAGTCTTCGATGATTCCATAGCGGTTCGGGGTACTTGCAATAACACCGGCCACATCGTCGGCTTCGAGCAGTTTCTCCATGACGGCTTTGTCGGTGACGCCTTTTTTTCGGGAATCATTTCCAGATTTACCCCGTGGAAACGGGCGTAAGTTTCGACAACTTCGATGACTCTGGGATTCAATGTTCGGGAAACAATGACTTTATTGCGTTTCTTGGCATGGGCAATCGACATGAGCATGGCTTCGGCCGCGGCCGTAGCTCCGTCGTACATGGAAGCATTGCAGCATTCCATACCGGTCAGCTCGCATATCATGCTTTGAAACTCGAATATATATTGTAGTGTTCCCTGAGAAATTTCGGGCTGATAGGGAGTATAAGCCGTGAGGTATTCCGAACGGGAGATGAGTTGGCCGATAACCGCAGGGGCATAATGATCGTAAGCGCCGCCTCCGGCAAAGGGAATGAGTTTTTTGTTCGTCTTTCCTAATTCCCGAAAGTAGTTTCTGACTTCATCTTCGGACATCGATTTTTTCAAATCATAATCTTTGTCAAAGCGAATGTTTTCGGGAATCTCGGCATAAAGCTCGTCGAGAGACGATAACCCTATCTTCCCCAGCATTTCGGAAATATCGGCTTCGGTATGCGGGAAATATTTGTACATGATGTGTTCCTCCGTCGATTATTCGCAAATGGCTTTGTAGGCTTCGGCATTCATCAGGCTGTCCAGTTCGGCCTTATCGTTGATTTTAACTTTGCAAATCCAGTTCCCGAAAGCATCTTCGTTCAATAATTCGGGCTTGTCTTCCAGTTTGTCGTTAATCTCCACGACGATACCGCTGATGGGCGATAACAGGTCGCTGGCGGCCTTTACGCTTTCGACTGCACCGAACTCTTCTCCTTGATTCAGTTCGTCGTCCACTTCGGGAAGATCGACGTAAACGACATTACCTAATTGATGTTGTGCATAATCCGTGATACCGATATATCCAAATTCGCCTTCTACCTTTAACCATTCGTGTGATTCGGAGTAATAAAGTCCGTCTAATACTGTACTCATAATTATTTGTTTTTAAGTTGTCAATAAATCATTTTTTATAATTCTTTTCGTAGAAGCGTTTCTTAACAACCGTTCCTTTGAAAAATTTTTTGCGAATGTGTATCTCCACTTCGGTCCCCAATGCGGCGTGCGCACTGTCGATGAGAGCCATACATACACTTTTCCCGGTAGAGATTGAATTGTAACCCGTGGTGACGTGTCCGATGACTTTTCCATCGGCATAAACTTCGTAGCCGCTACGCGGAATGGCTTTGTCTGCTAATTCGATACCTACGATTTTTCTTTTTTATGCCTTCTGCTTTTTGCAAAATGATGGCCTCTTTGCCGATGAATTCTTCCTTGTCGAGTTTTACGAACATACCCAACCCGGCTTCGATGGGAGTAATGTCTTTTTCGAGCTCATGTCCATACAGGGGAAGACCTACTTCGAACCGCAGCGTGTCGCGGCAACCTAATCCACAGGGAAGAACTTGTTTGGAATCCACCAATATATCCCATACCCGATTGATGAAATCGTGGCTGCCGTATAGTTCGAAGCCGTCTTCTCCCGTATATCCGGTGCGCTATACGATTATCGTTTCGTTCTCGTATTTCATTTCTTTGCAGGTATAGAAAAGCAGGTCTTTCACATCGAGGTTCAGAAGTTTTTCTATGCAGGCTTCGGCGTGAGGTCCTTGTACGGCAACTTCTCCGTAGTAGTCCGACAAATTTTCTATTTTCAGATCATATCCGGTGCTATGTTCCACAATCCATTGGAAATCTTTTGCAATGTTCGATGCATTTACTACCAAGAAAAATCGCTCTTCTCCCATTTTGTAAACCAGCAAGTCGTCTACCGTTCCACCTTCGGGATACAGCATCATGCCGTAAAAGATTTTACCGATTTCGGCATTTCGAATATCGTTGGTGAAAATATGATTGATGTATCGCTCGCTATCGGGGCCTGTGATGAGAATTTCGCCCATGTGAGAAACGTCGAATATTCCGGCGGCATGGCGTACGGCATTATGCTCTTCGATGATTGTCGTATATTCGATGGGCATGTCGAATCCGCCGAATGGCATCATTTTGGCTCCCAAGTCGAGATGTTTTTGGTGCAGGCATGTTTTTAATATATCTTCCATAGTCAACAGGTTTTTTGTTATAGAATTTTTTAATTGTTATTGAATAATATATCGATGAAACTTTTTCTGCTCAGTTGGCGTATATAATTCTCGATGGGATTGTCATCGAGTATGCGGTTGACAGACTGAGGTGTGAAAGGAACGTTTTGAAATTTGTTCAAAAATTCGTCGATTTCTCCGACGAGAAAATAATCTCCTACTAAATTCATCGATTTGATGATTCCGTTTTTGATTTCCAATCGTATTTCTATTTCGCCGGCAGGGACGTAACCTTTCCGTATCCATGTGTAGCGGGGATTGTTTCCCAATATCCATTCGTCCCGGAGGTATTCCGTTTCTATTTTTTCAATGTGAACGATATCTTTTTGAGTCAGACATTCTTCGTGATCACAAAGTGACGAGCGTATGAATCTCTTGAATTCTTCGATGTCGATGTCGAGATATTCTTTAAGGTTGGTTACTCTTTTTCTGACGGATTCGATTCCCTTAGTAATGAGTTTTCTCGTTGTTGGGGGTAATGGATAGAACCAAATCTTCGAGGTTGGTATCGAAGAGCATAGTACCGTGGACGATACTTCTGCCCGATGTGCGATAGAAAGCGTTTCCCGATACTTTTTTACCATCGACGGTAATATCGTTTCTCCCTGAGGCGACAGCTTTTACCCCCAGTTTGTTGAGTGTGTGAGCGATTAATTGCAGGTAACGGTCGAATGTGAAACTGACATTGAAATCGTCGGTAATATACGAGAACATGATGTTGCTGAAATCGGCATAGACACAACCTCCTCCCCGATTTACGACGGTAATATTCTATTCCGTGAGAGCGGACATAGTCGAAATTGATTTCGTTTTCCATCAATTGGTTTCTTCCGAAAATGACCGTGGGATTGACCTGCCACATGAAAAAGCAATCTTCACCGGGCCGATTATGGGCTATGTATTCCTCCATAGCCAAATAGAAAGACAGACGGCGTACGGCCTTATCCGGTAGGGCGATATATTTCATAGGTATCAGGTCTGCTGAAATTATACCTTACAAATTTATATATTCTTTTGTAATGGGAAATACATTGACCCGAAATTTTCTTGAATTTTATTTTCGAGATGAAGAATCCTTTTATCTTTGCATAAAAGCGAAAAGTAATAAATTAGAGGTAAAAAATGAAAGCGGACTTGAAATATAAAGGCGTAGATTTTTCGGATATTGAATCGGATAGAGAGTTTTACGGGTGTACATTCGAAGAATGCAGTTTTGCACGGGCAAAACTGACAAACGTATTATTTTCTCGGTGTGAGTTTATTCGTTGTGATTTTAGTTTATGTAAAATTTACGGAGTTTCTTTTCAAGATGTGAGATTCGTGGGGTGTAAGATGTTGGGGGTCGATTTTACTGGGTGTAAAGGATTGCTCTCTTCGTTTGATTTTGAGAAATGTCTGTTGCAGTTTTTTCGTTTATCGGTATGAAGTTGAAGTCATGTAACTTTATCGATTGCAATTTGGAAGAAGCGGATTTTTACCGAATGTAATCTTGCGGAGGCTAATTTCGACCGTGCCGTATTAAATAGAACCGTATTTTTTCATACGAATTTAGAACAAGCCGATTTCTCTACCGCGATCGGATATGAAATAGATCCCCGTCATAATTCATTGAGAAAAGCCCGATTCTCTCTGGCGGGAGTAATCGGGCTTTTACGACCTTTCAGTATAGTGTAGATTAATTTAGAAACTGTTTTAAATTTATTGAGAAATAATATTATCATTTTAAGCAGGTATGTTCCGGCCATATTGCGCCCCAGTCTCGCATCTTGAATCCCTTGATTTTTTGTCAATAGCCCGCTATTGACTGCATATCTCGGACTCCAATCTGCTTCAACATAGGTCTCGATCTGTCTCGGAATAAATTTAAAACAGCTTCTTAGTAATTTTAGATATTCACTTGATTTACCGTGTGTCCTTCCAAATATTGCCGGATATTGTCGGTTGCAATCTTCATCAATCTTTCCCGAGCTTCGAAAGTGGCCCATGCGATGTGAGGAGTGATGAAACAATTACGGGCGTGTATAAGCGGATTGTCTTTTCGAGGAGGTTCTTGCGATAGGACATCTACCCCGGCCGCTTTAATTCGACCTTCGTTCAAAGCGTCGGCCAAATCCTGCTCGTTAACGAGAGGCCCCCGTCCTGTATTGATGACAATGGCCGATGGCTTCATAAGCCCGATGGTTCGGGCGTTTATCAGATTACGAGTCGTGTCGGTCAAGGGGCAATGCAGGGTGATTACATCGCTTTCGGCTAGTAAGGTCTCCAATGTTACGGGAGTGACATAGTCGGGCAGTTGGTCTTTCTTTTTCGATGTTTGGGCTAAAACATTCATTCCGAAAGCATGAGCGATTCTTGCGACTGTGCTGCCTATATTACCGAACCCGATGATACCGATATTTTTTCCTGCAATTTCGAATATGGGACTTTTCTGAAAAGTGAAATCTTTACAGTCCGCCCATTCTCCCGATTTCACACATTGTGAATGGACGGCAACGTCGCTGGCTATGTTGAGTAGATGAGCAAATACCATTTGAGCGACCGACTCGCTGCTGTAAGCCGGTATATTGGTGACTGCGATACCTCGATTCTTTGCCGCTTCTACATCGACGATATTATACCCGGTGGCTAATACACCGATGTAGCGTAAATGAGGTAGTTGCTCCAATGTGGTTGCGCTCAATGGAGTCTTGTTTGTGAGAACGATGTCGGCCAAAGCAGCCCGCGATACGATTTCGTCAACAGAGGTACGGTCATAAACGGTGAATTCACCCATTCTTTCGATACCCTCCCACGACAAATCTCCGGGATTCAAACCGTATCCGTCGAGCACGACAATGCGATGAGACTTGCGTTTCTCTTCGATGACGTTTTCTGTTGCGTTTTTCAACTCTTCCCACGATAGCTCGTCAGCTTTTACTTTGTATCCGTCGGTCACTTTCCACTCTCTCATAATCTCTTTTATTTAATGTCAATGGCATTTTTTTACTTTTTCATCGGTCAATGCTATTTTCAGGACATCGGTAATGTTTTTTACATAGTGGAATGTGAGTCCTTTCAAATAGGACTCTTTGATTTCCTCTATATCTTTTCGGTTTTCTTCGGAGAGTATGATCTCTCGTATTCCTGCACGTTTGGCCGCGAGGATTTTTTTTCTTTAATACCGCCTACGGGAAGGACTTTTCCCCGTAACGTGATTTCACCCGTCATAGCTAAATGGTCTTTCACTTTTCGTTGGGTAAAAGTCGAGGCCAGCGAAGTTACCATCGTAATACCGGCCGAGGGTCCGTCTTTGGGTATAGCACCCTCCGGCACATGGATATGTACGGCCCATTTATCGAAGATGTCTTCGTCGATACCCAATAGCGAAGCATGCGATTTGATATATTGCAAGGCAATTACCGCCGACTCTTTCATTACATCGCCCAAGTTCCCGGTCAAGGTGAGCTTTTCTCCTTTCGACTTGCTCAGGCTCGACTCGACAAACAGAATCTCACCTCCGACGGCTGTCCATGCCAGTCCCGTTACGACACCGGCATAGTCGTTGTTTTCATATTTGTCCCGGTTGTATTCCTGAGCGCCCAAATATTCGTGCAGATCGTCGATAGAAAAGGGTGGGGTTATATTCTTTACCGGAGGCTTTCAGTCGAGCGACTTTTCGCATGATGCGGGCTATTTTTTTATCGAGTTCCCGAACGCCCGATTCGCGGGTATATTGATCGACTATTGCAGCCATTACTTTTTTGGGAATAACGACATCACCTTCCTTTAATCCGTGATTTTCGAGTTGTTTCGGTACTAGATGCCGACGTCCTATCTCTACTTTCTCTTCGATAATATATCCACTGATGTCAATTAGTTCCATGCGGTCGAGCAGAGGTTGAGATATAGTATTCAAATTGTTGGCAGTAGCGATGAACAAAATTTTCGACAAATCGTAATCGATGTCTATATAGTTGTCGTGAAACGCATTATTCTGTTCTGGATCCAATACTTCGAGTAAGGCCGAAGCCGGATCGCCTTTGAAATCGTTTCCTATTTTGTCTATCTCGTCCAATACGAAAACGGGGTTCGAGCTTTTTTGCTTTGATGAGCCCTTTGTATGATACGTCCCGGCATTGCTCCTATGTAGGTACGGCGATGTCCTCTTATTTCGGCTTCGTCGTGTAGGCCGCCTAATGAGATACGGATATATTTTCTGTTCAACGCTTCTGCGACAGATTTTCCCAACGAAGTTTTTCCTACGCCCGGAGGACCATACAGACAGATGATAGGTGACTTCATATCACCTCTTAATTTCAGCACAGCCAAATGTTCGATGATACGTTCTTTGACTTTATCCAATCCGTAGTGATCTTTGTCTAATTGTTTCTGGACATGATTGAGGTTGAAATTATCTTGGGTATATTCGTTCCACGGAAGCTCTAACAACGTGTCCAAATAGGTATATTGTACAGAGAAGTCGGGCGATTGAGGGTGTAGTCTTTCGAGTTTTCTCATTTCTTTTTCGAAAATCTCGGCAGTTTTACTGTCCCATTTCTTTTTTTTTCGGCTCGTTCACGCAATTCCTGAATATCTTGGTCTTGCATGTTCCCACCCAATTCTTCCTGTATGGTGCGTATCTGTTGTTGCAGGAAGTGCTCTCTTTGTTGCTGATTCAAGTCTTCGCGCGTTTTGGACTGTATGTCGGCCTTGATTTGTAAGAGTTGAGCCTCTTGCGTCAGCATTTCATAGAGCTTGAACAAACGTTCTTTGATATTGCTGATGGTGAGCAATTCTTGCTTTTGGGTTGCAGATAACGGAATATTCGCACCTAAGAAATTGACCAAATAATGCGCACTATCTATATTCCGAATAGCAAATACCAATTCTTTGGCTTGTTCTCCGATATTTTTCAACAGTTCGAAAGTCAAGTCTTTCAAGGCGGAAACCAAAGCCTCGAATTCCTTGTCGTTGGCATCGGGTAAAATTTCATTTTCCAGCGATACATTGGCTCTCATATAAGGGAATGTTTCGGTAATTTCGTCGATTCTAAACCGTTTCATTTTCCCTTGCAATATGACAGTAGTACTCTCGTCGGGCATTTCCAGAATCTTGATGATTTCACCGATAACTCCTACTTCGTATAAATCGTCTTTTCCCGGATCCTCTACGGCGGCATCTCGCTGACAAACCACACCGATAGGGGTGTGACTGTTTTGAGCATCTTTGATCAACTGTAAGGATTTGGTTCTTCCTACGTTGACAGGGATAGCCACTCCCGGGAATAATACCATATTGCGTAATGCAAGAATGGGCAATCCTTTTTGTATTTAAAGTCTTACATTCCGAATCGTTTTGTCCTGATATTTCTGTAAACAGAGGCATAATCGATGGTGTATTTTCGTCGTTTTCGCAGATCATATAATTGTTCTTAGGTGTATGATTAAATATTGACATTTTGACAGGTTTAGGTTTGTCGTTTTTTCATTAAACCTATTTTTACCTATCGTTTTACTCTATTGTACAAGTCGCGTGCCAAAGTTAAGCAAATAGCATGGCATTGTCGAAATTATTATGTTTTTTTGTTTATTTTGCAGGGCAAATGATTGATGGTATGGCAAATTCTTTTTTAAGTTTAAACAGTTTACGATACATCAGGAGCGTTCGGCAATGAGAGTCAGTACCGATGGCGTATTATTGGGCGCTTGGAGCAGAGTGGAAAAATCGAATCGCATTTTGGATATCGGTACAGGAACAGGATTGATAGCGATTATGGCGGCTCAACGTTCTTTGGCTCGAATCGATGCCGTAGAATTGGACTTCGGTGCGGCCAGTGAGGCGGCGTTCAATGTCTCTCTTTCTCCGTGGAAGGATAGGATAACGGTATATTGTATGGATTTTTGTAGGTTTTACGATAAAAACTACAAAGCCGGTGTATCATCATATTTTATCTAATCCTCCTTATTTCATAGATTCTTTGCTCCCTCCCGATGGCAAGAGAGAACGGGCTCGACATACGGGAACTCTTGATTATGAAGTTTTATTCGAGGGTGCGTCCTATTTATTGTTGCCCGATGGGAAGTTATCTTTGGTATCTCCGGCCGATTTACAAGAACATCTTATTTTTATTGCTTCGTTGTATGGATTCTATCCGGTGCGGTTTACTTATGTTTCGGGTATTTTCGGGTAAAACTCTAAACGATTGTTGTCGGAGTGGAGTAGGGCTCGTAGGCCATTGGAAGAAAATGCTTTTTCCATAGAGAAAAAGGGGAGGGATACACTCTTGAATATATAATGCTTACTCGTGATTTTTATTTGAAGATGTAGTCACTGAAACAATTACGGTGTCCAATGTGTTGTATAGCAAAGATTGTATCATTTAAAATAAATAATTATGGATATTGCAACAATGCATTTTTTGGGGAAAGACCAAATATTGGTGGGCTTTGATTATTACGGGTATATTGATGATCCCTTGCGGATTGTGGCTATGGTTTCAACCGGCATTGGGATACGAGGTGTTATCTCTGTTGTTAGGGTGGCTTTTGATTCTTTTTGGAATTGTTCAGCTCATTGTATCGGGCAATGTTAAACAAAAAGTTCGAGGATGGGGCTGGTGGCTTGCCGGTGGAATTATCGATATACTTATCGGGTTTATATTAGTCGGGAATTTATCTTTCAGCGAGGCTGTGCTTCCTTTCTTTTTTGCCTTTATTTTTGTGTATAAAGGGATTGCGAATTTGTTTTCTGCATTGAATATGGTTTCTACCCATAGATATTGGTGGTTGTATTTGGTTAACGGGTTGTTATTGTTGATACTTGGATTGTTATTCTTCGCTTCACCTTTTACGGCTGCGTTTTCTATTATTTTTTTGTGTGCGGTTGCCTTTATTTATTGGGGTTTTTCTCTTATTTTCTTCGGTTATTCTTTGAGACCCGTGGAACAATAGGGGAAAAGGAATTATTCGGTAGGTTTCAAAGCGCTCTCCATAAGGGGGCGCTTTTTGTTTAAGGGAGTTAAAACCTTTTGTGAAGGCTCTTTATAAAGTGGAAAAGAGTATATTTGTAAAAATTATAGGAGTGGGATGCAGCATTTAGTCTGTTTTTAGACTCTTTTTAATAAAGGTCATTAAACTATTCTTGCAAAAAGAGAGTCTAATAGATATAATTTCAATAGAGTAATTTAAGATTAAGGAGAGATGATTATGAAAAACAAAAAAATTTGCCCTGTTGATTATATTGTCGATGTTGGTGACGGGTTTTGCCGGGGCAGGCTCGTATATAGTCGAAGATGATATTTATTATAATCCGAACGATAAAAATCCTGTTGTAGAAAAGAAAGAAAAAGAGGCCCAGAAAGAACTTCAAGAGAAGGCTGCGGTTAAAAAAACATTGATGGCAACGTCGGATAATCACTTTCGAGATGTCGATGAATATAATCGTCGTGGAGAATCTTCCGATATGACGCTTGAAGATATTGCGGCCAATCAGAAAGAAGATTATGTAGAATACAATGTGGTCGATGAAAATGGTGACGACGGATATTATTTGAATGGTTTTAACGGCTCTGACTCGGATTATGAATACGCTTTGCGCATTCGCCGTTTCCACAATCCAAAGTTTGTCGTTTCGGTAAGCGACCCATTCTATTCCGATATTTATTTTTGGATAATAACGATTGGAATGTTTATATCTCGGATAATTATGCGTGGGTAACCCCGACATGGACAAATCCGTGGTATTGGAATTATACATGGGCGCCATATTCTTATACCAGCTGGTCTTGGCGTTGGAGTTTGGGTCCGTGGGGATTCTCGTTCGGATATGATCCTTTTTACAGTTGGGGCGGTTATTGGGGCTGGAATTCATGGTATCGTCCTCCTTTCTACCACCATCACCATCATCATTATTATGATCGTCCTTACTATGGTTGGAACAGACCGTATCGTCCTCAGTACACTCCCAACGGCCGCACTCCTAATCGCTATGGCGGTAGTGCTATATCTTCCGGGAACTCTGCTGCATCGAGCAGGCGGCGTGCGACTGTCGGCACAGGGACTTCGGGAAATACGACCGGTCGTCGTACGGTTGGAAATGTAACTTCTACATCGGGCGGACGCGGTTCACAATCGGTAAATGGAGTACGTACAAATCGAGGTACTGTAATAAGCAATAGTTCCAATTCGAATGGCAACCGGGGGTATAGTTTCGGGGAGGCAAATTCTTCCAGAAGGGGAATTCCTCATTTTCAGGAACGGTTTCTACCCCGTCGAGTAGTCAAAGTAGAAGACAGACGACCATCAATAATAATACAAACTCTTCGAGAAGAAATTATAATAGTATAGGAAATGGTGGACGAGGTAGTTCCTCGTATAATCGCAGTACACCTTCTTCCAATCGAAATTCGGGTTACTCGAATAGTTCTTCGTCGAGTCGTCGTTCCTCCGGTAGTTATTCTGCTCCGTCTCACTCTTCTTCGTTGAGAGGAAGTGGAACGTCTTCCGGGGAAGTAGCAGTAGCGGACGTGGTGGACGCAGGTAAATAGGGTTGAATTTTCAAAATGAGACATATGAAGAATGTGAGATATGGTTTGGCATTGGCTGCTCTATGTAGCAGCTCAATGCTTTTCAGTCAGGGAGTTGTTGATGCTTTGAACTATTCTCAACAAGACATACGGGGAACGGCTCGTTATATGGGTATGGCGGGCGCTTTTGGCGCATTAGGGGGGATATTACGACATTGAGCCAGAATCCGGCAGGTATAGGAGTTTATCGCAATTCCGATATAGCTGCAACGATAGACCTTTCCAATCAAGTAAGTTCGGTGAATACGGCTGGAAATAGAATGTCCGATAGCAAGTTTAATGTTTCATGTAATAATTTTGGCTTTGTATGGACTGTCCGTTTTAATCAGGAAGCCTTGAAAAATTTGAATTTCGGTTTTGCTTATAATAAGCAAAAATCGTTTGACCGCTCCTATAAAGCCGGCTATTCGGGGATAACCGGAGCCAGTTCGCTTTCGGGGTATATTGCCCATTTGTCCGAAGGTTATTCTGTTGCGGATTTAGCTTATCCAGACAATAGTGGGAGTAGCTATGATCCGTATAACAATAATCCGTGGTTGAATGTATTGGGATATCAGTCCTATTTGATAAATCCAAAAAGTACGACAGGAAATACATGGAATAGTATAGTAGGAAACGGTACGAATACAACGGGAGATCTCTATGTCCGAGAGAAAGGTTCGATCGATGAATACAACTTTAATGTCGGAGGAAATATCTATAACGTATTTTATTGGGGGTTAGGAATTGCCGTTACCGACTTTTCTTATGATATTCAAAGCGGATATGGTGAAAACTGTACGGGAGGATATATCTCATCGGGTGACCCGAATGTGGACGGCTGGTACTTGATGAGAAATGCATTACATACGAACGGATCGGGGATAAAAGTCAATTTGGGTGTCATTATGAGAGCCACCGATAATTTCCGTTTGGGCTTTGCTTTCCATACTCCTAATTATTATAAAATGACCGATTCGTATGTGGCATCGGTGAAATATGATTTTAATGAATCGGGGACACGTTATGATGATTTGGCCGAAACACCGAGTGGAAGTTATGATTATGAATTTCAATCTCCGTGGCGTATGATAGCCAGTGCCGCTTATGTTTTTGGACAAAATGGAATTTTAAGGTTTGATTACGAGTATACATCGAGTAACAACATGTCATTCGACGATCCCCTATTCGGTCGATAACTTTTTATAAAACTAATCAGGAAATTACGGAGATGGTTTCTCCTATGCATACATTTAAAATCGGAGGCGAATTTCGTATTACACCCCAAATCAGTGCTCGTTTAGGATATGCTTATCAGACTTCCCCTGTGAAATCGGAATACAGGTCGGGACGCGAAATTCCTACGGCCGGAACGCTTACGATGTTTACCTTAGATAGAGAGACCAATTATTTTACAGTAGGTTTGGGATACCGCTTTTCGAATGTTTATGTAGATATGGCTTATATGCATCGCTACCGTCGTAGCGAGCTTTTCCCGTTCTCTCCGTTGCCGGCTGCTGTGGATAATCCTTATAATCCAGATCAGACAGAACCGTCGTTGGCCATTTCGCCTCAGATATCTTCGTTGACGGACCATAATAATTCTTTTGTTTTAACTTTGGGTGTAAAGTTCTAAGACGGAACGGAAATATATTTTGAAAGAGCAACTTAAAATCTAAGTTGCTCTTTTGTTTTTTATTGAAAAGAAATGTATATCTTTGAAAAGATATGGAAAAATTCCATGACAAGATGGAAGAAAATTTTGTGATAGATACAGGGAATAAAGAGTTTCAAGACGCTTTGAGCTTGATTCAATATACATCTCAGTCAGTTTTTTTGACGGGGAAAGCGGGTACGGGCAAATCTACTTTTTTGAAATATGTGTGCGAGCATACCAAAAAGAAATATGTAGTTCTGGCCCCGACAGGAGTGTCGGCGATTAATGTGGGCGGTAGTACGATTCATTCGTTTTTTAAGATGCCGTTTCGGCCCATGTTGCCCGACGATCCCGATTTGAGTTTGGCGGGAGGAAGAATATATGAATTATTAAAATACAATAAGAAGCAGCGACAGTTGCTGCGTGAAGTGGAATTGATTATTATCGATGAAATATCGATGGTACGGGCCGATATGATTGATTTTATCGATCGTGTGTTACGGGTTTATTCGGGTAATATGAGGTTCCCTTTCGGTGGCAAGCAATTATTGTTGGTAGGCGATGTATATCAATTGGAGCCGGTTGTGACTTCCGATATGCGAGATATTCTTAGCCGGTTTTATTCTAATTTCTATTTTTTTTCGGCACGGGTTTTTAGAGAAATGTCGTTGGTCCCTATCGAGTTGCAAAAAGTGTATCGACAGCAAGATGAGCGTTTCGTAGAAGTATTGGATAAAATAAGAAACAATACTGCGACGAGAGAAGAACTCGATTTGTTGAATAGCCGTTATCTCCCGCAATATGAACCTGAGAAGGATAATTTCTCGATTACATTGGCGACTCGTAGGGATCAGGTGGACTATATCAATGAAAACCGACTATCTGGATTGCCGGGGAAAGAATATACATTTACGGGGACGATAAAGGTGATTTCCCTGAGGGAGTTTGCCTACTTCGTTGGAACTGGTCGTAAAGACCGGAGCCCAAGTGATTTTTATAAAGAATGACCCGGAACGCAGGTGGGTGAACGGGACGATAGGAATGATTTCGGATATAACGCCCGATGAGAAAATCGAGGTGGTGCTTGAATCGGGTGAGATGTATGAGTTGGAGCGTTGTGTTTGGGAGAATATCAAATATACCTACAATGAAAAAGAAAAGACTATCGAGGAAAGTGTATTGGGCACTTTTTTACAATTTCCCATTCGTTTGGCTTGGGCTATTACCGTGCATAAGAGTCAGGGATTGACGTTTAATCGCGTGATTGTCGATTTTACGGGAGGGGCTTTTGCCGGGGGACAGACGTATGTGGCTTTGAGTCGATGCCGCTCTTTGGAAGGTATTGTGTTGAAACGGCAGATCACGCATCGGGATATATTCGTAAATCCCGATATCGTACGGTTCAGCAAAGGTTTCAACGATTCTGTTTTGATAGAACAGTCATTGAAGCTCGCACAAGCCGATCGTCTGTATGTCGAGGCTGTGAATGCTTTCGACGAAGGCGATTTTGACAAGATGTTACAAAGTTTTTTTCAAGGCTATCCATACGAGATATGATATTGAGAAACCCGTAATTCAGAGGTATATTCGTAAAAAATTGAACGTTATCAATCAGTTGCGTGTTAAAAATCGGGAGCTTCAACAGGCGTTGTCCGATAGGAATACCGTATTGCGTAAATATGCACATGAATATTACCTATTAGGGAACGAGTGTATAACTAAGGCAAAGGATAGTGCGGGCGGCTTTGGCTAATTTTGACAAAGCGTTGTCTCTCGATCCTACGTTGATCGATGCATGGGTAAGAAAAGGAATTACGCTCGAAGGTCAAGGCGATGAACATGGAGCTATGGCGTGTTACAATGAAGCTGTAAGGTTGAGCCCGTTGAGTTTTAAAGCTCTATATAATCGGGGTAAATTACGCTATAAACAAGGCGATTATGAAACGGCATTATCCGATTTTGCAAAAAGCCGTTAAACAAAAAAACCGTTACATGCTACGGCACACGATCGACTCGGAGATACTTTTATCAAACTGGAAATGCCCGATATGGCCGCTCGTCATTGGGCTATTGCAGAAGAGTTGAGGGAGAAAAACAACAGAACAACAAATAAATAATAACTATGATGAACAAAGGTCTGAAAAAAGGATTGAAGATTACCGGGTAACCGTGGCGGTTATCTTGGTATTCATGCTTGTCTTGCCATTTATGTTTAAAGACAAAGTGATAATTATTGTGAAAAAAGAGGCCAATGAGATGTTGAATGCCAAGCTCGATTTTGAATCGCTCGATATCAGTCTCTTTTCGCATTTCCCGAGTGCGTCTATCGAATTGAATGGTTTGACACTTTCGGGTATAGATGATTTTGAAAACGACACGTTGGTCTCTGCTGAATCCATCGATGTGGCTGTAAATGTGATGAGCCTGTTTAGTGACAAAGGTTTCGATGTGAATTACGTCGTTTTGGACAAGCCGTCGATAAAAGCGGTGAAGTTGGCCGATGGACGGGTGAATTGGGATATTATGAAACCGGATACGGTCGATGTGGAAGAAGAAAAAACGGTCGAAGTAGAGGGCGAATCTTCTTTCCGTCTGAAATTGAAAAATTTTAAGATAGCTGATGCTACGATCGTTTATGTGGACGATTCCACGAATATGCAATTCTATACCGATAAACTGAATTTGAAGCTATCGGGCGATATGAGTGCCGATATGACCGATATAGACAGTAAATTGTCCTGTAAAGATATTTACTTCGCGATGGGCGGTATCTCTTATTTGAAACAGGCTGAGGCCGGAGCGAAGTTAACGGTATCGGCCGACTTGAAGAATAATAAATTTATTTTGAAAGAAAACACGTTGAGCTTGAATGCCATTGTCCTGAATCTCGATGGTTGGGTAGCGCTCCTCGACGATGGGGCTATGGATATGGACTTAAAGATAAACACTTCTGAGATAAACTTTAAAGAGATACTTTCTTTGATACCGGCTATATATCAGAATAATTTCGATAAATTGCGCACGACAGGCAATATGTCGCTTACGGCTTTTGCAAAAAGGGCGAATGGCCGGTGAGAATATGCCCCAATTCGGGCTAACGCTCGGTGTGAAAGATGCTACACTTAACTATGAAGGAATGCCGGCTTCGGTCGATGGAATCAATATAGGTGCTTCGGTGAGCAATCCGGGCGGAAGTCTGGATAAAACAATTATCGATTTATCGGAATTTCGTCTCTCTATGGCAGGCAATCCTTTCAAGGCTGCGTTGTATGCCTCTACACCTATATCGGATTTGAATTTCAAGGCTACTGCCGACGGTACGGTTCATTTGGGGAAAATCAAGGATATTTATCCTTTGGGCGATTCTATAACCCTGAGTGGTATCGTTACCGCCGATTTGCAATTTGCAGGCCGTATGTCCGATATTGAAAAAGAAAATTATCAGAATATAAGAGGGGAGGGAACACTAACTGTCGCCGACATGGATTTAACGATGAAAGGTTTGCCTGCCGTCGCAGTGAAAAAGGCGCAGGCTTCGGTTTCGGCCAAAGCCATGTCGTTGTCTCAGCTCGATGTTAAGGTCGGAAAGAGCGATATTCAAGCCCATGGTTCTTTATCCAATTATCTGGCGTACGTTTTGAAAAATGAGACTATAAAAGGCTCTTTGACGGTGACTTCGTTGCTGCTTGACCTGAACGAATTAATGGGTGACTCGGAACCTTCGGGGAAGAGACCGTCGAAGCCGATACAACGACTCTTTCTGTGATAGAAGTTCCTAAGAATATCGATATGACTTTAAGTGCCGACTTCAAGAAAATCCTTTTCCAAAAGATGGAACTCGATAATGTGACGGGTAAACTTATCGTTGCTGACGGTGCTGTACGAATGACTCCGTTGAGCTTGAACGCATTCGGTGGAGCAATGGTGGCGAATGGTATTTATAGTACGGCCGAGAGCGTTGTTCGTCCTATGGTTAATTTTGACCTCGATATACAAAAAGCCTCTTTTGAAAAAACGTTCGAGCAATTGGACATGATTCAGAAGATTGTCCCCATTTTTGCTAAAACCGGTGGAACATATTCCGTTAAGGTCGACCTGAAATCTGCTCTGGATAGTCAGATGTCGCCCGATTTAAGTTCTTTGACAGCCGATGGTGTCATTCAATCCAACGATATTCAATTACAAAATATCGAAGTATTCAGCCAGTTGGCAACGCTGTTGAAAAACGATAAATTGAAGAATATCGAAGCGAAAGATTTGAAAATCTCTTTTGCCATTAAGGACGGTAAAGTAAAGACTTCGCCTTTTGATATGAAGCTGGGTAATATTACAATGAATCTTTCTGGTGTTACAGGCCTTGATCAGACGATTGATTATCGAGCTAAAATCAATATTCCGGGGGCCGGGGCTTTAAGTAATGTTTCGGCGACGATAGGAGGAACGTTCTCCAAGCCATCTATTAAGTTGAATACCGATGAGGTTGTTAAGAATGCCGTGACGAATGTGATTGCTTCGGAAGTTTTGGGAGTGGATGCCGAAGATATAGAAGCTCAAAAAGCCGCTATTCGTAAGCAGGCCGAAGAGGCGGGAAATAAATTGATCGCTACGGCGAAATCGGAGAGCGAAAAGCTCATTTCCAAAGCATCGAATCCTTTGGCGAAAGTCGCAGCTCAGGCAGCTGGTAAGAAATTGGTAGAAGAAGCAGAGAAACAAGCTCAGAAGTTAAAGGACGAGGCCGAGAAATTGATAGAAAAACAATATGGTGGGTCGGAATAAGAAAATTCCGATTGAAAGAAAAAGGGAGACGAGATTCGATTTCGTCTCCCCTTTTTTTGTGGAAAGAAGAGGAGAAGCCTTTTGTAAACTCGAAATATTGTTCCAAAGTGCGGGAACATTATCCGATAACTCCCATCAGATATGCTCTTATAAGTTTATTGATTATCTTGGTCGCCGATAAAAAGAAAAGAAGGTGAAAATAGGTATAAATTTTTGTTGCGTATTGGCGGTTCTTAGTGCTGATGCGCTATCATTGAACGCAAATGTGACTGTGCCCGATTCGGTAGCGGAGCCGGGTGTTGAACAAATGGATACTTTGGTGGTAGAGAGCAATGGAGAACCTGAAATCAATTCTTTGTTCCAGTTAGGTAGTAATGTCCCGACGCATTTAAATGTGGCTGCACCGGCAAAAAAACGTCCGTGGTTGGCTGGTGCAGAGGTAGTGGCGGAAGATCTTTTTTGTTTCATGTGCTTACCCGATATCTTATTAAAGAGGACTATGCTCAAATTTCATGGTCATCGATAAAAAACAATTTTAAGACCGGCTTGTTGTGGGATAACGACAAGTTCGAGACTAATCTTTTTTCACACCCATATCAAGGTAATCTTTATTACAGCAGTGCCCGTTCCAACGGATTGAATTTTTGGGAATCTGCTCCTTATGCTCTCTTGGGAAGTTCTATTTGGGAATGGTTTATGGAGACACAACCGGCCTCGATCAACGATATAATGTCTACAACCTTTGGCGGAATGGCCTTAGGGGAAACGACCTATCGTCTGTCTTCGTTGGTCTTGAACGGACAGGCTCGGGGGTGGGAGAGGGCATCCCATGAGTTAGTCGCCGCGTTTTTAAATCCGGTACGGGCAGTCAATCGTTTGATGACAGGGGAAGCGTGGCGTATAGGTCCTCGGTATGTGGATAAAGAAGCGACTATCCCGTTTCATTTTCGATTTGAGGCCGGGTATCGTATGCTCGATAACATTAGGGAAGGCAAGAACAAAAGTATACATGTCGGGTGTATGAATTTCTCGTTGATTTATAACGATCCGTTCGAAATTGAAGGGAATGTTCCGTTCGAACATTTTACGGCTCGAATGTTGTTCAATATGTTCGCCCATCAACCCATTATCGGGGACGTAAATATTTGCGCTTCTATATGGGGCCGGGAACATGATTATAAAAATGGGAATGAATTGTTTGCCGGTATATTCCAGAATTATAGCTATTACAATAGCGGAAGAATGGATAATGAGTCGAACGAAGTGCCGTTTCGCATTTCCGAGACTGTATCCTATGGCCCCGGTGTTTTATATCGCATGAAATTGCATGAAAATAACACTTTGGCCTTGAACGGATTTGTGTCGGGAGTGGCTCTTGGCGGTGCTTTGTGCGATTATTATCAATTTCACGACCGTGATTACAATATGGGAAGCGGATATAGTATCCGCCTCAACGGCTTGTTTACTTTGCAGCGTCGGTTCGGCATTTATTTGGGATTTGAGAATTACCATATTTTCACGTGGAAGGGGTATGAGCATAAGGACTATGAAAATATGAATCCTCATTATCTCGATGCACAAGGCGCTGTCGGAGACGCTCGTTTGCAGATGATGAATCTACGTGGTTCGTTTGCTATTAGTCCAAAGGTGGGTATCTCTGCCGAAACAGCTTGGTGTCGGCGAAAATCACATTATAAATATTTCCCCGATGTCCTGTCCGACACATTTGAATTTCGGCTTATGTTTTCATATCATATTTGAGATATTTACTAAATTTATACATAGTAAAATATGAATATGAAAACACATATTTTTCTTGTTTTTATGCGTTATGCCGAGTTTTTATATCCCATATTGCAAAAACACATGGGGCAATAAATCGTCTGTTTATTAGATTTATTCCGATCGTCGCTGTGTATTGGGGAAAACGATAGGTGTATATTTTGTACTATTCTGTATAATATTATATATTTGTTGTGTAAAATATACCAATAGTATGGTGAAAGATATAATTTCACTCGTTCGGCCTCAACAGTGGCTTAAAAATGTATTTATTTTTCTTCCGATATTTTTTAGCCGGAAGTTGGGTGACGGGGCTTGTTTGAGCTCCGCATTGATTGCTTTTGTTATTTACTGTTTGGTCGCTGGGTCTATATATTGTTTGAATGATATTTGCGATAGAGAATCCGATCGCTTGCATCCGACTAAGTGCCGGCGACCTATCGCTTCGGGTATAGTATCGGTGGGAGCCGGATATGGTATAATGGCTCTGTTGTTGGTCTTGGCAATCGCTTTGACATTTATTTATGATTCAACCGTACGGCACGTGTTGCTGATAAATGTCGGTATCTATTTTATTTTGAATATAGCCTATTGTTTTTGGTTGAAACATATTGCGTTGGTCGATGTTTTTGTGATATCGATAGGCTTTGTGTTAAGGGTTCTTGCGGGTGGAGTCGTTACGGGGATATGGATTTCGCCGTGGATTATCTTGATGACGTTTCTGTTGGCTCTGTTTTTGTCGTTTGCCAAAAGGCGGGACGACGTACTCATTTATGAGCGGACCGGAGATAAGATGAGGCTTAATATAGCCCGTTATAATTTGGAGTTTATCAATATGGCGATAACTCTTGTCGGGGTTATTGTGGTCGTTTGTTACATTATGTATACTGTATCACCGGAGGTGATCGAAAGAATGGGGACCTCAATCTCTATCTGACTACGATATGGGTTTTGGCTGGAATCTTACGTTATTTGCAGTTGACAGTGGTAGATAAGAATAGTGGCAGTCCTACAAAGATATTGATACACGACCGGTTTATCCATGTTTGTATTGTGGGCTGGGTTCTGTCTTTCGGGGTTCTGATTTATTTTTGAGGAATATGAGAATTGCTGTTTTCGATTTTGATGGAACGGTTACTACCAAAGATACACTTTTGGAATTTATCAAATTTGTGAGAGGACCTGTTTCGTTCTATGCGGGTTTTCTTAGGTATGCTCCGCAACTTTTGGCGTATAAATTGGGGCTTTATCCGAATTGGAAGGTGAAACAACAAATATTTTCCCATTTTTTCAAAGGAATGAGGTTGGAGGATTTCAATCGGTTGTGCGAGGAATTTTTTCAAAAGGAAGGAAAGGCTCTTGTTCGGCAAAGTGCAAGGATTGCTATATGGGAACAATTGCAGAAATGCAATAGGGTTTTTATTGTAAGTGCAAGTATTTATAATTGGATCAAACCTTTTGCTTCCGATTTAGGTATCCGGGACATATTATCTACCGAGATCGAAGTGGACGGTGAAGGTTGTCTGACCGGTTTCTTTTCGAATAAAAATTGTTATGGACAGGAGAAGGTTGTGAGGCTGCTGGAACAGGTCCCCGATTTAGAAAATAATTACTTGATCGTATATGGCGACAGTAAAGGGGATTCGCAGCTATTGAAATATGCCAACGAATCCCATTACAGTGCCCTGTGATCGATTCTTTTTTGGGGGAATAGTGGCTCTTCTTATACCGTAATCAATTCGTATTGCATAACCCCTAATCCTATCTTTTGTGCATGTTCGAGTCCGGCTTGCCAATTGGTATCGGGGTGCATCAGATGGAATTTATCGGCGCCTTCGAGATGTTCGTGCGGGTGTTTCTCAGTCAGACAACTGCCATTGATTGCTGGTGCTGCGATGACCATATCGGCGCAAGCCTTGTCCAAAGCGACCGGGTCGAATGATGCGAGTATTCCCAAATCGGGGATAATGGCGGCATCGTTGTGATTCCAACAGTCGCATTCAGGTGAAACATTCATAATGAAACTGATATGGAAGTGCGGCTTGTCCTTCAATATGGCTTGGGTATATTCGGCTATTTTATAGTTCAAACGTTCAGATGTATCGCATTCTCCCATTACGGCTGCATCGTGTTGGCATAAAGCGACACATTGCCCGCAACCGACACATTTGGTATAATCTATTTCGGCTTTATGGTTTTGGTTCAAGTGTATGGCATCGTGGGCGCAATGTTTGACACAGATGTTACAGCCTTTACAGTTCTCTGTTTCGATTTTGGGTTGAGAATTACAATGCAATTCTAGTTTACCGCCTACGCTCGCTCCTCCCATTCCTAAGTTTTTTAAAGCACCGCCGAACCCAGCCTGTTCATGACCTTTGAAGTGAGTCATTGAGATAACTATATCGGCATCGGCTAATGCCGATCCAATTTTCGGAGCCTTGCAGTACTCTCCATTTAAAAGGTATTTCACGGTACTCTGTTCCTTTCAAACCGTCGGCGATAATGACTTGGCATTGCGCTGAAATGGGGTTATATCCATTTTCCATGGCGCTTTGTAAATGGTCTACCGCGTTGGCACGTCGTCCGGAATAGAGCGTGTTGCAGTCGGTAAGAAAGGGTTTTGCTCCCCCAAGAGCGGAGTAGGGTTGCCAGTCGAGCTGCATAGTTCGGACGGAGATATGCTAAATTTCCCGGTTCTCCGAAGTGTATTTTTATAGCTACGAATTGGTCTTTGAAATCGATACTTTCGATTCCGGCTCGTTTGATTAAACGCTCCATCTTGTCGAGTAGATTGCTCGAAGGAGTCGTGTGCAGATTGGTAAAGAATACTTTGGATTTATCCATAGGAATTTGTTTTAAGTTAGTGGTAGAAAATGTAAAATCTATCGTTAAAACGGCGATGTTCGATTTTCCCGGTAGACTGTTCGTTTCTTACATTTATTGCAAAAATAAGGAAAAATTATGATTGTATTATTATCTTTTTATTTTATTTGATATGAATAAAATTAATTATATAATAAATAAAATTGAAGTTTATTTGTTGTTTTGTTATGATTGTATTATTTTTGTGTCATAAGAAGTAAATGAAAATACATATGAAACAATTAAGATTAATCATTTTATTCTCTATTTTGTCTTTGTCGGTAATTGTGAGGGCTATGGAGGAACAATCGGTGTCATTGGATACACCTACGGGAAAAATTAACGGTAAAATAGGATTACCGGATGCTAAAAAGCCACCGATAGTTTTGCTGATAGCCGGTTCGGGGCCTACCGACATGGACGGAAATACGAATTCCGGCGGATTTTCTATGAAGAATAATTCATTGAAATTGTTGGCGGAGGGGTTGGCACACCGAGGTATTGCGACTCTCCGTTTCGACAAAGGGGAATTGCTTCGAGTTCTGCGGCTACTAAAAAAAAGAGAGCGACCTTAGGTTCGAAGATTATGTGACAGATGTTCAGGGCTGGATAGATCGGCTGAGCGAGGATAGTCGTTTTTCCGATGTATTTGTTTTGGGGGCATAGTGAGGGTTCTTTGATTGGTATGTTGGCGAGTGTCGATAATCCGAAGGTAAAAGGTTTTATTTCGTTGGCAGGAGCCGGTCGGCCGGCTTATGATATAATAGAAGAGCAACTGTCGGGACAACCGGCAGAGGTCCGGCATCTGGTAAAATCGATCAACGATTCGCTGAAAGCTGGAAAGGAAGTATCCAATATTCCTATGGGATTGACGGCTTTATTCCGTCCATCTGTTCAACCTTATCTTATATCGTGGTATCGGTATAATCCACAAGAGGTGATTGCAAAATTGAGGCAGCCGGTATTGATTTTACAAGGCGATAAAGATGTACAGGTGTCGGAGGAGGATGCCAAGCTATTGGAACAATCTTTACCGAAAGCACAATTACAGATTTTGAAAGATATGAATCATGTGTTGAAAACGTGTGAGTCGGTCGATATGCAAGTTCAGCAGGCTACTTATGCTAATCCCGATTTACCCGTTCAAGAGGATTTATTGATAACGATTGAAAAAATTTGTGAAACGATGACGACAAAGTGTGACTAGAAAAAATTGCCCTTGCGGTGTCCTGCATGCGATGCTCCGCTTAGAGTATCAAAAATGATTTGTGGTCGTTGTGCGACAGAGGTGTCGGGAGAATTTGAACTACCGGTTTTGACCAGCTTGAATGAAGAAGAGCAACGATTTATGCTTGAATTTGTAAAAGCGAGCGGCAGTTTGAAGGATATGGCGAAAAAAGATGGGGGTAAGTTATCCTACTGTGCGCAATTATTTAGATGATTTAATAGAGAAACTCAATAACATGGAAGAAAATGAAAGATAGTTGGAAATTTATATCGAATCCTTTTTATAAAGTAGCCGGTTATAAGGCTGCCGGGTGGGGGATATTGGGCATAGTTATAACGACAGCGATCGCTTATGGAGCAGATGTGCATTTTCATGGATTGCTTCATTATGGTGGAGCTCCTCATAGTGAGTGGTGGTGTTTTGTCGTGGAGCATTTGGTGATTTGGTTGATACCTTCGTTATTGGTTTATATATTGAGCCTGTTTTGCAGTCGTTCCCATGTTCGTCCGATAGACGTTCTAGGAACAGTTGCTTTTTCCCAGCTGCCTTTTGTTTTGTTGGCTTTGTGCATGGCTTTCCCACCGGTACGGCATTTCATGTCCATACAGTCGTTACAGGCCATAGAGGATGCGCTATCCGATAAAATGTTTCTTTTTTCGGCTATTTGGATAGGGGCTTTGAGGCTTTTGATTGCGATCTGGGTTTTGTATTGGATATTTCGAGCTATTTCGGTTTCTTGTAATTTAAGGGGGCGTAATTTGTGGATTGTGTTTATTGTAGGAACTTTCGGCGGAGATATTCTTTGTCGTTATTTAATAGGGCTGTGTTATTAAAAAGCTGTTTTAAATTTATAGAGAAATAATATTATCATTGCAAGCAGGTATGTTCCGGCCATATTGCGCCCCTGTCTCGAATCTAGAATCCCTTGATTTTTGTCAATAGCCCGCTATTGACTGCATATCTCGGACTCCAATCCGCTTCAACATAGGTCTCAATCTGTCTCGGAATAAATTTAAAACAGCTTCTAATAATAATTTGAAAGGGGGCAATGATTTTATTTGCCCCCTTTCAATATCGGTTTGCGGATAAGGTTTATAACCCTGCGTCTTTTGTCAACTCTTGAAGATGGGTTATTGAAATATCTCCTAATAGACGTATAACAGTAAATTCTCCACAGCCTCCGTCATCGACCAGCATGCTTAATTCTTTGATCTTTTTGTCTGTTTTGGGTTGTACGTAAAAAGCTACGGTCTCGCCGTCGTCTTTTACTTTCATCAGTTCTTCGTATGGCTTTTTGAAATACGATACTTTCTTTTTCGCATTTGAGGAATCAGAGCTTCATTGTCCTCGCAAGTTAAGATTTGAATTCGGTCTAACTCGTTGATAACAGCTTTTAGATTTAATCCTTCTGCGTCGATTTGTCCTTCGGGCATCATATTCAGCAATGCCTTCGATATGTTGACGTATGTCACTCCTTTTTGATTAGCGAATTTTTCTATGAAGTTGTTTTCGGCAGTAGCTGAAAGAATACCGAATACAGCTAATAATAGAATATAAATTGTCCGTTTCATAATTATTTGTATTTTAGATGTTTATTGACTATTCGATTGGTCTCGATAATTTTTTTTGGGCTTGTTGCCATTGGTTCGTCCCCTTATTTAATTTCTGGGAAACGAGAATTAAAGCTCGTTGAGCCTCGGCACAGGCATATATTTCTTGATTGCTGAGTCGTTTGGAAGATGGTTGTCGGTACATGTATAATCCGGTGGAAATCGCTAATATAATACCGGCAGCGATACCGCTTATCCATTTCCAATTTCGGGAAAAAAGAATCTGCCTCTTTTTATCGGGCAACCGATCTATGTATGACGATAATTTTTCTTCCAGATGATCGGGAATATGTACCGAACGATCGGGTATAAGAGATAAAATGATGCGCTTCTCTTGAATAAAATCCTCTGGAATTTCGTGGGTTGCGAGATAGTCTCTCAATCCTTGTTCTTCGGTATCCGATAGCTCTCCTTTGAAGAACATGTCTATTTTTTGTCGTAATTCTTGTTCATTCATAATCTTTGTATGAATAGTTCTTTAATCGTTTTTCTGGCCGGGAGAGAAGTACCCGTATATTGGCGTTACTCAAACCGGTTTCGGTTTCTATCTCGTCAGTGCTTTTGTCTTCGAAATGCCTTAAAAGTAGAATTTTACGTTGTTGTTCGGGAAGTTTATTTATGATGTTCAACAGAACCTTCATGTCTTCTTTTATTTCATAGGCCGTATCGGGTTGTGGAGCAGGCTCTGTCTCTTGAACTAATACAGAATCGTTGTCCGTCTCGATTTGTGGCGCTCTTAGTGTGTCGAGGCATAAATGTTTTATCGTTGTGATGGCATAAGCCTCGTTGTTTTCTATGTTTTCAAGACTTTCCCGTTTCTCCCATAGTTTCAGATAGGTATTTTGCACCATATCTTCTGCATCGTATTCATTTCCAAGATATCGAAAAGCGATGTAATACATTTTCTTATGACAGGGTAGAAATCTCGCTTTGAACTCTTGATGAGTCATATCTAGTTCGTTTTAGATTTTTCGAGCATGTCGGATTTTAAGTTCCCTTTGCAACGTACAACGTTAATTTCGTCTGAATACAGGGATATGACTACTATTTCTTTTATCTTCTTCGGAGTAGACTTGATAAGGATTTTTACAAATTCATCGTCTTCACTGGTAGTGAGAATCGCTTCATAGGGTTTAAAGTCTACTTCTTCAATTTCTTTTTTTAGGGCTAGATAGGTTGCGTTGTCTATATCGGCTTCTACTACTTCAATGACCTTAACACCGTCGACTACGCCTTTTACCTGAGGCTTTTGAAATCTTCCGTATAGTATTCGGCATTTGGCAGCTCCTTCGTTTTTTTGAAAAGATTATCAATTTTGTTATTGGCGTATGAAATTTGCAGAGTCGACAATAGTACTATAATAAGAAGAAAAAATTCTTGATTTCATAGTGATGTATTTATTGTTTATTATGCGTTGTCTTCTATGATATTCTGCATTTGATTAGGATCGATTTTCCCTTTGATTCGGATTAAACTGATTTCATTTTCTTCGAGGGAGATAATGACGATTTCCCGAATTTTTTCTTTTTCTATTTTCATCAGGATTCGGACAATCTCGTTTTCTTCGTTCGAGCTGGTTACTGTTTCATAGCCGTCGGAATCGCATTGTGTTATTATTTTCTCGAATCTCGTATAATCTTTGGACGAGATATTTTCAGCATCGATAATACTCATCGATTTTATTCCTTTCAGCTCTGACGAAAACGGTTTGAGTAATCCCAAAACGAATGAATTGAGGTTTACTTTCTCTGCATTGGGCATTCGGGAAGCCGTATTGAATAAGTTGTCGATACAATTGCCGGCGGAGATAGAAGAGAAACTGCAAAATGCTGCAAGCGCTAAAATCAAAATTTTTGTTTTCATATCTGTTGTTTTTTAGTTGTTACTTTAATTTAGACCGGTGCACCTTTTAGGGCCTTTCATATAGGAGACGGATAAATAATAAATATGTTACAAAGAAAAATAAAAAAAGCGAGGGAAAAATGATTTTCTTTTTTCACCTCGCTTTTTTTAGTATTATAAAATTGGCCGTTTCAGACTTTGCGAATAATCTCCATTCCTTTGAGTATAGCTTGCTCATTCATGGGAATGAGATGATGATGTCGTTCGGGCAGCGACTTTTTCAGTCCTTTCAGTACATTTTCCATGCTTACCATTGGTTTTAGTTTTAGTAAGCCTCCCAATACGATCATGTTGAATGCTTTGGTATTGTTCATTTCTATGGCAGCTTCCATAGCGTTGATGCAATATACATTGATATCCGTTCTCGTAGGCGGGTGGTGTATTCCGTATCCGTCATAGATGAGTATACCGCCGGGCTTTACTTTGCCTTCGAATTTTTCAAGAGAAGGTTGGTTCAGAATAACAGCCACATCGAATGCATTCAATACCGGAGAACTTATACGTTCATCGCTGAGTATGACTGTTACGTTTGCCGTTCCTCCGCGTTGTTCCGGTCCGTATGAGGGCATCCACGTAACCTCTTTATCTTCCATCAGTCCAGAGTAGGCTAATATTTTCCCCATAGAGAGTACACCTTGTCCTCCGAATCCTGCTATGATAATTTCTTCTTTCATATCCGTAGTTTTTAATTATACGTTTTTGAGGTCTCCCATCGGGTATTTGGCAAACATGTTTTCCTCCATCCATTTGTTAGCCTTTGCCGGCGACATTTTCCAGCCCGAATTACAAGTCGATACGACTTCTACCAAAGATGTGCCTTTTCCGGCCATTGCGTTTTCGAAAGCCAACCGGATTGCTTTTTTCGCTTTGCGGATAGAGGCGGGAGTGTGTACACTTTGACGAGTCACGTAACAAGTTCCGTCCACCCGTTCTACCAATTCAGCAATTCGTAAAGGATAACCGTTCAGTGCGACATTCCGTCCGTAGGGACAGGTGGAGGTCACCATTCCTTCTAGTGTAGTAGGAGCCATTTGTCCGCCGGTCATTCCGTATATACCGTTGTTGATAAATATGATGGCTATATTCTCGCCGCGATTGCAGGCGTGAATGGTTTCGGCCGTTCCAATGGCGGCCAAGTCGCCGTCACCCTGATAGGTGAATACTATTTTCTTGGGGTTGAGCCGTTTTACGGCCGATGCGATGGCAGGCGCACGTCCGTGGGCAGCCTCGATCCAATCGATGTCGAGATAATTATAGGCAAAAACAGCACAGCCTACGGGAGCGATACCGATCGTTTCTTCTTCAATACCCATTTCGTCTATAACTTCGGCAATAAGTTTATGTACTACTCCGTGACTGCAACCCGGACAGTAGTGCATGGGATTATCGTTCATCAGCCGAGGTTTAGTGTAAACCAAGTTTTCGGGCTTTATAATTTCGTTGATATCCATGTGCATAAAAATTATGAACCAGATAAAGGTTCGGGTATTTACATTAGTTTTTCTTTGAGAGCGTTAAGAACTTCGTCGGGGGTAGGTACGATTCCGCCCAAGCGTCCGAAATGTTCTACTCGCACTTTTCCGTTGACAGCCAATCGAACGTCTTCTACCATTTGTCCGGCATTCAACTCGGCCGATAGGATTCCTTTCACATGATTTGCATGGCGAGCGATAGCTTCCGTCGGGAACGGCCATAGCGTGATGGGTCTCAACAATCCTATTTTGATACCTTCTTCTGCTGCCAGCTCGATTGTCTTTTGGCATATACGCGACATGGAACCGAATGCGACAATCAGATAGTCGGCGTTTTCGCAATTGATTTCCTCGAAGCGGACTTCATTTTCACTGATACGTTTGTAGGTGGATTGGAAGCGAATGTTATTCTGCTCCATAATTGCCGGATCGAGTTCGAGAGAGGTGATTACATTTCTTTTCCGATTTTTGGTTTTTCCTAATGTCGCCCACGGATTTTGTTCCCTTATTTCTTCTTCTGTACGGCGTTTGCGGAAAGGCGGAAGTACCACTTTTTCCATCATTTGCCCGATAATTCCATCGGCTAAAATAATAGCCGGGTTACGGTATTTGAAAGCGAGATCGAATCCCAACGCCACGAAGTCGGCCATTTCTTGAACCGAAGCGGGAGCTAATGCGATTAAATGATAATCGCCGTGACCGCCTCCCTTCACGGCTTGGAAATAATCGGCTTGACTCGGTTGTATGGTTCCGAGACCCGGGCCTCCTCTCATCACATTGACGATCAAACAGGGTAGTTCTGCACCGGCCAAATAAGAAATTCCTTCCTGTTTCAAGCTGACACCGGGACTGGAAGACGATGTCATTACAGCTTTACCGCAACTAGCTCCACCATACACCATATTGATAGCTGCAACTTCGCTTTCGGCTTGTAGTACTACCATTCCGGTCGTTTCCCACGGTTTTTCTTCCATGAGTGTTTCCATGACTTCCGACTGGGGCGTAATAGGGTATCCGAAGTAACCGTCGGCTCCGTAGCGTATGGCGGCATGTGCTATGGCTTCGTTACCCTTCATTAGTTTTTATATCTTCTTTCATAATTAACGGATTTAGAGATTAAACCGGTTATAATTTTACTTTATAAACAGTGATACACCCGTCGGGGCATACAAGACCACAACTTGCACACCCGATACAAGCGTCGGGATTCTGCATAAAAGCATAATGATAACCTTTGTCATTAACTTCGGTCGGCTGTAATGCCAAAACTTGGCACGGACACGCTACTACACATAGCTCACAACCTTTGCAACGCTCTTTGTTAACGACAACAGCACCTTTAATATTAGCCATATGATTTTGTTTTTAGTTCCACAAATATAAAAAATATATTTTTAAATTGATAGTAAAATAGGTAGTTTTTTTGTTAAACTACCTATCGGTGTAAATGATTGACTTTTAAATTAATAGTCTAATTAAAAAATATATCGAATATAGATAAAATGTAATATTTTTGTCTTATTATGCTCTATAACATAATTTATAATGGTGTATTACTTACAAATTGATAGTTATCCTATTTTGATACCCGAAAAACCCATAAAGGCCATAGCCAGTAATCCGGCGGCGATGAGTGCGATTGGTGTGCCTTGCATGGCTTTGGGAATATGGGATAAACTCATTTGTTCACGCATCCCGGCAAAGATTACCAAAGCCAATGTGAATCCGATTGCTGTCGATATGGTATAAACGGTAGCTTCGAGAAGCGACAGATTTTTTTGAATAACGATCAATGCGACACCCAATATCGTGCAGTTTGTAGTGATTAATGGCAGGAAAACGCCTAAGGCCTGATAGAGGGAAGGTGCCATTTTTTTTTGATGATAATTTCGAGTAGCTGGACCAATGCGGCAATAACCAGTATGAAAACAATGGTTTGCATATAGTCCAGTTTCATCGGCATCAATAAATAGGTTTGTAATAAATAGGTAACTATCGTCGCTATGGTCATGACGAAGGTTACCGCCGCACCCATACCCAGTGCCGAGTCGATGCGTTTGGAGACCCCGAGAAAGGGACAGATTCCCAAGAATTGGGATAGAACTATATTGTTTACAAATATGGCGGTAACAAATATAGAGATATAGGTGAGCATAATCAGCGGGTTTTAAGTGTATGGATAATAGCGATTAAAAAGCCTAATGCGATAAATGCACCGGGAGCGAGGATAAAGATGAGAGACCCATATTCTTCGGGATAAACCGAGATACCGAATACGTGTCCTGTTCCTAAAAATTCACGGATACAACCCAGTAAGGTAAGGGCAAATGTAAAACCGAGTCCGATACCGAGCCCGTCGAAAAAAGGAGTCCACCGGATTGTGCTTGGCGGCAAAGGCCTCGGCTCGTCCCAATAAAATGCAATTAACGACAATCAAGGGTATAAAAAAGTCCGAGTGTTTCATATAAATCGGGTAAATAGGCTTGCATACACAGTTGTAGAATGGTTACGAACGTAGCTATAATAACGATGAAAGCGGGTATTCGCACTTTATCGGGGATAAAGTTTTTGACCATCGAGATTGCGACGTTGGAGCAAATTAGTACAAACAGGGTAGAAAGTCCCATACCCAAACCTCCTATGGCCGAGGTGGTCGTTCCTAAGGTGGGGCACATGCCCAATAGAAGGACGAAAGTCGGATTTTCTTTTATAATTCCGTTTAAAAAGTATTTTCGTTTTACTCATGATTGCCTCCTTTCATGGATTCGGCATAAGCCGTATAGGCGGTTTGTATAGCCGCCAAAAAGCTCTCGATGTAATTGTCGCGGCTGTGATGGCGTCTATGTCGCCGGAATCTTGTTTGACTTGTAATTTGTTGCGAATCGGCGATTTCCCGATGATATTCTGGTTATTTTTCTCAGTTCTGAACCATTCGTCCATTTTTGCGCCCAATCCGGGCGTTTCCTGATGTTTCAGGACTCGATAGTCCCGAATCGTTCCATCGGCTTCGAAACCCACGATAATGCGTATTTCGCCACCGTACCCTGTGGAGTTGCTGCATTCGACAGCGGCTCCGACGAGAATACCCTCTTTTTTTTGCCGGATAGACGATAGCCGTAGTCTCACCGTATTCATTACGGACAGTGTAGGGACATTGTTCGTCTATTGGGAGTTGTCGTATTTCGGAATGACTTGTTGGATTGCTTTTTTCTCTTCCTGCCTTAGCCGCACGTGCTATGGGTTCTTGGGTAAGTCGATGGGTATATCCCAACAGTCCGCCGGCCACGGCGGTTATCAAGGTCAGAGACGAAAGCATGTTCCAAAATGTAGAATCTTTTTTCTTCATGATCGATGGTTGCCGAAACGTTTGGGTTTGATATAATTATTGATAAGCGGTGTAAAAGCATTCATGATAAGGATTGCGAAAGAAACTCCTTCGGGGTAACCTCCCCATTGGCGTATAACGACGGTCAAGATACCTATACCGATTCCGTAGATAATCATTCCTTTGGAGGTCATGGGCGAGGTCACGTAGTCGGTCGCCATATATATAGCCCCTAACAAAAGCCCGCCGGACAATAGCTGAATGAGGGCAAAGTCGAATGCATGTTGCCACATGGGTATATTTTGCGGATTGCCTGTTTCTTGCCCGCATGCCAAGACAAAACTGAATAAAAAGACTGTCAAGAGGATAGAGACGGGTATATGCCAACTGATGATTTTCCGGTAAAGCAGATAGGCAAAACCGATTAGTAGGGCGATAGCGCCTACTTCCCCTAAACTACCTCCTTGATTTCCAATCCATAGATTAGCGATATCTATTTGTTCGATCCACTGGCCTCCCTCTTCTTTTAATTTAGAAAGTAGTGTTGCTCCGGTCTCGGCATCGGTATAGTTCCACCGTGATACGATTGGCAGAGGCCATTGGGTCATCTGGGTAGGGAAGGATATGAGAAGAAATACCCGTCCCGCCAAAGCCGGATTGAAAAGATTGTTCCCTAAGCCTCCGAAAGACATTTTGGCAATCCCTATCGCAACGATAGAACCGATGACAACGATCCATATCGGCAGATTGGAAGGCAGGTTGAAGGCCAGCAGCAATCCGGTGAGTATGGCCGAACCGTTACCGATAGAAGGCTTTTCTTTCAGTAAATATTTCTGGATTAGATATTCGACGATGACGCAAGAGAGTATAGACGAGAGAGTAACGATGAAAGCCCCGATTCCGAAAAAATAAAGGGAAACGGCGAATGCAGGCAGCAATGCGATGATGACATTGTACATGCATTTCGAGACGGTTAAATTATCGTGTATGTGAGGAGCTGGCGATACGGTTAATTCCATTGCGAGATAAATTAAGATTGTTTTCTGGATCGTATGATTTGGTTTACTGCATTTTTCCCTATTCGTATATAATCGAGTATAGGACGGTTTGACGGACAACTATAAGCACAACAGCCACATTCCAGACATGCGGTGATGAGGTCTTTTTCCGCTTTCTCGAACAAATGATTTTCTGACAATTTGGCCAAGAGATAAGGTTCGAGTCCCATAGGACATGCAGAAACGCATTTGCCGCATCTGATACAGGAAGAGGTTTCACTCCGGTGCGCATGGGCTTCGTTTAATATCAAGATACCCGAACAGCCTTTGGGAATAGGGGCATCTAGATTGGAAACCGCTTTTCCCATCATGGGGCCTCCGAGAATGACCTTTGCGCTGTCGGAGGGAAGACCGCCGGCAATCTCTATCAGCTCACGGATAGGCATACCCAATCTTATCCGGTAATTCCCCGGTTGTTTAATACCGTCTCCTGTAACGGTGACGATACGCCCTACGAGCGGTTTATTTTTCTGAACGGCTTCATACACGGCAAAAGCGGTTCCGACATTTTGGACGATAGCTCCGGTCGAAACCGGTAACGCCCCGTTTGCTACTTGCTTATGAAGAATGGCATCGATGAGCTGCTTTTCACCGCCTTGCGGGTATCGGGTACGGAGGGGCACTATTTCTATGCCCGGATATTTTTCGGTCTGTTTTTTTAGTAGGGCAATAGCGTCTCTTTTGTTATTTTCTACTCCTATATAAGCCTGTTTTACATGGATAGCTTTCATTAGAATGTGACAGCCTATTATAATTTGTTCGGGCGATTCGAGCATGAGAGCATGGTCGTCCGTCAGGTAGGGTTCGCATTCCGTCGCATTGACGATGAGGACCGTAGGCTTGAATTCTTTGGGAGGTGTCAGTTTTACATGGGTGGGAAAAGTCGCACCGCCTAAACCGACGATACCGTTTTGTGCTATTTTTTGTATAATTTCATTTGAAGATAAAGCAATCTCTTTTTCCAAAGAGGGAGTCCGGTCTATATATTCCTCCCAATCATCTCCTTCCGTATCGATGATAATTGCCTGAGAATATATTCCGAATGCATTAGCTATTTTGTCTATTTTCGAGACGGTTCCCGATACAGGGGAGTGTATGTTGGACGATACGAATCCGTTGGCCTCGGCGATGAGAGTCCCCACTTTTACGGTATCGCCTTTCTTGACAATGCAATTGGCCGGCGCTCCGATGTGCTGGTTGAGCATCAGAGAGACTTGCCGGGGAACCGGAATGGCGGTTACCGGGCATTGCGACGTCAGTTTATTCTCTTTGGGGTGTATGCCTCCTATGCGGAATGTTTTTAACATATTGCAGTTTCCTTTCTAGGGGTTGATGTTTCCCTGATATTGTTTCTTATTTCGGCATGTATCGCATGGGTAGGGCATCCGTCGACACACGCTTGGCATGATAGACAGAGGTTATCGTCGATATACGCTAAATTGTCTGATAGAGAAATAGCTTTTTCGGGGCAGGTCTTGACACATTTTCCACAACCTATACAGGCGACGGAACAAACTTTGCGGGCGATGATGCCTTTGTCTTTGTTGTTGCAAGCCACATATATCATGGATTCTTGTTTCTTCCGTAGCTCGATTAAATGTCTGGGACAGGCTTTTACACAAGAACCACAGGCAATGCAAATATTGGAGTCGATGCGGGGAAGTCGGGTGACGGGATCCATCGTGATACCTCCGAATTCGCAAGCTGCTGCACAATCTCCTTCGCCAAGACACCCATAATTGCAATTACTCTCGCCAGTATAAAGCGAGGAAACGACCGCGCAGCTATGTGCGCCTTCGTAATGGCTGGTTTGCGGGCGGTTCTCGCAAGAGCCATTGCAACGGATAACAGCGATACGAGGAGCTTTTTCCACAGCATTCAGACCAAGAATGGGTGCAATCTTTTGCATAACCTCATTACCCCCGACGGGACATAACAGACTGTCTAACGATGTGACCTTCGTGCATTGTTCGGCAAAATTCCGACATCCGGCATATCCGCAACCGCCGCAATTCGCTCCCGGAAGAATAGATTCTATTTCGTCGATTCGAGAATCTTCTTCTACATGGAATTTACGGGAAATGATGTAAAGTAATGTGGCACTGATGAGTCCGATAATACTTAGTATGATGATTGCCGTTACCATAAATTATGAGACATGTATTGGTTTCAAGAAAAATCTAAATCGTTTTTTTCAGTCGATCGCGATAGAAATATAGTATCGTGTAATATACCGCTAATACGACAAGGGTACATAACCCCGAATATAGTTCGTTCATTCCTATTCGTTCATTGATGACGAGCGACAGCATAATGAGAATTACCGGGAGGGTTGCCGTAAACCATATAGCTCTGTATCCTGCCGAGGCAGAAAGAGCTACCGAAACTTTATCTCCTATCTGTATGGGAAAATCGCATTTTTCAACCTCGATGATTTTTTCTTTTTGGTCGGTTGTCGTGCACAATGAAGCCGCATGACAGCCTGCGCAAGCCGAGTGTTGTATGATGCGCACGAATATATGCGATTCGGAAATACCTGTTATAATACCTTCGTGCTCTATATCAGGTCGTTTCATACGAGAAAAACTTTTTTAATCCTTTGTTTTTTTTATCTGTCAGAAATAAGAATTGTACAGTTTTTTATATTTGTCTTCTTTTTTGAATTTCAGAAATCCATTTGTTCAAGCTGTCGCGTAATATCGAGTCGTCTTTTCTGAGGGCCCATGATTGGAACTGAGTAAAACTTATATCGGTATTACAGTCTATTTGGGGATAATCTTTGCTCATTTGCTGGGCTATTGCTTTGTCGCATACGGCTAAGTCGATTTCCCCGGTAGCGACCATCATGATGAGCTGTTCGGCCCCGTATGTCTTTTCTTCTTGTATATATATGGTATCGCCTATTTCACGAGACAAGTTGTGAATGCGCAGTCTTGTAGGAGCATCACTGACGATGTATAGAGTTTTTCCGGCCAAATCTAGTTGGTTTCTTATCAGTTTTTTTTTTCGCTTTGGGATCTTTTCTTTGAACCAATACCTGTTTGTTCAGTTGAATGGGTATGGTAAAAGCCAATTCTTCCTTGATTTCGGACGTTACGGGTAATTGACGGGCAATGATGTCGTATTGGCCTTTTTTCAATCCGTCGATACTTTTGCTTAGGTTAACTTCTGGGGTTATCTCAATGGAAAGCCCGCTTCGATTGCCTACCATGCGGGCCAATTCATAGTCGAATCCCGATAGGCTGTCGCCTTGTAAATAGTAAGACAATGGGGTATAATCTGTAACGATCCTCAAAACGCCATCGGCTTTGATTTCCTCGAAAGTTCTCGGTCGGTAAGTGTTTCGGGGACGCAACCATATCATTGTTCCGACAACTATTATCAATAGCGCGGCATATATAAATATGTGTCGTTTGAACTTCATATCGTTAATTAGAAAAATCTATGGATAACCCCATTTGAAACATACTTGGATTTAACGGATAATGTGGTAATGAGAAATAGTTATTCCCCCCGAATATCCCTTGATTCACGTGCGACATCATGACAAAGAAACGAGTTTGTTTCAATTTCATATTTATATATGCGTTCATGAAAGGATAATTTCCCACTTCGATTTCATCTTGGGTATGAAAAGTTAAGGTCGCCGGTTGGAAAGCCTCGCTTTTATATTTTGTATAGTAACGGCAATCTACACCTAATTGAACATGCAATACTTTGGCGATTCTGAATAAAAGGTACATATTGCTATATACGCTCAATTCGGGTAAGGGGATTATCGATGGTTTGCTCGATTTTTGGTAAACTATTTCGTTTTGCCAATTAAAAACTCCGAATTTAAAATCCTGATTGAGTTTTGCGTGGAATACTTGTATCATGGAGCTTTCTTGCCGGGGCAAGCTATTATTGTCGAAATAGATATAATTTTTGTATATTTTCGACACCGACGTTCAATTTGGTTCTCCACCGTTTTATGTTGAATTCACCTCCGACTCTCATTCGACGTGTTTTCCCGAAATCATTGTCCCAAATGAAGTGATTGGAAGTGTATTTCTTATAGAAATAAGAAGGTTCGGTGTTTTTGAAAAAGCCATAGGCTCTTAGTTGAACGGTGTCGTTCCAAAGCCTGAATCGGCTGCGAATATCGGCAGTGACGTCGATATCACCTATGATTGCTCCGGCAAGTCCGAATTTCCCGTTTACATGATAAGTCAGTAATTCTCCCTTTTGTTTTGAAATTTCTCCACCGACCCATAAAAGGCTTTCTCCGTGGCTGCGAGGATTGGATATATCGGGACGTGGAGTCAAACCCTCTATTGTAGTTCCAGCCGAAAGGGTGTCCTGAGGCAAGGAAAAATGGCGATATTCGTAAGTGGCGTAAGCCGCCAATCCCATCTTTGCATACTTATTGAATCCTTCGAGTAATGATATTCCGAAAGTATTTCGTATAGACTGGTATCGGGTTTCTTCATTCGTTCCTCCAAGACCTAAATAGGTGTTCGCGAAGTAGGTAGTGTCTTCGGTCGCCGATTGGTTGACAAACCTATGCTTATTTTCGTTATACTCGATGGTGTGTATAATGCTGGTGACGGAATGAATGTACGTATCACGGTTGTGTCTTGCTCTTCTTCTTGATAGAACCCGAATTTATATCGTTGGGTGGCGTAGTATTCTTTACCGCGAATACGGTTATACGCATCCGTCAGATTGGTTGGAATCGTTTGGGTGTTTACGCTCGATTGTCCTCCTTGTACCTCTTCGGGACGAAGTATGTATGTATCGTCCGAGATGCCTCCGTTTTCTTGGTTTACGAAATTATATGTATTAAGAAAAAATTGAATATCGTATCGGTCTCCCAAATAGCTTCCGAAGATACTGTATGCAAGGTCTTTCGTCGCTTGATGCTGGTAGTGGCCTCTCGATAGGATATAATTGATGCTACCTCCGAATTCCAGTTTCTGATTAAAATTTCCAGAGAAAACAGCTTTTTAAATCATCTTGGGCCGTTTGTTTCGAGCCTCCTGTCAGATAAGATAGTTGGGTATAAGGTATGTGTGAATTATAGAATTTCCATGAAGAGGCTGTTTGTATCCAATGGCCGAATGGATCTTTAAATATAAATTCAGAGGGTAAAGGTCTGTCGAAAAATATTTTGGAAAAAGCAGCAGCGCCGAGATTCCCGGTCGTCCCATAAGCCGTTGAATAGCTGGAAGGAATATCCGTGCTGTAAAAATTGTGCATGAGAGTATCCATAGGAACATCATATCTCGACCCTAACGGCTGGGTAATACTCCATGCATAAGGAGCAGGAATATCCTGTTTTTTCTTAGCCTCTGAAAAAAGTGAACAGAAAAGTACGGATAATATGATAATACAGGCCTTTCTCATCGGTTTGCAAAGATATGAAAAAAGCCGGCAATTACAAACGATGTGTTTTTGTATATTTTGCCGGCGTTTAATTCTTTTTTTTTTTAATCCAATGGCCTTTAATGGCTTTGGTAAAGATATCGTTTTATACTTCGTTTAGGTGTTTTTTCGAACTCTTCATAATAGATTTTAAGACGGCTGATTTGGCTATAAGCCGGAAGCTCTTTGTTGAGGGTCGATATGTTTTCTTCCATCAGAGTTTCTAATGCATGGCCGGATATATTCGAATGTTGTGCGTTTTCTATATCGGGGTAAACGAGAGCGACCAATTTGCCGTCTTGTTCGATGATGAGCGATTCGCATACATAGGGCATATTATTCAGTCGATCTTCGATTTCTTCCGGATAAATGTTTTGCCCGGACGGACCCAATATCATGTTTTTATTTCTCCCTCTCAGATATATGAACCCATCGGCATCTATCGTACATAAGTCTCCGGTTTTCATCCAGCCGTCCTCGGTGAATATCGCCTGAGTAGCTTCTTCGTTTTTGAAGTATCCCAGCATGATATTCGTACCTTTCACTTGCAGTTCACCTACGATATTTTCTGAATCGAAGAGTTTACTCTTCCTTCCATACGGTTCCACTATTCGCCCACAAGAGCCGATTCGAGTCTCGTCCCATGGGGCATAAGAGATGAGCGGACCGCACTCGGTCATGCCATATCCTACGGTAAAGGGAAAATTGATACGACGCAGGAATTGTTCTACATCTCTATTTAAAGCCGCACCTCCGATAATCATTTGAGAGAGGTTTCCTCCGAACGTTTCGTAAAGTTTATCGTTGATTTTTGCCAATAACTGAGTGTCTAAGAATGGAACTTTTAAAAGAAGTTTCATCAAAGGTTTCTCTAATAAAGGAAACACTTTGGTTCTGATAATTTTTTCGATGATGAGAGGAACGGCTATAATTAGTTTGGGCTTTACCGTAGCAAAAGCATCCATGATGATCTTAGAGAGAGGGAATCCGAGTCAGGAAAATGCAAGTGACAGCCTTTTAAAAATGGGTGTATCATTTCTATAACCATGCCGTACATGTGTGCCATCGGCAACATACAAACAATACCGTCACCTGCGGACAAGAACGGTAAATGGTCTAAACAAAATTTGACATTGGACCATAAACTGCGGTAGGGGAGCATTACTCCTTTTGAAAAACCGGTGGAGCCCGAGGTGTAATTGATAACGGCGAGTTCCTCGGGAGAATCTTCGTAATAGCTTACGGCATCAGGGGGTAAATCGGGCAGGATATTTTTTCCCGAAGTATTCGTTTAATCGGTTCCGCATATCCGTCAGCTTTTCACTTTTTGATCTTAATAAGGAAAAGTCATTTAATAGGAAGATTCCTTTCAGGTTTTTCATTAGCGTTTCGTTCAGGTCTTCCCAGACAATATCTCCGACAAGTAGTAGTTTTGCTTCCGAATGATTGACAATGTGGTGTATATTGTCTGCTTTGAATTCATGTAAGATGGGGACGGGTACGGCCCCATAGGTGATTGCCGCAAAAAAGGCTACTGCCCAATGAGCTGAGTTTTACCGCAGATAGCTATTTTGTCTCCTTTTTTTATTTCGGCACTTTCTAATAAGAGATGTATTTTGGCTATTTTGCGGGCAATGTCTTTATAATGATAAGATACACCGTCGAAATCACTTAATGCGATTCTTTCCCAATTTTCTTTAATGGCTTGTTCGATGTATTTATTGAAACTCTCGTTGTTCATAAAATCAAGTTTTTATGTCATGATTTTACAAAGTTACGAGATTTCCTGAATAATCCTAATGTTTCTGTGTCTATTTTGGGAAAAGAGGAATAGGGTTCCTAAACTTTTCGTAATGAAAAAAGAATGTTCAACCCTCCTGATAAACCGTTTTTTACCCATATCTCTCCTTTATGGAAGAGAACGGCGTTTTTAACAATGGCAAGTCCCAATCCGGTTCCTCCGAGTTTGCGGGACCGACCTTTATCAACCCGGTAAAATCTTTCGAATAATCTGTTCAAATGTTCTTCGGGGACACCGATTCCGTTGTCGGAGAAAGAGAAATAATAATATTTACTATCTTCGAGATAGCAGTCTATCGTGATTTTTGTTCCTATACCGGCATAGGCTATGGCATTGTCTGTAAGATTTCTGAAAATGGAGTATAATAAGGAATAATTTCCATTTATGGACATTCGTTCGTGGAGGTTTTTCGTCTCGACGGTCATTTCCCGTTCTGTCAAGGCCGCTTGTGATTCGTTAATAACTTCATTGATGATTTTTTGTAAATCGGTATTATCCGTGTCATAGAGGTCCTTAGATTCGTCCAGCCTATTGAGCATTGAAATATCTCTTAGTAAATCGGTCAATCGTTTGGATTGTGCGTAACAACGCTCCATAAACATTTTTTCCGGCTATCGTCCATTTCGGTGGAAAGAATGGTCTCCATATATCCGCGGATACTGCTGACCGGGGTTTTAAGTTCGTGAGCGATGTTTGAGTAAGTTGGCGTTTTAACCGGCTTTCTTGTTCTTGTTGGGTAATATCGTTAATGGCTATTTCAAATGTATGGTCTTGAAATATGATACATTCTATGAGGAAAGTTCGGCTTCCTTTGTCTATAACCATAGACTCCCGAAATAAATTCCTCCTGTTCGTTTTGTTCATAGAGCTTTTGAGAAATGAAATTATTGATTTTTTTCAGATTGGCCTCTTTAAATAAATAGTCGGAGGGAGATAGGGTATTGTCTGTGATAAAATTGAGATACTGAATAAAAAGATTATTGGCCATAATAATCCTTTTATCTTTGGAAAAAAGGCCAATCCTTCTTTGGAGAACTGTAAATGTTTGAATAGTTTCTCTTGCTCTATGGATAGTTTCTCTTTGGTTTTTAATAAATTATCATAAATGTGAGTAAGACTTTGGGTAATATTGCCAATGTCGTCTACCCCTGATTTTATAGTAATGTGTATAGGCTTTCCCTGTTCTGCCTGTTGAGACAGCTGGCTGAGAGCGGCAATGGATTTCCCCAAGCTGTGGCAAAAATAATAAAGCAACAGTATGGCGAAAATCGATATCGCTAACATGAAATATATGAATTCGTTATTGGGACTGAGTATGGAAAATTTCTCCCGTTCGAAAGGAAGTGAGGAGCGTATGATCCAATCGTCATATCGTTTAGCTGAATAGAAGAAATTTTTTTTGAACGATTGAGAATATCGAATGGCATATCCATTCCCATTTTTTAGAGATGATCTTATTTCAGGGCGGTCCAAATGATTATTTGCGATGGAGTCTGGTTCTTTTTTCTCGTTGGCTTTCGAGCAATACTTTTCCAGAGAGTGCCGATATAATAGTTACTCTTAGAGGTTTTCGAGTAATACTCTGTATGATGGAGTCGATTGAAATTTGGTCTATCTCTTTGTTTTTAATTTGGGAATATATGAGTTCGTTGTAATCTTGTAAAAAGGGCATTTAGAGATTGCTGTCGGTTTTCTTTCTAGATTATATTCGAATAGTAAGATAATAGCGATAAAAACGATGAAAAGAGAGCCGATAGAAAAAAACAATTTTCTATCGAACGTCATAGATTTTCGAACCTTCTCGGTAGACATAAATTAAGCTGTTTCGAAACAATATCCGTATCCGAGACGAGTTACGATGCGCTTACCGTATTCTCCTATTTTTTTGCGTAGGCGGGTAATATTGACATCGATAGTTCTGTCTAAAACATATACCTCGTCTGTCCATATTTTCGATAATATTTCTTCACGAGAGAATACTTGTCCCGGGTGGGAAAGCAGGAGGGATAATATTTCGAATTCTTTTTTAGTCAATGGGAGTTCTGTACTGTCTATGAACGCTCGTTTTTTACAGGGTCTATGTACAATTTTTCAAATTGTAAAATAGCCGGATCTTCTTTGTCTACAATTCGTCTTAGTACGGCTTTGACCCTTGCGATCACTTCTCGGATAGAGAACGGTTTCGATATATAATCGTCCGCACCGATATTAAATCCCATGAGTTTGTCGTCTTCGGTATCTTTGGCCGTTAAAAAATGATGGGAATATGTTTCAGCTTCTCGTTTTTCTTAACAGAGAGGCCATTTTGAATCCGTTCATTTCGCCCATCATGACATCGAGCAACAATAAGTTATAATCGGTCAGGTTCATTTGTAGCGCTTCTTCTGCCGAATTTGCCGTATCTACGTCATATCCTTCGACCTCCAAATTGAATTTCAAAATTTCGCATAAATCTTCTTCGTCATCGACGACTAAAATTTTGTAATTGGCCATAGTTTCAATTTTTATGATAGTGCAAAATTGAGAAACAGATATTTCAACAATGTGACAAACATTTTACTTTTTAATCTTCATTCTGCTGTATTTTGTTGAAAATTGAAAAGTAGAATATAATCTTTCACGTCGTTTCCCTTACGGTCGCTTCGTAGGGTTTGTTCAAAAAGTATATTGTTCTCCGTACTTTTCTTTTATATAATTGAAATCTCGTTCGCCAACGAGTAAATAACCATTTTTAGGCATTTCTTTTTCGAAGTCAATGACTCGGTTTTGTGCATAAAAATTAATAATGAAAAATCGCATCATAGAAGACTCTACATAAGAGTATATTTCTCCATTTGGGACAGTCGATACTACTTTGTCTGCAAACGGTTTCATCGATTTTGCATTGAGTATAGCCGGCAAAGTAGAAGCGTCCAACATCAGTTGAATGCCGAAAAACAGGGCTACGACCGAGTAAAGATAACGGTTATTATAGGTTAGGTATCGTTTGCTCTTATAGATGTCATAAATTAAGAATACTATAAATATGGCAGTAATGATGAATATGATATCCCACGATTCGGAAAGGGCTGTTACATAGTGACTGATGTCACTTGTAGAAGACATGACGTATTTGTCTATAATTCCGCTTTTGACGATAGTTAGAACCACCAATAAAAATCCCCCGATAAATGCTATGAAAATTGAAAATATTCTCCATATTCGCGGTCTTTGTTTGAGTAGAAAGAGCATGTATTCTGCCAAGAAATAGGCTATGAATGGGTAAATGGGAAGAATATATACCGATCTTTTTTACTTTTGGGGATATAATAAAAACGAATATGATGACAATGGATAGGAGACTGAACAGTCTCATTTTATCCATGTGTGTGATATAGTCTTTGAATCGTTCCCAATATAGTTTGACCGTGCCTTGTGGTCTCTTGTATTTTAAGGTAAATAATGACATGATAACTAAAAGCGACCACGGTAACCAACCCGCTAAGGTAATATAAACGTAATAGATGATGGGTTGCTCGTGTGAACCGTATGACATTTTTCCCAAGAAGCGGTCGACGTTTTCTTCCATAACGAGTCGTAGAAATGCCTCGCCCCCCTGTTGATAGGCCGCATAATACCAGAGTAAAGGCAAAATACAGGATAGTAGTGCTATGGGGATAATTTTATAGAAGGCTTTCCAGACAGACACTTTTTGGAAAAGAAGGAATATGCCGATTACGGCGCATGGAAGTACGATGCCCACCGGTCCCTTAGTGAGCGTGGCTATACTCATAAATAGTATTGCCCAAATGGGGATTCCTTTCAACCCGAGTTCCCACCATCGATATAATTGGAGCATGGCTAAGACGATGAAGCAGGTCAGTACCATATCGACTCGCGACGCCATTGCAGCCCGATGCACTTCAAATCCCGAGAGTAGTAATAGAGAAGCAAGGAATGCTATGTCATTTCTGCTACGTTTGGCAAAAAAGAGAAAACACGCGATTGCCATAATGATTGCCGCCAATGCCGAAGGAAGGCGCGAAGTGAACTCTGTTACCTCTCCGGCAGGAAGGGACAACGCTGCGATACACCAGTGAAAAAAGGTGGTTTGTAGGCGATATCTCCGCCATTGTTTATAGGTAGTATCCAGTTGTCGTTTTGTAACATACTGACTGCCACGATAGCTTCCCGGGGTTCCCCTTTGGTGTGGAAGTTGGTTAGCCCCAAATAGGGTATGATCGTTAAGGTACTGATGACTAACAGTAAAAAGAAATAGAGATGTCTTGGAACTTATTTTAGGCACATTCATAATGGAGACAGTCTTTTAAATCGTTTGGTTGTTATGAGGATCAAAATTGATTTTTTTATCTATAATATATTCCGGGCGATTTTTGGTTTCATCGAAGATGTTTCCAATGTACTCTCCGAGTATTCCGATGGTAAACAATTGCACTCCACCTAAAAATACGATAGTAATGATTGTCGAAGACCACCCCGGAACGATAGATTCTTTGCCGGAAAGGTACATGATGAATACCCAGATAGCAAAAGCCAATGCTATAAAAATGGAAAGTGTTCCTAATGATATGGCCAATTTTAATGGCTTTTTAGAAAAACCGAAGATACCGGCCGAGGCTAATGAAAACATTTTTTCGTATGGAATATTTCGTTCTGCCGGCAGCACGTTCGTTACGGGTATAATAGAACGGAGTTTGTTTAAATCCCATCCAACTGAAAAGTCCCCGCAAATATTTATGCTTTTCGGGAAACTGTTTGAATGCATCCAAAACCTTGCGATCGATGAGCCTGAAATCGCCTGTATCGACAGGAAATGTGTAGTCAGATAGAGAGTTGAGCATGCGATAATAAATCTTGGCAGTGAATTTTTTCATGAAAGTTTCCCCTTCACGTTTATTGCGTACCGCATATACGACATTACTGCCTTCTTTCAAATAAGTATCTATCATTTGGGGAATAACTTCGGGCGGGTCTTGCAGGTCCACGTCGATGATAACGGCAATGTCTCCGGTACAGTTGTGTAATCCTGCACTCACGGCATTTTTGATGTCCGAAGTTTCTGGAAAACGATATTACTTTTGTATGAGGATCATCGTTGGCGAAACCGAGTAAAAGTTCTTCTGTGTGGTCTTTGCTCCCATCGTTAACGAAAATAAGTTCATAATCGTGAGCCGTACTTTCCATTACTTGGGAAAATCGCTTATGGGACAAGGGTAGTACTTCTTCTTCGTTATAACAGGGAATGATTACAGATACTTTCATGGTATGAAACTTTTATTTTTTAAAAGTGATACATCTATTCATAATGAAATTACACAGTGTATATACGATCATACTCAAAAGTTGAGCCCAAGAATCGGGTACATATAATATCTCTACCAAAATGAGTAACGATATAAATTGTATGCCATAGCATATCCCGAAACAGATGAGGAATAAGATGGCTTCGCGGATAAAGTTACTATTTAATTTTTTAAATACCCAAAGTTTGTTCCAAAAGAAACTATTGACGACACCTGCTATATAGCCTATAAAATTGGATATGGTATATTTTACATGTAGAATCTCTTGCAGGAAGTAAATGACGATAAGCGTTATAAGGGTATTTATGATACCGACAATACCGAAACGAATAAATTGTCCTATTGCTTTTTATCGTATTTTTTCAGTCGTTCGAACATGATGAAATGTCAGTCTTTAATGGGGTTGGTCGTGTCATCTTTCAAGGCTGGCAAAGACCAGTGAAATTTTACAGCGAGTAAGCGAACCGCAACGACCGATATGCCGCAAATGGATTGGTTGGTTATACTGTTGAACCCCATTTTTTCTCCTAGATAAAACATGATTCCTCCGGCAACACAAGCTAAGGCATAGATGTCTTTACGAAATAGCAGAGGTTCTTCGTTGATGAGGATATCGCGAATGATACTGCCGACCGATCCCGTAATGGTTCCCATGACGATCGCTACCCAAAACGGAAATCCGAACATGAGTGTTTTTTCTACTCCCACAACGACAAATAGAGCTAACCCGATCGTATCGAATATGAAAAACGTATTTTCGAGTTTTACCAAGTATTGTTTGAAAATAATGACGAAAATAAGAGCTATGGCCGTTACGGTGAGGTAGCTGCCGTTTATCATCCAGAAAGGAGTTGCATTCAACAAGACATCTCGGAGCGTTCCACCCCTATGGCTGTTACAAGCCCGACAGCATAGGCTCCGAACCAATCGAATTGTTTTGCGGCTGCTAATCGAATACCACTAATGGCGAAGGCCAGTGTGCCGACAATTTCTAATATGGTGGCGAAAGTTGTATTCATAATCTTTCGTATGGAATTGCAAAGGTACTATTTTTTATGATAATCTGTCGTTCTTATTTTATTTTTTGGGAGTTGAGTTTTTGTCGTATGAAATAAGTTCTGTAAAGATATTTTGTGGGAATAAAAATGTACCTTTGCACCAAATGTGGAAATAGACTGTGCTCGGTAGAGTCCGATAAATTTGTTTCTGCTTTTGTTTGCACTATTTCTCTTAATACAAATCTTTAATGAAAAAACGACTGCTAATACTTCTTTCAGTTTGTTTTATCTGTGTTTCCATATTTCCTTCTTCTCCGAAATATGAAATGAGGGCGGTGTGGATAACAACGAACTGGGGATTGGATTGGCCTTCGCGTCCGGTAAAGGTTTTGTCCGATAGATATATACAGCAAAAAGAGTTGTGCTATATTCTCGATGAGTTGCAATCGGTGGGAATCAATACGGTGTTTTTTCAAGCGCGTATTCGAGGTGAGGTTTTTTATTCTTCTCGATACGAACCGTGGGCTGCCGTTTTAAGTCATGGGCAGGAACCCGGATACGATCCTCTTGCTTTCGTCATCGAGGAATGTCATAAACGGGCTATCGAATGCCACGCTTGGCTCGTCACTTTTCCGGTGGGATCGAATAGGCAAGTGAAAAAAACAAGGTCGTTCTTCGGTTGTTGCCCGCCATCGTTCATGGTGTAAGCAATTATCGGGGGAATGGTTTCTTGATCCGGGGAATCCGGCGGTGAAGGATTATTTAAGAGCATTAGTTGGGGAAGTCGTTTCTAAATATGATGTCGACGGTATTCATTTGGATTATGTGCGTTATCCCGATAATGCGATGAAATTTCCCGATTCCGATTCGTTTAGGAAGTGGGGGAAGTAGAAGCAAGTCTTTGTTTCGTTGGAGAGAAGACAATATAACCGGTATCGTCACAGCCATTTATGAAGAGGTGAAACGATTAAAGCCGTGGGTGAAAGTCAGTAGTTCACCGTTAGGTAGATATGCTTCATTAGAAGGTTTCCCTGCGGAATGGAGCTGCATGGAGGCTGTTTCGCAAAATCCGAAAGATTGGTTGCAGAGCGGACGGCATGATTTTATTGTCCCGATGATGTATTTCAGGGAAGAAAATTATTATCCGTTCTTGTACGACTGGGCAAATTCTTGTCCTCCCGGAAAAGTAATAAGTGGCTTGGGAGTTTACCGGTTAGATAAGAGTGAAGGTAATTGGCCTTTCATAGAAATAAAGAGACAAATCGAGACCACTCGGAAAATGGGAGTAGGACAGGCCTATTTCCGATATGAAAATTTACATACGCATACGATTTTGAGGCAATGGCTCGTTTCCTGTTTTTACAGGTATCCGGCCTTGACACCCGGGTTGAAAAATCCCATATCGCAAATACCGGATACACCGAACAATTTACGAGTGGAGGCACAGGGCGGTGTTTCTAATATTTCTTGGAGTCCGGCAGATGGTGCGTTCACCTATGTATTGTATGCGACAAATGATTCTTTGGATATGAATACGGGAGATCAGATCGTGGCTGTATTACCTAAAAAATATACATTCATGTTCATTGTCGATTCCTTATAGGAATTATGCCATAGTGGCTCGTGACAGGTATGGGACCGAGAGCGAGCCTGTGTTTTGACGGGTAAAAATATAGAACCGGATAAGTATCGAATAACTCTATAATTATAATGTTGATATAAAAAATAAAAGCTATGTATCCTTTGAAATTTGAAGACATTCTTCGTCCTATGATTTGGGGGGGAGAAGAAATCAGCCGATTCAAACAGTTACCCGAAGTTCACCCCGGTATCGGTGAAAGTTGGGAAATTTCACAAGTAGGCGATCGTATATCGGTCGTTTGCGAGGGGAAGATAAAGGGAAAACGATTACGGAGTTGATTAAGCGCGACGGGGCGAATTTGCTGGGGAAGCATGTCGCAGCTCGCTATGCCGATAAATTCCCGTTGTTGATTAAATTTATCGACGCACACGATAATCTCTCTATTCAAGTTCACCCCAATGATGAGTTGGCGATGGCCCGGCACAATTCATTCGGGAAAACCGAGATGTGGTATGTCATCGACGCTAAACCGGGAGCAGGCCTCTATTCGGGATTTTCTAAGCAAATAACTCCCGCAGAGTATGTAGAGCGAATCAAAAATAATACGATTACCGACGTATTGCAATTTCATGAAGTGAAAAGCGGCGATGTGTTCTTCCTTCCGGCAGGCCGTATTCATGCTATTTGTGAGGGAATATTGATAGCCGAGATTCAGCAAAGCTCCGATATTACTTATCGCATATACGATTATGATCGTAGAGATGCGCAGGGCAATGCCAGAGAGTTGCATATCGAGCAGTCTATCGATGCAGTCGATTTTAAAATGTATGATAATTTACGAACCGATTATGCGGCCAAAAATAACGATGCTGTCGGTTTAGTCAAATGCCCGTATTTCGAAACGAATTTGATCGAAGTGGATAAAAGTGTGAAGCGTTCTGTTTCAGAACATGACTCGTTCGTTATCTATATGTGTATGGGAGGAAAAGTGCGATTGACCGATAGTAACGGTTACACGATATTTTTACATCAAGGACAAACCGCATTGATTCCCGCTACACTCTCATGGGTGACAATCGAGGCAGAAACTTCTGCGAAGTTACTCGAATGTTATATTCCCGAATAATGAAGTGATTTTTATAAAAAGAATAATGCCGGAGAATTATTCTTCGGCATTATTCTTTTGGTTATGATTGTAATATTTGCAATATGGGCGGATTCCGCATTCCAAGCAATTGGGTTTGCGAGCCATACAAATGTAACGTCCGTGTAGAATCAACCAATGATGTGCGATGGGGAGTAGGTGTCCCGGAATATTTTTTACCAATGTTTTTTCTGTTTCGAGAGGAGTTTTTGAATGGTTGGTAAGTCCGATTCTGTTGGAGACTCTGAAAACGTGAGTATCGACAGCAATCGCTTCTTTGTTAAATACGACCGATGCTATGACGTTGGCTGTTTTTCGGCCCACTCCCGGTAATTTTTGCAAATCTTCTATTTCGGAAGGTACGACACCGTTGAACTGTTCGATGAGTGTACGAGCCATTCCCACCAAATGTTTCGATTTGTTATTGGGGTATGATACGCTTTTAATGTATGTATAAACTTCTTCCGGTGTAGCTGCGGCCAGATCTTGTGGAGTAGGGAATGCTTCGAATAGAGCCGGGGTTATCATGTTTACCCGTTTGTCGGTACATTGTGCCGACAGAATGACTGCAATCAGTAATTGAAATGGGTCGTGATATTGCAATTCGGTTTCGGCGATAGGTTTGTTTTCTTGAAACCATTTAATGACTCCGGCGTATCTTTCTTTGATAGTCATGGCGTTATAAAAATTTTATCATATGAAGACTATATTTCGCTAAGAAAAATCCTCCGAAAACGGCAATAATACCTCCGAGATTAGTACCGATGATATAAGATAGAGCACTATGGACTTTCCCTAAATTCAATAGATTCATCGTTTCCAAAGAGAATGAGGAGAACGTGGTAAATCCTCCTAATAATCCGACGAATAAAAAGCTCTCAGATTAGGTGAAAAATCAAAAGAATAACAAAAAGCCCAAAGTATCCCGATGATAAAAGAGCCTGCTAAGTTTACGCATAATGTTCCCCACGGATAAGCCGGGAAAAGACGTTGAATTTCCGAAGCGATAAAAAACCTTGCAACAGAACCTATGCCTCCTCCCGCGAGAACACAAGCGACTTTACAAAACTCCATTCACATAAATTTTAATGAGCCGATTCGAATTCTTCGAGGAAACGTACATCGTTCTCAGAGAACATTCGTAAATCTTTGACTTTATATTTCAGATTGGTGACTCGTTCGATACCCATGCCTAATGCATAACCGCTGTATATTTTACTATCTATGCCGCATGCTTCGAGGACATTGGGGTCTACCATACCGCAACCCAGAATTTCGACCCAACCGGTATGTTTGCAAAATGCGCATCCTTTACCCCCCCGCAGATATTACAGGATATATCCATTTCGGCAGAAGGTTCGGTAAACGGGAAATAAGAAGGACGGAGTCGAATTTGAGTTTCCGATCCGAACATTTCTTTGGCAAAATAAAGCAACGCTTGCTTCAAATCGGCAAAAGAAACATTTTTGTCTATATATAAGGCTTCTACTTGATGGAAAAGCAGTGTGCCCGGTAAGATATAGCTTCGTTGCGGTAAACACGACCCGGACAAATGATGCGGATAGGGGTTGGGAGTGCTCCATCGTTCTTGTTTGTACAGACGAGGTGTGTGTACGAAGAAGAATATCGGGAGAACGTTGTATAAAGAATGTGTCCTGCATATCGCGAGCCGGGTGGTCTTCGGCAAAATTCAATGCAGAGAACACATGCCAATCGTCTTCGATTTCGGGCCCTTCTGCAATTGAAAATCCCAAACGGGCGAAGATATCGCATATTTCGTTTTTTACTAAGGAAAGCGGGTGTCTCGATCCTAACGGAATGGGGTAGGCTGTTCTTGTCAAGTCTATATTTTGAGATTCCGAATGGGTATCTTCGAATTCGCTTTTCAAGGCATTGATTCTTTCTGTTGCAAGAGTCTTCAATTCATTCAGTTGTTTTCCTACTTCTCTCTTTTGTTCGGCGGCAACAGTTCTGAAATCATTGAAAAGTTGAGAAATTTCTCCTTTTTTACTTAGATATTTTATACGAATATTCTCTAAATCTTCTGATTTAGAAACTTTTAATGCCTCGATTTCTGCTTTGATACGTTGGATTTTTTCAATCATACCTGTATAATTCTTATTTTTAAATGCAAATTTAATAATAAATGACTTCTTTTTGGGTGGATTTTTGAGAAATATTTTTTTTGACGAATAAAAAAGGGAATCTGCTGAAAAAATATTCCTTTATTACTAATTTTGTTATGAATTTAAGAAGTAACGATATGTCTGTCTCTCCATTTTTACAAAGCATACACGAGTTTGTCGAGGATAAAAAACTTTTAGATAAGTCTGGCCCGGTTATCGTCGGAGTGAGCGGAGGAGCCGACTCGATTGCGTTGCTTCATGTCTTGAAGAGTTTGGGATATTCGTGTATAGTCTGTCACTGTAATTTCAATTTGAGAGGTGAAGAATCTTTTTGCGAGACAGGAATTTTACTCGGCAAATAGCTTTTAAGTGGAATTTGCCGTTCGAGGAGATTTCGTTTGATGCTTCATGTTATGCGATGACCAATAATGTGTCGGTCGAGATGGCTTGCCGCCAACTGCGATATGATTGGTTTGAAGAGAAAAGGAAACAATATCGGGCACAGGCGATAGCCGTGGCCCATCATCGGGACGATAGTGTGGAAACCCTGTTGCTGAATTTAATTCGAGGAACCGGGATTGCTGGTCTTACGTCGATGAAACCACGTAACGGATTTGTCGTGCGACCGTTGTTGACCGTTTCCCGTAAAGATATAGAATCGTATTTGTCGGAACATGGGGTGTCGTATGTTGTCGATTGTACCAATTTAGAATCGGTTTATATCAGAAATAAAATTCGATTACAAGTATTGCCTTTGTTACGTTCGATCAATCCGTCGGTCGACCATTCCATATATTCTTCTATTTTGAATTTGAGGGAAGTAGAATCGGTCTATAAAGCGGCTATACATGAGCAGGAGCAAAACGTGTTGGAATATAAAGGTGAATATATTTATATTCCGGTGGAGAAACTGAGACAGCTTCCGTCGCCTAAGGCTTTCTTATTTGAATTTTTGACTCCTTACGGCTTTGTTTCCGAACAGATAACAGAGATAATATCGTCTTGTGGCGGTATTTCTGGGAAGGTGTTTTTGTCTCGGAATTACAGAATCGTTAAAGATAGGGAATATTTGATATTGGAACCACCGGAAAGAGAAGAGGCCGGGACTGTGGTAGAGAAAATCGAAAGTCTCGAAGAATGTGGAACTTTGTTACACGGAAATTTATCGTATCGATGTCTGGACAACGATGAAACGTATTGTTTCTCTCGTGATAAATCCTATGCTTGTTTCGACTTGGACAAACTTGTATTTCCGCTAATTATTCGCCGGTGGGAGACGGGAGATCGTTTTACCCCCTTTGGAATGAAAGGCAGCCGTAAATTGAGCGATTATTTTAGAGATAGAAAATATTCTCTAATCGATAAAGCCAATACTTTGTTGCTATGTTCGGGAAATACGATAATATGGATATTGGGAGAGCGCGCGGCCGATGGATATCGAGTGACTGCGGATACAAAGAGAATAATCGAATTTAAATATGAAAAATAGTTAAATAATAAACTTATTTTTACATTTCTTGTTTTGTTTGACAAATCGGCCGTATATTTGTACGGTGAAATTGCGTAGTGAAATTCTGTACGCAGTAAATTCAAAAATCCAATAATTATATTTGTTCTTTCAGCCAGTATGAGTAATCATGCAGGTAGCTTTAATAAATATAAAGTGTAAATCATATTTATTTATTCATGTATAATATTTTAGAATTGAGCGCTAAAACTCTTGACCAGTTGAAAGTGATAGCTGCTGAAATGGGTATCCAAAAGATTGATGGTATAGAACAAGAAGATCTTGTCTATAAAATTCTTGATCAACAAGCTATTGATATGGCAAGTAAAGCTGCCGCTAATCCTCCTGCTCCGAAAAAAGAGAGGTCCTAAACCTAAGAAAAAATAAAGAGAAGCCTGTACTTGAAAAACCGAATGAACTAGAAAGTAAATCAAATACAGAGCCGACACCGTCTCCATCTGTGGAAGCGACAGGAGTGGAAGATACGAAAGAGGTGAAAAAGAAAGGCAGAAAGAAAAAAAGCGATGTAACGAGTGAAACCTCGAAAAAAGAAGATGCAAAACAGGATAATGTTACAGAAGTAAAAGATATTCCTTCTATTATAGAAGAGACTGGGTTATCTTCTCATCCCGCTTTGAAAGAGCCGGTAGCCGAACTATTTGAGAATTTAAAAGAAAGCTCTATGGCGTTGGTGGAAAATAGCGGTTCCAATGAAAACGAAGAGCTTCCTCAGCAAAGTACACAAGGAGGGCAACCCAAACAACGCAAACGGATACAAAAGAAAGCTCTTCCAGCTGAATTGATAAATGAAGCTCAAAACACACTGCAAACACCTTCGCCTTCTGTTCCGGTTACAACGCCTTCCACCCCGGTAGAAAACAAGCAACAGGAAATTATTCAACAACAGCCCGCTACCGCAAATCAAGGACAACAAGCACCGTTGCCTACATCGTCGTTACAGACATTCTTCCCACATAGCGAAAAAGCAAAGATTTGTTCCGAGAGGACAGCGCACATTCGTCCCACAGAATAGGAACAGCCAGAATAATGCAGGAAATAACAATGGGCAAAACCAAAACTCGAATAATCAACAAACGTTTGTCCCTGAGCCGAAACCTGTCGAGAGACCATACGATTTCGATGGAATATTGACAGGTGTGGGGGTATTGGAGATGATGCCCGATGGGTATGGATTTCTTCGTTCGTCCGACTACAATTATTTGACTTCTCCCGATGATGTCTATGTTTCTCAATCGCAAATAAAGTTGTTTGGTTTGAAGACGGGCGATGTCGTTGAAGGACCTATTCGTCCTCCTAAGGAAGGAGAGAAATATTTTCCGCTGGTGAAGGTGGAGAAAATAAATGGCCGCACACCTGAATATGTTCGTGACCGTGTCCCGTTTGATCATCTTACTCCTCTTTTCCCCGATGAAAAATTTGATTTGACGAGTGGAAAATACTGTAATTTATCTACTCGTGTGGTCGATATGTTTTCTCCTATCGGTAAAGGACAGCGTGGATTGATCGTTGCACCTCCTAAGACGGGTAAGACCGTGTTGTTGAAAGATATAGCCAATGCTATCTCTGAGAATCACCCGGAGGTTTATATGATTATATTGTTGATCGACGAGCGTCCCGAAGAGGTTACCGATATGGCCCGTAGTGTAAAAAGCCGAGGTTATCTCATCTACTTTCGACGAGCCGGCCGAACGTCATGTGAAAGTGGCTAGTATCGTATTGGAAAAAGCCAAACGTATGGTGGAATGTGGTCACGATGTTGTCATTCTGTTAGACTCCATCACTCGTTTGGCGAGAGCTTATAATACGGTTTCTCCGGCCTCCGGTAAAGTGCTTTCCGGTGGTGTCGATGCCAATGCGTTGCATAAGCCTAAACGCTTTTTCGGTGCGGCTCGTAATATAGAGAACGGGGGAAGCCTTACGATTATCGCTACTGCTTTGACCGAGACCGGTTCGAAGATGGACGAGGTGATATTCGAGGAGTTCAAGGGAACGGGCAACATGGAGTTGCAGCTCGATCGGAAATTGTCTAACAAACGCATTTTCCCGGCTGTTGACATCACGGCATCGAGTACTCGTCGGGACGATTTGTTGTTACCGAAAGACACACTCAACCGTATGTGGATATTGCGTCGATACTTGTCCGATATGAATTCGATAGAGGCAATGGAATTTATGCGAGACCGTATGGAGCGTACTTCTTCGAATGAAGAACTTTTGCTGTCGATGAACGATTGAGTATCGTAATAGATATAAAAAGAAGGCCGGTGAATTGGAATTTTCACCGGCCTTCTTTTTATATGGACCAAACAAAGTGAACAGAGCGTGTGTTATATGAATAAATGTATAAGAAAATGGAGATACCCTCGATACAACTGAGTTTGGAACATATAGAGGAGTTAGATTTTACCTGTCCTGCGGCAAAAAAATCGATAAATATAGGAAAAGAGATTATTCCGGTTAAGTTTGTGGTAAATATTTATCCCGATGTTAAACGGGATTATTTTAAGTTGATAACAGGAGTCCGTTATATTCGTCATCGTAATTTTATTGGTCAAGAACTTCTTTTTTATAGAATCGCTGTGGTTTATAAAATTGAGAAATTGGGGGATTTTGTTAAGCTCGAAAACTCCCAAGTCACAGTTGATACTCGGTTACTTGCATTGTTATTGAGTATATCAATCGGGTCGATGAGAGGAATGTTGGCACTACGTACGCAAAATACAGTGTTCTAAAAATTATCCGTTACCTCTGATAAATGTATCCGAAATATTAACTTCCATGAATATAGCCGATTCTGAGGGTATTGGGGAGAATCTGAATATATATTACAATAATTGAATCCTCGATGAATAAATTGATTTTGCTCCGGCATGGAGAGAGTATTTGGAATAAGGAGAACCGATTTACGGGGTGGACAGATGTCCCATTGTCCGAAAAAGGGGAGAGATGAAGCTCGTCGGGCAGGAGAGCTGTTACGGAGTTTTTCCATATATCCCGATATTTCGTTTACATCTTTGTTAAAGCGTGCTATTGTTACTCGCTTTTTAGTTATGGAAGAATTGGATAGGTTGTGGACTCCGGCATATAAAGATTGGAGGCTCAATGAACGACATTATGGTGCGCTGCAAGGCTTGGATAAGTTGGAAACATCTGAGAAGTATGGGGCGGAGCAAGTTCATATTTGGCGACGGAGTTATGATGTCAGACCTCCGCAAGTAGGGAGACGAGGATCCCAGATATCCGGCTCATGATGCCCGTTATCAGATGGTTCAAGAAAAACTGCTACCTCATGGTGAATCGCTTGAAGATACTGTTCATAGAGTGTTGCCTTGTTGGAAAGAGCGTATTTTGCCAGAGGCTGAGAAAGGCAAAACGATACTGGTTGCAGCTCATGGAAATAGTTTGAGGGCCTTGATAATGATGCTACAAAATTTATCGCCTAAACAAATTGTCGATGTAGAAATACCCACGGGAAAACCTTTAATCCTTGAATTAGGAGAAAATTTAACGGTTATGAATCAATACTATTTGGGGTAAAATAAACAGCATGGGCTGTGGTAGTAAAATCTTTTTTTAGCTTCCATGATATATTCTTTTTCGGTTTTCTGTAAATAGCTATATTTGTCCGATTATTGATTTAGGTATGAAGACGAATAAGACGAATGCAGCTCGGCTGTTGGATAGGGCGAAAATCCCATATGAATTAGTTCCCTATGAAGTCGACGAGAATAATTTAGCTGCTACTCATGTTGCCGAACAACTGGGTGAGAATATAGAACAAGTATTCAAGACTTTGGTATTGCGTGGCGATAAACACGGGATATTCGTTTGTGTGATTCCGGGCGGCAAAGAGGTCGATTTGAAAAAGGCTGCCAAAATATCGGGAAATAAGAGTGCCGAGATGATTGCCATGAAGGAACTATTGCCGACTACCGGATATATTCGGGGTGGTTGTTCTCCCATTGGCATGAAGAAAAATTATCCTGTATATATTCACGAAAGTTGTTTGTCACATGACCCTATTTATATTAGTGCCGGACAACGAGGATTACAGATAAAAATAGCAGCCGGGGCTCTTATAGAGTTTGTTTCAGCGGAGGTCGGAGACCTTGTCGGTTAATCTTGGTACGCGATAGATTCAGTGTGGATTAGTCCACAGGGAGTAAAATGTCTTGTCCATATAAGATGAGGTAAAAAGACTTATAGAACCCGAAGGGGGATACATAGGTGTGAACAGAGTCTTCGTCTTTATTCACAATCTTTTTTTCATAGTTCCCTGTTTAATGGCTCGGATAAGCCGTGATTCTATGCGGAGAAATTCTTGTTCGAAATTAGGAGTGAAGATTCCTTTTCCCATATTTTCATGTATCTCCGAAAATGTCCAGAACCTGCCGTCGTCGATTTCGACTGGATCGATTTGCATTTTTCCGGTATATACCGTATAGAATGTGTTTACCATCTCGCGTTCCTGATCCGATTCGAAGATATAAGTAAGCACATGTATCGGAATGAAATGCGTGATTCCCAACTCTTCGCGAACTTCTCTTGCCAACGCTTCTTCGACGGTCTCCCCGTAATCGATATGACCGCCTACGGCCGTATCCCATTTGCCGGGTTGAATGTCTTTATTCGTCGATCGCTTTTGAAGATACAACTCCCCGTCGTTATTTATAATATGTAGGTGGACTACCGGGTGGAGTAATTTCGATCCGTTGTGGCATTCACGGCGGGTCGCTTTTCCTATTGTGTTACCTTGTTCGTCTATCAGAGGAAACCATTCTTCTTTATTCATGATTCAAATGAGTATTCGGGTTATAGTCTTGAATACGTTTTTGCAGCGTTTCTTCATCGAGAGGGTTCCCGGCTTCGTCGAATGGCAACCTGAAACCGCATCCTTCTTTCCATCGGCTGCATCCGTATGCCGTCTTTCCCTGTATGATATGGCCGGTGTGGCATACGGGACATGATAAAAGTTGTTCTTTTGGTTTCTTCTCCGTAGATGTTTTATTTGTTGTTTTTTTCTTCCCGGGTTTGGCCGATGTCGTTGATTTTTTCTTCGGTTCCTCCGGGGGGGGAGCCGCTGTGATTTTGCCGGAATTGTCGCTTAGTACGTACAAAACGATTTCGCCCACCATTTTTTCAGTTCTTCCAGGAAATCGGCGGCACGATATTCGTTGCGTTCTATTTTACGCAATTTGTTTTCCCAAATACCGGTCAATTCGGCCGATTTTAGCAACTCGTTGCGAATAGTCCCGATTAGTTCCACTCCTGTTTGAGTGGCAACCAGATTCTTCCTTTCTTTACGGATATAGTGGCGTTTGAACAGCGTTTCAATAATGGCGGCTCTCGTGGAAGGACGTCCGATACCGTTTTCTTTCAAGGCATCTCTCAGTTCTTCGTCCTCTACCGATTTTCCAGCCGTCTCCATAGCCCGCAATAATGTGGCTTCGGTATACGGTTTGGGGGCTGGGTCCATTTTTCTGCCAAAGAAGGTGTGTGCGGGCCAGTTTCACCTTTGGTGAAAGCAGGCAAGGTGCTTTCCGACTCTTCGTTATTTTCTTCTTTCCCGAATACGGTTCTCCACCCCGGAGATAAAATTTGTTTTCCCGTGGCTTTAAATTCGATTTGATTTACCTCGCCCAGTACGACCGTATTGGAAACGATACAATCGGGATAGAATGCCGCAATAAATCTTCGGGCCACTAAGTCGTACACTTTTGCTCTTCGCCGGTGAGGTTGGTTGCCTTTACGTTCGTGGGAATGATAGCATGGTGATCGGTCACTTTGGAGTTGTCGAATACCTTTTTTGCTCTTGGGGAGCTTCTCGGTCGAAAAGGGGCTGTTAATGTTGTGTAAGCTGTTAATGCCGACATTATGCCCGGAACCTTCGGATATATGTCGTCACTTAGAAATGTAGTGTCGACGCGAGGGTAGGTGGTTACTTTTTTTTTCGTAAAGCGACTGAATGATTTTCAAGGTGTTTTCAGCCGAGAAAGAGATTTTTTATTACACTCGACTTGAAGGCTGGTTAAGTCGAATAATCTCGGTGGCGCTTCTTTTCCTTGTTTGGTCGTTATATCGGTAACCGTGAAGGGGAATCCCTCTATTTTTTGTAGAAATTCTTTTCCCTCTGCTTCGGTTTGAAATTTCCCTTTGGTGACGGCGAATGTCGTTTCCCGATATAAGGTTTTCAATTCCCAATAAGGTTGAGGAACAAAATGTTCGATTTCGAGTTGACGGTTTACGATTAATGCCAAAGTGGGAGTCTGTACCCTCCCCGATGGAAAGGACTTGACGGTTCTGTCCATATTTCAACGTGTAAAGCCGGGTAGCGTCCATTCCTAACAACCAATCGCCGATAGCCCGTGAAAGTCCGGCAAAATAAAGAGAGTCGAATTCTGTTTGAGGTTTGAGATTTTGAAATCCCTCTCGTATGGCTTCTTCTGTCAAGGACGATATCCAAAGGCGGTAGACCGGGCATTTACAAGCTGCTTTTTGCATAACCCATCGTTGAATGAGTTCCCCTTCTTGACCGGCATCACCACAGTTTATGACGGCTTCGGCGTTGGACATGAGCGATTCTATGATACCGAATTGCTTTTCTATACCCCGGTCGGAGATTAATTTAATCCCGAATCGGGTGGGTATCATGGGCAGGGATCTCAATGTCCATTGTTTCCACGAGTCGGTATATTCATGAGGCTCTTTTTAATGTGCAGAGATGGCCGAAAGTCCAAGTCACCTGATAGCCGTTCCTTCGTAATATCCGTCATGTCGGTTCTTTGCGCCTACTATATCGGCTATTTCTTTGGCTACACTGGGTTTTTCGGCTATACAGACTTTCATTATATTGTTTTTGTAGTTTTAAACGAAGAAACAAGGAACGACAAAATCCGTTTTTCCGGTCGTGTCTTACTGTTACTCATTTCCGAGTGCAAAGTTACATTTTTATTTTCATTCTTCGTAATATCCGGTCAATGGCCTTGTAGAGATTGGGGCTTGTAAGAAAAATTTGTCTGGTCGATAACTTTTAGAAGTCTGCGGTCGGTAATCGGGGCGGTAAATTCTTTTTATTTCAGTTTCAGTCAGTTTCCTGTCGAGAGAGTGTATAAGCCTGATGATCGAGCGGGTATTAATAAGCTGGCAAGTGAAATCGGTAGATGGTCCGAAATAGGTTTCATATGTTTGTTTTCTGAGTGCTCGAAGTTTCTCTTCTCTCATGGAAATTTGTTCTTTTTCGGATTTTTTGTTGAACGACTCTATGGTTCTTTTCTACATTATCGGGTGGCGTTTGGATCTCTCCGAATACAAATTTCAGAGTCTCTTTTTCGGTATTTGATAAGTCTATATTTCGCTTTTCGAGAGCTTTTATAAAGTCTGAATATTCCCAATTAGGAGGTGTCGTCATGGCTCTCCAACTTTCCAATAACATTAAAAAAGGCAGGTAATATTCCGAAGTCGTAGATAAAGGGTCATTCATGGCGGAAATGTCTACGAATGATGTATAATCTATATTCTTAATGCTGTATTCGTTTATAATATTTTTATCTATAATATTCATATATACAAATATATGATAAATAAAATTATAGTAATTATTTAGAATTGATAAATGATAAGATGTATCGGATATTTCTCCTTGATTATATTTCGAATTTACATATTCAAGTTTTACTTTAAATTTATTTTCTTCCGAAGTATAATATTTTTGTGTTGAAAGGGTGTTTAGGCTTTTTATCCAATCTTCCGTTTCTGAAATGTTTTTTAATCGTATTTCCCTTAATTCGTAATTGATTCGGGCATTCTTACCTCGGTATGTCGAATGAACGCAGTTTTGTTCTATTTCTCCTGAATATCGATAGGGAGCAAATAATTCGTCCAAATACGTTTCTATGTAAAGCGTATCTGTTGGTTCGATATAAAAAGGGCTATATCGATCCCCAAAAATTAGTTTTTGTTGGATTGGATAGCGTGTAGGGATTTTTTGCGGAGAACGAACCGTCTGGTGCGATAGGAATGTTTATTTCGGTCTGTTTCCCGGAGAACAGATCGTCCTGTATGATTTTTTTCCCGTCGGGTAAATTCAACCGTTTGTGATATCCGACGAATTTACCTTTGTAGTATAGCTGTGTCGAGTGTTATTGCTGGTGTAGCAGATCTGTATATAGGGTTGGGTTGTGGATATATGGAAGTCTTGTTCCTTTTTTTCGGTTAGAGATAAACCTATAATTCTGATTTCGTTGGATTTTTGATTTCCGATGATATCGACCTCCGTTAAGACGGCGGAGGGAGCGCAGGGAAATCCATTTCTATATGGATCGTACTGTCGCTATCGAATTGGAAAATTCGGTTGAAATCGACACCGTCTATATCCCGTACTTTCCCGGAAAACCGTTTCATACTGTCTTGGACGACCCAATCGTCGTGTATGGTGAGAGACGTATGTGGTAGTTGTTTCAGCGTGATGTACATTCGGCTTACGGTGTCTCGTAATAGAATGCTGTCGACTGTTACAACCGGCGTATTTCGAGCGACCCAGTTCGGGTTGGTTATTATTTTTTCTGCATGAAGCGAAGATATGAGCAGAGGTAGGAAGAGTGATAAAAAAAGCTCTCATTAGTGATTCGTTATATGTGTTATAGCGAATGAACAAATGAGAGCCGTAGTAAGTTCAATTTGATTACAGTCCTTTTTGTTTGGCTTCGTCCCAAATGGCATCCATTTCGGCGAGAGACATCTCTTTTAGATTTTTACCTTTTTGTAATGTTTCCTGTTCCAGATAGTTAAACCGCCGTATAAACTTTTGGTTCGTATGTTCCAATGCATTTTCCGGGTTGATGTCATAAAGTCTTGCCGCATTGATGAGACTGAAAAATAGATCTCCGAATTCATTTTCCATATTATCCGGATCCATGTTTTCTATTTCATTTTTCAGTTCGTCGAACTCTTCAAAAAAAACTTTGTCCCAGACTTGGCTTTTTTTTTCTTCCCAGTCGAAGCCTACATTGCGTGCTTTATCTTGTATTCGATATGCCTTTATTAGAGCCGGTAAGGTCGATGGCACGCCTTCGAGTACGGTTTTATTACCGCCTTTTTCTTTCAGTTTGAGTTCCTCCCAATTTTGCTCAACCTCGTTCGATCCATCGACATGGGTTGTACCGAATACATGAGGGTGGCGATAGATTAGTTTTTCACAAAGAGCATTGCAAACATCGGCAATATCGAAAGAACCGTTTTCTTCTCCTATTTTAGCATAGAAAGCGATATGTAACAATACGTCTCCCAACTCTTTTTTAGTGGCTTCGTTGTCCTTTCTGATAAGAGCATCACAGAGTTCGTAGGTCTCTTCTATCGTGTTGGGACGTAAACTTTCATTCGTTTGCTTATGATCCCACGGACACTTTTCGCGTAGAATATCGAGGATATCGATAAACCGGCCGAATGCCTCTATTTTTTTCTTCTCTCGTGTGTGACATGTGTTTATTTATTAAATGCTTTTAGTCCTTTTTGTAAGAAATCGATAAATTTAGCTACGCTTTCATTGTATCCGTATGGGGCGGCTAATGGCTCTCCGTCACTATTGATGATAACATAGTATGGTTGAGCATTGGCTCCGAATTTATGTCTTTGTAAGAAACTCCATTTTTCACCGACGGTCGTTAGTTTTACCGATTTCCCATTTTCGGTTACCGTAATGGGCTTCTTTAATTTTTCTTTGTCATCGACCATTAAGGTAATAAGTACGTATTTGTTTTCAAGAATCTGTTTTACAACCGGGTCGGTCCACACGGAAGCCTCCATTTTACGGCAGTTGACACAACCATACCCCGAAAAGTCGATGAGTATGGGCTTCTTTTCTTGTCGGGCGTACGCCAAACCCTCGTTATAGTCGTTGAAGGCTGCGTGAACTTCTTTATTATATAAGTTGAAATCTTGGGTATATAAGGGGGGCGCGAATGCACTGATCGCTTTTAACGGAGCTCCCCACAATCCGGGAATCATATATAATGAAAAAGATAGCGAAATGATGGCGAGGAATAAACGGGGAACGGAGACGTGTTTAATCGGGGAATCGTGCGAAAAGTTGAGCTTACCGAGCAGATAAAATCCCAACAATGCGAAAAATAACGATCCAAAGCACCAAAAATGTTTCCCGGTCGAGTATGTGCCACCCATAAGCCAGATCGGCTACCGATAGGAATTTAAGTGATAATGCCAATTCCAAAAAAGCCTAATATGACTTTGACGGTGTTTAACCAGCCTCCCGATTTAGGCAATTGTTTCATTAAAGAAGGGAACATGGCGAATAATGCGAACGGTATGGCTAAGGCGATGGCAAAACCTCCCATTCCGACAGCAGGTGCGAGTGTCCCGCCCCAAGAAGCGGCTTCTACTAATAGAGTGCCGATTATGGGTCCGGTACAAGAGAAAGAAACCAAAACCAATGTAAACGCCATGAAAAAGATAGCGATGATACCGGTTGCGGTGTCGGCCTTCCTATCGAGTTTATTACTCCATGATGCAGGTAGGGTTATATCGAAAGCCCCGAAGAAGGAGACTGCGAAAAGAACCAACAGTGCGAAAAACAGTATGTTGAACAAAGCGTTTGTCGCTAAATCGTTAAGGGCACTGGCTCCGAATAGTAGGGTAATCAGTAAACCCAGTCCTACATAGATAATGATGATGGACAAACCGTATAAGATGGCTTCGCCGATCGCCTTGTGCCGGCTTTGTTGTTTTTTCAGGAAAAAGCTCACTGTTAGGGGAATCATGGGCCAAACACAGGGTGTTAGTAATGCTAACAATCCTCCGATAAATCCCGATATGAAAATAAACCAAAGAGAACTTTCTTGCAATAATTTTTCGGTACTCATTGCTCGAAGTTCTTCAACTACTGGCTGCCAGCCTTTTTGACTGGTTAAATTGGAAGATGAGTTTGTATTAAGATTTACAGGAGTCATAACCGGGGCGGTTGTCGTTGGAGTTTTGCTTTCTCCAAAGGAAAATTCATGTTTGGTTGGAGGCAAACAAGTTACATCGTTACACGCTTGGTAAGTAATGTATCCTGTAATTTTAAAACTATCGGGATTTTCTATAAATATAGTTTGCTTGAAATCTATTGTAGAATTATACCACCCCAATTTCATATCGAATAAAGCGCTATATTCTTCATGAGGTCGTTTAGACGGGGTTACATCTCCCTTTAACGACACATTAGATATATCGTCGAAAGAGAACGAAGTAGGAATAGGTCCTCGGAGGAATATCGGTAGCATATAAATGCCAACCATCTTCTATATATGCGTGAAAAACAATCTCCTTCTCATTACCTTCTCCTTGCATGGAAACTTTCCATTTGACAGGCTCTATAATTTGAGAATAACTACTCATGCAAAAAAAGCATGCCGACGATCAATAAACCTAAAAACTTTTTTTCATATTACCCAATTTTTGTGTGGCAAAGATAGTGCAAACGAGGGCAGAAACAAATTTATTTGATTATGCCGAGTGCCGCATTTTCGCATTTTTGCAAAGATAGTGCAAACGAGGGCAGAAACAAATTTATTTGGTTATGCCGAGTGTCGCCTATTTTCGCATTTTTGCAAAGATAGTGCATATTAGTCAAATCGAAAACCGATTCGGCGATATGATTTGGGAAATAATAGATAAAATATGTAGATGAACAAAAATAGTGTTCGCTATGTGGATAATAATTTTTACCTTTGCCATGAATGTAAGTATAGTCTTTTCATCGTTAAGTAAAAAAATCAGACAATAAAGACAAATGATCAATAAGATAATTGCAGAAGAAAAAAAATACAGCAGGTTCGTAAGCTCTTGGAGAAAAAGGAAAAGATTGTGATTACATGTCATGTATCTCCTGATGGAGATGCTATCGGAGCTTCGTTGGGGTTGTATCATTTTCTCGATGGGTTAGGGAAAGAAGTAAATGTGGTCGTCCCGGATTTACTCCCTCGGAATCTTCTGTTTTTAAAAGGGACGAAAGAAATCGTAGTCTATACTCGTTATCCCGAGTTTGCCGAAAAATTGATGTCGGAGGCTGAGCTTATATTCTGTTTGGATTTTAATGCTATCAGCCGTATCGACCGGTTGCAAAAAGTCTGTGTCTTTATCCGAAGCGAAGAAGGTCCTTATCGACCATCATTTGAATCCGGAGGATTTTTGCGATGTTACCATCTCACCCGGAGGTTGCATCAACCAGCGAATTGATTTTCAGGTTGATTTGTCGCATGGGTATGTTCGATCGCATGGGGCTGTATTCCGCAGAAGCCATCTACACGGGAATGATGACCGATACGGGGAATTTTACCTATAACTCCAATATTCCCGAAATGTATTACATCATAGCAGAGTTGGTAAAATTAGGTATCAATAAAGATAAAATTTATGCTTTGGTATATAATACCAATTCGGTAGATAAGATAAAATTGAACGGATATGCCGTCAGTGAGAAAATGGAAGTTTTCCCGGAATATAAGGCGGCTATGATATCGCTTACCCGAGAAGAATTGAAGCGATATGATTATCACAAGGGTGACAGCGAGGGGCTGGTAAACGTACCTTTGGGTATCGAAGGAATAAGGTTTTCTACTTTTTTCAGAGAGGATAAGGAGTATATAAAAGTCTCTATGCGTTCCAAAGGATTTTTCCCGGTTAATAAAGTTGCTGCGGAGCATTTCAACGGCGGAGGGCATTTAAATGCCGCCGGAGGAGAATTTCATGGTACGATGGAAGAGGCTCAGGCTCTGTTAAGGAGTATATTACCTTTGTATGATAAATATATGGTGAAGGATAAAGACTAAGAAGTATTTGATAAATATGGTAAAGATAGCACGAATTTTATTTGTTTTTTTTACGGTTATGATGGTATTATCGTCTTGCGATAATGGAAAATCCTATGCCGATTTGTTGAAAGAAGAAGATAAGGCGGTGAAAGCCTTTTTGGCCGATAAAATAGTAATTAACAGCATTCCGGCCGATTCGGTATTTGTTACTTTGCAAGATGTCGGTAACAACGATACGTTGGCAGTGCCCTATTATCGTTTGGACGATGACGGCAATGTATATATGCAGGTTCTTGATGCCGGGATACAAGACGATCGTTTTGAGAAGGGGAATGATGTAAACATTCGTTTTCTTAGGGTCGATTTGAAAGCATTGATGAATGGCGAGAATCCCGATCCGGTGGGTAATACGAATCCGGCCGATTACATAACGATTCGTTTCGGTGAAACGACATTGTCTTCGACAACTCAATATGGGACGGGGATTCAATACCCGATGTATTTTCTCGGCAATGAATGTAAAGTCAATTTGTTGATTCGTGCAAAGTTGGGATTTACGGCTGAAACTTCTACGGTTATACCGTATCTGTATACTATTAGCTATAACAAATCAAAATAAAACAAAATGTCTCTCATTAAATCTATTTCAGGAATTCGCGGTACAATCGGAGGAAAAGCCGGAGATGGGCTGAATCCTTTGGATATCGTTAAGTTTACGGCAGCGTATGCTACCTTTATTCGTAAAAAACACACCGGTAAAAACGAACAAAATTGTTGTCGGACGTGATGCCCGCATCTCTGGCGAGATGGTGAAACATACGGTTATCGGGACTCTTATGGGAATGGGATTCGATGTCGTGAACATCGGATTGGCTACGACTCCGACCACCGAGATTGCCGTGACTATGGAGAAAGCTTGCGGTGGAATTATATTGACAGCAAGTCACAATCCCAAACAATGGAATGCTTTGAAATTGCTGAATGAGAAAGGTGAATTTCTTAATGCCGCCGAGGGACAAGAAGTATTAAATATAGCTGCTGCCGAGGCATTCGATTTTGCGGACGTCGATCATTTGGGACGTTTGTATGAAAACAACACATATACGCAAAAACATATCGAGAGTGTTTTGGCATTGGATTTGGTCGATGTCGATGCGATTCGCTCGGCCGGATTCAAAGTAGCCATAGATTGTGTAAATTCGGTAGGCGGTATTGTTATCCCTGAATTGTTAAAGGCTTTGGGGGTAAAAGACGTTATAGAACTGAACTGTACGCCTGACGGAAAATTCCCTCATAACCCCGAACCTCTTCCGGAAAATTTAACTCAAATAGCCGGTGTAATGAAGGAAGGAAAAGCCGACGTCGGATTCGTTGTGGATCCCGATGTAGACCGTTTGGCAATCGTATGCGAGAATGGCGAAATGTTTGTCGAAGAATATACCTTAGTCGCTGTGGCGGATTATGTGTTGAAACATACTCCCGGAAATACGGTTTCGAATCTAAGTTCTTCGAGAGCGTTGCGCGATGTCACACGTCTGTATGGACAACAATATAACGCCTCGGCCGTGGGAGAGGTCAATGTAGTGACTTTGATGAAACAGACCGGAGCGGTTATAGGCGGCGAGGGCAATGGCGGTGTGATTTATCCGGCCAGCCATTACGGTCGTGACGCTTTGGTGGGTATCGCTTTATTCTTGTCGCATTTGGCGAAAGAGAAAAAGACTGTCAGCCAGTTGAAAGCCACATATCCGGCTTACAGTATAGCCAAACAGAAAATACAACTTACTCCCGATATCGATGTCGATGCTCTGTTGGTTGCTGTTAAGGAAAAGTATGCTCAATACGATATTACGGATATCGATGGAGTAAAGATCGATTTTCCCGATCGTTGGGTGCATTTGCGTAAGTCCAATACGGAGCCTATCATTCGAGTGTATTCCGAAGCCCGTACTCCCGAATTGGCCGAAGAGACAGCTGCCGGAGTAATGGCTGTAATTGCAGAGATGGCAGGGAAATAATGCATGATTATATTCTGACAGAAGGAGGAGGCTCGTCGAGCCTCCTCCTTCTGTTTTTATCTAGATGTTTTTACAATCCGTTCGCTTCTCGTTTTTTCGTTTGTGAATATCTGTACTACATATATACCGTCGGTCAGATTTGAGACATCTATATGCTGATTGTCAAAAGGCAGGGTGTATATTTTCCCGGTAAGGTCTATGGCGTTTACTTGAATTATATCGCTCTCGGTAGTATTGATTTTATCTTTTGCATAGGTAGGATACAACTTTGCCGATTGTTTGTTTTCTTCGATTCCTGTATTTCCGCTTTTCACGATCTTGAAAGTATCGAATAGAGTTGCTTGGGCATTTGCATCCGATGTGTATGTGTTGACTTCTATTTCAGAACTGCTTACGCTTATTTCACTAAATGCAGGTGCTCCGGGTTGTCCATATTTCCCTGTGAATAAATCCCAATAACCTTCGACTTTATGTTTGTCAAATCCAGCTTCCATTTCGTCTTGTGTATAAGGATAGTAACGTTTTCGTCCACAGGTCCCGTTTACAAAGTAAAGAGTCCCGTCCTTTACATTGAATGTCCCGCCTTGTTGTCCTTTGGGGTTTTTATTGCTGTCCGGAGAAACTAGTTCTACATTTGTCACGCTTCCCGGAACGATCGTTTTCGTCGTATTGTTTATGGGGCCCATTACTTCATAAATGTGGTCATGCCCTTGTATGACAAAATCTATGTTCAATTCTTGAAATACAGGCAGTAGGGTGGCTCTGAACAAAGCCCCGTCTTCATCGGTCTGATGTCCGCTACCAGTAAATAAGTTTTTATGTACGGCAGCAATTCTCCATTTGGTATCGGGATATTTTTCTACTTGGTCTCTAAACCAATTGGCTACGTCGTTGCTCAGATATGTACTGGTCCCATTCGCATAACTGTAACTTCCTCGCCAAAAATCTTGATGGCTATATACCATAAATAAAAGCATCGCCATAAACGAATGAGTAGGTAATTCCGTCGAATTGAGGTTTGACTGTCGCTGTTTCGTTGAAAGTCTTGTCGGTATTGAAATGATATGTATAATTCAAATTAGAGTGTCATCGTGGTTTCCATCGGTCGGTGCTAAGGCCATTCGGGATAAAAGAGGTTTCATGCTTACTTCGAACCATTGTTCCCATTCCCATTCGGAGTTTTGTTCTGTTCCTGTTTCTACAAAATCACCTGTGAACAACAAGAATTTTGCATCGGGAGCTTGTTTGACTGCCGTGATTGCAGACCATCGTGCATTTTCTACATACTCATTGTCCATAATATGGGAGTCTGTCATATATAAGAATTTAAATTCTTCCTTGTTCGTATTAGCCGTAATGAAGGATTTAATATCGCTCCAATTCCCATCATATCCCACACGATAGGAATAGGTTGTATTCGGGGTAAGTCCGGTAGCGATGGCTTTATGGCTTGTGTAATTGAATTTTGTGTTAGCGGGTAGCGCGGCTGCTTTTAATATGCCACTAGTACTTACCGCATAATTTAGATTGTTTGCAGCTTGATGAGCCGCTTCTATTTCTGTGGCATTCGTAAAATCCGATTCGACAGCATTGCTTTTTGGCTACAATTTGTACTTTCCCGGAAGAAATACCACTGTTTGTAAACCAAGTGAAAGCCATTCGGGTGGACGGGTCTCCGTTGATATTTGTAACTACGCAATAGGGGATACCTTTGGGTACGAGTGCTTGAATCGTTTCTTTCAAGGCGAGAAGGTTGATTTGAGAGCTGTCGCCTCTTGCGGCCTCTTTGGCCATAAGCATTTTTATGAAAGAGGGAATCGTATAGTCATCTTGTGACAGTTTATCGGCTTCTAATACATCGGGGTGTATAATGATAACAGGTTTTTCGGTGACTGTTACGTGGCAAGTATCTTTAAAGTTGCCGTCTAGGGTCGTAACGATAATTTTTGTTTCGCCTATACCTTTTCCAGTAACTAATCCACCCTCGACGACAGCTATCGAATTGTTTAAAGAATTCCAAGAAACTTTTTTATTAGAGGCATCGGACGGTAGTACGATAGCAGATAACCACTGTTGTTGCTCTTCCTCAATAGATAGGGATTTAAGTGTTAGAGAAACAGATTGTACGGCTACATCTTTTGCATCTGGGTCATATTCATAGGCTCCCAAATCATATCCGGCTCCTTTGGGACGAACGGTTCCTTTTATGTCGTAGGTAGGAGCATCGTTATCGGCAAACCCTTTGTCGATACACGGGGAGTTATTTGAGAATGTCCAGTCTGCTGCACGCATGGCTTCTATATCGGCGGCAGAGTTGGGAATACCTATAAATAGAGTAGGGGATTTGAAGTTGGGTCCGGTCGCATCTGTATTTATGGAACTTAGAGTTAAAAGCATCTTTGGCATCGGCAAATCCACTGACCGCCGCGTTGTGGCTCGAACCGTTTCCTTCAATAAAAGCGATAGGATCGCCGAATCCTTCTTCTGCTTGATTGTTCCAACAAATCGTATTGATTGTCTTTCCTTCGCTGTGGATCGCTGCATATTGGGAGCCATAATTACAAGCTATTATACAGTTTGCCACAATGCCGGAAGGATTATAAATACCACCACTATTGGGCCAACCGCTTACTGTTGCCGAATTGTTATGGATAATACAGTTTCTGACGATACCGCCGTTCTCGTTGCGTATGGTTCCATATTTGCCTTGATTGCCTCGCATGATACAGTTTTCGACAATACCACCGGAGTTACGTATCGCACCACCGGAACTGGTGGAGGAGCATAGCTCTATAATACAATCTTTTATAACTCCTCCATCATTGAAAACTCCTCCTCCGTTTTGTCCTTTACAGTTTTTGATACGGCATTTCGAAAGAGTAATATTCGCCCGGATATAAGCTGCTCCTCCATCGCTGCTATGTTCGGCATTTTGAAGTGTAAGTCCTTCTATGAGGGTCGGATTTTCGCACGGGGAATCGTATTTGACGATTAAGTATTTTCCCAAACCTGTTCCGTCGAGTATGGTTTCGAATGTTTCGATGTCTCGTGCACCTGTATCTGCATTATATCCGCCTAAAATATTTACTCCGTCTACAATAGATACATATTCATTGTAGAGTCCCGAAGACACAAATACCGTATCTCCTGTGTGGCAGCTTTCTACGGCCGATTTGATGGAACTTTTTGCGGTAGCCAAGATAACCCGTCACCATCACTACCTGCCGATACATATCGGTTTGCGGCATTACACCATTACTCGATGCCAATAAGGCTATCGATAATGTCAAGCAAGATAATTTTTGTTTCATAATATCAATTATTTGTTAATGAATTTGTTATAAAATTATTTTAAACGGGCATATTTGATTTTTTTATTTTTGTATGTTTTATAGCACATATTTCGAATGGATATATTTTAATGAATTGACAATTAGGTGTTTGCGTCTTGTTTGTGGATATAGATATACCTTTCGGATACTTTCGAAATGAAATATATCGAAACTTTATACAGAGGAATAAGCCAATAGAAGAATTATTTGCTCCTTATATCGGAATGTAGGACAAATAAAATTGAAAGGATTGCCTTCTTTTGAATGAGAATTTTAGAGCATTTTTTGTTGATAGGGTAGGTATATTATAGCCTTTCGTTCAAGATGTTTGCAATATCGGTGGTGAGGTTTTCCTCGGTGACAGTCTGTACGGTAGATAGTCGAATGAATTTATCGCTTGGTGTGCAGATAACTGTAAATGCAGCCGACAAACAGGGCTCCGCCTACGATGTTGCCGAATGTGGCAGGAATGAGATTTGCCAAGATGAAATCATTCCAACTTATCGCAGCTCCTTGCAGCATGCCTAATGGGATAAAGAACATATTAGCTATGCTGTGTTCGTAACCTATGGCGACGAAACACATGACCGGAAACCAGAGACCCATCATTTTTCCAGCGGTGGAGTGTGCGCTGAATCCAAGCCAGACAGCGAGGCACACTAACCAATTCGCTCCGATTCCTTTGAGGAAGACGACCCACCCAGACATGTTTACTTTGGCTTGTGCGATTTGGACAATGGCGTTTTTCCACGGGTCGGCATCAACGATGCCCGTACACCATACCATTATATAAACAAAGAAAATCGCTCCTATGAAATTGCCTATATAGACAATCGTCCAATTTTTCAATATGGGCATGATTCCGTATTTCTTCTTCATAAATCCGGGAATCAGCACGGCATTATTACCGGTGAAAAGTTCTGCCCCGGCCAAAACGACCAAGATAAGTCCCAAAGGGAACATGCAACCTGACAATAGTTTTTGTAACCCCGGATTTCCTGCTGTCCATTCGGGAAATCCGTATCCGATGAGTAGGGAGAGAAGTCCTCCCATAGCGATGTAAATCCCTGCCAGCATTGCGGCGACGAGCGTTCTAGGAAAGGATAACAAGATTTTATTCAGTGCTGCCCGTTCGGCTTGGGCTACTATTTCGGCGGGTGTAGAAAATGACATGATAAATTTGTAATTACGAGGATAGGAGACGGTTCTACATAGTCAAACCACAAACAAGATTTACCTTTTGTTATCTTTGTTATAGCAACCACAAATATTACTTTGATTGCCACATTTTTTTGTTGCTGGAAATTCGTCATCAAAGGTAGACAATTAAAATAATATACGCACTACTTTATTTGTTTTTATTATAAAATATTGTTTAGGAGGTTGGCGGGGGGATTATCGAGGAAAATACTTTGAGGAATATAGTAAAAACGGCTGTCGATTTTCTATCGGCAGCCGTTTGGTGATTGGGTGTACCGACAAATAAGTAAATCTATTTATCGGCCAGTTAAGCATGAATTTGTTTTATGGCTATTTGACGAGTACTTTGGTAACTCCTTTTTCTGTATGGACAAGGTAGCAGCCTGCGTGCTGCATGGGAATGACTTCGTAATCCGTATGCAAAGAGGCATTCGTTATCGTTTTACCATCGAGCGATTAAACGGTGACCTGTACTCCGTTCAATCCGGTCAATATGATGTTTCGTCCTTCGCTGTATATCGAGCTGTTGTCTGCTGTGTTATCTGCTATACCGGTACTGCCGGAAGTCAAGGTAATGTTGTCTATGGCTATGCGTGCACCGGCTTTTTCTGTTTTTCCACGGAAGCCTAACTGTATGCGTTTATTACCGGCCAGTTGGTCGAGCGGGAGGCTTACTTTGGTCCATTCGTTAGAACCGTCCGATCGAAGAGCCTCGCTTGCTGCTTCGTAGATTGTGCCGTTTACGGTGGTTTCTACTGTCAGTTCTGCGTTTTCCGTGTGCAGGTAGAATTCAAGTGTGAGTTTGTCTTGCCCGGCAATGTTGATAATAGGGGATTCAAGGCGGCTGTCATCTGCTTCCGCTTTTTTATTTACCAACATGGCGTAGCCGTTATCTTCATCTTGAGCGTCCAGAGAACCGCCGTTCTGATACATACCCCACGTATCATCTCCGCCTACGGTAGCTACCGACCATGTTTCGGTGGAAACATTTCCTTGGGCAAACGATTCGGCGAAGGGGAATGCGAGAGGCGTACCCAACATAATGCCGAATGGGGTGTAAGCACCCTTACCTCCGGCAGACACGGCGCAGATGTATCCTTGTGTGTAAGTTTGTTTGGTAAGCCCGGCAGTTGTCATGAGATAAGAGGTTTCTTTTTTATGCCGGTAGCCATGTCTATTATACTGCCGAAAAAGGTATGTTCCGTAGTTGTAAGTCAGTTCTTCGGGATTGATGAACCCTCCGTTGGCTCCTGTTTCCGCCGGGGCATCCCACGTCAATAGGGCGGCTTGGTCGTTTTCATCGTCCCAACTGGCAATGAGGTTTTGTACGTGTTGCGGGATATCCGTGCCGATGAAAACAGACTTTTCGGCATCGCGCCCGCGTCCTTGTTCATCGTACACGATGACGTTATAATGGTTCATACCTTGCACGCCATCGACCGTGAAGGAGTATTCTTTCCCTTTTTCCACTTCATTTTCAGTTAGGATAACGTTCCCTTCCTTGAGAATCTCGATTTTGGAGAGGGTGGTGAGTTCATCGCCATTGATGGCTTTGGTCGGGGCTTTGAATGTCAGAACAGCTTTCAAGACGCCGGTCGGATCGGGAATGGCGGTGAAGTCGGTTACCGAATCGGGAGCGGTGGTCGGTATGAACGGCTCGATAACGATGTCGTCTATGTAAAGCAGATACATACCTTGGCTGGTGTGGTGGAAGCCGAAGTAGTAAGTGCCTGCTTCCTGTACTTCAATGACCGATGACTTTTCGAGGTAAGTGTCACCGCTGACTGTGTAGTCGCCAAGCGCATTAAGCATACCTTCAACCGTGTTTTCGGAACCGAATGCGGTGCTGAAACTTTCTGTGTAGAATTCGCCGTATCCTTTTTTGTTTTTGAATGACAGTTTATACAGATAATCCGTTCCCAATTCGATGGGAGGTGTGATGATCCAGTCGTCGGCGTTCTTGTCTAACTGGTCGCTTCCGGCGGCATTGTTTATCCAAGCCCAAGTCTTGCCGTCTTCGTTGGCATCGATAATGGTGAAGATGTCGAGTGCGCTGGCGTGGTCGAACGTTTCTTTGAATTCACCCTTGAACGCCGAGCCGAAGCGGATGCGGTTCGATTCGGTGGCGACTCCCACTTTTTCAGCTACCGCTGTTACCGTGTAGTAGTAATTGCCCAGCACGTCTGGCAGGTCTTCCGTGAAAACGGTCGCCGTATATTCGGCGTTTATCGTATCATTGCCGGGGTAGCGCACGAGGATATATTTCAGTAGTTCGGCGTCGAAGTGTCCGCCGTTGGCTCCATTGACAGGAGCTTCCCAGCTTATGGTGGCATGGTTGTCTTCTAGTGTGAATTGCAGATTACCTACGGCTGCGGGGCTATCTACGCCGGCGTAGATTTCGATTTTGCTTTTTACACCGTCACCTTCGGCGTTCGATACGAAGGCTTCCACTTTGTGCGTGCCTTCCGTAAAGGTGTAAGGTGTGGAAAATTCGGCTCCGGCAACGACTGTTGCGTTTTCGAGCGTGAGCTTTTGGTGGTCGACGTAGATGGATACCTCCAACGAACCTTCCAGCTTGTCTCCTTCGAATGTTTTGTCTGGGGCGGTGAAGGTAATGTTGGCATCTAATCTTTCCGGCGAAGTATAGTTTACGCTCAGCTTATCGACGGCTGCGGGTGCTTGATGGGCTGCTGCCGGTGGTACAGTGTAAAGTCCGAGCAGGACGACGGTTTCGTCATAATCGCTCACGAGTGAAGCCTTGCCGTTGTCGAGGTTGACTTCATAGAGGGCGGATTGCAATTTGTTGTTGATGGCAGCCCAATACATTTTACCTGTGTTCAGGTCGATAGTTGCGCTTTGACTGTTTGAGGGCATGATCCCAGTGGCGCCGATGGAGGCTGCCGTGCCCGTGGCGGTGTTGATAGTGTAAAAGGTTGCCATCGTCGGCTATGCCGTAAAGCGTCCCTTCTTTGTCAAAAGACAGAGTGAAGTACATGCGGTCGCCAGTGCTTGCCACTTGTGTTGGTTGCCCGGTGAGTAGGTCGACCGTGCAGAGCCTCGTCGTACCTGCTTCGGACATGAATTGCCCGTAGATGGTTTTGGTCTTGCTATCGTAAGCGAGGCTGATAGGATAGTTGTCGTACGAGGCTTTGAGTGTCTGCTGTATGTCTCGCGTCCAGCCGTGCGTGTCGAAGAGGTAGTAATTGACGCCATACACGGTAGAGCCGTAGGTCGTGACTCGGTATCCGCAGAATTTCCCGTCGGCATAGACGGCTGCCGACAGATTGAAATCGGCTGCTGTTTTGACTGGCGTGAAAGTGGTTCCTTCCTCTGCGGGGAAGGAATAAATGCCGAATTCCCCATTTTCGGAAGTACTCCACTTGGAAGAGTAGGTCATACAGCCGAACAGTTCTACACTTTCTGCGAAAGCAGCGGTTTTCAGGGAATGACGGATAGCAGCAGTTTGCTTGCGGATTGTTTTCTGCGGGTTGTTCTCTATGGCGGACAGTTTCTCTAACTGTGCCACTTTGTTGTTTGATTGGGCTTTCAAGTCTCCCAAACCGTTTACAGTGCATACAAGCAGCACTGCCAAAAACAAATTTAAAACTCTTTTCATGCGATAACTAAAATTTGATGAATATACGATGGTTTTTAATACCTATTTATTATTAAAGACAAAAATAGTTGATGAAAAGAAAGCAGAAAAAATATAAATCTTCTCAATTTGTCAATTTTGATAATTTGCGAAAAGATTGAGGGTATGCCGGGAAATATCGGCTGAGGCATACGACTCTGGTTGGATAAAGAGGATTAGCTGTGTTTAAAAGTGGGTTGAGAGGGATTACGAGTCCAAATGTAGTTTTTTATTTCTTGGCGGAAACGGGAAGGAGGAACTCCCATTTCTTTTTGGAATGCTCTGTAAAAAGAAGAAAGTGAGTTGTAGCCGAGCGAATCGGAAAGCACTTTCAGAGGAATGTCATTTTCAGGCTCAGATAACAGAGCGAGCGCTTCCCGGATGCGGTATGAATTGATGTATTCGGAGAAAGAGGTGTTTTGCTCCGTAAACATGCGCGACAAGTAGGTGCGGTTGGAGTGAAGCCGTTCTACGAGCATGTCGATGGAGATACTGTTGCTGCGGTATAAGTGTTCGTCGTTCATCAGCTTTTCTACGGCATCAAAGAGTGCTTTGTTTTTCTGGCTGGTGTTTACCAGATCGGTTTTCTCGTCCCGTTGTTCGAGCAGTTGTCTTTCCCGCTGACGGTGGGTGTCGTATAATATCACCAGTTGCCGGTACATGTGGTTCTTCCGTACATAAAGTACATATAGAGCTATGAGTATGACGGCTATGAGCCCGGTCACGAAGACGGCTAATTGAAGTTTCCGGTTCTTTTCAGACAAGAGCAGTTCTTTTCGGCTAAGTTCTTTTTCAGCTTTTTCTGTCTCGTAGTTCAGTATCATGTGGCTGAATGAACGTTCTTGTTCTATATTAAAAATGCTATCGGCGAGAGATTGATGTCTTTCCTTATGTTGGGATGCCATAGCAATATCTCCTTTTTCTTGAAATAACTCGGCCATACCTTTGTAAAATTGGAGGCGGTAATAGTAATGGTTTTGCTGTTCGGCCAGTATAAGCCCATTTTGGTAAGCTGTATTTGCTTCGTCGTAACGTCTTTCCGCTTTCAGAAAGTTGCCGTAATAAAGGTAGGCTTCGGTGAGTACGTCTATATTGGTGCGTTGCGTGTGGTTTAGTACTTTTCGGAAATATAGTTCGGCTTGTTGAGGTTTTCCAATGGCGGCAAGTATGTTCCCGTGGATTACGTCCGGTTCGTCGGTGTTGGCCATATGTGTCGCAATGGCGGTGGCTTCAGATATATAATGTAGCGCTTCGTCATAATTTTTCGAAAGATAGTACATGGTGGCAACGTTCAATGCGCCGAGAAAGCGTACATAATCATTATGTAGTTTGCTTCCCCCTTCGTATACCTCCAATGCGTATTTCATACCTGAGGGGTCGTTTCGAAGGTAGTAAATCCTCGTCATATTGCTTAAAATGATATAATAATTTGTTTTATCCTCACTTGCGTCGGCATATTGCAGAGCTTCTTGGAAGTAGGCGAGGGAGGCATTGTAATTGAGTGTCGTATTGCGTGCGTTTATTCCTAACCCGTTGGCTATAATGGTCTGTATATAGGTGTCGTGATGTTCTTACATAGGGAATAGCTGCATTAAAATACGTGAACATGGAGTCTGCTTGGCCGGAAAGTATATAAGCTTGTCCGATGTATGCGCCCACATAGGTCTTGTGTTTTCTTGTCGTGGTTGGCAATGGCTTTACGGTAGTAGGTTTTAGCTGTGTCTATCAGTATTTCGTATTCTCCTTTACGTACGTACTCTCCCCAACTTTTGATAAGTGCGTAGGAATCTGTATGTGTTGCAGGCGTCTGTACGGTCGTGGCGTTCTTCTCCTGTTCCTTACAGCCGGAGAGAAGCAATATTATCAGAAATATGTATGATAAAATGCTGTTCATTCGAATGCTGATTAAGAGCTTAAAGTCGGGTAATCATTACCAGTTTATCACTCTTTTTGTGGTATGTGCAACCGGTAGGTCTTGTTTGTTATTTAACAATATTGTACCTTTTGACAACAAAGATAGTGCAAAGAAAAAAGCACAGGCAAATTTACAGGTTCATAAAAGTGCTGTGCGATAGGGCGGAAGTACCCGCAGTGCGAGGGGAATACATTCTACAATCAAACGTTTTTTTGCAATTCCTCTCCTTTATATTGTTTCGTAAAGCTACGGAACATGGCAGGAGAGAGGTCGATGCTTGGCTCTGTTTCCGTTATTGGCGGTATTTTTTCGACATATCCATTGAATTAACCCCCTCCGTCACTTCGTGCCACCTCCCCTATATTTTGCTGTGCAAAACACAGAGGAGGAGGTTTAATGCCCTTCTATCTCATTATTTATCAATGAGACGGATCGTGTTTGTCCTTCTCCCTCGCCGTGTCCAATGGCATTGCGGGGTATCGTGTAAAAAAATATAGGGGAAGAGACCGAAGAAACGGTAGTTCCTGAGGAGAGGGTGTGAAAAAAGATGGCATAAGATTTTTTGACTGTAAGGGTTAACCCCTCGTCCTGCGGACACTCCCCCTATATTCCCTTACGGTAACACAGGGGGAGAGGGCTAAAATGCATTTCGAACATCTTTAAACTCCTCCCTTGCCGTGCCTCGTAGCCTTGCGGGGTGTGGCGCAGCCATAGGGAGGTGGCACGTAGTGACGGAGGGATTGAGAAGATATTATATAATCTTTGATTGAGGAGTTAGAGGTATAAAACGGGTAATCCCCATTAATTATCGACAGAGCCCTGATTGTTTTTGATCGTTTTTTGGGTGTGGATATATGCCTCTGCCCCGTATTCCACAAGAAAATGGGATACAGGGGGTTGAGATGTGTATTTGGAGAATGAAATATTTTCTTTTATTCCCGCCTATTGCAGCCGAAAGAGGCGGCATGGAATCCGGGATTCGGTTCACCGATCGGAGTTCTTACGTAGGTTTCGCACCAGATATTGCCGGAAAGAGGCGAAAGGGGATTCGGCCGATATTCCGGTGTATCGATTTGATTCGTAAGGTTTTTTCTTCCCGGTTCCCGAATTCATTTTCTAATGATTCGGGGTGTCACCGGGTTTTCTTTCGTATGAATCGGATTCTTTTTCTTCTCTGTTTTCGGGGGTTGATGCGGTTTCCGAGGCGGCTTTTTCGTTCTTCTCGTTTTTTCTTTCCTCTTGTTTCCTGAGCGCTTCGCGCCGGCAGGCTTCGAATCGTTCGCGTTCCTCCCGTTCCTCGGGTGTGTCGAATATCTCTTCGTGGTCGACGAGGTACTGTGTGGACTCGATGTCGTATAGCCCGGCTTTCCGAAAGAGCTGGTTTCTCTTTTGGTAGTGCCAAGCGAGTGTTCCATCGGCTTGCATTTTCTTCCGATCGCAGCGGGGACGTTTTCTCTCTTGGGAATGTCTTTCGAGCTTGTCGATACATCGAAGGATGGCTAGCAAGGTCAATCGGTCCTTTTAGGATCGATTTCGAGGAGCATCTTGTAGTACTTAATCAGGGCTACTTGACGGTAGTTCTCGATTTCTCCTCTTAAATCTATGCTCGTGTCGAATCTTGTATCTATCATCGCTCGTTTGTTTTTTCGACAAAGGTATATTCTTGTTGTCGGCGGTTTATGGCATGATGATACTTTTGACAGAAAAAACGTTTTGTCAATCGTATTGAAGGCCTCTTTTTATCGCAAAGGTTAATCGACAGAGAGTCTTGTATCCCCAGTGTCGTTTTTTGAAAGGCTCTTTTCTTGTTTGCAACTTGAATGCGATGGGTAGCGTATAATAGACCGATACGATCTCATCGTTCTGTTTGCCCGGAATCCATTTGGGCATACTTTTTCAACAAACGGATCGCTTCCTTTATCGCAGGCAGGATCCAGACTGCGTAATACAGTGATGTTTTCTATCGTTCCGGTTTCGGTAACTACAAAGCGAAGGATTACACGCCCTTGAATCCCGTATTCTTTGGCGGAGGAGGGGGGTATTGGATATTTTCCCGAATGAATTTCATCATTTCAGATTCGCCACCGGGGAAATAGGGCATTTGCTCTACGGCTTCGTAGGCTTTGTAAATATTGCTATTTTTTTGTATTGAGTAGGTCTCTATTTTATCTAATGTTATTCCATTTGCTTCTTCATATGAAAATACGATGGGTAGCGTATAATAGACCGATACGATCTCATCGTTCTGTTTGCCCGGAATCCATTTGGGCATACTTTTCAACAAACGGATCGCTTCCTTTATCGCAGGCAGGATCCAGACTGCGTAATACAGTGATGTTTTCTATCGTTCCGGTTTCGGTAACTACAAAGCGAAGGATTACACGTCCTTGAATCCCGTATTCTTTGGCGGAGGCGGGGTATTGGATATTTTCCCGAATGAATTTCATCATTTCAGATTCGCCACCGGGGAAATAGGGCATTTGCTCTACGGCTTCGTAGGCTTTGTAAATATTGCTATTTTTTTGTATTGAGTAGGTCTCTATTTTATCTAATGTTATTCCATTTGCTTCTTCATATGAATTTGAAGATCGTGCATAAAATGTGAAGGCAACAATGAGGATACATACTGTTAAAGGCTTTAAGAATATAAGTTTCATATCGTTTTTTATTTTTGTTATTACTGTTATGGACTTGTCAAGATTTTTGGAAAATAAATTTATAATGGAATGACTCCAATGTCGGGGCGATCCAGCAGTTTTATTTTTCCTCGACAATTTTCACTCCATCGAATAGATCGTTGGATATTCAAATCATACGGTTTGAAAGAAAGTTGCAATCTATCTGAACTTGTCCCTTTGGATGCGGAGGTTCCGCAACTATTAAAAAGAGCGGGAGATAGCGTCAACCCCAATGTGCCTGTCGCACTTTTTCGCAAAAAGTCTCGTCTGTCCATTTTCGGTTTATTTTTGCTCGAAGTACCACGGGTGTCGTTTTACGGCCGTGATTCCCGGAGTCCCTATCTTGTTCACGATTCTGCTGATACCGAGGAGCGGAATAGCGTAATAGTCGGTATCCCGAGCGTCGATACTGTTTATTTTGACTTGTCCCGAAGAGTGTATATATTTCCCATCGTTCAGGTAGAGTGCCACGTGCGAGACTTTGCCGGGGGCGTTGCCGAAGAACAGGAGGTCTCCTGTCTGACATTCGTCCCATTGTTCTGCCGGCATGATGTCGCCGGTGAGGGCTTGTTGCGAAGCATCACGGGAGAGAATGATTCCGGCAGAAAAATAGGCCGTTTTGACAAATCCCGAACAGTCGGCGCTTTTGACCGAAGTTCCGCCCCAGAGGTAAGTCGTTCCCATCATTCCTTCGGCGGTCTGTATGATTTTATTCATGTTTACGGGAGCCGATGCCCACTCGGAGAGTTCGCGACATTCGTCGTGTTTCAAGAATCCGGTTCTTCCATCGGGGAAAGACACGGGTATGAACTTTTTTCCCGCCTTTCCTGCGGCTTGCAGAATACAGCCCGATACGATGTCGGACACGGTCTCGGCATTTTTATCTGCGGAGGCATATACATAGCCTTGCAGTCCGGTATAGACATATCGGGTGGCATTTTTCCATTCGGTCCACTCGGCAGTAGTTTTTATGGAGATCGAATTTGCGATTATCCAACTGATGTAATTATCGGGAGTTTGCACTCTGTACCAACCCTTTTGCTCTTCCAAGATGAGCAGGGGCGTACCGAGAATAGCCTGAGAGACCATCTCGGCCGAATGCCTCGGCTCGCTTCTCAAATGTGCACAGCAGACTGTGACAATACCTCTTGTCTTTTCGCCAAGACGACGGTCGGGCAGTAGCTTTATCGCATTTATATAGGAGATACCGGCCGTGTCGAGCGTTCGGAGCAATGTTTCGACGGCTTGCCGGTTGTCGCACTTTCCTTTCAGAATATGGATAGAATCGTTCAATAGCTCGCTCGATACCGTATAGACGGCTGTGCGGGAATCGGGTGCATATTGCCGCCCGATTTGTTCTATCCAAGTTTGTATATCATTGGACCGGGCATTTGCCATAATCGGGATAATCAACAGAAAACAAAGTATGGTTTTTACAGTCGATGTGTTCATGGGGGTGTTCGAATAGTAAACAATTATAGCGAACGGTAAGAGCCGTGTAAACGGAAATCGCATTTCCGGCTTGGCTATGCCGAACCGCTTCTTATCTTCGTAGCTACAAATATATTGAAAAGCCCCGATAGATCGAACTTTACGACCCGATAAATTTCATCTGTTTTTTACAATCCGGTTATCGGGGTAAAGCAATCTCGGGTAGTGTCCAAAAATGAGCTTGGGGAAAATGTTCGTTCAAATAGGTTTTCAAATATTCCTCGGTGTCTTTGTCTATCCGCTCGTCTGTTTTCGGAAAGGTATTGTAGACTATTCCGTAAAGGGGAATATTCCTATTTACCAGCGCTTCGATAGAGAGCAGCGTGTGGTTGATGCTGCCTAAACGCCCGGACGTTACCAAGATAACCGGCAACTGTTGGTCGGCGATGTAATCGACCGTCAGGTATCGGCGAGTAATAGGAACCATCAAGCCTCCGGCTCCTTCGAGCAGAACCACGTCGTACCTGCTTTGGAGTATCCGGGTGGACTCTGTTATTTTTTCTATGGGAATCATGCAGTCGTCTATCTCGGCGGCCAAATGCGGAGAAGCGGGATAGGAATAGACAATGGGGAATGTGATTTGCTCCTTATCCTCCGGGGTGAACGGTATTCCCATGATTTCCCGATGCAGGTCTATGTCTTCGGAGTGGCCTACATTCCCGGTCTGTATCATTTTTTGGGTAATCGTTTTAATCCCTTTGCTGTTCCATTCACGTGCCAGCCACCCTGTGGCGTAACTTTTCCCGATGTTGGTATCTATACCGGTGATAAAAAAAGTTCCTTTCATATCTGTGTTTTTTATGTGCGACGATGTAGACGGGTCGATAGGTGAGCGTGATCTCTTTTTTTCCCGTCGAAAGTCTTTCTATATCGCTTTATAAAGTCGAATCCTTTTTGCCAGGAGTGTCCCGAAATACCTGTCACGCCGGTGTTTTTGAGATGCCGGAGTAACTCGACGGGAGTGTCGAAATGAAGGGTGTATTCCTCTTGTTCGAAAAGTTCGACCCGAAAGTGTTTTTTCGAACAATCGTTTTAAATCGGCATACCCCCAATAGGGCATTTCTGCGGTCATTAAAGATTGTATTTCGGGCAGATTGCCGGCTACGAATGTGCTGACGGCGATCGTGCCCGTATCGGACAAATTGCCGGATATGCGTTTCAAGAATCCTTCCAAATCGGTGAACCATTGAATCGTCGAAGCGGAGGCTATCAAATGGTATGTTTCGTTGAAATCGATTTTTTCGGCATCGCCTTCCCTGAAACTCAACTGTTTGAACGGTAGTGCGGTTATGTAGTCTTTCATTTCGGGCGACAGGTCGTTTATCGTGAACCGGGCATCGGGGAACCTGTCGATGAGACAGCGGGTCAGTTTCCCTGTTCCGCAACCTATTTCCAGTATATTGTCGATGCATTTGTTCAAACGGCTCGGAATCTTGTCGTTCAGCTGTCGGGCTATCCGGCTTTGGATAAGGCCTTCCCGTTCATAGGTGGAGGCTGCGTTTCCGAAGCTGTTTTTTATGGTCGCTTTGTCGAGCCTATTTTCCAACACAACCGGGCGGAAATGGAAAAAATGGGGTTCGTCCAGCTCTTGAACAACCGTTGTTCCTTCCCATGCGTTCACTTGGTTTTTTGCGGGGAATATGAGGTCTCTTGTCCCGATTATCGCCTTGTCCCAACGGAAACGGGGACGAGGGAGCAGAGTTATGTTCTCGCCTATGGCACGCAATTCGTCGTACAAGCTGTTCATGTCTCTTTCGGGGAAAGCCTCCTTAAAATCGTCGAGGTGTTCGCAACACATGCGCCGGTAGAATTTTTTCAAGCTCGCTTCGTTCAAGTGTTCGAGGGTCGCCCGGAATATTTCGGGGGGGATGCCTTTCTCGATGTCGATTCCGCATTCGGTTCCGTTGATGGCCGTGGCGTGCCTTATGGGCAGTCCTTTATCGGGTAAGACCGTTGCCGCCGCCCAAACGCCAAACGACCACGCATAGACTTCGATGTTTTTATAGTCGAGGAATGGGGTGGTGTCGAAGTTCAGGTCGGTGTAGTCGTAGCAGACACAACAGTCGCAGCCTATGTGACTCAGACAGGCAAACGGATGCGTATCCATTCCCCAACCGGCGAAGAGGAGGATTAAGTCGTCGGTGTGTCTGCGAGAAATGAAAGTTTGTATCATAGGCCCGATGAAATCTTGGTTAACGTGTGAATGAGCCTGTCTATCTCCGTATCGGTATGTCCGGCGCTCAGCGAAATCCTTAACCGGGAGGTTCCTTGCGGTACGGTGGGCGGGCGAACCGGCAACAGATAAAAGCCTTCGTGCTGTAATTTTAAGGCGGTTTGTACGGCGCGTTCCGTTTCGCCCAATACGAAGGGGACGATGTGGCTGCTGCTGACAATCGCTCCGTTCAACGGATTGAGCGCTTGTCTTACTTTGTGGCCGATTGCCTCCAAATGCTCCCGACGCGATTGCATATCGACGATTTTATCGATGATGAACAGCGTCCATTCGAGATTGACAGGTGGCAATGCGGTCGTAAAAATCAGCGTCCGCATTTTGTTGACCAAATATCGTTTCATTTCATCGGAGCAGATAACGAATGCTCCTACCGAGGCGGCCGCTTTTCCGAACGTGCCGACCAAGAAATCTATCTCTTTAATAACGTCTTGTTCTTCGGCGCAGCCCAATCCGCATTGACCTCTCACGCCGAAAGCATGGGCTTCGTCGACATACAGGTAAATATTGGGGTAGTGTTTTTTCAACGCCACCAAGCGGGGCAAGTCGCATTCGTCACCGTCCATGCTGAATATGCTTTCGGTCACGATGAATATCTTTTCGTATTGCGAGGCCGACTCGGAAACCAAACGTTCCAACTGTTCGTAATCGTTATGCCGGTAGCGTATGCAGCGGGCTTTGGAGAGTCCTATCCCGTCGACTATGCTCGCATGGACGAGTTTGTCGGCCAAAATTAAAGAGCGATTGTCGGTCACTGCCGGCAGAATACCACTGTTGGCATGGTAACCGCTGTTGAATACGAGAGAGGCTCCGGCTTTGTACAATTCGGCGAGCCTTTTTTCCAATCGAGCGTACACGGGGAAATTGCCGGTCAACAGCCGAGAAGATGTCGAGGAGAAACGAACGTTACGGGGATTCAGGTTTTGCAAAAACTCCTCTTTCAGGTTCGTGTCATCGGCCAGTCCCAGATAATCGTTCGAGGAGAAATTCAACATGGTGTTCCCGTCACGGACGATGGACAGTCCTTGTGCATCCACGGCCGGCAAGGATCGCAAATTTCCTTGTCGAGAGAGTTGTTCCAATTGGGAAGAATAGGTATTCATTATCGCAGTGTTTTTACTACCTCCAACAGAGCCGAGGTGAGTGTGGAAAGTTGGGAAGGGGTTATGATGAACGGCGGCATGATGTATACCAATTTCCCGAACGGCCTTACCCAAATGCCCCGCTCGACGAATTGTTTCTGTATGGAAGCCATATCGACCGGTTTTTTCATTTCGATGACTCCGATAGCACCCAGTATTCTTACGTCGGAAACTTGGGGCAGTGTCACCGCCGGACTCAGCTCCCGTTTTAACTGGGCTTCGATGGCGGCAACTTTCTCTTTCCAGCCGGAAGAGAGGAGGAGAGAGACGGACGCACAGGCCACGGCACAGGCCAAAGGGTTACCCATGAAGGTGGGCCCGTGCATGAATACTCCCGGATTCCCGCAGGAAATCGTGTGGGCGACTTCGTGTGTCGTCAAAGTGGCCGCCATAGTCATGTATCCTCCGGTCAGGGCTTTGCCTATGCACATGATGTCGGGGGTGACTCCCGCATGTTCCCAAGCGAACAGTTTCCCGGTGCGGCCGAATCCGGTGGCGATTTCATCGAAAATGAGCAGCAGGTTGTATCGTTCGCATAGCTGTTTGGCTTCCCGAAGGTATTGCGGGTGATAGAACCACATGCCACCGGCTCCTTGCACGATGGGTTCGAGGATAAGTGCCGCCAATTCTTCGTGATGGGCTTCTATGGCTTCCCGAAGAGGAGCGATACAGGCGGGATCCCATTCGTCGTCGAATCGGCAGGAGGGAGACGGGACAAAATAGCGAGTGGGGGAGCGCATCCCCGAAAATGGAGTGCATACCGGTTACCGGGTCGCATACCGACATGGCATTCCATGTGTCGCCGTGATACCCCGACCGTATGGTGATGAGGTTGCATTTAGAGGCTTTGCCGCGGGCGTGCCAATATTGTATAGCCATTTTCATGGCGACTTCGACCGATACGGAACCCGAATCGCAATAAAAAATGTGTTGCATGGACGGGGGTACGATTTGCAAAAGCAGTTTCCCGAGGTCGATCGCCGGTTGGTGGGTGAGCCCACCGAACATGACGTGCGACATTTTTTTCAGTTGCTCTTCCGCCGCCTTGTTGAGCGTGGGGTTGTTGTATCCGTGTACGGCCGCCCACCATGACGACATGCCGTCGATGAGCCTTTGTCCGTTTTCCAATTCTATATATACCCCTTCTGCTCTCTTGACGGGATAGCAGGGCAGGGGATTAATGGTCGAGGTGTAGGGATGCCATAGATGTTGGGCATCAAAATTATCCATAAGCAAGTGTTTTTAGAATATGAAAAATCCGGGATAAAGCGAAGCTGCCGCTGTTATCCCGGAGTATATGGTTAGTAAATGTCTGTTTATTGTCGCACGAATGACCGGTGGCACAACTTGTCACCGGAGTATCTACGGTACTCGCCAAAATTTCGGGGAGAAAAAACTTTCCGCCGTGTGTTCTTCTTCGGACGGTTTATCCGAACGTTCCATATTTCCCACGACAGTATCGGTGGAAGTTATGGAAAGTCCTTTTTCAAAGACTTGTCGGCTATTTCCTTACGGACACTTCCTATGTTTACACATTTGCCTATACTGCAAAAGGTGGAATAGTTGTGGCGATTCCAACGGTGGAACCATACCCTGTGAACCGATAAGGAGGTAGAAGTTTTCATATCGCAAAAGTACGAAAAAATTAGAAACGACTTCTCTTTTTTTTCTTATTGAGACCGTGCGGATAAAAAACAGCTGACGGTATAAGATAGTAGTTCGAGCTATAAATGTTAAATATTGCCCGATTTGCCGAAAAAAAGTGCGGTGCGCCGTTCGTGGTGTACGTCGCTTTTTTATATTTGCAACTACGAATATAGGATTCGGTTCGGCATAGTCAAATCGGAAATATAATTCCCTCTTGTCTCTGCACTCACCTTTCACTATATTTGTTCACAAAGTGATATGTCTGAAAAAAACAACAGCCAAATGGGCTGATAGTATAATTTATCCAACAAATAAAATCATAGAAAATATGGACCTGACATTGAATTTGAACTCACGTTTGCAACCCATGCACAGACATGATTTGGAAGATGCACTTCAAGAAATTCTTGAAAAGGGAAAATTGGGAGAAGTAACGGGTGGAGGAACTCTACAAAGACAAACCGGAGAAATTGTATCCTGTGATATAGAGATTCACCTAAATGATGATAAACAAGATAGTGTAAACCGTTTGGTGGAGCTTTATGAATATAATAGGAATCCCCAAAGGCTCAGCTTTATTATGCACAGCACCTGAAATGAAGATAGAAGTAGGGACTTTGGAGGGATTGGCTTGTTACGTCAATGGAACGGATTTACCAGATGAAATTTATGAGAGTTGCGATATCAATCACGTCATTGAGCAGATGGAATCAGCAATAGATGGCATAGGTCGTTTTTATAGTTATTGGGAAGGTAATGAATGGACAGCCTTGTATTTTTACGGGGTTTCGTTTGTCGAAATGAAACAAAAAAATAGAACCGTTCATTGCTTCCTATCCTTTATGTCAGAAAAGTCGAATAGAACAAATTGCGTAGTTGGATAACAGGCTCCTTTACTAACTACGACAGAGGGTGAAAGAAAGGAGAGTCTGCGTGGTATGGATTTCGGTTGGCTGTTCTTTTTGTGTGAGCGAACTTCAAGAATGGGAAAAGTGCTCTGGACAAGTTGAAGAATAATATGTCGCAGCAAATAGAAATGAATTCTTTTTTCAAATTGTTGGAAAAAGAATTCGAACTCAATGAAAGTAACGGCTAAAAAATGTAGTCATGGATAAAGAAAATAACATAATACTTTATCAAGATGATAACGAGATAACTCGTATATCTGTTCGTTTTGCCGATGAAGATTTGTGGCTGACATAAAATCAATTGGCGGATATATAATTGTACTACACAACAGAATATCAGCCAACATGTAGACAACATATATCAAGATGGCGAACTGTCCATAGAGGCAACTAACAAGAAATTCTTGTTAGTTCGGCAAGAGGGCAATCGTCAAGTAAAAACGTAACATCGACCATTATAATTTTGATATGATTATTGCCTTGGGCTATCGTGTCCAATCTTATGGTATCGACAATCTGGTCAAATAGGATTAGCGGATTTATGTATTATTCTAATATAAGCAGCGATTTGGAAGCGATTGCAGTATCTGCGATATCTATAATTATAAAATACTTAGCGATGAAACTGACCGATAAATTAAAAGCATTACCTATGTTTGGTTCTTGCTATTGTAACTTGTCTCATGGTGGCGCTGATTGCCATTTTGAGTTGGGGTATTGTCCTGTTTGCTATTTATGATATAAATACTTCACATACATTCCATTCGATTGAAGTCTATAAAATATCAGCAGCCTTTTGGGCTTTATTGGCATTACCGTCTCATGTGTTTTGTCAAATAATTATGTATGATGATAAAATATACGCTTATGTGATGTCTTGGATTAAGAATCATTCGACAAAATGGCAGGTTGTTCTTTCGCTCGGTTATATCAATACCTATATGCTGGATTTGTACTTTATAAAGAACAAGTATACTCGTGATTTTGTAACATACAACACAGATTCTACCGAATCTTTTTTTGGATAATGTTCCCTATATTGAATCTGATTGTTTATTACAAAATGATAAAAGATTGCAGAAGCGATAAAGGCTTAAAGGAAAAGAATAGTGCTTTGCTGAAATTGTTTGTTAAAGGACAGCTTGTTACTTATTTAATTAGGAATTATTAACGCCTTTATTGAAATACCTATGACAGGAAAAAAGCAAGTGAAGAAGAAAAAGAAATCCCGTGAGACTTTCTGAAATAAATTCTGGAGAAATCCTTTGGTGTATCTATTGCTGCTGTATATGGTGATAAAGGGGGGTATAAGATCTACAACAATTATCGTTTGGAAAAGGACGGGTTTTGCATGGAAGCTGTAACATACATGGGAAGAACAGCGACTGAGCGATAAAAGATTTGTGGTTTCGTTATCAAATACTGGACTGGCAGAATTGAACAAGCAAAAGATTAGGATTTCAACCGGCGTAAAAAGGAGAAAACAATGAAAAAAGAGATATTACAACAATTAATGGCTTCGAGTGAATACCTGTCTGGATTTAGATTAAAGGGAGAGGGGTTCTTTAAAAAGACGTCTGATGGCTGGGAGGTTATAGAAATTGAGGGATATACCAGAGGGTGGAATATGGAAACGGATAAACCTGCGCTACGATTATATCCTATATACCTCAGGCGTTTCGATATTCTGCACAAATGGTTTGAGCCGTTTTCTTTCAAGGACTTGAAAGACCAACGTAGTAACTATACCATAGGCTTCGACGGGAAGATGCTTTTGACACAAGCAATTATTTCTATTTTCCGCAAGATGGTAGTCGGTATAGTGAACGGTTTACCTTTTTGAAAGAAAATATAGAAAAGAATGCCAAAGCTGTTTTTACCCGTTATGCAACAGTGGAGGACTTCTATCGTCATAAAGTCCAACCGTTATTGGATAACGGAATAAGCATATTGCCTAATGTTGGTGCAGACTGGATATTCTTTTATCTGAAAAGCTCACAACTTGTAGCTCCCCATAATTATCCCATTATCAGAAACAAGATTATGAAGCAGGTGGAAATGATGAATAGACGTGGCGAGCCAAATGTAATCGAAATATATCCGAAATTGAATGAAATTTTAAATGCGTTGGAGCAATGAAATTCGTGTTATGTTTATTGTTCTTTCATAGCATTACTATGCTTATGTATTCGAAATCGTTATTTGACAGCATAGCACTGCAAAACGCTTAATTTCGTACGGTTTCCAAATTGTTGCCTCTACTTCTTAAAGAAGCAGTGTAAAATATTATATATCAATTTGTTGGGATAAACCGACGAAAATCTAAAATAAATTTGTTTCTCTACATCGCTTCTGCTATCTTTGTCAATACGAAGATAGGATGCGGTTCGGCATAGCCAAGTCGGGAATGTGATTTCCGTTTGTTTCTGCACTCACCTTTCGATATCTTTGTAAATTATACATCTATGATTCATGTAACATAGATGAATGGAAGTCATCGGAATTTAATGAGATATGAGAACTGGTATAGTTTATATGGTGGCAACGGTTTTGTGTATTTTCGTAACCTCTTGTTTTACAGGAGTCGAGAGTACAAAGAAAATAACTATGCCCGATACAGGCGAAATTGCGGCACAGAGTCCCGAAGATCGTTTTATAGAGTCTTATTTCGTTCAACAAGGGTGCGATATGTGGCGCATAGGAAAGCCGTTTTATTATACCGATGAAAAACTTTCGTTCGTTTTCAGACCGGAAAAGCCCACTTTCCCGGATAGTATCTCTTTGAAGGGAAAAATCTTCACGTATGCCGGAAGTATAGAAGAAAGTCCTTTCGGCGGGGACGACAAAGTTGTCTTGTTATTCGATTGCGAAGGTCATAAGTTTCGCTATGAAACAGGGAAGACCCGGGAGGAGATCGGTCGGTTGAAATATACGCCATTGATACCTCCGTTCATCGATATCGATGATTTAAATATGGCTCGCTCTCTTTTTGAAAGACAGAGTTCTGTATATAAAAACGCCTATGTGGTACAATGAAAATCGGAAGCAATAGAGGGGCGAAAGTTGATACCTGTCCGAGTAGTGGATATTCGTCCGGGAAATAACGTGTTGCCGGTCGAAGTTTGGTTCGAGGACGATAAAGGAAATCAAGCGGGAGTTTTCATGTCATTGCTTTCTTCGTCCCGCTCCCAATATATCACGTTCGACCGCTTGTTTTCTTTCGAGAATCCGCGTTTGCAATATAAGGAAATACAGGACGATGCTTGGGAGCAAATTACGTTGGGAAAAGTAAAAAACGGGTATGACGAAGGCCGAATGTAAACTTTCGTTGGGCAATCCGAACGAGGTGAAGAAGATTCCCACATACAGCGGATTGAGAGAGCAGTGGATATACAACTCGGGAGCGTATCTGTTTTTTGTCGATGATTTGTTGGCCGATTATAGGTTGTGATATGATTAAGATAGAGGAGAATTATTTTATAAAGGACAGGCATACATTCCACATGCCCGTTTATACCAAGTGGTTTTTGTAGAGTATGAAACGGTCGAGGAGATGGTGACGTTGTTGCAGTCCGATTTATTGCGGGAACATACTTTTTTTTCCGATAGGAGGAGGAAGCAATTTGCTTTTTGTAAAAGAAATGTACAATGGCGTATTGTTGCATTCTGCCATACAGGGCATGGCTGTGTCGGAGGAGACCGATACCGAGGTGCTTGTGGAAATAGGAGCGGGTGTCGTGTGGGACGACTTCGTCGCTTGGACGGTCTCTAACGGTTGGGGGGGAGCCGAGAATTTGTCGTATATACCGGGCGAAGTGGGAGCGAGCGCCATTCAAAACATAGGAGCTTACGGCGTGGAGGTGAAAGATATTATCCATGAAGTAAAAGCGGTAGATGTCGAGACTTGCGAATCCCGTACCTTTCGAAATGCAGAGTGTAGGTATGGTTACAGAAGCAGTATTTTCAAGCACGATTGGAAGGGTAGATATATCGTTACATCGGTAGTGTACAGATTGCAAAAATCGCCCGAGCTACATTTGGATTATGGAAATCTGCGGGCTTCATTGTCCGGCGATGACATTTCTATCGCAGATGTCCGTAAAGCTGTCATAGAAATCAGGCGGTCGAAATTGCCGGAACCCGATGAATATGGCAGTGCCGGTAGTTTTTCATGAATCCTGTAATTCCTACGGAACAATATGAGAAGCTAAAATCGTCTTATCCCGATATGCCTCATTACGTCGTAGACGATATGCATGTTAAGGTTCCTGCCGGTTGGCTTATCGATCGTTGTGGCTGGAAAGGAAAAAGTTTCGGCGGTGCGGCGGTTTATGAGAAGCAGTGCTTGGTATTGATAAATAAAAACAATGCAAAGCCCAACGATGTGGTTGCTCTCGCGGAAATGATTCGTAAATCGGTATCGGACACTTATGGTATCGTTATCAATCCTGAGGTTAATTATATTGAATGAGTATGATGCAGGTTACTTTCTTAGGGGGACAGGAACTTCAACCGGAATACCGCAAATCGGTTGTACGTGTTCGGTATGTACTTCTACCGATCCGAGGGACAGTCGGTTGAGAACCTCGGCCATAGTTGAGATAGAGGGTAAGAACATATTGATCGATTGTGGCCCCGATTTTCGTCAGCAAATGTTGCGATTCCATATTAAACGAATCGATGCGGTATTGGTTACTCATATACATTATGACCATACCGGAGGGATAGACGATTTGCGTCCTTTCGGGGAAAACGGTACTGTTCCTATTTATTTGGAGCCTTCGGTCGCCGAGGGAATACGAAACAGGTTGCCTTATTGTTTTGCCGATCATCGTTATCCGGGAGTTCCCAATATTTGTTTGCAAGAGATAGGTCTGTCACCGTTTTTAATAGAGGGAATAGAAATTGTTCCCATAAGGGTGATGCATTATAAATTGCCTATCTTGGGGTATCGTATAGGACGGTTTGCTTATATAACGGATGCTCTTACTATTCCTGAATCGGAATATGAGAAGTTAAAAGATATAGATGTATTGGTCGTAAATGCTTTGCGGAAAAAGCCCCATCTTTCGCATCAAACGTTAGCCGATGCGTTGCGAATCATCGATAGAGTGGGGCCGCGGGAAGCCTACTTGGTTCACATGAGTCATCATATGGGATTGACTTTGGAGGTAGAAAAAGAATTGCCTGCCCATGTGCATTTCGCATACGATGGTTTGGTTATCGACAGCTTGTGATTATTTTGAACCATCTTCTTTATAGCTTGTTTTAGCTATAAGAATAAAAAACAATTTGATTATGGCAAAAAACAATTCAAACTGCTATCGAAGCCGGTTCTCGTATGGCTCCCGCGAAATTCTATATAAAGATTACGCCGGACGGCCCTTATTTGCTTTATGGTAATCCTCCTATGGATCAAGAGATTATAGTTCCTAATGACGAAGGTTCTTCTTGGACCTATCGTAAGGGTAACCATTTTAGTACGACAGAGGAGCCTACGGCTTTATGCCGATGCGGAGCATCCAAGAACAAGCCTTATTGCGATGGCTCCCATCATCATACGGACTGGGACCCGAAAGAGACGGCCTCTCATAAGCCTTTATTGGAAGATGCCGAAGAATATATAGGGCCAACTATGGTACTTGCTGATAATGAAGAATATTGCGCTTTCGCTCGTTTTTGCGATGCCTACGGTAGAATTTGGAATTTGGTACAAACGGCCGAATCCCAAGAAGAACGTGACTTAGTCATTCATGAAGCCGAGCATTGTCCAGCCGGCCGTTTGGTTGTTTGGGATAAAGAAACAGGCGAGATTTTTGAACCTCCATTTGATCCGGCAATAGGATTGATCGAAGACCCTGTGATTAAAGTCAGCGGCCCCATTTGGGTAAAAGGAGGAATTCGTATAGAAAGTTCGGACGGAAGCAGTTATGAGATAAGAAACAGGGTTACCTTGTGTCGGTGCGGACAATCGCAAAACAAGCCTTTTTGCGACGGGACACATGTGTCGGCTAAATGGCATGACAAATTACCGATGGAGCAGGAAGCAGAAGTAGAATAAGACGATATATGATTTTAGGAGATTTGAGTGACACGAAGCGGGTAGAGGCTTTGCATCCCTTGCTGGGGAAACTTTTCAGTTATATTAAAGAGCATGATTTTCTTTCCGATTCGATTGGGCGTATCGAATTGGACGGTGATCGAGTTTTCATCAACAACGATTATCCGATATTACGTTCTCAATCGGAACAGGTTGTAGAGGTACATCGACGTTACCTCGATGTGCATGTCCCTCTTGATGCTCCTGAAATAGTGGGGTGGAAGCCTCTGTGCGATTTGAAGGAGGTGCAGCAAGCGTATTCCGAGGAGAAAGATTGTGCCTTTTATTCCGATAGGCCGTCGACTTATTTCACCGTATATCCCGGTCAGTTTCTGATTGTATTTCCAGAGGACGGCCATGCTCCTATTATCGGAGAGGGTAGACTGCGCAAAATTTGTGCTAAAATAAAGTTGTGATCGGGTATCGATTGAGAATCGATAAATATTTTTATTCGTATTATTTACAAAGGCAAATATATATACGACAATACCCTAAATTTTGTTACCACGAGATTTAGGGTATTGTCGTATATGGTTACTTTTATAAATTATCCTTTATTACTTTGCAAGGATTTCCGACTGCTATGCAATTGGCGGGTATAGATTTGGTGACGACACTTCCCGCCCGATTGTCGTACCGTCTCCTATGGTTACGCCGGGTAGGATTATACTGCCACCTCCAATCCAAACGTTTTTCCCGATGTTCACCGGTTTGGTGAGAGATTTCCAAAAACTGCTGTTTTCGCCCAAACGTTCCTGAGGTGCGGTGTGATGGAAGACTGTATAGATATGTACACCCGGACCTATTCCCGAATAATCGCCGATAGTGATGGTATTACAATCCAAAAATACGCAGTTCATATTTATTTCCACATTTCGCCCGATATGTATATTCTCACCGTAGTCCACGAAGAAGGGAGCTGAAATCCAAACATTTTCTCCTCTTGATCCAATTAAATCGTCTAATAATGAGGATAGTTTTTCTATATCGTCAGATGAGGTATCGTTATATTCTTTTTGTAATTGTTTTGCTTTATGCCATCTGTTGATTAATTCCATGTCACCGCAATCATAGGGCTCTCCGGCAAGCATTTTCTCTTTTTCTGTTTTCATAATCTTAAATTATTCTCATGGTCTAACAAATATACGAAAAACGGATTGAAATTTTAATATCTCAATCCGTTTTTATGATTCACATCAAGAAGTTTCTAATCTTGTTTTTTTGCTTTCATGCTCGATATGGTTAAAAAGGCAATGAGCAGCAAATACATAATCAATCCGACAGTTTGCAGAGTCGCTTCACTCAAATCGTGGGTATACTCGAATCCTGCAAACTTCATTCCCGCACTGACGACTCCCATGAGCGCACCGCCGGCAATGAATCCCGAAGCCAATAATGTGCCCTTATCCAAACGGGCTTTGTTCAGAGCGGTATCTTTCGAACGGCTGCCTACATACCAGCTGATAAGTCCTCCGATGACCAAAGGCGTATTCAGTTCCAACGGAATGAACATACCCAAGGCGAATGCCAAAGCCGGAACATTCAGCCATGTCAGCAGAACGGCAAGAATAGCACCGATTCCATAGAGCATCCACGGTGCGCCTTGTCCCATCATGAGGGGCTCGATAACTGCCGCCATAGCATTGGCCTGAGGTGCTACCAAAGCATTTTCCCCGGAGAATCCGTACGATTTGTTCAGAATGAGGATAACACCTCCTACGGTTGCGGCAGAGACGAGTGTACCGAGGAATTTCCAAGTCTCTTGTTTGCGAGGAGTAGAGCCTATCCAGTAACCTATTTTCAAGTCGGTAATGAATCCACCGGCCATCGAGAGCGCCGTACAGACCACACCTCCAATAACCAATGCGGCAACCATTCCGCTTGTCCCTTTAAGTCCGACCGCCACAAGGATAACCGACGCTAGAATCAGTGTCATCAGTGTCATTCCCGAAACGGGGTTCGTTCCCACGATAGCGATAGCATTTGCCGCTACGGTGGTGAACAGGAATGAAATTCCGGCGACTACCAAGAAAGCGACCGTTGCTTGCATGAAATTATTGATAACTCCCAAATAGAAGAACAGGAATGTGATAATCAAGGCGAATACGGCAGCCGAGATGATGAATTTCATAGAGAGGTCTCGTTGTGTGCGGGGGGCTTGATCCTCTATCGCTCCCTTATTTTTCCCCGAAAATTCTTTTGTAGCCAGTCCTACGGCTCCTTTAATGATACCCCAAGAGCGGATAATACCTATCACTCCCGCCATAGCTATACCGCCGATACCTATGTACCGGCCGTAATCGGTAAATATCTGTTCGGGAGCAGCCGCAGCTAATTCGCTACCGGGTATGCTGCCCAGCAGAGGAATGATGACGAACCAAACGAAAAGAGAGCCGGAACAAATAATCAAGCAATATTTCAAGCCGACAATGTATCCGAGTCCTAACACGGCTGCGCCTGTATTCACTTTAAATACCATTTTCGCTTGGTTGGCGATCTCTGTTCCCCACGGTAAAATGCGGGTGGTAAGCACTTCGCTCCACCAGCCGAACGTCGAGAGGCAAAAATCGTACAGACCACCCACCAATCCAGCCAGAATCAAAGGCTTGGCTTGATTACCGGCTTTTTCTCCCGAAACAAGTACCTGAGTCGTAGCCGTAGCTTCGGGGAAGGGGTATTTCCCGTGCATATCCGAAACGAAATATTTGCGGAACGGAATGAGAAACAAGATACCCAATATACCGCCTAGCAGCGAACTCATGAATACTTCCATAAAGTTCACGGTCAGTTCGGGGTATTTGGCTTGTAAAATGTATAAAGCCGGCAAAGTGAAGATAGCACCGGCGACAATCACTCCTGAACAAGCACCGATGGATTGGATAATTACATTCTCGCCCAATGCGTTTTTCCGTTTAGCGGCTCCCGATAGTCCTACCGCTATGATGGCGATAGGGATAGCGGCTTCGAACACTTGTCCGACTTTCAAGCCCAGATAGGCTGCGGCGGCCGAGAAGATGACTGCCATGACAATACCCCACGAGACTGACCATGCATTGACTTCGGGATAGACTTTTTCGGGCGAAAGAATGGGTTTGTACTCTTCGCCCGGTTTTAATTCCCTGAAATGCGTTTTCGGGCAAATCGACAGGTTGTTTTTCGTTTGTTTCCATATTATATTTTTATTTTTGTGTATTGCTTTTTCTTAAAAACGTGGCAAGTTAATAAAAATGCAAATATAGCCGATAACTTAGGCGGCGTTTTTGATAATTATATTACAAAATGAAAATTTATGCGAGGAAGAAAGTAAAAAAACTTGTACATTTGTTACGGTATAAACACTGAGAAGATGAAAGAAATATTGGATTATTTGTCCCGATTGAGAGAAAACAACAATAGAGAATGGTTTCAAGCTCATAAGGAAGAGTATGATCGGTTGCGTCCTTTGTTTGTTGAGAAAATCCAAGAACTTATACAGCAAATATCGCAGTTCGACGAAGATATCGTGGGGTTGGAGGCTAAGAACTGTATGTATCGCATTTATCGTGATATTCGTTTCTCGCCGGATAAAACTCCGTATAAATCGTATATGTCCGCTTATATGGCGAAGGGTGGCCGTAAAAGTTTGCGAGCCGGGTATTATTTCCATTTCGAACCGGGGAATTGTCTGTTGAGCGGGGGCGTTTGGTGTCCGGAACCCAAATTGTTGAAAGCTCTGCGCCAAGCGGTTTACGATAATTATGACGAGCTGAAAGATATTGTGGAAAACAAAGAGTTTAAATCGTTGTATCGGGACTGGGTAGGGGAAACTTTGAAAATCGTTCCCCGACCGTTTCCACGGGATTGCGAACAAGCCGCATGGCTTAAACGAAAAGATTATGTGGTGGTGAATGTGAAGCCTGATGATTTTTTCGGTTCGCCCGATTGGATCGAAAAAGCGGCTCATGATTTTCACATCATGAAACCGCTGAACGATTTTCTCAATTATACGGTCGATGAAGTTTACGATTTATAGGAAATAGGAAGGGGAGAGGAATTGCCTGACTAAGAAGTTGTTTTAAATTTATTGAGAAATAATATTATCATTGCAAGCAGGTATGTTCCGGCCATATTGCGCCCCAGTCTCGGAATAAATTTAAAACAGCTTCTAAGGTGGCTCGCTCCTCCTTTTTTCAGTTTAGTTCCACGACCGTAATACCGGCTCCTCCCAACTGGACGTGTTCGTCTTGGAAGTGGGAGACTCCCGGTACAGTTTTGAGGTATTGTCTGATGACTTGTCGAAGAACGCCAGTTCCAGTGCCATGCAGAATGCGTACGCGAGCACAACCTACTTCTATGGCATCGTCTATGAAATAGGTAACAGCTTGTAACGCTTCGTCGGCCCGCATGCCTCTCACATCGATTTCTTGCTTGAAATTCAGTTGCTTTTCCCTCATATCGTCGGTTGTTTGCGAACTGATAAAAGTGGCTTTCGAATTTTCTTTTTGATTTGGTTTTTGCTGACCTTTTCCAAACGGTCGGCTTTGACGGTCGATTTCAGCAGTCCGAAAGCGACGGTAACTTCATTATCGTTGACGTAAAGGACTTCACCCACGGAATTTTGGCCTTTCAAGCGAACGGAGTCGCCTTTCATTAAAACGGTGTGAGCGGTAGGTTGTAGATTGCTTTCTTCTCTTTTTTGTTGTTTCCGTTTTTTCCGGTCGTTGATCTGTTTGAGTTTTTGCTGATTTTGTCGTCGACGGTCGGGGTTTCTTCCAATTCGGTTTTGAATTGTTCGAATTTCTGCCGGGCTATGCGGGTTTTTCTTTCTCTGCTTGCGCCTCTTTAATTTCCCGTATCGTGTTTTCGATACGTGCATTGGCTTCTGCGAGAAGTTGAGCGGCATCACCTTTCGCTTGTTTCAACAGTTCCTTGCGTTGTTTTTCCAAAGCGATCAAATCGGCTTCATACCGGGCGGTTAGTTCTTCGAGCTTTTTTTTCCCGTTGGCGTATGTTCTGACGTTTACTTTCCCAATAGCGTTTATCCCGCACGATGTCTTGTAAATATTTATCCATATCTATGTATGCCGAACCTACTTTTTCTGATGCGGCGGCGATTACTTCTTCGGGAAGTCCTATCTTACGGGCGATTTCAATGGCGAACGAACTCCCCGGATTGCCAATGGATAGTTTGAACAAGGGTTGCATCAGATGGCGGTCATAAAGCATGGCTCCGTTTATGATTCCTTCTGAATCTTCGGCAAAGTGTTTCAAGTTTTGATAGTGGGTCGTGATGATTCCATAGGCATGCTTTTGGTTGAATCGGTCCAATAATGCTTCTGCTATGGCTCCTCCGATTTGCGGTTCGGTTCCTCCGCCGAATTCGTCGATAAGTAAAAGACTGTTCTCATTCGCATTACGTACGAAATACTTCATGTGTGTGAGATGAGAACTATATGTACTTAAATCGTCTTCGATGGATTGCTCGTCGCCGATATCGATAAATATATCCTTGAATATGCCGGTTCGGGAATTGTCGTGCATGGGAACCAACAGTCCGCATTGCAACATATATTGTAAAAGCCCGACGGTTTTGAGACAGACTGATTTTCCCCCGGCATTCGGGCCGGAGATGAGCAGTATTCTGTTCTTTTCGTCTAACGTCAAATCGAGTGGTACGATTGTTTTCCCTTGTCGTTTCAACGATAGGTAAAGCAAGGGGTGTACGGCGTGAAACCATTCGATTTGCCGAGTATTTTCAAAAGTGGGTAAGACTCCGCCTATTTCCTCGGCAAAGAGGGCTTTCGCCCGAATAAAGTCGATTTCGGCGAGGAATTCATAGGAATAGATGATTTCATCGATAGCCGGACGAAGTTCGTCGGTGAACGATGTTAAAATACGTGTGATTTCTCGACGTTCTTCGTTTTCGAGTTCCCTAACTCGATTGTTCGCTTCCACAACTTCGGCAGGTTCGATGAATATGGTCTTTCCGCTAGCCGATTCGTCGTGTACGATCCCCCCTGATTTTTCGTTTGTACGAAGGTGCTACCGGTATGACCAAGCGTCCGTCTCGCATAGTGGGGCTGACCTCTTTATCCACGAATCCTTCGCTCTGGGCAGTCCTCAGTATTGCATTTAGGCTTCGGGATATACCAGATAACGTGGAGGATATATTACTGCGAATGTGAGCCAGTTGGGGGGAGGCATTGTCTTTGATATGTCCGAATTTATCGAGAATGAGATCGATTCGTTTGATTAAATCGGGAAAAGAACTTATCTCTTTCGACAGATTATATAGATAAAAGGGTATTTGATTTCTTCCTCTTCTCCGGGATATAAAAATCGGATAATGCGTTGTATGGTGTCGAGCGACCTCCGCAGGTCGAATAATTCGGTTTCTTCCAAAAAGGTTCCTTCTATACGAACTCGTTTTATCGACGGTCGTACATCGAAAAAAAAGAAATCGGCGGGAAAGTCATCGGCATTTTCAAGAATGCGTACAAATTCCCATGTTTGATTCAGTTGTTCCCGTATAGATTCGTAACCGGTAGAAAACGTCATTCTATCGGTATAATCGATACCCAATGTGCTGAGACATTTTTCTTTAATGAGCGATCGAATTTGGTCGAATCCTATTTTTTGTTCGAAATTTTGTGGATATATCACGCTTTATGATTTATAAAACGTTGCAAATGTAATAAAAAGACAGATGATATACATTATTTATCGTTGAACAATACATGTGATTCGGGTGTATTATGAATAACTAAAAAATAAAAATTATGGAAGCTGTGAATAGTGTTTATAAAGAAGTGAAGAAAATGTTTCAGACGGCGGTTCCACCGTATGTCGCTACCGTTAACGACGATTATCATTATGAAGTTTGGGCTATAAAGAAGCAGGCAGGGGAATCCCAAGTTTCGGAAGAATTATTGGGATATGTAGCCAAGCATGAAGACAGTGTCACTGTGGGATTTAACAATAAGCTCGGTGAAAAGATAAGAAAAGAGGCCTTTTCGTCGCTTTTTATTGGCTAAAATGAATATTCATGGAAGAATCCGTATTCATCGTATGACGCATCAGTTACACATCGATTTACAGAATGCGATAGATAATTTAATGCGATATTATACAGAGATGAATTGGATTTGATGAAGGACTATGGTTATTTCACTTTTCTTGTATGTTGCCATATCGTTTCCATTTTTTTGAATAGAAGTTTCGTGTATGGGAAAAGTAAAATGGACGGTTGGGTTTGGTATGAAAAATACTCGTTCATTTTGTCCTTCTCTTAGCTTTTCGTATATTTGCGCACTTATAAATAATGCGCATTTATGACACAGATTGAAACTAACAATGAGATAGAAGACAAGAAAAGTCTTAATTTCATAGAACAGATAGTTGAAGCCGATTTGAAAGCCGGAAAGAATGGTGGCCGTTTGAATACGCGTTTCCCGCCAGAGCCTAACGGTTATCTGCATATAGGGCACGCGAAAGCGATCTGTATGGATTTCGGAATTGCCGAAAAGTTCGGAGGTACATGTAATTTGCGATTTGACGATACCAATCCGGTGAAGGAGGACGTAGAATATGTAGACTCCATAATGGAAGATATTCATTGGTTGGGGTTCGATTGGGGAGACCGGTTGTATTATGCATCCGATTACTTTCCCAAGTTATGGGACTTGGCCATTCGTTTAATCAAGGAGGGTAAAGCCTATGTCGATGAACAATCTTCGGAAGAGATAGCCCGCCAAAAGGGTACTCCCACACAGCCGGGAATAGAAAGCCCTTATCGGAATAGAAGCGTAGAGGAAAATCTCGATTTGTTCGAGCGAATGAATAAGGGCGAATTCGAGGAAGGTCGTTTTGTCTTACGTGCGAAAATCGACATGGCTTCTCCCAATATGCATTTCCGCGATCCTATCATGTATCGTATCATCCAGACTCCTCATCACCGTACAGGAACTAAATGGCATGCATATCCCATGTATGATTTCGCACATGGGCAATCGGATTATTTCGAAGGGGTGACTCATTCGATTTGTACCTTGGAGTTTGAGGTGCATCGTCCTTTATATGAGTATTTTGTAAAGGAATTGGCCGACGAGAGTTATTGCCCTCGCCAGATAGAGTTCAACCGTTTGAATTTGACCTATACGGTGATGAGTAAACGGAAACTTTTACAGTTGGTAAAAGAGGGTCTGGTTGCCGGCTGGGACGATCCTCGTATGCCGACGATTTGCGGATTGCGCCGTCGTGGATATACGCCTGAATCCATAAAGAATTTTATACAGAAAATAGGTTATACAAAATACGACGGAATCATCAGTGTTTCTTTACTCGAACATAGTATCCGGGAAGATCTGAATAAAACAGCGACCCGTGTATCGGCAGTTCTTAATCCTGTTAAATTGATTATTACCAATTATCCGGAAAATAAAGTGGAATATTTGGAAACCGAGAATAATCCCGAAGACCCGGAGGCAGGAACCCATCAAATACCTTTCACCCGAGAGCTATACATAGAGCGGGACGATTTTATGGAAAATCCTCCCAAAAAATTCTTCCGTTTAGCTCCCCGATCAGGAAGTGAGATTGAAGTCGGCATATATAATCAAGTGCACCGGAATTAAAAAGATTCCGATGGAAACGTAGAAGAAATTTATTGTGAATACGATCCCGATACACGAAGCGGTATGCCGGGAAGTATGCGCAAAGTGAAAGGTACGTTACATTGGGTATCGGCAGAATATAGTTCGACAGCAGAAGTCAGGTTGTATGACCGGCTATTCAATGTAGAAAATCCGGCAGAGGAGAAAGATATGGATTTCAGAGAATTATTAAATCCCGATTCTCTAAAAATCGTCGATAATTGCCGTATCGAGCCTTACTTGGCCGAGAATGCCAAGCCCGGCAATCGATATCAATTCCAGCGTACAGGATATTTTTGTGTGGACCCGGATTCGACCGATGGGCATTTGGTGTTCAATAGGACCGTATCTTTGAAAGATAGCTGGGAAAAATTAAAATCGAAGTAAAGTATAAATTTATTTTCTATACTGTCGGGTTCCTTATGTATAAGGGATTCGACAGTTTTTATCTGAATCTGCGATGTCAGTTAAAAAGCCGAATGAACTCATAGACCGCTACGAAGAAATGTTGCGCGGGACAGTTAGTTGTTATTTCGATACCGACGAGATAGATGAAATCTCGGATTATTATGAGTCCAAAGGGCAGTTGTCCAAAGCGTTGCACGCTATTAAGTTCGGGTTGAATCTTCACCCCGACAATGTGGATTTGAAGCTCAAAGAGGCTCGTTATATGCTTTATCTCGATAGAGCAGATGAAGCGAAAAGAATTATGTCCGAACTGGCCGATTATAGTCTTGATGCCACACTTATTCGGGCTGAGCTGTTATTTATCGACGGTTATATGAAAGATGGCCATGCGTTGTTGCTTGCTATGTTGGATAACGACGATATTCGGGAAGATTTTTGTTTCGATGCCGTGGATATATATACCGATTACGATTGTTTCGATGAATTGGTGGAGTTCGTGGAGAAAGCGGGAAAGGTGTTACCCGATAGCCGGGAGTTGTTTCGAGAAATGGCTGCTATCTGCGAAGAGCGTTCGGAGTATGAGCGATCTGTCATTATTTATAATAAATTGATAGACAAAGACCCTTATTCGTTGCAGGATTGGTTTTCTTTGGCCAAAGTCGAGGCTTTGTTAAAACATTATGACAAAGCGGTAGAGGCTTGTGATTTTGCATTGGCGGTGAAGGAAAATGAAGAATCGATAATCTCGTTTAAAGGATATTGTTATTACGACTCCGGACAATATGAGAAGGCCATAGAACAGTTTCTTGAATATGAGTCTATCACAAAGGAAAAATCGGTTGCTTATGAATTGATCGGGGAGTGCTATGTGAAATTGGACGATAACAACAATGCGTTGAAGTTTTTTCACAAGGCTCTCGATATAGAGCCTTCGAACTCGAATATATGTTATCAGTTGGCTACTTGTTATTATGAATTGGGAGATATACAGAAAGCCGTTGTTTATTTGAGAGATACTTTAAGCCTTGATAGTAGGGACGACGAGGCTCATTCGTTTTTAGGTGAAATTCTTTTTGAAGGAAGGAGACTACGAAGAGGCCTATTATCATTTGTCCAAGTCGTTGGAGTTGAATGAAGACGATATGGAAACTATGAAACTCAAAGGCGAGGCGTGCCTTCATCTCGAATATTATGAAGAGGCTGTTTCTGTGTTTGAAACAGTGCTTCGGGAAGATTCGTACGACCTGCATTGCAGGCTTAAATTAGCCCTCGCTTATGCGAAGATGGACGATGACGCGAATGCTGAGCGCCAGATACAAATCATAGACCAAATGAGCCAGTCTTCCGATTTTAGCGGTTTACCGAATGAGAAGTCGCAACAGTGGAAAAATGTGCATGGAGCCATTCAATCGTTAAAGCGCTTTTTATTGGATCATATAGATGATTCGGAAAATAAAGAATCCCTTTCATAAAAGGGATTCTCGATTTGTTCGATACCGATCTCTGTTTCCGGCCCGTGACCGGGATATACGATTGTTTCTTTCGGTAGAGTAAGTAATCTTGTTCGTATAGATTCGACCAACTGATGATGATTTCCTCCCGGCAAATCGGTTCTTCCAATGCTCATTTGGAAAAGCGCATCGCCCGACAGTACAAACCCTGAATCGGGGGCATAAAAAGCTATACTTCCCGGAGAGTGTCCGGGTACGGCAATCGCTTTTAATTTTTCGAGACCGAGGTCAAATGTGTCTTTATCGGAAATATAATGCCCAATCGGCTGTATTTCTCCTCGAAACGGAATACCAAAAGATTCGCATTGGCGTACCATATTTTGTAAGAGAAATTCGTCGGCTTCCGCTGCACATAATATAACTCCATATTTTTTGCCACGAAAGAATTACCGAAACAGTGATCGAAGTGCAGATGCGTAGCTAACAAATATTTTACGGTCAGCTTATTATCGTCAATGAATTCGGCGAGAGTTTCTTCTTCTTTCGGATAATAGCATCCGGCATCGACGATGGCGCATTCCCTACTGGCCGTGTCCCATAAAACATAGGTATTTACCGGGAGCATGTTGAATTGAAATCGGGCAATTCTCATTTGAACCTATTTTTTACAATTTGCACATAGACGACTTTTTTCGTGTCGAAATAATCTTCTTTGAAGTAGTCTTTCAAGTCGAATACGATCGATGTCTTTTTTACTGTAACGAGTTCGTTTTGTAATTCACCGCCTTTTTAGACAGAGAAGTCCGTTGGGAAGTGCGTTTCGTTGTTCTTTTTTTATGTTTTTCCGTATCAGTTTCAATAGATCGGGTAGGGGCATAACCACCCGGCTTACCACGAAATCGTATTCGGACTTGTTTTCTTCTACGCTTCCGTGCTGAAAAGTCACATTTTCCAAATCAATGGATTCGGCGACGTTCGCGGCGACTTTTATTTTTTTTCCGATGCGGTCTATCAGATGGAATTTACATTCCGGGAAAAGTATGGCGAGGGGAATACCGGGAAACCCTCCTCCGGTTCCCACGTCGAGAATCTCGGAACCATCTGCGAAATTTATCGTTTTGGCAATTCCCAAAGAGTGCAGGATATGGTGGAGGTACAAGTTCTCTATGTCTTTGCGAGAGATAACATTGATCTTTGCATTCCAGTCGGTATATAACTGTCCCAAAGCCATAAATTGATTTTCCTGCTTCGGTGTCAGATTCGGGAAATACGTTTTTATATATTGCATGGTTTGCTGTTTATTTGATTAAACGACGAACGGGGCTGTCGGGTAAAATATAGCTGTCGATCTCTTTGAACGGTATTTCTATACTGGTTTGTCCTGTCGCATAACAAGCTATTTCGTAAGGGTTATATACCCAACAGATACCGGTATCGGTCAGATAGAAGTTTTCGGTAGCCATGATATCTTCCGTGTCGAAATAGCCTAATTCCAGTAGGGAGTCGGGTGACGATACATTCAGTTGTTTCATCAGCCGGTTTAATAAGATAGAACTAAGCGCATCCGATGAATCGGGCTGGAAAATATCGTCTAAACCGATTCTTTTTCCAGTTGGAGAGGTCTATCGTGTAATAACGATTCGAATACATGCCGTGGGCTCCGCCCGTATATTCGGACGAAGATACTCCATAACAGAAGAAATCATTGCGATTGTAAACGGGAGAAAGGGTGTAATCGAAGTCCCATTCGAAAGAATAAGCCTCTCCGCTTTTCGCCAGTTCTTTTTCGAATTCGGGTTCTATTTCTTTATAGGCGTTTAAATGAGACTCTACGACCTTTTTGTGCGGCTTGTTTCAAGGAGTCTCCCGTATATTCGTCTCCAAAGGTTAGAGGAGAAAGTATTTTTTTGCAAATGAAGGTAATCGCTGTCTTGTTTGTATTTTACAGGAATTTCCATTGTCAAGACAACTTTACAAGCAGGCTTTGCGGTATCTCCGGAGAGATGGTAGGTGTCTGCGATGACTAATTTTTCCACCACAACAGAATCGGCATTCGTTTCATTTGAATGATTATTCTTGAAATTACAAGAGTACAGACAGCTTATCAATGCTATTATACTCAATAACGATACTTTTTTCATATAAATAAGTTTTTTACAAAAATACACCTTTTGTCGTGCTTGGCAAAGGAAAAGAAGCAAAAAAGGAATAGTATTATGCGAGCACCCGGTTTTCGGGATTTTTATAATTTCTGTTGAAAGATTTGTGTACATTTGCATAAGCGCGAAGATGGGCTACATTCGGCATAACCAAATGATTTTTCTGCCCCTCGTTTGTACTATCTTTGCAAAAATGCGAGAATAGGCTGCACTCGGCATAACCAAATAAATTTGTTTCTGCCCTCGTTTGCACTATCTTTGCAATAGGATTCGTGAAAAATAAACCTATATGTTACAAGTCGGAAAATTCAATAAGCTCAAAGTTGTTAAAACGGTCGATTTCGGCGTTTACCTCGACGGGGAGAGAAGGGCGAAATTTTATTACCACGGAAGTTCGTCCCGGAACAATCATGCAGTGAAGGCGGAGAGATAGATGTCTTTGTTTATTATGATTCGGAAGACCGGCTTATTGCAACGACACAAAAACCGTATGCACAAGTAGGTGAATTTGCGTGGTTACAGGTAAAGTCGGTGAATAGAATCGGCGCATTTTTGGATTGGGGAGTAGAGGCGAAAGATTTGTTGGTCCCGTTTCGGGAACAAAATACGGATATGCAGCAAGGCGAGTTTCATATTGTATATGTATATCTCGACTTTGCTACCGGCCGAATAGTCGCTTCCGCAAAATTGGATAAATTTTTAGACAATGTCCCTCCTGAATATGAGGCGAATCAACCTGTCGAAATCATAGTAACTCAAAGGACTCCGCTCGGATACAAGGTTATTATCGATAATTTGCATTGGGGGGTGATTTATCACAACGAGATTTTCAGACCTATAACCATTGGGGAGTACTTGCGTGCTTATGTAAAACAAGTGAGGGAAGATGATAAGATAGATGTGATGTTACAGCTTCCGGGATATGAAAAAAATAGACCCGTTGTGTGAATCGATTTTACAGAAGTTGAATGAAGCGGGAGGGGTGTTACGACTTTCGGATAAATCGCCCGCCGAGGAGATTGCACATTATTTCCAGTGTAGCAAGAAGAGCTTTAAAAAGCGATAGGCGCTTTGTATAAAGCTCGACGCATTGTTATCGAAGAGAACTCTATTCGTAAGTCATAATAACGGTTCAGTAGAAAATCCGAGGGGGTAGGCCGGAATTTTAACGAATGCGATGGATTGCATCCCCTGTGTTGCGGTAGCAATAGGGGGAGATACCGACGGAACGGTAGTTTTGAGGAGAGGGATTGGAAAGATTTCATAAGTTTTTAGCAGTAGGGGTTAACCCCTCTCGTCCTTGCTGACACCTCCCTATTGCTTCGCCACACCCCGCAATGCTACGGGGCACGGCAGGGGAGGTGTTTTAAAATATCTCTGATAGTAAAATTGAAACACCCCGTAAGGCTATGGGATACGGCAAGGGAGAGGGTCTAAAAAGTCTCTACGAATATTCTTTTTCCTCTCTATCTGCGAGTACAAGAGTTAAAAGATAATCTCCACTAATTATTGACTGAACCATAATAACCGTTATCTTTTCGCAAGTTAAAAGAACTTTTTCTACAACTGTTGTTTAAGAGTTGTAAAGTTTCTGTTTTGGAAACCGAATAACTTTTAACAGGTACTAAATAATAAAAACAGTTATGAAAAGAGTCTTCATTATGTTAGCCATTGTGCTGGGAAGCGCAGGGTTATTGTTCGCTCAAAAAAGCAATCAAAAAGAGGTAAAACAGTTGCAAAGTTTTTTTTGCAGCAAAAATCGGCTAAGGGAGATGCCAATTATATTCGTTTGGGAATTACCGACATTAAGAATCCTGCAATGTGGAAGGGGGTAGTATGGAGCGATGGCCGTGCTATTTCTATCGATTGGAAGGATAAGGAATTGGCCGGAGAATTGGATTTGAATGGGTTTACGGCTTTGCAGAAAGTCGATTGTTCACGCAATCAGTTGACGGAGATTAATGTGTCTAACTGTACTGCGCTCAATACATTGAATGTCAGCAGGAACAAGCTGTCGGAGTTGAATATAGACAATTGTCCGGCATTGATTAAGCTCGATTGTTATAAAAATCGCTTGACCGATTTTCTCTCTCCGGGCTTCCCGGTTTGAAAAATCTGAATTGTTCCAATAATTTGTTCGTGGAACTTAATGTAAACGGAGCTCAGCAATTACAGAGCTTGAATGTTCAGGGCTGTCATCTTGAATCGTTGAGTGTCGATAGTTGTGAAAATCTTAAAAATCTATATTGCGGTTATAATAAATTGAGTTTGAATCTGTTCGGGACGGTCAGTCTGTCTAATTTGAATATCGACGATAACGAAATATCGAATATGCTTTTTGTCCAAATTACCGTCTCTTACGTCTCTTATTTGCAGTGACAACAATATGAAGACATTGGGTGTACTCGATTGTACGTCGTTGGCCGATTTGGTGTGTTCGTATAACGATTTAACTTCTTTGAACCTCGACGGGACTACTAATCTGTATTTTGTCGATTGCTCGTACAACGACCTTTCGACACTCGATTTGAGCAATAGAACCATGTTACAACGATTGATTTGCAGTAATAACCAGTTGAATGTCCTCGATGTATCGTTTTGTCCGAATTTGGTTTATATCAATTGCCGGTATAATCAATTAACCGATTTGCGTACTATCGGGGATAATAACTTGCGTATGATCGCTTGCCAATGGAATTATTGATGAAACCGAATGAATTGTAAACGAAGGTGGGATAATGTCGTTTCGGGCATTATCCCACTTTTATTTTTAGGCTATTTGTTTTTTAGTCTACTTTATTCTACAATACATTTTTCTCTCTTTGTTTGATTTCAAAAATATCCCCGATTTCAATCTTCTGTATTTCCATGAGTCTGATAGTTTAGTCGTTGAAATAAGGCGTACTTATGTAGTATAGATAAAAATCTACTGGGATATTCAGCTTGGCGATTCTTTTTCCACATGTCGGGCCGTATTCTGAACTGGAAGTTATAATGTCCCATACTGCAATGGAGTATCAGTCCGCTGTTTTTGAAACGGCGGAAAACTTTTCGAAACGACTCTGAACGGCTTTCTATCAAGTCCAATATTTCGTTGGATTGATATACCAGATCGAAGTATTTCGATGATTTTCGGTTGTCGAACGTGTCGTAAAAACCAGACATTTTTCTCATCGAAGACCGGGTGAGTGCCGAGCTCGGTGTAGGGTATGTCGGGGTATCCTTTCCGTTTGATACGGGTGGGGGATATTCCGGTCAGCTCGGTAACGATACCCGGGTCATTCTTTCCGGTCTCGATATAGAGTGTACAGCCCATTTCAGTTCCGGTCTTGATTCGGTTAATGTTATTTTTCTTGCTGTTACTGAACAGGTACAGGT
>VOFC01004802.1_pt1 | contig 194025 bp, 188 predicted proteins | sample 5384161 | NCBI WGS metagenome assembly VOFC01 (sample SAMN12384722, study PRJNA508395) | human gut metagenome | isolation source: healthy gut B | host: Homo sapiens
GAAAATTAAAACTGATTATATTTCCGGGCGAAACAGTAGTGATTGATGAATATGGGAAACGGATTGTTGCCTGTCCGACAGAGGATGAGGCAGAAGAATATATCAGGGAACAGGAGGAATGACATAGATGAAACTGAACAGGGGCGATATTGTTATTGCAGATCTTGAGTCAGTAAGTAAGGGGAGCATTCAGAAGTATACAAGACCTTATAGTATTATCTCAAATAACAAAGGCAAATCAGTATTCACCGGTTGTCACAGCAGTAGCCATGTCCACAAAAACATGGAAAAAGAAATATCTGCCAACCCACTGTCCAATACCGGCTGCAAAGGTAAAGGTTACTGACACAGATTTTGAGGTATTTGACAGTATGGCATTATGTGAGCAGATTGTATCCATTGATGTAAATGTCCAGATTGAGAGGGTAGTTGCTTCAATTTCAGATACGGAACTACTTGATAAGATTACAGAATGTGTAAAAATCCAGATTGGGGCATATGAAAAGTACAATTAAATATTACCGGGGCATTTGCTCCGGGTTACATAGCCACCTGTATTTTATGGGTGGCATTTTTACTGAAAGGGGGGATAGATTTTATGACAGCGGAAGAATACAGAGCATTGCTTGATACTGATTTTAGTGATGTCAAGATTAATGAAATGCCCGATATGGCATCTCATGCTGATCTGAATGATACGATTGAAAAGAGACAGCAGAAGTTTATAAGAAAAGTTGGAAATCCCTATATGATGAGAGTGGGGAAGATGAAAGTTAAAGTAAGCTTTGCCAATAATGGAGTTTCCATAGAAGAAGCTTTCAAGAATATGCTGCTTACAGTTTAGAATCTTTTTTCAGAATCATATGGAAAATGAAAGGGAGTTGTGCTATGATATGCTCAAAGACTAAATGAATATGGCATAACTTCCTTTGATATTTTAGTTGGGTACATCTGACGTAGAATATTTAAAGGAGTGTTGCGATATGAGTAAACAAATCTCAAAAATCTATCATGCAGCCATCTACGTTAGATTATCTAAGGAGGATGGCGATGTTTCTACCAGCGCAAAAGCTGAGAGTAATAGTATTTCAAATCAAAAGGATTTCATCCGAAATTTCCTTGCAGACAAAAAAGACATTAGAATAGTTAAAGAATATGTGGATGATGGTTATTCCGGTATTTCCGGCTCTTGGTGTAAGGTTTATTGCAATCAATGATAACTATGACAGTGTGACTGGAAAGTCACAGGGGGATGAGATTATTATTCCGTTTAAAAACCTGATCAATGATGCATATTGCAGGGATATCAGTATAAAGATACGAAGCCATCTGGATGTAAAGAGAAAAAATGGTGAGTATATCGGTGCATTTGTTCCCTATGGGTATGAAAAATCGGATGATGATAAACATAAGCTGGTTATTGATATTTATGCAGCCGGTATTGTGAAGGAAATTTTTCGGCTAAAGCTTCACGGAATGAGTCAGGATGCAATAGCAACACAGTTGAATAATGAGGGTGTGCTTGCACCTATGGAATATAAGCAGAGCACAGGGAGCGGTTATCAGACCGGATTTTTACAGAATGAAAAATCGGTATGGAGTTCAGTCACGGTCCGCAGGATTCTTGAAAATGAGATTTACATTGGAAATCTTGTTCAAGGCAAAAGAACGACACCAAATCATAAAGTGAAGCAGGAGGTTGTTAAGCCGGAATCTGACTGGATAAGAATCGAAAAAAATCATGAGCCGATTATTAGTGACAGGGATTTTGAGATTGTTCAAAGGTTGTTGGGAATGGATACGAGAATATCTCCGGATTCAGATATGGTCTATAATCTTTCAGGTATTGCAGTATGTGCAGACTGTGGTTCACCAATGACAAGAAAAATTACAACAGCAGGTGATAAGAAATACGCTTACTATATCTGCTCTAATCATAAATTGACAAAGCAGTGTTCACAGCACTCAATATCAGTATCGTTATTAGAGGATACGGTGCTTGAAATGTTAAAGCTTCATATCAAAAACGTAATGAATCTGGAAGAAATACTTGATTATATTGGAACAATTCCTTTCCAGCAGCTTGATGTAAAAAGTCTTGAAGCAAGAAAACAGAAAAAACTTGAGGAAGTTGAGAAGTGTAAAAGACTGAAAACTTCACTGTATGAAGATATGAAGGACGGAATTCTTACTAAAGAAGAATATCTTGAACTTCATGAGGCATATCTGAAAAAAGCAAAAGAGGGAGAAGAAATAATTCGCCAGATTGAGAGAGACATTGCTTTAATTCTTGAGGAGAAGGATGATAAGCATCTCTGGATGAATTATTTTACCGAATACAAGGATATTAAGGAACTGACAAGGGACGTGGTTGTAAAACTGATTTGTGAAGTAAGAGTTTCAGAGAATAAAGAGGTTGAGATCGTATTTGATTTTGATGATTGTTATAAGCAGTTATTAGAATCGGTCGAAAAACTGGGCTATCAAGTAGATAAAGAACCGGGTGGACAATTAAATATCAGCAGAAGGGAGGCTGTGTAATATGGCAAGAAAAAGCAGAAAAAATATGATGCCACTAGAAGCTACAGCCTTACCGGATAAAGAGAAGAAGGTTCTTTTTAAGGCTGGATTATATGCAAGACTGTCCCATGAAAAGGAAGAGAACATTGAGAGAGGGACAATCGAAACACAGATGGAACTTATGAAGAATTATGTCAAAGATCACGAAGATATTGTAATTGAAGAGGAATATTATGATGCCTCCTTTACCGGTACTAATTTTGAAAGACCGGATTTTAAGCGAATGCTTGAGGATGCAAAAACAGGAAGAATTAACTGTATTATTGTTAAGGATTTATCGAGACTTGGAAGAAATTATGTGGAGATGGGGAACTACATTGAAAGAGTGTTTCCTTTTCTCAATGTAAGATTCATTGCTGTTACGGATGATTTTGACTCGTTCAGACCGGGCACAGACCTTATGATGCCTTTGAAAAATATCGTAAATGAGTTTTATGCAAAGGATATTTCCAAGAAAGTTTCAACTGCACATCGTAGAAAATGGACTACGGATGAATATATGTGCGGTTTTGCTCCATATGGATATCTGAAATCCAAGACGGAGAAGAACAGAATTGTTGTGGATGAAGCAACTGCTGGAAATGTCAGACTTATTTATAAATTGTTTTTGGAGGGCAAAGGATATACATCAATTGCAAAATATCTGAATGAGCAGGGAATAATGTCACCATTGATGTATTTAAAATCTCTTGGTTACCAGCAGAATGTAAAAACCAATGGTGTATGGACCAAAACAACAGTTAAGTCAATACTGACAAATCAGGCATACATTGGTTCGGCGGTGCATGGGAAAGTAGTAATTGAGAAATACAATAATATTCCACTCCATGCAACAGATCCAAGTGAATGGGTCATTGTTGAAAATACGCATGAGCCACTTGTTGACAAAGAGACATTTGAAAAGGCACAGGAAAGAGTAAAGGAAATCTCGGATGCTTATTTTGCAAAAGAGTTTACAAAACACCCACCTAATGAAAAGAATTTACTAAAGGGAAAAATTGTATGCGGAGACTGTGGCAAGGGTATGAGACTTTCTCCAAGAACAACAAAATCGTATGTATATTTTTGTGGAACTTTTTCAGATGGTATTAATCCGGCATGTTCAAGACACAAAATTAATCAGGAGGATGTCAACAACGCTGTCTTTGCTCAGATTTCAAATCATATGCGTTGCTGTATTGACGCATTAAGAGTAATAAGGGAATTAAATGCAAGAAGCAGCGGACTGAAAAAATACGATGTGTATGAAAAAGCCATTACCAGACAGCGCAGGGAACTGGAGAAGGTAAACCGCAAGTTCTCTGAGTTATATGGAGATTATTCAGAACATTTGATTAATGAGAGTGAATATCTGACATTAAAGCAGCAGTATCTTTTAAAAAGCGAAGCTTTGAAGAAGGAGATAGATAATCTTTTAATATCTCAGAACCTGTATTCAAAGAATTATAAGATTGATGCGGACTGGGAAAATCTTATCAATAAATATCTGAAATGCAGAAAACTCAACAAAGAGCTGGCAGATGCATTTGTTGACAAGGTACAGGTGTTTGAAGGTGGCAGAATTTCCGTAAATCTGGTTTATGATGATTGTCTGGAAGAACTGTTACAGGTAAAAAATAAGAGAGAAGGTGATTTGAATGAGTAAGATAACTGCTATGTATATTCGCCTTTCTATGGAAGATGAAGATGTATCATTAAATCGGAAAGAGGAGAGTAACAGTATATCCAGCCAGCGGGAATTGTTAAAAGCATATATTGAAAATCATTCGGAGCTTAAGGATACGAAGGTACAGGAATACTGTGATGATGGATTTACTGGAACAAAATTTGAAAGACCAGGCTATATGAAGCTTATGGAGGATATCCGGGCTGAAAAAATATCATGCATTGTTGTAAAGGATTTATCCAGACTCGGAAGGGATTATATTGAAGTTGGAAGTCTTTTGGAGCAGATACTTCCACTTTATCAGGTACGGGTTATTGCAGTTAATGATAATTATGACAGCAATAACTATGATGGTTCCACCGGTGGTATGAATGTTGCGTTTAAGAATTTAATTTATATGCTTTATAGCAGGGACTTATCCAATAAAATATGTTCTGCAAAGCACACAAGGATACTGAATGGGGAGAACATTAGTGGTCAGTTAAGGTATGGATATGTCAAAGACCCAAGTGATAAGCATAAGATTATTGTAGATCCGGAAGCAGCAGAAGTGGTCAAGCTGATATTTGAACTGACCGCACAGGGCAAAAGAAAAACGGAAGTGGCAAATTACTTAAATGCTCACGGTATTGATACACCATCCGCATATAAGAAGAGAAAAGGAAGCAAAAACTTTTTCCATGCAGTTGAAGTGAAAAGCTTGTGGAGTACTTCTTCTATCCACGATATATTAAACGATGAAGTTTATCTTGGAAAACTGATATGGAATAAAACAAAGAAGAGGGTAGGCAGCAATAACACTTCAACCTATGTGCCTAAAGACGAATGGATTGTGATAGAGAATTGTCATGAACCTATTATTACTCAGAAATTATTTGATACGGCACATGCTAATTCAAAAAAATATATTCGTCCAAAGCGTGGTAAGAGAAACTATAATCCGTTTTATTATTGTGGGGTATGTGGCAGAGCCTTGGTACCCAGCAAAAGGGTAAAAGGTGACATTCTTCTTTGTTCCTCGTCTAGAATTGAGGAAAATTCTCCATGCAAAAGCAACAGGGTGGAAATTGCCAAGGTTGAAAATACAATCATGAAAATTGTAAATATGTATGCAACAGCTTATCTGGATGAGAAAGGAATAAAGAAAGCTGGTAAATCGAAAGAAGTATCTCCGGAAGAAAAGATTGCAACACTTGAAAAGAAGGTGAAGAGCCTCAGCAGTAAAAAGATGATGTTGTATTCTGATTATAAGGATGACAAGCTCACAAGAGAAGAGTATGTCAAGCGTTCAAAGGCGATGGTGGAGCAGATTGATGAATTGCATCAGGAAATCGAACAGCTTAAAACAGAAATACCACCAGAAGATAATTCTTCTAGTAAGTTTGAGACACAGTTAGAAAGTATCATCAATATGGAATCTTTTGACAGAGAGAAAATCCAGAAAGTAATCAAAAAAGTGATTATCAATGGAGAGGACAATATAGAGATTATATGGAATACAGATGATCCATTTTTCAAGTAAGATGGATGGTTACAGAGTTTGGAGTGCCGAGAAAATGTGGCACTCTTCCGGTTTATATCGACAGCGGAATCTATAAATATTGATTTTCAATATACTGACTGCCGGGATATTCCCTTTTCCCAAATCCAAGGCCGGGCTGGGGTGTAGAGAAACATGTTGTGGGGAAAAAATGCAGCGGACAGTCTGCCATCGGATGCCGGATGAATACGGTTGTACTTTTATGACACTTTTCTGAATAAATATTGTAAAAAACGATAATTTGATGTACAATTAAAAAATGCAGGAAGGAATGTATAGACAGAAAAATATATATTTTTTGGAGGGGCTATGCAGGAGAAGAATACGCTGGATGAATTGTTTAAAGGGAAAAAAGGATTTGCGGAATGCTACCAGACTCTGCAGTTATTAAGTGAAAGTACCGATGATTATTTATTTCTGGCAGATTTAAAAGAGGGTAAATTTTATTTCGCCAGCAATGATATATCAAAGAGATATGCATTGCGCATGGATGAAAACAACAGCTGCAGCATAGATGACTGGAAAGATATTGTATATGGAAGAGACTTAAACCAGTGGGTTAATGATATGGAATCTATCTGCTCTGGAAAAAGCCTGATACATGATTTGGAATACCGGCTGGTAGACAGAAACAGCAATCTGGTCTGGATCAGCTGTCGTGGGAAAGCTGAACTGGATGAGACCGGGATTCCTTATGTAATGTTGGGAAGAACATCAGATACTGTCCTTTTGGGAAAGACAGATTCACTTACCGGACTTTTTAATAGTACTAAATTAATGGAACATCTGGATGAAATGCTGAATAGCAGAAAAGAAGGTGTTTTACTTGTCCTTGGTGTGGATAATTTTAAAAATATCAATACGAAATATGGAAGAGGCCATGGTAATTTTATTTTAAAGAGGATTGCGGCACTTCTGGAAAATAGTATTGATGAAAACATAAAAATTTATCGTCTGGATGGTGACCGGTTTGCAGTTAATTTTGTAGGATATGATATGGAGGCTGTGCGTGAGGTATACCAGAATATACAGATGAAGATGATGGAGAACTGTACCTTTTCAGCAGGTGCAGTCTGCTATCCGATGTCCGGAATCAAGGATGCCAATACATTGTTTAACTATGCGGAAAGTTCTCTGGACCGTGCCAAGAAGAGTGGTAAGAACCGGTTGATTCTTTTTTCAGCAGAAGATTATGAGAAACAGTTGTCGGTTATTGACTTAACAGAAGAAATCAGAAAGAGTATCCGCAATCAGTGTGATGGATTTTATCTTCTCTTCCAGCCACAGATTGGGATGAGTAATTATGAAGTAGTGGGAGCAGAGGCACTGCTCCGTTTCCGCTCAAAATATCATGGGGTGGTGTCACCAAATCTTTTTATTGGAATATTAGAGCAGAGCGGAATGATTGTGCAGGTGGGAAAATGGGTATTAAAGGAAGCCATTGCCCAGTGTGCAAAGTGGCGGCGTTATAATCCGGAATTCCGCATGAGTATTAATCTTTCTTATATACAGTTACAGCAGCCGGATTTAAGCCAGTACATTTATGATTTATTAGAACAGGAAGGAATTCCCGGAGAAGCTATTATTCTGGAACTGACAGAAAGCATGCAGTTACAGGATTATACCAAATACAATCAGTTATTTTATCAGTGGGGCAAGCGTGGTATACAGATTTCCATGGATGATTTTGGAACCGGATATTCCAGTTTAAGTTATCTTAAGAGTCTGGCAATTGATGAGATTAAAATTGACCGTTGCTTTGTCAGCCGGATTAATATGAGTGCATACAATTACCGGCTTCTTCGTAATATTTTGGAACTGGCAAGAAGTGCACAAATCCGGGTAGTATGTGAAGGAGTAGAAACACCGGAGGAATTACAGACACTTGCAGAGCTTGCACCTGAAGTTTTACAGGGGTTCTATTTCAGTAAACCGATTGAAGAAGAGCTGTTTGAAAAACAGTATATTTTTGGCCATGTAGAGGAAGAACGGTGGCAGGAAGATTGCGGGAATAGTACAGTGATTCTGCCGGAAGCAGGAGATGGTACCGATTATAAAGCAATATTAGACCAGTTAGAAGAGATGGTCTATGTCATAGATGCGGAAAGCTATGAGTTATATTATATGAATTCTGCCGGACAGCGAATCAGCGGCGTTAGTGATTATGCCGGCAAGAAATGTTATCAGGTATTAGAGGGCAGGGAAGAACCGTGCCCAGACTGTAATACGGCAAAATTAAAGCATAAGAAGTTTTTGACCAGATATGCAAATAATGAATTCTTAGGAACCCAGATGTTGATGAAGGATAAATTAGTAAACTGGGGCAATAAGGCAGCACGCCTTCAGATAGGTATTGACATGAATACCATCAATATTTCCATGAGCAGGCTGGAAGAACAGTTAGAAGTGGAAAAGGGCATTGTGAAAGCCTTGGAAGAGGCGAAAGAAAAAGAAAATGAAGCTGATATCATCAGTGAACTTCTTCATCATACCGGGGAATTTTATCAGGCAGACCGCTGCTATATCTTTTTATATTCCAAAGAGGCAGATAGCTGGAGTAATGTCTGTGAGTGGTGTGAAAATGAGATTCAGAGCCAGCAGCTTTACCTCGCATCAGTACCGGGTGACCGGGTAAAACTGGTGATTGGCAGTCTGAAGGAAGACAGACCGGTTATTATCAAAGATGTGGATATGTATCGGGAGTCAGCACCGGATTTGTGGAAAATATTAGTGCATCAGGAAATACGCAGGCTGATGCTTCTTCCATTGTTAAATGAAGGTCATTTATTTGGATTTATTGGTGTGGATAATCCGAAATACCGCCCAAATGATAAGACTTTTCTTGCCAGAATACGTCCTTTTATTTCAAATATACTGATTCGTGACGGAATGATGGATGTAAAGAGTGAGATGATAGCCCGTATGACGGGTATGCTGAAGGAGGAAAATATATTACAGTCTGTAAAACTGGGACTGTGGACGCTGGAACTGGATACTGTCAATGGAAAGAACCGTCTGTATGTGGATAAGAGCATGCGCAGCATTCTGGGCATAGACGACATTATGAACAGCGAGGAATATTTCAGGTTCTGGTATGATAACATCAGTGATGGTTATTACGATTATGTACAGAATGCATTACATGATATTATCACAACCGGAAAGATTATCGAGATGGAATATACCTGGAATCATCCGGAACGTGGAAAAGTGACAGTACGCTGCGTTGGAGTGCTTGATCATCAGGAAAATGGTGTCTATACATTAAAAGGATATCATCGCATTAATAATGATATGATTCGGAAAAAATTTTTAAAGAGTCAGGAATATGAACGTATGGAATATAATGAGAAGAAACATACCATTTATTTCCATACAAATCGTTCTATGTTAAAGGGCAATCAGCTAAAAGAGGTTGGATTTCCGGAAAGCTGGGAGGATGGAATGGTACATCCTCATTTCCGGGATGTATTTCATGCAGCATTTACCGGCGTAGAATATGGAAAAGAGGATCAGGTATTAGAAATTCTTTTAAAAAACAAGCAGGATGAGTTTGAATGGTTCCGCCTGGATATCTGTAAAATCGGAGACCAGAAACAGGATGAAAATTTGAGGATAGTTACTATTTATCAGATTGAAGATCATCAGAATATCCAGTTAAAATATTTACAGAGAGAGGACTTTTATCAGGCAATGCTGTCGGAGACCGTGGCATATGCTGAGGTAGACCTGAGTAATGGTAAGATTCAAAGCAGTGGTGGACTCTGGAAAGATTACGTAGCAGAGGGCGAGCGGGAAGCATTAAATTATATGAAGGTTTTCAACCGTCATATTGATGAACTGGTATTAGAGGAAGACCAGGTTGGATGCTATGATGTATTAGAGCAGGAAAAGATGGTTTATAATTATAACAGTGGAACGGCTACTGTGAATTATCAGCTTCGCAGAAGGATGGCAAGAGGAAGTTACCACTGGATGGAGCTTACCGTACATGTATTTCAGGAGCAGGTAACAGAAAAAATATGTATGCACTGCTGTATCTTAAGGATATAGATGGACAGAAACGCCGTCAGCAGGAACAAGAGCGTGCAGCCAATACCGATCCGTTGACGAACGTACTGAACCGGCGGATATTTGAACAATATACCAGCCATTATGTATTAGAAGAAGCAAAGAAAGGGGAAGTGTGTGCACTTCTTATATTGGATATTGATAATTTTAAACAGATTAACGATACCAAGGGACATCCATATGGAGATAAAGTATTGCGTACTTTTGTGGATACCATTCATGAAAGCTTCCGCCGTACCGATTATATAGGAAGACTTGGTGGGGATGAATTTGTAGTATTGTTTAAAGGATTTGGCTCAAAGAAAACCTTGGATAAGAGACTCGCACGGATGCAGGAACAGCTGCGGGAGAAGCTTCCGACTCCGGTATCCTGTAGTGTTGGAATCACCCTGATTAGAAAAGACAGCTATAACTATGAAGATAGTATCAGGCAGGCAGATAAAGCTTTGTATACAGCAAAGCATAAAGGAAAGGATACCTATTGTTACTGGGAAGAGTCAGAAAAATAGGCATTGACGGAGAAAAAAAGGTATATGTTATGATGATGACGTATCAGGGAGTAGTTCGCACCGGATAGCCGGTGTTGTATTTTTCGTCATCACGTTATCTGAAGAGGGATAACCGGAATATACACTGCAGAGGAACGAGACTTTTACCGTATTATTTTGATGCGGTAAAAGTGCTCGTTCCTTTTTTGCTTTACAGGAAATTGCTTTCCTGTAAAGTAAAAAACGCTCCGCGAGGATGCACACTGCGGCGTATAAGGTAGATGTCGCAAGCGACCGCCGCAGGCGCGGGAATGTGCCAAGGCACATTCTTTGTTGCGCATAGTTGATACCTGGTAACATAAAAAGCAGGAGGTTAAGCGTATATGAAAGCATATTGGAATTGTACGAAAGAGCAGTTGGAAGAAATGTTTGGCTTTCGGGAAAAAGGATTAACAGAAGAAGAAGTAGAAAGAATACGAAAAGAGACAGGCGAAAACCGGCTGAGCGAGGGCAGACATAAGAGTCTGCTGCAGGTGTTTTTAAGCCAGTTTTGTGACTTGATGGTAATAATCCTGATTATTGCAGCAATTATTTCCATGTTTTCCGGAAATACCGAGAGTACCATCGTAATTTTTCTGGTATTGCTTATGAATGCTGTTCTTGGTACGATACAGTATAGAAAGGCAGAAAAATCACTGGATAGTTTGAAGGATTTGGCGGCACCAACGGCCCGGGTTATCCGTGATGGAAAACGTCAGGAGATTGCATCCAAAGAGATTGTGCCCGGGGATTATGTAATCTTAGAAGCAGGGGACATGATTGTGGCAGACGGAAGAATTCTTCGCAATTATTCCCTTCAGGTCAATGAAGGCTCACTGACAGGAGAGTCTGCCAATGTAGAAAAAAATGAAGAAGTATTGCCGGAAGAAGTACCGTTGGCAGACCGGAAAAATATGGTATTTTCCGGAAGCTTTGTAACATATGGAAGAGCGGAGGTACTTGTAACAGCAACAGGAATGGATACGGAATTAGGAAAGATTGCCGGGTTGATGAATCAGACGAAGGAGCGGAAGACTCCGCTTCAGATAAGTCTTGATTCTTTCAGCAAAAAGCTGGCAATACTGATTATGGCAATCTGTGCACTGGTCTTTTGCCTTGGCATTTACCGGAAGATGCCGGTCATTGATGCCATGATGTTTGCTGTTGCACTGGCAGTAGCGGCAATACCGGAAGCATTAGGCTCCATTGTTACAATTGTGCAGGCAATGGGAAGTAGGAGAATGGCAAAGGAGCACGCCATTGTCAAAGAATTAAAAGCTGTGGAAAGCCTAGGCTGTGTATCGGTAATCTGCTCCGATAAGACGGGAACACTGACACAGAATAAGATGCATGTGGAAGAGGTTTATCTGAATGGTATGACTTGTAAACCGGATGAGATGACCTTGGAGTCCAGCCTGCAAAGGTTTTTTTTATACAATGCTATTTTAAATAATGATGCCAGCATAACGGATGGGAAAGTACTGGGAGATCCGACAGAATCTGCCCTGTTGGAAATGTTCCACGAAGTCCGCCTGAATCAGGACAGAACGGAAAATGTAGGGCAGCTTACCATACAGGAAGAAACGATTCGAAATATGATTCCGAGATTAGAAGAAATTCCATTTGATTCTGAACGGAAATGCATGAGCAGTAAATACCGGCTGCATGGCGAAGAAGAAATTATTTTTACAAAAGGAGCAGTAGATGTCCTTTTAAACCGTTGCATAAATGTGGCATATGAAGAAGAGATAAGACCGATGGATAATGTAGAAATCGCAAAAATCCAGAAGCAGAATCAGCATTTTTCTGAAAATGGACTCAGGGTACTGGCATTTGCATGTAAGAAGTCCGGGGGAGAACTGACGGTGGAAAAGGAAAATGGACTTACCTTTTTAGGATTAGCTGCCATGGCAGACCCGCCAAGGGAAGAATCCATACAGGCAGTAGCAGATGCGAAGCGGGCGGGAATCCGCACCGTAATGATTACCGGAGATCACAAAATCACAGCCGTTGCGATTGCAAAGCGTATTGGAATCTATGAAGAGGGGGACCCTGGCATTAACCGGAACAGAGCTGGATGCCTGCCCGGAAAAAGAACTGGAAGAAAAGATTGATAAAATATCTGTTTATGCGAGAGTGTCACCGGAGCATAAGATACGGATTGTAAAAGCCTGGCAGAAGAGGGGCAATATCGTTTCCATGACCGGAGACGGTGTAAATGATGCACCGGCATTAAAGCAGGCAGACATCGGAGTAGCCATGGGAATAACCGGAACGGAAGTGGCAAAGGATGCGGCAGCCATGATATTAACAGATGATAACTTTGCTACGATTATTAAAGCAGTAACGAACGGAAGAAACATTTACCGTAATATAAAAAATGCTATTTTATTTTTACTTTCCGGCAACATGGCAGGAATTTTATCTGTATTGTATACATCCCTTTTGGGGCTTCCGGTTCCATTTGCTCCGGTGCATTTACTGTTTATTAACCTGCTGACAGATTCCCTTCCGGCAATTGCCATTGGCGTGGAACCGCAGGATGCAAGTTTATTGGAAGAAAAACCAAGGCAGGCATCGGAAGGAATTTTATCTGGAGAGACATTCCGGCGAATTATGTTGCAGGGCTTATGTATTGCGGCATCCACCATGGCAGCATTTTATATCGGAAATGGAAAGGGTGCGGCAATGGCATCCACTATGGCATTTGCAACACTGACATTGGCACGTCTTTTCCATGGATTTAACTGTCGTGGAAACAAGACCATTTTTGCATTGGGCTTTACCGGAAATCCATACAGTATCCTTGCATTTGTGTCTGGAAGCGTGCTGCTGGGACTGGTGCTTTTTGTACCGCCGCTGCGGGGGTTATTTTCAGTAGAATCATTGTCCTGTCCTGCTGTGATTGAGATTATTCTGCTGGCAGTACTTCCGACCGTTGTCATCCAGATGGTCAGAGGAGTGAGAGTTAAAAAAATAAGCCAAATTTGCGCCGGTGTCCGGGAAGAAGCAAGCTGCTAAAATGCGACCGTTCTAAGAAAGTGTTTTTTCTTTCTATATTAAAATAGTCTTTCCAATGTTTGATATCTCGCCCCGTCTGTCCGTCGGAGTACGGATGCATTATCGGAATCTGCACAAGGGCTCTTAGAATTTCGGCTGTAACCGGCAACACTGGCACAGGGATGTGCCAGTGAGGCGCAATTGAACACGGATGTGAATTTGCGCCGGTTGCCAGCCGAAATCAAACACAATATCGAAATTCTTATGTGCCCTTGCAGATTCCAGTTCGCATCCGCTTCCGACGGACAGACGGGGTGAGCAGTCAAAGCAGCGGAAAGACAATTTATTATCAGAAAAAAACACTTTCAAGAACGGCAACGCATTTTATCAAAAACTTCTTCCGGACACCGGCGTAAATTTGTGCTTGTATTTTTCTCTCTGTCCTTAGACCATCTGGCTGCATCAACTCTTGACGGAAGCTGTCCTGCGACATATACTAAGTTTAATCACAAGGTAAGGAATGAGACAGATGTATCGGAAAAAGATAATCAGGCATTTGGCACTGCTGTGGAGCATCCTGTTTCTGGTAGCCATTGCAGGCGCATCCACCAGAACAGAACAGGTTTCCCCGGCAGAGAAAGAAGCCTTTGCAGTAAATTACATAGAATTAAAGAATGTCCGTCTTTTAGATACTCCGGATAAGATGTTATCTAAAGAGGAGCAGATGCAGAATACAGGCATTGCGGCATTGGCACTAGGCCGCAGCGGTGGACTGGCGAACCAGAGGAGAAATATTGGAATGCTGTTCTGGCTGCTGTTGGTGGTACTGCCACAGCTTTTTATGGGACGCATTCAGAGGAACCGGAAGAAGCATGGAGATAATGTACTAAGGAGCCTGATGTTAGCAAGGTTTGAGCGGAAGGCGGACGGAAAGAAGGAAGCATTGGCACCCGCATATTAAATACATAAAATAATAATATGCGAGGTGTAAGAAATGAATATTTTTATCTGGATTATGATAATCTTAGGTGGTGGAGCAGGAATTCTTTCCTGTGCTTATCTGGTACTGGCAATGCCGGTACTTCTGGTATGGAAGATTTGCCGGAAGGTAAAATATCACATTGGATTATTTGATTAGAAGATAAAGAAAAAGAAAAGAGGATTCTGGAATCTGGCAGCAGGTCAGAAAACAGAGTCCTCTTTGTTATGCATTTTCTAAAATTTTTATGAAAACCATGATATTTTTCGAAAGTGAGATGTAAAAATGTTCGGAATAAGGTAATATAAAAAACAGAGTGAGAAAGAAAAAGTAAAATAGAAAAATAAAAAATGGAAAACGAGAGAATATCATATGCTTCAGATTCAACACATTTATAAGGAATATAAGACCGGAAGTCTGGTGCAGAAGGCACTGGATGATGTCAGCTTAAATTTAAGAGATAATGAGTTCGTGGCAATCCTCGGGCCGAGTGGTTCGGGAAAGACTACATTGCTTAATATAATCGGAGGACTCGACCGTTATGATAGCGGAGATTTGATTATCAATGGAATATCCACGAAGAAATACAAGGACAGGGATTGGGATTCTTACCGGAACCATACCATTGGTTTTGTGTTTCAAAGTTATAATCTGATTCCCCATCAGACGGTGCTTGCAAATGTGGAACTGGCATTGACCATTTCCGGTATCGGTAAGGCAGAGCGGAAGAAACGAGCCGTTGCGGCATTAGAGCAGGTGGGACTGGGAAACCAGTTACACAAGAAGCCAAGCCAGATGTCCGGTGGACAGATGCAGCGTGTAGCCATTGCAAGAGCTTTGGTCAATGACCCGGATATTCTGCTGGCAGATGAACCGACGGGAGCATTGGACAGTGACACCAGTGTGCAGGTCATGGATTTACTGAAGGAAGTGGCGAAGGACAGGCTGGTAGTTATGGTAACCCATAACCCGGAATTAGCAGAGCAGTATGCTACCAGAATTGTAAGATTAAGTGATGGAAAAATTCGTGCTGACTCAAATCCTTATGAGGTGGATGAGGCAATGCTGAAGGAACCGGAGCATAAAAACATGGGAAAATCCTCCATGTCATTTCTTACGGCATTGTCCTTAAGCTTTAATAATTTAAAAACGAAAAAGGCAAGAACCCTGCTGACTTCCTTTGCAGGTTCTATTGGAATTATCGGCATTGCACTGATATTATCTCTTTCTACCGGTGTAAATAAATATATCAAAAATGTAGAGGAAGAGACATTATCCGAGTATCCGCTGCAGATTCAGAGTACGGGCTTCAGTCTGGCATCTATGAGCCTTGGCATGGCAGATTCTGAAAAGGATACGGAAAGTGATGACGAAAATGCCAAAACAGATAAAGAAAATTCCGGGGATAAAGTAAAAGTCATTAAGATGGTAACCAATATGTTTTCCACGATGGCATCTAATGACCTGGAGTCTTTGAAAGAGTATCTTGATGAAGGAGACAGCGGAATTGAGCAGTATACCACAGCGGTGGAGTACACTTATAATATCAGTCCACAGATTTTTAAGGAAAATGAAGACGGAATACGTCAGGTAAATCCGGATAAATCTTTTGATGCAGTAGGTCTTGGTTCTTCTTCCGGTTCCAATAGTCTGATGTCATCCATGATGAGCACGGATGTTTTTTATGAGATGCCGGAAAACAGTAAGTTATATGAAAAGCAGTATGATATTAAGGAAGGCCGCTGGCCGGAAAATTATAATGAGTGTGTGGTGGTGCTTACCACCAATGGTGGAATCAGTGATTTTATGCTGTATACCTTAGGGCTTCGTGACCCGCTGGAATTAGATGAAATGATACAGCAGTTTGCCAGCGAGGAAAATATTGAGACACCATCTGATTTCGGAACTTATACCTATAAGGATCTGGTAGGAATCCAGTTTAAGCTGGTGAACAGTGCGGATTATTATACTTATGATGAAGAGTATCAGGTCTGGAAGGATAAGTCGGATAATGAAGATTTTATGAAACAACTGGTGGCAGACGGTGAAGATCTTACGATTGTAGGTGTGGTGCAGCCGGCAGAAGGAAGTAATGCCGCATCCTTAAATGCAGGAATTGCATATCCAAAATCTCTGACAAAGCATGTGGCAGAGGAAGCAGCAAAGAGTGAGATAGTAAAGCAGCAGCTTGCAAATCCATCCGTAAATGTCTTTACCCATGAAGCGTTTGGCGAGGTAGATAAGGAAAGCGGATTTGATATGCAGTCATTGTTTACTGTAGACAGTGAAGCATTGGAAAAAGCATTTTCCTTTGATGAAAGTGCCTTAAGCGGGTTGGAAAATTCTATGGGAGATATGGGCAGTGCCGATTTGTCCGGAGCATTTTCCATGGATGCTTCTTCCATGGGTCAGTCAATTTCGGCAGAAGAAATGCAGGCAATTGCAGGCAGTCTCTTAGAGGGCTACCAGCAGTATGCAAAGGATAATCCGCAGGCAGATTATTCGAATCTGTCCCAGTATTTTATGAACTATTTAAATACAGAGGAAGCTCAGAAAATTTTATCCGATAATATCAAAGAGATTATTACCGCAAATGGCATGGTAACTATTACACCGGAGCAGATACAGAGCCTCATCCAGCAGATTATGAGCGGATATCAGCAGTATGTTATTGACCATGGTTATACCGACCCGGAGAAATTTGATGAGTACTTAGCAGAATATTTGCAGACAGAGGAAGCCCAGGGAATCATAACAACGTGGGCATCTGAGATATTTACAGGTAGTGGAAATATTGAGATTACGCAGGAGCAGATGCAGAAATTGTCCTCTGAATTATTTGCAGGTTATCAGACATATGCACAGAATAATGGATTACCTGACCCGGAAAAGTTGGGAGATTCTTTTGCGGCATATCTGAATACAGCAGATGGTCAGCAGCGAATTGCAGCCGGACTTTCGAATGTTATGAATGTGGACGCAGTACAGCAGCAGATGATGACGGCAATACAGCAGTATATGCAGCAGGCAATGACACAAATGGGAAACAAGCTGCAAAGTGCCATGGCATCCGGCATGCAGGTGGATGAAGAAGCATTTTTAAATGCATTTCAGATTAATATGAATGAGGATGAACTGACAGAGCTTTTGATGTCTATGGGTTCGGCTACCGGAACAACCTATGAGAATAACTTAAAGAAATTAGGCTATGTGGATTTTGCAGTGCCAAGCGGAATTAATATTTATCCGAAGGATTTTGAAAGCAAGGAGCATGTGGTAGAAATTTTAGATGCATACAATAACCGCATGGAAAAGGAAGGCAGGGATGAGCAGGTGATAACCTATACCGATATGGTAGGAACGCTGATGTCTTCCGTAACCGATATTGTGGATATTATCACATATGTACTGATTGCATTTGTGGCAATTTCGCTGGTGGTATCTTCCATTATGATTGGTGTCATTACTTATATCAGTGTGTTAGAGCGAAGAAAAGAAATCGGAATCCTAAGAGCCATCGGAGCATCGAAGCGGAATGTTTCCCAGGTATTTAATGCAGAGACCTTTATTATCGGACTGTGTGCCGGACTGATTGGAATCGGATTTACGCTGCTTCTGATTATTCCGGTCAATGCGATTATCCATAATCTTGCAAATACAACCGATGTAAGTGCGGTGCTTCCGGTAGTTCCGGCACTGGTGCTGATTTTACTCAGTATTCTTTTGACACTTCTGGGTGGTCTGATCCCATCAAAGAAAGCATCGAAGAGTGACCCGGTAACAGCACTCCGGACGGAATAAAGAGGTTGACATTTTTTGAAAAACATTTATAATAAGTAGCGAAGCTACCTAAAAGGAGTGAAATTATGGCAGTGAAGATGCCGCTTGGACTTCGAATTGCAATTATTGACCGGGCATTCCGCCACAAAATGGATGAATGGGCAGAAGAAATCGGAATTACTGCTGTCCAGCTTCGGGTATTAGGCGAAGTCAGTCTGATGGAAGATAATGGAGTGGAAGAAGTAAATCAGAAGGACTTAGAACATATCGAGCAGGTGACACATCCGACGATGACGGGAATTATAAAAAGGCTTGAGGCAAAAGGATTTTTAATTTGTGCACCAAGTGAAAATGACCGGCGTTATAAGAAAATATCCTGTACGGAGAAATCCCGTGGAATTCATAAGGAGATTGCGAAGAAAGAAGCACTGGTTGTAAAAGAAATGTGTAAGGATTTTACACCGGAGCAGATGGAAGCATTTCTGCAAATGACAGAGATGATGTTACAGAATATTTCCTGAGCATAAAATAAAAGTGAAATCGGAAGAGGAGGAAATTACTGTGTAAATTTCCTTTTCTGGTTTCACTTTCTCTTTGAATTAATAGGTAGCTTTACGACCTAATAAAAGAAAAACGGAGGTAATGATTATGCCAATGCATAAGAGAGAAAGTTTGATTTATACGGTGTTAATGTGTTTTACCATGGTGTTATGGATGAGTATGTATAATGTAGCACTGCACATGGGAACACTGAATATGGAAGTAATAAGAGAAGGCTGGCTGGGATTCCCGCTGGCATATGTATGCGCAATGTGTCTGGATTGGTTTCTGGTATCTAAAATTGCAAAGGGATTTGCATTTCGTTTTCTGGTAAAACCGGAAAGCAGCACAATGAAAAAAGTGATTGCAGTTTCCTACTGTATGGTAGTTCCGATGGTAATTTTCATGTCCTTATACGGTGGATTGGAAGCCTGCGTAAAAAGCGGAGCATGGAATATGCTTCCGATTATCTGGCTTACCAATATTCCAAAGAATTTTATTATGGCACTGCCGTTTCAGCTTCTGATTGCAGGTCCGTTGGTAAGAAAGATTTTCCGGACAGCATTTCCGGTTGGAACCGTATTATTAGAAGCAGAAAGTGGAAATCCTGTATGAGAATTCCTCTTGTAAAATCCAAACATATGTGCTAATATAAAACAAGAACAAATGTTCTTGAAAGGCATTGATATGAATGGAAATAAAATCTATTTATGTATTGATTTAAAATCTTTTTATGCATCGGTGGAGTGCGTGGAACGGGGATGGGATCCGCTGACTGCCAGGCTGGTGGTCGCAGACCCGGAACGCTCAGAGAAAACCATCTGTCTTGCCGTATCACCGGCGTTAAAGCAGATGGGAGTTCCCAACCGGTGTCGTGTCTTTCAGATTCCCAAAGAAATTCCATATAAGATGGCACCACCCCGTATGCAGCTATATATTGATTATGCAGCGGAAATCTATGGCGTATATTTAAAATATATTGCAAAAGAAGATATCCAGGTCTATTCCATTGATGAAGCATTTTTGGATGTGACGGATTATCTGCATCTCTATCAGATGACAGCAGTGGAACTGGGCAGAAAAATTATGCAGGATATCTTAGATACCACGAAGATTCCGGCTGCCTGTGGTGTAGGAACCAATCTCTATTTAGCGAAGGTTGCTTTAGATATTATGGCAAAGCATGAGACAGACCGGATTGCCTATCTGGATGAAGCACGCTACCGGGAGAAGCTCTGGAAACATAAACCGCTGACTGATTTCTGGCGGGTAGGGCGTGGAACGGTAGAGCGTCTATCGAATATGGGCATCTGCACAATGGAAGAGATTGCCCATGCCAGAGAGTCTTTACTATATAAGGCTTTTGGCATAGATGCAGAGCTGTTAATTGATCACGCATGGGGAAGAGAACCGGTAACGATCGCGGACATCAAGGCATATCGGCCGAAGAATACATCATTTTCCAGCGGTCAGGTGCTGCCGCGGGATTATGAGTATGAGGAAGGTGTGCTGGTGGTAAAAGAGATGGCAGATTTATTGTGCCTTGACCTGGTAGACCAGTGCCTTGTAACATCCCATATCAGTCTGGTAATCGGTTACAGCAATCAGAAATGCTTTGAACCGGCGAAGGGAAGCACAACGCTGCGCAGTGCAACCAGCTCCAACCGCCGGCTGCTGTCTTATGTAGAGCAGCTATACCGGAGAATTGTAAGACCGGGAGCATATATCCGGCGGATTACATTGACTTATACCGGCGTAATGACAGAAGATTATCAGCAATTTGATTTGTTTTCAGATCCGGAAGAGACAGAGAAGGATGTGAAGGCACAGCGTGCAGCAATCTCCATCAAGCAGCGCTACGGCAGGAATGCTATTTTAAAGGGAATGAATTTGGAAGAGAGTGCAACGACAATAGAACGAAACGGTCAGATTGGAGGGCATAAGAGTGGCGTATAGAGAGACACCATGGGAGCCGGACAGCAGGAAACAGCATCCGGCTGGAAAGAGAGAGAGAATCTGAGAAGAGAGAAAATGGACATCGAAGACCGTGCCAAGCAGTTTATGCCCTTCGATGCCCTGAAGGGCTTTAAGGAAGCTCTGCGGAAGAAGGAAAAAGAGAAAGGGTATTGATTTTTTAGACCAAATGATATAAATATATATCTGTAGCATTGTATAGATACAGGGAGTAGATTCCACAAAACAGCTAAGAAGCTGAATCGGAATGCTGAGGGAGGAAAAGAAAGAATGATTCGAATCATGCTTGTAGAAAGTGATAAACTTTTGTGCAAGGAATATGCATTAGAAATAGCCCAGGATGAAGAATTTGCATTGGTAGCGGTAACGGGGCGGCAGAGTGATGCAATCAATATTCTGACAGAACAGGAAGTAGATGCAGTAATTGTAAATTTGGAGTTAGAAGAAGGTGACGGAATCCATCTCATTATAGAGATGAAACGGAAGTTAAAGAAACATCCGGAAATTATCGTAACAACAAATTATGGCTCGGAGCATTTTCTGCATAGCATCAATAAGTTAGATATAGATTTGGTTTATAAGAAAAATAACGAATTATTTTCACCAAAGAAAATTATTGAAATAATTAAGCTGACCGCACCAACGACTGCAGATGGAGAAAGCGAATATCATAATGGAAGAAAGGTAATCTATACGGAACAGGAAGAAACCGAAATTCAGTATGTACTGGCATTGGGTGAACTGATAAAAAGCGGTTTTGAACCGGACCGAAAAGGAACCAAATATCTTGCAAGAGCAATTGGTATTCTGTTGGCTGTTCCCAGTGGTACGTCAATCCAGATAACGAATGATGTTTATCCGCAGGTTGCACAAGTATATCAGACATCAGTAAGTGGTGTGGAAAAATCAATTCGAAATGTAATAGAACGGGTATGGTCAAAGTCAGATAAGGAGACATCATATCTCAAGAATCCAGAATGGAGAGGCTCAATACAGAACAAACCATCGAATACAGAGTATATTCAGTGTGTGGTCAGACGATTGAGGAATGTTTTACATTAAATAAATACTTACAAGATAGAAGAAATTTGAATTTCTAAGGAGATTCAGATTTCTTTTTTTATTTACGCGAGAAATTCGCAAAGTGTGCTTTTCGTAGTTGCTCTGCATTGCAAGAAATTATGGTTATAGTTATTGGTAAAAATGCACAACCAATTCGTACTTCGTGCATGAGTGTAACCGGTTTTTATATATAATTCGACTTAAAAAATTTTTGGCTCGACCTTGAATCTGCTGGAAAGCGGTAAAGAAAATTTTGAGAAAAACAGCATAAAACAAGGAATTTGGAAGAAAAAATAATAAAAATAAGAGTGGCATAAAAGTCGAATATAGGGTGCTGAAAAGTCGAATTTCAGACAAAAATAAGTCGAATATTTTTCCTTGAAAGTCGAATGTAAAAGGGGAAAAATAGATAACAGACAGGATAAAAACAGAATAATAAAAGTGGAGAAAGTTATGGGATTTCAGGTAAAGTATGAAGAAATTACCAGCATTCGGGAACTGATTCTGGCACAGCTTGACCGGTGGATAGAACAGATAGATGCGGTAAGAAGCAGTATTGTAGAGATTGCTGCCATGTCGGAGATGCATGGAGAGGCAGCAGAGCATGTAAGAAGCTATATGTGGGATTATCATATGAATCTTGCAAATATGATAAAAGATACGATAGAAACCTACCGGAGCAGCTTTATACTCTATACAGACTGGTATTATAACATTGATTCTGACCAGATGGCAGAGATGTCTCAGGATTCCATGGAGGGACTGGAGGAGAACATCCATGGAGCAAGGTCAGACTTTGATGCGGTAGCAGAGGAAGTAGCGGATATTGAGAGAGAACTGTCTGCTTATCTTGATGTGGGCAGATTTTCTACAACCTGTATGGAAAGCTGTTTTGACAATGCGCTTGCCGGAGTGCAGAATGTCCGCACACAGATAGGGGAATATGAGGAGGCGCACAGCCATGCAGATATGTATCCCATCGATATGATGGTAGGCTATCTTCGCAGTATTATTGGTGGACAGTTAGGTGGCAGTAGTGCTACAATCAGTGCATATGATGCATCGGTTGTGAATACAACAGAGTCCTTCCAACTGGCACAGATGATGGATGGAATGTTAAGTACATATCTCGAACAGGTGAAGGACAGGGTAAACTCCTGTGAGGAGTTCTATGAACTGCAGCAACAGCAGTGGCAGGAATCCATCCGGCTGAGAACAGAAGAAGGCATTGTGAAGACGATTGCCGGAGTCGGAACCATGATTCTGGGAGGAATGCTTGTCGTAGCAACCTGTGGTATGGCACTTCCTTTAGTGGCTACAGTAGGAGTAATGGCAATTGGCGCAGGAACAGCAGCATATGGCTTTTCAAATGCAGTAGAAGGTGGTCAGGATGTTTATGCAGGAGTAACAGGAGATCCAAGAATGGTATCGGTTAATCCAATCCGTGATACATTATTTGCCAGCAATCCGGAACTCTATTATTTAATAGGAAATGCGTTGACAATCTCAGCTTCTATGATACTGACCGGAGGAATGGCAGCAAATGCAGCAGTAAGTGCAGGAACATCCATAGGAAGGGCAGTAGTAACAGAGTATGCAAAGCAGGGACTGACGGTGGCAGCCAGCAGCTATGTGGAAAAGAGCATGACAGAAGCAACCAACAGTCCACTGGCAGGCTTTGTAGTTGGAACACTAACCGGAATGGCAACATATGGAACGCTCAGTGAGATAGATGCCATGGCAAATGTAAGTGGATTACACGGTTCTTTTGCAGAAGGAATGTCAAAGGAAGATGCCCAGAAATATCTTGATTTTCTTGAGAATGGAAGCAAGGAAGGGCTCACAGAGGCAGAAATAAGAGGAATCGGAAAGGTAGACGAAGCACTTGCATTAAAGAAATTAAACCCGGAGGAACTGTTGGAACTTAGAAAACAGCAACTGGGGAATGTAGGGGGAGAGTGGTACACCTTCTACTAAACCTAATCAGATACATCATTTTGCAACAAATAAGAGTAAGAAATATACAAGTCAGTTTGAAAATATAGCTAAAAAATATGGATTAGATTTAGACGGAGATTGGAATAAAGAATTGATGCCTCATCAGGGGCGTCATCCATATGCATATCACGAGTATGTTCTTGATAATATGCAAAAATTTGATAAAATAGCAAAAGGTGACAAAACTAAGTTTTTAATGTTATATGACCAAATGAAGCAGAAAATCATCAGTAATCCAAATATGTTATATAAGGATTATTGGAACAAATAGTAAGGAGCATTTTAGATGAAATATTATAAATTAAGTTATGATTATGAAAATGATGATGATTATGTAAATTGCAATGTTGGAGTTATAGGAGATATTGATGAATATTCTGTATCTAACGGGAATTATATTAATAATTGGTCTGAAGTTAGATTTACATATAACTCAAAAGATGGTTCTGTTTTATCCGACTATATAGCCAATGTATATAGGTGGTTGATTGTATCAAAAAAGTTTAGAGAATTAATCGAAGATGTTGTAGAAGAAAATGTGATACAATATCTTTCGGTAAACTTGTTTGATACGAAAGATCGTGTTGAGAATACAGAATATAAAGTTGCTAATTTGTTGGATATAATAGATGCTTTGGATTTAGAACATTCTAAGTATGATGTATTTACGCTTGGTGATGAAAAAATAATTTCAGTAGAAAAGTATGCTTTGAATAATCAAATGGTGCAGGGACATGATATTTTCAGATTGAAAGACGATACAATACCAGTATTTGTTTCAGAACGAATGAAGGATATTATTGAGAATAATTCATTGACTGGATTTGCATTTATTGAGGTGGATGTATATTAACTTTATTTATGTCTCCACATAAGGACATTCGAAAATCAAAATCTAATATTTAGTTCAAAAACGCTGATATAAGCGTGCTACTTTCAAAACAAATTTTTGTTGCAAAAGGGAGGTATTTTTTATGATAACAAGAAATTCGGATAAGAAACAGAAACAGGAACAGATGCTGATGTTTTGCATGGATGACATGGTACCCAAGATTCACATGCTCCGATTAATATTATGGTATAGAATATTTTAATGCTGGAAAGGTGGTAGTGGATGAATTATTTAATAGGTTTTATATTATGGTGGATTATGGTTGGAATTATTTATGTTGGTGTTTATTTATACAGAAAAAAAACGAAAAAGCATAACTATTTAAGTTGGAAGTATGTTCAAATGATTACTTATATATTGAGTATGTTATTAGGATATATAGTAGTGTTTATGTTTTCTCAATTATGGAATGATTATAAATGGAAATGTTCTGCTTTGGCGGGGACTATTATATTGATAGCAGTTGTAAAAATAGTGAGATGTTTTTGGAATAGTATATGGAAAACAAATAATAGAAATATCGAACTTACTGAGGGTGAACTGCAATGGTGTAATACCATATCTATTGCTGGAATGGTTGCATTGGGAATCGTTTTTTTTATTCAATATAAAGTATCGGACTTTTTTGAAATATCCAGTTTAGCAGTTTCGATATGGGTAGGTTCATATATATCTATGCAAAAAGTTCAAGGTAGAAATAGTATAAAAGACGTGAAAGCTGATTTGATAGATACATTTAAAATAGAGAATAGAGGTTTTCTTTGCTTTGGAATAATTTTTATGATACTATTTGTAACTATTGTTTCATTGCATTTACATGAACTATTGCTTATAGTAAGTAATCGGTATGCAGTTGGATTTAGTATTGGAGGCATATTATTTATTGGGGGTATATTATTTAGGATGATTTTAAAAAAGAAAATTATACCGAAAGAAACAAAGAAAATAATAAATCATGATGAAAAAGATAACCGAGGTGCAGGTGGTCCTGTGTCAAGATTTAGCACAAAATAAAATGAGAAGTTTTAGGCTACTTTTATATATTGATTATGATATTCCATTGGTGTCATCACATTTAACTTTCTTTGCAATCGTTGGTTATTGTAGTAATTGATGTAATCAGTTATAGCTGCAATTAAGGTAGTTCTATCATTGAAATTAGAGTTGTTCAGGCACTATTGTAGAAAGGAAAAGGTGATTTAATGGCAAATAAAAACAATGAATTGGCACACACAAAATGGATGTGTAAATATCACATTGTCTTCACTCCAAAGTATAGACGAAAAATCATATATAATCAATTAAAAGTAGATATAAGAGATATTTTGAAACAGTTGTGTGCGTATAAAGGAGTGGAGATATTGGAAGGGCATTTAATGCCGGATCACATACATATGTTAGTAAGTATTCCGCCCAAATATAGTATTTCATCATTTATGGGGTACTTAAAGGGAAAATCTGCACTTATGATTTTTGATAGACATGCAAATTTAAAATATAAATTTGGAAACAGACATTTCTGGTCAGAGGGATATTACGTATCTACAGTGGGATTAAATGAAGCTACGATAAGAAAGTATATACAGGAACAAGAAAAATATGACATTATGCAAGATAAGTTAAGTGTAAAGGAATATGAGGATCCATTCAAAGAGTAGTGAGAAAAAATAGCTTGCATATAACGGAGAAAAGACTGCTGAACAAAACAGCCGTCTTGCCCAGATTGCACAGATTCAAAATGTGACAGAACAACTGGATACGAATTTGCAGCAATGTATTGAAAACTATAATCAGAGAATTGAAGCAGCAGGAATACAGAACCTGAATTCCTATGGCAGAGAAATGAAGGCTCAGCTGCCAAAACTGCAATGGAAGGAAGCAGAGGCAGAAGATGGAACAGTAGCATATGAACTGACCTGCAGTCAGGTAGAAGGAATGGAAGAACCGCCGGTTATTACCATTGCACTGGAACAGAATGCAATTGAAGAAAATGTAAAGAACAAGAATTATATTGATAAAATATTAAATGCATTTCTGCTGCCGGAAGATTCAGATGGCGAAGACGGAGAAGAGGATAAAACCGGAGAAGGAGAGAAAACAGAAGAAGACAAAAACGGAGAAGAGAAAACCGGAGAAGACAAAACAGAAGAAGGCAAAACAGAAGAAGGAGAGAAAAACGAACCGGAATCAGGCGAAGGCGAAGATACTGGAGAAGAACCGGAAGCAGCGGTTACGGTAGAAAAAATATTTGAGCAGTGTGATGCAGATACAGAAATCATGGAATTTCTGACAGAACAGGGGTATGCCTCGACAAAGGAATTTTTAAAGGCATATCTGGATGGAGAAGTGCCGGTTGCACAGACAGAGACGCAGCTAAAGGTAATGGGAGATGTGGATGCATTGGGAGAATATCTTAAGGCATCACTGGAACAGATTACGACAGAAGATTATACATTACCGGCATTTGATGGAAGCTGGCAGACCGGGATGACAGCAGGATGGGATTTCGTGATTTGCTGAGAGACACCGGGCTTTTATGTGATGCGATGCAGACAGATGTGGCGGCACAGAAGAATGTTGATGTGGATGGCATTACGGGTCTGGTTCAGAGTGGTTGTATACAGCCATTGGCAGACCGCACAGATTTCGTGAAAAAGGAGATAGAAAATAGCCAGAAAGAAGAACAGGATGCAGTTAATTCTTATCAAAGAAGCGTAAATGGATTTCATCCAAGGCAGGATACCACAGTGATGAATGACAGCGTGAGCAGCATGAGAGAGAATGCTGCACTTATGCAGCAGGAAATCAATACCAGCAATCAGTCTTATGTGGATTATGCAGATAAATTGTATCAGACTACTTCAGAAAATATATTGACATTGCAGCAGCACATGGAAGAAGCGAAAGAAACTTCCAATCAGGCAGTTACAGATGCATTGGCTTCGGCAAAGGAAGTGAAGAATACTACAAGCAGTCAGAATCAGACGGCATTGGCAGATTTTGCAGCAAAGCTTCCCTATACAAGAGTAGGAAGCATGGAATATACACAGGTATATGAATTTGTGGCACAACCAACGCAGATGCTGCAGGTCAGCGATTACCAGCGTTTAAAGGATGAGGTGGATCATACCGTATCACAGAAAAGTGTTACCGGCAGCAGGGAACAACAGAAGAGTTCACGTTGGGTGGAATATCTTTTGTATGGAATATTAGGAATTCTGGCGGTGGGAATATTAGGAAGCTATGCCAGAAGTTATCACAGAAGAATCAAGGAACAGAGCAACCCGTCGAAAGACGTTGCAATATAAAGTAAAGGAGACAAAAGAAATGGCAGATGTAAACAACATCCGGATTAGTCCGGAGCAGATGGAGACAAAGGCAAATGAATTTGATGCAAGATGTGAGGAATTCCAGCAGGTAGTAAGTACCATGCGTAATATGGTTTCTACACTTTGCGATGAATGGGCAGGACAGAGCAGTCAGGCATTTTATGATCAGTTCAGTTCCTTAGAGCCTAGCTTTTCTGCAACTGCAGAATTAATTACATCCATTGCACAGCAGTTACGTGATGTATCTACATCTATGCAGAACATTGACCGTGAAATTGCCGGAAAGATTGGAGTAATGTAATAGAGAATCGGAAAGCCACATCCTGTGACTTTCCGATTCTTCTATCCCTTAAGACCATACTTTTGTCAGAAACAGGAGAAGTAAAGTGACAGATAATTCTAAAATAGAGATTAATCCTTCGGTACTGCAGAACCGGTCGCAGACCTATCAGTCGCTGACGGATGTAAACGGAGCAGATGTATTTACGGATGATTATGAAGAAAAAGTAAAAGATTACCAGCAGAAGGAACAACGCAGCTATGAGGATACAAAGGAACAGGTATTTATAAAGAAAATGGATGAAAATGCCGGAAAAGAAGAGGCTGTAAAAGAACAATTATTTTTAACAACAGGAAGTCAGCAGCTGCAGCAGCAGGCAGAAGTAACCGCATCATTGGATGCGTATTGGATTCCGGCATGCGGAATTCTGCTGGCAGTGGGAATTCTGCTGTTGCTGCAATATCGGAAGAGAAGACAGGGAAGGTGGAAGAAAAATGTTGCTCACACTTACAATTATGAATCGTGAAGGAAGCTGGCAGGAAGATATACAGGTTAATCCACAGCAGAAAATAATAGATACCATGCTTATTTTAAAGGAAGCGGGAAAACTGCCACAGGAAGAGGTACAAGAAATGAAATCTGAACGCAGGGGAAGATTTCTGGACATGAATAAGAACTATGAACAGCAGAGTATTTATGATGGAGATATTCTCTGCATACAGTAGAGGCAGACAGAGGACAGAAGAAAATAAGATACGGGAGAGAAAAGATGGAAGAAAGAATAAAGAAATCAGCATTACAGGCGGAAGGCATATTTGATTATCAGAAATTAATGTATCCGGATACAGGTCTTATTGCAGTGAAAATAGAGGAAGAAGGGGAGGAACTGCTTTTAACCTATAATCTGGAAGCACTGACACCGATGACAGAGATACGAAAAGAAGATATTACCACAAGACTGGCGGTATTGGAAAATATAGAATTACTGGCAGCATGCCGGAAATCATATTACTTTACATTAGAGCCGGAAAATCTTTATTACGACAGGAATCATCTGGTCTATGTAAAACAGAGAGATATCTGCGGGGAAGACAGAGAATATGATGAACAGAAATGGATGGAAGAATATAAAGCACTCATTGGCTATGCATTACAGAAACAGTACAGTTATGCGGATTATGTACAGGGAGGAATGCAGCTTTTAAAGGGTGGCATACTGCAAAAGGTACGGCAGGTGGAATCCGTAGAAGAGCTGGTCAGACTGTTGGAACAGCGTAAGCAGGAGATAGAGACAGAACGGTCTGTGAAAATGATTTTTCTGAACCGAAGACGGTATCGTACATTGCAGGCATCGTTTGTTGTGGTATTGCTGTTGGCAATAGTACTGGCGGTCTATGCATTGGTTGATTTCATCCGTACTGAGCCATATAAGGATGCAGTAATTGCGGCAGAAAATGCCTATATTTCCGCTGATTATGTATCCTGTGTGGATGCTATGCAGGAAATATCGGTAAAAGATATGGATATATATCAGAAATATATTCTTGCCAATTCCTATGTGAGAAGTGAGAATCTGACACAGCAGCAGAAAGAGAATATTATAAGCAATCTTTCTTTAAAGGAGACGCCAGCCAGATTGGAGTACTGGATATATCTTGGAAGAAATGACATTTCAGAGGCAATTGATATTGCCATGCAGCAGTCCGATGATGAAATGCTGCTTTATGCTTATATGAAACAGAAATCCATGATAGAGACAGACAGCAGTCTCAGTGGAGAAGAGAAAACACAGGAGCTGGAGAAAATTGCACAGAAGATGCAGCCATTGATGGAAAAATACGATACCGAGGAAGAATAGCATGAAGAGAAGCTTTCAGAGAACAGAGAATTTTACAATAGACGGAAAAAATGGAAATCTTGAAATTGAAGGATTTCCGGCAAGGCTATGGGTCAGGAATGATGAGGTAACAATAGAAGGTTATGAGAACATATACTGGAACGGAAGGGAAGCCGCCTGTAAAGGAAAGATAAACAATGGAGATGAATTAAGCTTTTCCCGGGGAAAAATTATCTTCCTGGAAAAAAGTGTACAGGTGGAATGCGAAGATACGGTGAATATCAATACCGATGGATTATTGGAACTGGAAGAAAAAGAAATTCCATTTGAAGGATATCCGAAGTATAAACGTTCTCCGCGAATCATTAAAAGAATACCGGATTTGGAAATTAGTCTGACCAGCCCAAAAGAACAGCAGAATGGAAAGAAAGAGAGTCTGGTACAACTTATTGTGCCGCCTCTTGTGATGCTGTGTGTGACAGTAGGAATCAGTATTTTAATGAAGCGTGGTTTATATGTGCTGATGTCAGCAGCAGGCACAGTGATGACAACAATATTTACGGTGGTTAAATATATAACAGACCGTAAGGAAGGTCAGGAGAATAAAAGGCTCCGGGAGAAAACATATCGGGAATATCTGTTAAAGAAAAGAAAGGAAATATATGCAGCATATCAGAATGAAGAAGAGGCAAATCACTATAATTATCCGGAGGTAAAGGAGCTTGCCCGGATGGTTGGGCAGTACAGTCCAAGAATCTATGAGAGAAGCTCTAATGATGATGATTTCCTGAATGTATCTTTGGGACAGGTAATGGCAGATTGTCATTTCCGTATTCGCCTTTCTACGGATGAATTAAAGGATAAACCGGATGAGCTGGAACTGGAAGCACAGGAATTGAAGCGGGAATTTTCAAAGATGAAACAGCCTGTTGTAGTAGATTTAAAGAAAGCACATCTGGGACTGGTGGGAGAGAAAAGCGTTATTCATGAGCAATTGAAATTACTTGTGGCGCAGCTTACTTTTTTTCAGAGTTATCATGACCTTGAAATCGTAACAATTTATAATAACAGATTTGATGCTGATTTCCAGTGGATGCGTTGGTATCCACATTTACGGATACATGCGGTAAATGTAGTGGGAACTGTAAATTCAGAGCGGAAGAGAGACCAGATTCTTGGAAGCCTGCATCAGATGATTAAGAACCGGAAAAACAAATTAGAAGAAAGTAAGAAGGAAAGCCGTTTTCTGCCGCATCTTATATTTATTATAGATGAGCCAAAGTTAATTATGGACCATTCTATTATGGAATATCTGGATAAAGAAGGGGATAACCTTGGATTTTCTATTATTTACACCACAAATATGAGAGCAAATCTGCCTGAGAATATCGGTACAATAGTTATGCTTCATAATTCCGGTCAGGCAACACTTCTGATGGAAGAGAAGGAAGAGAAAAATCTTTCCTTTGAATTGTCAGATACCAGCGGTATAAATCTGGAATGGATGGCAAGAAATTTAAGTACACTGGAGCATATGCAGGGAATCAGTGCACAGATACCGGAGAGTATTACATTTTTTGAAATGTATCAGGTGGAGCATCCGGAGGAACTGGATATTGCAAAACGATGGAAGAAAAATCATGCAGCAAAGTCCCTGGCTGTTCCGCTTGGGGTAAGAGCCAAGGAAGATTATGTCAATCTTAATCTGCATGAAAAAGCCCATGGTCCCCATGGACTTGTAGCAGGAACGACAGGTTCCGGTAAATCGGAAATTATCCAGTCTTATATACTGTCTCTGGCAGTCAATTATCATCCGTATGAGGTGGCATTTTTACTGATTGATTATAAAGGTGGTGGAATGGCAGGATTATTCCGGAATCTGCCGCATCTGCTGGGAACAATCACCAATCTGGATGGAGCACAGAGTATGCGTGCCATGGCATCAATTAAGAGTGAACTGGCAAGAAGACAGAAAATATTCAGCAGCTATGATGTGAATCATATCAATGCATATCATAAGCTGTTCCAGAATGGAGAGGCAAAGGAACCACTGCCGCATTTATTCATTATCAGTGATGAGTTTGCAGAGCTGAAAAAGGAACAGCCGGATTTTATGACGGAACTGGTATCGGCGGCGCGAATCGGACGAAGCCTTGGTGTGCATCTGATACTGGCAACACAGAAACCAACCGGAGTTGTAGATGACCAGATCTGGACAAACTCCAAGTTTAAACTGGCACTTATGGTACAGAATGAGGCAGACAGTAAAGAAATATTAAAGACACCGGATGCCGCCAATATTACAATCCCCGGAAGAGCTTATCTTCAGGTTGGAAATAATGAAATCTATGAATTATTCCAGTCGGCATGGAGTGGAGCTTCTTATGTAAGTGAAAAGGAAGAGGAAAAAGTAGATGACAGAGTTTATCTGGTGAATGACCTTGGACAGGGTGAACTGATAAATGAAGATTTAAGTGATGAACATGCTTCCGGCGGCAATATGATGACGCAGCTGGATGCTACGGTAGATTATATCCACAGAGTATATGAGGCAATGGATACCGTGGAAGTAAAACGGCCGTGGATGCCACCGTTGCCGGAACAGATTGTATCGGACCAGCAGGCAGAGAAAGGAAATGCATTAAATCTGATTGCACGGATTGGAAAGATAGATATTCCGGAAGAACAGCAGCAGGTGGAGTACCAGCTTGATTTTGCCACAGACGGAAATCTCTTATATATTGCTTCCGCAGGTTATGGAAAAACAGCATTTCTTACAACCGTGTTGTTGTCACTGGCAATGCATAACCGGGTAGAGAATCTGAACTTCTATATATTGGATTTTGGAAACAGTGGATTGATTCCATTGAACCGCCTGCATCATACGGCAGACTATATCAGTTTTGATGATACAGAACGATTCCGTAAATTCTGCAATCTTATACAGGCAGAGATAAAACGGCGTAAAAAATTACTGGCAGAACGGATGGTACAGAATTTTGAAGTATACAATCAGGTGGCAGAAAAGACATTAAAAGCAATAGTAATTGCTATTGACAATTATGATGTGGTCAAAGAACTGGGATATGAAGCGGAAGAATTTTTCCAGAAATTATCCAGAGATGGTACCGGACTTGGCATATATATGGCAGCAACAGCAACACGAAGTAATGCCATGAAGTATTCTACATATAACAATTTTAAGAATAAAGTGGCAGGTTATCTTTTCGATGAATCAGACTTGCATGTAATTGTGGGACGAAGTTCTTATTCACAGTCAGAGATAAAGGGACGGACACTTATAAAATACAATGGACTGGTAAGTGTCATGCAGGTCTATGTCATGACTGCATTTACAGATGAACTGGAGTATAACCAGGGTATAGAAGCCTGTATTGAGCAGATAAATGCATGCTATCCGGATACTGTAGCACCGAGAATCCCGGTATTGCCGGATGAGTTAAATATCAGAACATTTATGGAAATGATAAAGAAACAGCATACAGCAGAAGAAAACGCTGCAGAGAAGGCAATCTGGCTGGGACTGAATAAAGAGAGTGTATTGCCGGAATGTATTCCGGCAGGTCTTACAACACCATTTGTAATTCTGGGTGAGACTGCAAGAGGAAAGACGAATGCATTAAAGGTTATTTTAGAACAGATAACAGGAAGAGGAAAAGTATATTTATTAGACTCGAAAGATATGGAACTATATCATTACAGGTCCGGAGATGAGATTCATTATATCGGAGCAGATGGAATAGATGCGTTTCTTATGGAACTGGGGGGACTGGTGACTGCACGAAATCAGCAGCTGCAGCAGAAGATGAAGGAACATCCGGAACAGTTACCACGCCGTCTGGTTCAGGAACTGGATGCATGTTATGTCGTGGTAGATGAGTGGGATGACTTTGTAGAGGCAACGAAATTAAAAGCTGTATTGTTGGCACCGATATTGAGTAGGGCATTGTCCAGTGGAATCCAATTTATTCTTACAGCCAATTCCGGTAAATTAAAAGGATTTGATGAGATTACCAAATTTGCAAAAGCAACTACGGATGGTCTGCTGGTGGGCAACCCTGGTTCTACAGGAATTTTTGGAACAGTTGCAGCAAAGGAATTGCCGCAGTTAAGTGATGGTCTGCTCTTCCATAATGGAGCATATGTGCGTATCCGCATACCGAAATGTGAAGACAGAGAAGAATAAAGAAAAATAAGCAGGAGGATAAAAAGATGGAACAGGAAAATATGGAGTTTTTGCCGTTAGGAAGTATTGTGCAGCTTAAAGGTGGCGTAAAGAAAATTATGATTATAGCAAGAGGTGCATTTGCAGTAGTCAAAGGTGAAAAAAGATATTTTGATTATGGAGCGTGTACCTATCCGGAAGGGGTTATAGGAGATGCACTGTTATATTTTCAGCATAAGGATATTCAGAAAATAGTATATCGCGGTTATGAGGATGAAGACGAGAAGCTGATGCAGGAAAATATTAAAAACAATCTGAGTGTGCTGCAGGAGCAGCTGCTGAAGAAAGAACAGGAAGCATAAGAAGGCGTCGGAGAGATGAGGAGGAAAGGATAAATGTCGAAGACGAAGAAAAGCTCTTCCGGAAGTAAAGGAAGTTCAACAACAAAGAAGAGTACAACCAGTACAGCGGAGATTAATCAGGTAAAACAGCAGTTAAACACAGTAAAGAGCAGTTTGCAGTTAGAAAGCAGCAGTCTGGCTCCCATGGAGGGGACACTTAATACATTAAAGGAACTGAAAACGAGACTTGAGACAGCCATAGATACGCTGAGAAACCAGAAGGATGGTATTGAGGATAAATATACATTAGACAGTGGCTGGCGTGGAGATTTATATAATGCATCAATTTCCGCTTCCAGTGCATTGAAAACAGAATACGGAAATGTCTGTACCAATCTGGGATATGATCTGGATGCACTTTGTGATGAGATTACAAGAAGAGAGAATGAAATCTACAATAAGAATGAGTATATCGGCAAGCTGCAGAGCAGTTGGAACAGTCTTTGCAACTGGCTGGAAAAACATACTAATTAGGAGGGCATCATTATGCTGATAAAATTAGATACCAATGTTTATACATCAAAGGTACATTCTTTTTCAACGGTATCCGGTGAGGTAGAAGGAAAGCAGCTTACAGTTCCGGATTTAAATGTATCAATGGATGCCATGACAGCGTACCGGGCAGGCTTTTCACAGTTAATTGGTCTGATGAGTTATTATCAGAGCCTCCTGACGCAGGATGCCGGGAAGCTTCTCACACTGCGTGATGAACTGGTTGATGCAGAAGCTTCTTTGATGAAAATGATAAAGACAAAATAGGGGAGTGGAGAAAGTTATGGGATTTCAGGTAAAGTATGAAGAAATTACCAGCATTCGGGAACTGATTCTGGCACAGCTTGACCGGTGGATAGAGCAGATAGATGCGGTAAGAAGCAGTATTGTAGAGATTGCTGCCATGTCGGAGATGCACGGAGAGGCAGCAGAGCATGTGAGAAGCTATATGTGGGATTATCATATGAATCTTGCAAATATGATAAAAGATACAATAGAAACCTACCGGAGCAGCTTTATACTCTACACAGACTGGTATTATAACATTGATTCTGACCAGCTGGCAGAGATGTCTCAGAATTCCATGGAGGGACTGGAGGAGAACATCCAGGGAGCCAGGTCAGACTTTGATGCGGTAGCACAGGAAGTAGCGGATATTGAGAGAGAACTGTCTGCTTATCTTGATGTGGGCAGATTTTCTACAACCTGTATGGAAAGCTGTTTTGACAATGCGCTTGCCGGAGTGCAGAATGTCCGCACACAGATAGGGGAATATGAAGAGGCGCACAGCCATGCAGATATGTATCCCATCGATATGATGATAGGCTATCTTCGCAGTATTATTGGTGGACAGTTAGGGGGCAGTAGTGCTACAATTAGTGCATATGATGCATCGGTTGTGAATGCAACAGAGCTTTTTCAACTGGCACAGATGATGGATGGAATGTTAAGTACATATCTCGAACAGGTGAAGGACAGGGTAAACTCCTGTGAGGAGTTCTATGAACTGCAGCAACAGCAGTGGCAGGAATCTATCCGGCTGAGAACAGAAGAAGGCATTGTGAAAACACTTGTCGGAGTCGGAACCATGATTCTGGGAGGAATGCTTGTCGTAGCAACCTGTGGTATGGCACTTCCACTGGTGACAACCGTTGGAGTTGTAGCAATTGGATTAGGCACAACTGCATATGGTTGTGCGAATGCTATAGAAGGTAGTCAGGATGTTTATGCAGGAGTAATAGGAGACCCAAGAATGGTATCGGTTAATCCAATCCGTGATACATTATTTGCCAGCAATCCGGAACTCTATTATTTAATAGGAAATGCGTTGACAATCTCAGCTTCTATGATACTGACCGGAGGAATGGCAGCAAATGCAGCAGTAAGTGCAGGAACATCCATAGGAAGGGCAGTAGTAACAGAGTATGCAAAGCAGGGACTGACGGTGGCAGCCAGCAGTTATGTGGAAAAGAGCATGACAGAAGCAACCAACAGTCCACTGGCAGGCTTTGTAGTTGGATCACTAACCGGAATGGCAACATATGGAACGCTCAGTGAGGCAGAGCTGGAAGTAGTAAATAACGTAAAAAGACCGCAGCAGTTGGGAAATGTAGGAGAGGGTGGAAGTAAGACAGTAAAGTATTCACCAATCAAACCTTGTAATGAAATTAGTCAAGAAGTAGCAGAATCTTTTAATGGTGCAACATTTACAAAAACAACGTTGACAGAAGATACAGTTATGTATAGAGTAAGTGGTGGTAAAGCAGGAGAGGTTGGTTCATATGTATCAAGAACGCCTCAAGGAGGAGGATTGCAATCACAATTGGATTTAGCATTAAATCCTTCGTGGGGAAATACAACAGAAAATATTACCAAGGTTGTTGTTCCAAAAGGAACCACAATTTATGAAGGTATAGCGGCACCACAAAATATATATGATAGTCTTGGAAATGTGATAGGAACATTGCCAGGAGGTGGAAATCAAGTATATATCCCAAAAGTGGAAGCGGGGTGGTTTAAATGATAAAATGTGAATGTAGTGAACGAATAGGAAGTGTTATTAATTCATATAAATTATATGAAGATATTAAATTGTTTTTTGAAGAACAGGTAAAAGAAGATATATTTTCAGAAGTACCAGTAGGAAAGCCATATTGTGATGGATTTGAGTGGAAAGCAGATAAATGGTACAAGTGTAAGTGTTGTGGATGTCTATGGGAAATTAAATATCCTGATTTTCCAGCAAAAGGTTTTGTTCGTAAGTTTGCTGATGGAATATATCACCAGAAGGAGATAGGGAAAAATGAATATTAAAGAACCAATTAGTAATCTTAAATTAGTCGAGGCAATTGAAGGATTAAGTAACAATAATGCAACACAACAGAAATTTTTTACAGAATTTGCACAAGCTAAATTACTATGCCCTGCAGATATTCATTTACAAAACAGTTCGAAAGATGGTAATGAAATAGTTGTAGGTGAAGGGTCTTCAATATCTATAAAGCATTTAGAAGATACAAAAGGTAATAAGTTTTTAATTGCATTTACTGATTGGGAAGAATTATATAAATGGAATTCCTCAAAAGAACAGCAAACAGTTATTTTTGGTTATAAGGATTTTCAAAACATTATGAAAGAATCGAGAGATGTATATACAGGAATGGTAATAAATCCTTTCGGTGCCAATATTGTGATTACGCTTCCAATGCTTGATGGAATGGAAAATGATTGTATAATTAAAAAAGAAGAACAGGTGTTTATAGGCATTCCAGCTGAATACCCAACTGAATTGATAAATGAGCTATGTGTATATTTTGATAAAGAAAAGAGTGTTGATAAGGCGTTTTTATTATGGATGGTAAGGGGTGAAGAAGGAAGCTATTTACTAATATTGGATTCAAAAGAAGAACCTAATAGTCTATACCCAAGAGTTGGAAAATTTTGCATTAGATTTTTAAGAGATAAGATGCTTGATATGGTTTCAGCGGATTCGGATTTTGGAAAGAATGCAATTAGAGAATACAAACCATTTTATGAAAGAGATTAATTTAATTATGGTTATACTTTAGGACTTCAAAAATCCCTAACTCAAAAAGCTACTTTAATCTCTGTCTGTTCACGAAGTGAATGACATACAGAGATTAATAATAGCTTTTTGTCATTTACCTAAAGGGGAAAGGACTCCTTATGGCGAAATTTGCCCTCAGGTATACAAAAGGATTTGTCCGACAATTTATATTGAAGATATTGTGAGGTATTGATTTTACTAACCTGTTGCAAGCTGGGAATTTTCACCCTTCCACAGAACTATTGTTTGCTAAAATGCTTATAGACGCTGTGAGATAGCCAATTTCTGTGAATGATAAAAAATTACAAGAAGAGATTTCGTTACGAGTTTAACAAATATTCATAACATCATATTTTCTTAAAGTGGCATACCAAAATCAAGACAAGCCAACTAATTGTTAAGAAAATGCCTTATTCTGATATCTTGAATAATTTTAAGACCTAGGATAAGAAATTTAATCAGTACACCTATACGAACGATAGAACTACATGAGCAGTTGGATCAGGAATTATTAAATCTTATCACAGAAGTTCAGAACCATGAGAGCAGTACCGTGACAGCACTGGAGAATTCCGTGGAATTGTTACTATCGAGTCTGAATACCTGTATTGCAAAAATCGGATTGAACACAGCTGCAATTGCAAGTTATGAAAGCAACAGCTTTTATACAGATAAGGACGTGTATGCACTTGCCAATATCAGTGAATTGTTTTATCAGCAGCATGAAGACAATAAAGATGTATATGATGCAATCTGTGAAGCGGAACAGAACCTAAAGGATGCAGCGGAAGAACGTGAGACGCAGGGAGTGTGGAAGACCGTTGCCGGAGTAGGTTTGCTTGTAGTAGGCGGAGTATGTATAGTCGCATCATGGGGAACAGCAACACCAATTGTTGCAGCCGCAGAGGGTATTGTTGGAACCGGAACGACTATTTTTGGAGTCACAGATTCTGCGGAAGGTGCCCAGGATATTTATTATGGAAGCATCGGAGATATTGACAGTACCGCAGTAAATGACTTAAAAGATGTGGCATTCCAAGGAAATGAGGAAGCATATTATCTGACAGAAAGTGTCTTTGCATTTGCAGCATCCGCAATGATTCCAATCGGTCAGGCGGCCTCAGCAGGAAACCTGACATTCCGAAGTGGAGCAACAATCGTTGCAAAAGAAGGGATTGCAACAGCAGCAGGTGCAGGAGCCTAGAAATGTACGACGGATTTAACCGGAAACCAGACCGCAGGAATGATAGCAGGTATGGAAGCAAGTATGGCAACTGCGCAAGGACTGAATGGAATTGAAGCAGGAGCGAAGAAACTGGCGAAACCGAAGCTTGGAGATGTTGGAGACGGCGGAGGTTCAGCGTTTGCAAGAAATAATTTAAAATCTGTGTTAGCTAATGAAAGTTTGACATTAGATGAGTTTAATACACTTCGTTTAGCAGATGTAAATGAATTGTCAGCAGAACAAATTGGAAAATTAAAAAATATAAGAGAAGCAGTGCCTAAGATTGATAGTAATACAGTGATTCAAAAAACTATTCCCTTTGAGGATATAGGAAAATACATAGGAGATGACGGATATAGTACTATCAGAGGCTATATAGCAAGATATGATGATGTTTCACATATTCATGGTTATGATAATGTTGTAGAATCATCAAGATTAGACTATACAATAAATAGTGATATTAGACCATATCCAGAAGGTGGAAATGCATATGGTTATATTAAATTTATGACGGATGATGTGGATAGGATTGGAATACCGTATGGAACAGAATTTGGTGGGGGAAATACAGACCCTGCCCCATGTACACGTAATGGATTTACAGGTGCAAGGAATGGAGAAGTTATTCCAGAATGGACAGTTGATGGTAACCTGGAACCAATAGAAGGTGCTGAATTGCATAGGGTAATTGATTCAGAAGATTCTATCGTAGCTATTTTTGATGGCGAACATTTCAGAGAGGTGAAAAAATGATAAAAAATGGAAAATATGCTTATTATAAAGGAAATGAATATAAATTTTCAAGAGATGCTGATGGTAATTATATTATTATAACATCAGATCTAAAGAAAACTGATTGTACATTTAAAGATAAATATAATACAGGAGTATACAGTAAATTAGTGAATATATCAGATGTAGATGAAATTTACAAAATTGCAACTTATGGAAAGGTGAATGAAGAGAGGGTTTCAATTATAAAGGAAAAAAACGGAGAATATTTGGTTAGTACAAATGACTGTAAGATAGGGGAAAAGCTGAAGTTGGATCGAGTTGACAAATATGCATATGAGGGATGGTTAAATTCAAATATAGTAAAGCTTGATGAGGAAAAACAAGTTATAAAATAATTGGTTTACATGAGCAGTTGGATCAGGAGCTATTGAATTTTATTACAACAATCCAAAATCAGGAAAGTAGTACCGTAACAGCGCTGGAGAATTCTGTAGACTTATTAATTTCGAGCCTGAACAGCTGTATTGCAAAAGTAGGGTTGAACCAGGGAACAATTGCAAATTATGAAAGCAACAGCTTTTATACAGATAAGGACGTGTATGCACTTGCCAATATCAGTGAATTGTTTTATCAGCAGCATGAAGACAATAAAGATGTATATGATGCAATCTGTGAAGCGGAACAGAACCTAAAGGATGCAGCGGAAGAACGTGAGACGCAGGGAGTGTGGAAGACCGTTGCCGGAGTCGTATTGGTTGGTGTTGGGGTGGCATGTATTATTGCAACTGCAGGTGCAGCGTCGCCCATTGTTGCAGCGGTTGGAGTAGCTATGGAAACCGGAATGACTATTTATGGAGTCGCAGATTCTGCGGAAGGTGCCCAGGATATTTATTATGGAAGCATCGGAGATATTGACAGTACCGCAGTAAATGACTTAAAATATGCGGTATTCCAAGGAAATGAGGAAGCATATTATCTGACAGAAAGTGTCTTTGCATTTGCAGCATCCGCAATGATTCCGATCGGTCAGGCGGCCTCAGCAGGAAACCTGACATTTCGAAGTGGAGCAACAATCGTTGCAAAAGAAGGAATTGCAACAGCAGCAGGTGCAGGAGCCCAGAAGTATACGACGGATTTAACTGGAAACCAGACCGCAGGAATGTTAGCAGGTATGGCAGCAAGTATGGCAACTGCGAAAGGACTGAATGGAATTGAAGCAGGAGCGAAGAAACTGGCGAAACCGAAGCTTGGAGATGTGGGAACTGACGGTGGCGCAGTATTAAATGATGCGGATGTGGGTTCGGCTGTAAAGGGTGGTAGATATTCGAACTTAGGTAATATGTCATTTGAGGATGGAAAGCAATATTCATCGTGGAGTAAACTTAGAGAAGAGGGATTGTCACTTGAACAAGTAGAAAAAATAAAAGGCACACCAAAGGGACAGAAACCATTACCAGAAACTTATTTGAGTGAGGAATATATTAATAATCATCTAAATTCATTCAAGAAAAGTGGTGCGGTAAAAATAATGCCAAGTGAGCCATCAGGAACAATTGGTGGTAAAGGTGGTACATTTGTAATGTCTGGGGATGAACTAAGTGAAATAATTCGAAACGCAGATGGGGATGTGGCTAAAATAGAAAGTGTTTTGGGATTAGACAAAGGATATTTAGGAAGTAATCCTGTTATAGTGACAATTCAGGACACATCTAGTTTAAGACTTCCATCTGGCAATGAATTAGGTGCATGGCCGGAATACTGGGAACCAGGCGGCTATACAAGTGGTGGAATAAAAGAAGCAGTTATTAATCCGGCGAAAGAAGGAACATATACATATAAACATTTATTTGAATAGAGGTGCTTTAAAATGAAGTTAATTATAGAAGATGAGGGTATTAGTCTACTGGAAAACAAAGGGCAATATTATCTTCAGTATGATGCAGGAGCGCATATGATAAAGAAAAAAAGAATTGAAATTACAAATGAAGAGGCGGAGTTATGCCAATTAGATGTTGAAGAAATGTATAATCTTATTTTGCAATATCAAAATGATGGTGTATATGGTGAAGATGTAGTTGAATAAAATATATAAATTTAATTATGGTTATACTTTAGGACTCCAAAACCCTTAACTCAAAAAGCTATTTTACTCTCTGTCTGTTCACGAAGTGAATGACATACAGAGATTAATAATAGCTTTTTGTCATTTACCTAAAGGGGAAAGGACTCCTTATGGCGAAATTTGCCCTCAGGTATACAAAAGGATTTGTCTGACATTTTATTTCTAAGGTACTGTAAAACATTGATTTTACTGACTTGTTTCAAGTTGGTGTTTTCATTCTTACACAGAACTATTGTTTGATGAAATCAAAATGACACACAGAATATGGACTCTATGCTGGAGTTTATAAGGTCTATTTTGATAGCAAGAACAGGAAGTCCTGCTATATCAGTAACTAATTATCAGGCTGATAAAATTAGATACCAATGTTTATGCATCCAAGGTACATTCTTTTTCAACGGTATCCGGTGAGGTAGAAGGAAAACAGCTTACAGTTCCGGATTTAAATGTATCAATGGATGCTATGACAGCGTACCGGGCAGGCTTTTCACAGTTAATTGGTCTGATGAGTTATTATCAGAGCCTCCTGACGCAGGATGCCGGGAAGCTTCTCACACTGCGTGATGAACTGGTTGATGCAGAAGCTTCTTTGATGAAAATGATAAAGACAAAATAGGGGGAGTGGAGAAAGTTATGGGATTTCAGGTAAAGTATGAAGAAATTACCAGCATTCGGGAACTGATTCTGGCACAGCTTGACCGGTGGATAGAACAGATAGATGTGGTAAGAAGCAGTATTGTAGAGATTGCTGCCATGTCGGAGATGCATGGAGAGGCAGCAGAGCATGTAAGAAGCTATATGTGGGATTATCATATGAATCTTGCAAATATGATAAAAGATACGATAGAAACCTACCGGAGCAGCTTTATACTCTACACAGACTGGTATTATAATATTGATTCTGACCAGATGGCAGAGATGTCCCAGGATTCCATGGAGGGACTGGAGGAGAACATCCAGGGAGCCAGGTCAGACTTTGATGCGGTAGCAGAGGAAGTGGCGGATATTGAGAGAGAACTGTCTGCTTATCTTGATGTGGGCAGATTTTCTACAACCTGTATGGAAAGTTGCTTTGATAATGCACTTGCCGGAGTGCAGAATGTCCGCACACAGATAGGGGAATATGAAGAGGCACACAGTCATGCAGATATGTATCCCATCGATATGATGGTAGGCTATCTTCGTAGTATTATTGGTGGACAGTTAGGTGGCAGTAGTGCTACAATCAGTGCATATGATGCATCGGTTGTGAATGCAACAGAGTCCTTCCAACTGGCACAGATGATGGATGGAATGTTAAGTACATATCTCGAGCAGGTGAAGGACAGGGTAAACTCCTGTGAGGAGTTCTATGAACTGCAGCAACAGCAGTGGCAGGAATCTATCCGACTGAGAACAGAAGAAGGCATTGTGAAAACACTTGTCGGAGTCGGAACCATGATTCTGGGAGGAATGCTTGTCGTAGCAACCTGTGGTATGGCACTTCCTTTAGTGGCTACCGTAGGAGTAATGGCAATTGGCGCAGGAACAGCAGCATATGGCTTTTCAAATACAGTAGAAGGTGGTCAGGATGTTTATGCAGGAGTAACAGGAGACCCAAGAATGGTATCGGTTAATCCAATCCGTGATACATTATTTGCCAGCAATCCGGAACTCTATTATTTAATAGGAAATGCGTTGACAATCTCAGCTTCTATGATACTGACCGGAGGAATGGCAGCAAATGCAGCAGTAAGTGCAGGAACATCCATAGGAAGGGCTGTAGTAACAGAGTATGCAAAGCAGGGACTGACGGTGGCAGCCAGCAGCTATGTGGAAAAGAGCATGACAGAAGCAACCAACAGTCCACTGGCAGGCTTTGTAGTTGGTTCACTAACTGGAATAGCAACATATGGAACGCTCAGTGAGGCAGATGCCATGGCAAATGTAAGTGGATTACACGGTTCTTTTGCAGAAGGAATGTCAAAGGAAGATGCCCAGAAATATCTTGATTTTCTTGAGAATGGAAGCAAGGAAGGGCTCACAGAGGCAGAAATAAGAGGAATCGGAAAGGTAGACGAAGCACTTGCATTAAAGAAAGTAAACCCGGAGGAGCTGTTGGAACTTAGAAAACAGCAACTGGGGAATGTTGGGGAGAGTGGTAGAAAAAATAATACTAATGTCAAACCATATGCTAACAGTAGACCTTCATTTAGAAAAGGTGTTATTGAAAAGGTATGGGAGAATGCTAAAGGTGAAGATGGGCTAGTTAGGGATCCTAATACTAATGAGGTTATTCATTGGAATCCAGGAGAGTCTAGGAAGGGCGTATGGGATATGGGGCATATTCCAACAGCAAAATATTCAAAAGTACATGAAGCATATATGAATGGCAAATTAACAACAAAAGAATTTGTGGATTGGTATAATGATCCTGCCAACTATAGACCAGAGTTACCAAGTAATAATCGGAGTCATAGGTATGAATAAAGGAGAAATTAATGGATGTAAGTTTCGTGGCAAAATTGAAAACGTATGATGATTTTATCGCTTGCTATAATGAAGGCGATGAGAAAAAACTATATGACGGCGAATCCTTATTGTTTTATTCAATATCAAATAATAATGTAGAGAGTCGCTATTTAATAACAGATTTTTTACTTAATGCAGGTACCGAAGTTAATGGGATAAATGAATATGGCGAAAATCTGCTACATATTTTACTGTCAAGAGTAAATCACAATATAGAACAGACAACAGAGATGTGCAGGAGATTAATTGATAAGGGAGTAGATATTAATCAATTAGATAAAAGGGGAAGGGTACCATTACAATATTTGATTAACATGAAATATACAGATGAGGAATTAGAACCTTTATATCAGATTTGGTTTGCACAGAAAAATATTTTAGTTAATCATAAGAATGTATGGGGAAAATCACCATTGGAACTGGCAGCACTATTGCCATATAGAGCAAGTTTATTAGGGAGGTTGAAAAAGTATGAGTAAAGTAGTGACTTTTATTGCTGATGCAGGTGGATGCATTGTTTCAAAAAATATCTTAGATCATAAGGGAAAATTAAAATGGTGTGTTAGAGAAGAATCGCTAAATAATATGGATAATGGTTGGAGATTCTTTTCGGATATTGATACCGATGAGTATTTGAGTAAAGCAGATAATATGTGCATATGTGATTTTAATACAGTTGCCAATATCGAACCGGCAATTATTGCAATATACAATTGCGAAGTGGGGACAGACATAGAATTGGTGGAAGAGAATGGAAAGAAATTCTTTTTAGATAATAATACCGGGAAAATATTTAAACTATAGTATTTTTTATATAAGGTTAAAACGCATTGTTTTCAGGAAAGATTGATATTATGAGAATGATGCGTTTTGCTTATCTGGAATTATATTGTAATTTGGGTCAAATATAGAAAAACCAATCCTCGAAGAAAATGATATTATTATTCAGGAGGTAATTATAGATGAAAAATAGTAAAGCTTATGATTGTTTAATAAAACAATTGAGTGCAAACGGCTCAGATAAAATGGATGGATATTATCCAGAAGTGATGGAAGAAATATATGATTGGGAGCGAGAAGAAGTAGAAGATATTATTTGGGATGCTTTTTTTTATAAAAATGAAATAGAATTAGCACAATTTTTTCCTAAGTTAAAAAAAAATATGATGGTATCAAGGCTTTAAAAGAAAGCCCTTATTTATTACAAATACCAAGTGAAGCAAGTGTTGAAATTAGTAAAATATTGTATGAGGCTACGGGAGATGAGGGATATTTAGATATAATTAAAAAAAATATTGATGCATCTCCGGAAACGATAACATTTGTTTCAATTTTGTCATATTGTAAGCCTTGTCAGCGATTATATAACATTCTTGTAGACGTTTATATTAATAATAGTAATAAGGTTAACAGGAGTACTGCTGTTATGGGAATTTTATATAATAAAGGGATAATTAAAGACAGAAGTAGCATTAAAGAATCAAATGATGTAATAAGTTTGCGTAAGAAATTCAAATCCGAAGATAGTATAGAGCGTCAAAAAATTATTGAAAAATTTGAAAACGGAGAATTAAACAATGGTTACATTTGATGACAATATATCAAACAGTATTGAATAGAAAGCAGGTTTGTTTATGAATCATGACATTAATGAATTTTTTTCCTGTTCAACAAGGAGAGTGCAAAAAAAACGCATGGGAAGAAATAGAGAAAAAAAGGAATTATTTTTCTAGAGGACTATAAGCGGTTTATCGATTTTCATGGAGAAGGAGGGATTAATGAGTTTTTGTGGATATTATCCCCATTTTCCGAAAATGAAAATTTAAATTCTATAGAGAAGTTTAACGTTATGAAAGATGCGTATATAAGTATGCAAAGTGAATTTCCAAAACAGTTTTCTTTTGATTTTTATAACGGCAAAACAGGTTTGTTTCCCTGGGGTATTACAGATAATGGAGATGAATTATTTTGAAATTATAAAAGAGATAGTATGTCCTATTTTTCCCGATGATTTCATTTTAGAGAAAAATTATTATGAAACAATATAATTTTAATTATGTGAGAGTAATAATTTTTTGATATTTTTCTTAATGCTTCAAAACCCCCATGTTACAATGGCATAAAGAGGAAGTGTTTATGAAATGGTATGATGAAATAGCACACCGGAATTAAAAAATATTTTGATAGAGAGAGTATTTGTTAAACCAAAATGGTGAATACAGATACTCTTTTTTGTGCTGGAAATAAGGAGTCTATCCATTTATTTAATTATATTTTCTCTAATTGACAATTGCTCAAATCATGTTATACTAAATATGTGATACGGAAATTAATAAAATATAAAAAACGTATCAATATGAGTTACGAAAGAGAGGTTGCTATATGGCAGAAGAAAAGTTAGGGCATTTGACCAAACTTCCAATTGAAGCAATATCGGAAGAAGTATTAGCTGAGCCTAAAGTCAAATGCCCAAGTTCAGAGGTCCTTTCGGTGTTAAAGGATTTGAGAGTGGCGGTTGAAAACAGAGATTATCAGCCACAAACACCAACTGAGGAGAATCCATCGTTATCAGATGATTATATATTTGATACAGATGATCAAAATTATATTTTGATGGATTTGACAGAAATTAATTTTGTTGGGAAGATCAAGGATGTTGGAAAAGGGGCAAAAAAGAGATTAGAAAAAGGATTACCACAAGAGTATTTGTATGTATTTAAATATCCGTGTAAGTTGAAAAGAAGAGATGCCGATTACAGTGGCATTACGAATGATAATGTGCTAATTTATATCAAGATTAATGACAGAAAGATTCCGTATAAGAAAGTTTTTATAATATCATTTCATAAGAATAGAATTAAAGTAGACTAGGAATATTAACAGCATATGGTTGGTTCCATATGCTGTATATCACAATACATAGTAAGAGAATAAGGAAAGAAACAAGAAGAGAACAGAGACAAAGAGAAGAAAGTAGGTGGAATTATGGATAAGATGAATTTGGCTTACTGTAACGAATGTGAGGATTTGGTAGAATTTACAGAGCAAGAGGAGATAGTTGAGGAATATTATAGGGGAGAATTGGTTCGGTTTAGATTTAAAGTTGGGCGTTGCAAAGAGTGCGGGCATGAAGTCGCAACAGATATAGACTATAATACAAGAAGGTCTGAAGAAAAAATAGAAGCATATAAGAGACTAAAGGGAATCATTTTACAGGATGATATAGTTGAAATATTAGAGAAATATGATGTGGGAAAAGAGGCGTTAGCAGATATAGCCGGATTTGGAAAAGCAACCATAAAGAGATATTTTGAGGGATATATTCCTACAAAAAAATATTCCGATATTTTAAGCAAATTTTTAAATGATGAAAGATTTTTCTATAGTAAAGTTGAGGAAAACAGGCATAAATTAAAAGACAGTGCATACAAGAGACTTATTGCCAGATATTCGAAATTAAAAGACATTTCAGAATCGAAAATTGAACAGGTTGCCAATTATATTATTACAAATTTGGGGGAGGTTACCCCTCTTGCATTAGAAAAATTATTAGCATTTTCGAATGGCGTTAATTATGCGTTAAATGGAAAGAGATTATTATTAGAGGAGTGTCAGGCATGGCAACACGGCTATGTGTATCCGGAAATATATAATAAGTACAAAAAATATAAATTTAATCCGATTGATAATGGAATAAATAGTACGCATGGATGCATGTTATCGAAGCTTACTGCTGATGAAATAAAAGCAATAGATTTAGTAATTAAAACATTTGGAGTTTATTCACCAAAAACACTTGAATTAATCAGTCATTCGCAAGCCCCCTGGATTGAAAAAAGAATTGCATATAAAGATGATGAGCCGGGGAATGAAGTAATAGATGAAACATCTTTAAAAAAATATTTTGTAGATAAGCAACTGAATACAGAAGAAAAAATAGTTTCGTATATTATGGCTACGTTAAAGATATAGTTTGAATCCCACCCCTTGACACCCATAGTATAATAAGAAGAAAACCAAGGATGAGAGGATGATAATTATGAGGCGTTCCAGACAGATGTCGGAATCAATAGAACTTGGAATCGTGCTGGCGTTGGCTGGAGGATTTATGGATGCATATTCCTATATGTGCAGGGATGGAGTATTTGCTAATGCGCAGACGGGAAATATGTTATTGCTCGGAATCAATTTATCGGAGAGAAATTGGGGAATGGCATTGCATTATCTGTTCCCGGTGCTGGCCTTTGCGGTGGGAATAGCGCTGGCAGATGTAGTACGGGTACATGCAAAAGATAAGAGCCTGTTTCATTGGCGGCAGCTTTCTGTATTGTGTGAAGCACTGGTACTATTTGTGGTATGCTTTTTTCCACAGAGCATGAATCTGGCAGCCAACAGTCTGACTTCACTGGCATGTGGCATACAGGTGGAGAGCTTCCGGAAGATTCATGGAAACGGAATTGCAACCACGATGTGCATCGGAAACTTAAGAAGCGGGACACAGAACTGGTGTGATTTCCATTATACGAAGAATAAAGAATCTGCGTTTAAGGGAATGCTGTATTATGGCATTATCCTGATGTTTATAATAGGGGCGATTATTGGAAATGCTTTTGTGAAATTACTGGCAGAAAAGGCAATTCTGATATGTGCAGCCGTGTTGTTCATGGCATTCATTATGATGTTTGTAGACAAAGAAAAAGCTTTGGAGCAGTAGTATTACTGCTTCAGAGCTTTTTTGATTGCGGTAAAGCTTTCTTTACTGATAACATGTTCCATTTTGCATGCATCTTCTGTTGCGATTTCCTTTGGTACACCAAGACTTTCTAACCAGGTAGAAAGAAATTCATGACGTTCATAAATCATTTCTGCAATTTCACGACCGGAGTCGGTAAGATAGATGAAGCCGGAATCGGTTACCGTAATATGATTCTTTTCTCTTAAATTCTTCATTGCAATGCTGACACTGGATTTCTTAAAGCCAAGTTCATTGGCAATATCTACAGAACGAACCACAGGAAGCTTTTTGCTCAGCATAAGAATAGTCTCAAGATAATTTTCTGCTGATTCATTTGTTGCCATATAACAACACCCCCATTAACGTTTTTTTTCTATAATAATACATGAATTTAGGTAAGTATAACATATTAAGCCGAACATATCAAATCATAAAGTGAATCTAAAAAATGTTTCTTAATGATAAAAATTTCTCAAAAACGTTCTTGACAACTAATGGTAGTTAGAATATACTAACCAATGAAATGAGAAAAAATTAACAATAGCACAATAGAAAAGAGGAGAGTATGATGCCTTTATCTATGGTAAAAGAAGGAGAGCCGAACGTAATTAAGAAGGTCGGCGGTAAAGAAGAAACAAGAAGATTTCTTGAGAACCTTGGCTTTGTTGCTGGTGGTACAGTAACAGTAGTATCTGAGGTAAATGGAAATATGATTGTAAATGTCAAAGAATCCAGAGTAGCAATTGGAAAAGACATGGCAAATAAGATTATGGTGTAACAGCCAGAAGGAGGAAATTATGAAGACATTAAAAGAAGTAGCCTGCGGTCAGACCGTAAAGGTGAAAAAGCTGTCCGGAGAGGGACCGGTAAAGAGACGTATCATGGACATGGGTATTACCAAGGGCGTGGACGTTTATGTAAGAAAGGTTGCTCCGCTGGGTGATCCGGTAGAGGTGACAGTCAGAGGCTATGAGCTTTCTCTTCGTAAAGCAGATGCAGAAATGATTGAAGTAGAGTAATTTTTTTTGCACATAGGTTAGTAAATACTAACATAAGGAATGCTAAGCTAACATTGAAACAGTCCGGCTAACAAAAAAAACATCGGACTAACAGCATAGAAAGGCTCTATGCAGGAAATTTAAAAATGATAAAAGAAAGAAGAAAAGAGGAGTAAAAAAGATGGCGATTAAAATTGCATTAGCAGGAAATCCCAATAGTGGAAAAACCACATTATTTAATGCTCTGACAGGTTCTAACCAGTTCGTAGGTAACTGGCCGGGCGTAACTGTAGAGAAAAAAGAAGGAAAGTTAAAAGGTCATAAGGATGTAACAATCATGGACTTACCAGGTATCTATTCCTTATCACCATATACACTGGAAGAAGTCGTTGCAAGAAATTATCTGATTAACGAACGTCCGGATGCAATCTTAAATATTGTAGATGGAACTAACATCGAGAGAAACCTTTATCTTTCTACACAGTTAATGGAACTGGGAATTCCGGTTATCATGGCTGTAAACATGATGGACTTGGTAAAGAAATCCGGAGACCAGATACATATCGACAAGCTTTCTAAGAAATTAGGATGCGAAGTTGTTGAAATTTCTGCATTAAAGGGAACCGGAATTACAGCAGCAGCAGAGAAAGCAATCGAAGCAGCAAAACAGAAAGCAGCAGCTCCGGTACATGAGTTCTCGAAAGAAGCGGAAGATATCATCCGTAAAGCAGAAGAAAAATTAGGAAGTGACATTCCGGAAGAACAGAAACGTTTCTTCGCAATCAAACTTCTTGAGAAAGATGATAAGATTGCAGAGCAGATGAAACAGAAAGCAGATGTATCTGCAGAAATCAAAGAAATGGAAGATGCATTTGATGATGATACCGAAAGTATTATCACAAATGAAAGATATGTATATATTTCAAGCATTATTGGTGAGTGTATTACCAAGAATGGCAAGAAAGCACTTTCTACTTCCGATAAGATTGACCGTATCGTAACAAACCGCTGGCTGGCACTGCCAATCTTCGCAGTAGTTATGTGGGTTGTATATTATGTATCTGTAACAACAGTAGGTTCCATTTTAACAGACTGGACCAATGATACTCTCTTTGGTGAGTGGATTATCCCGGCAGCACAGAACTTCTTTGAAAATATCGGATGTGCAGACTGGCTGACAGGTCTTATCGTAGATGGTATTATCTCCGGTGTTGGTGCGGTTCTCGGATTCGTACCGCAGATGCTGGTATTATTCATCTTCTTAGCATTCTTAGAGTCCTGCGGTTATATGGCTCGTGTCGCATTTATCATGGACCGTATCTTCCGTAAATTCGGTCTTTCCGGAAAATCATTTATCCCGATGTTAATCGGTAGTGGTTGTGGTGTTCCTGGAGTTATGGCATCAAGAACCATTGAAAATGACAGAGACCGTAAGATGACAATCATGACAACAACATTTATCCCATGTGGAGCAAAACTTCCAATCATCGCATTGATCGCAGGTGCATTATTTGATGGAGCTTCATGGGTTGCACCAAGTGCATATTTCGTTGGTATCGCAGCAATCATCTGCTCCGGTATTATCTTAAAGAAAACAAAGATGTTCGCTGGAGATCCGGCACCATTCGTTATGGAGTTACCGGCATATCACTGGCCAACAGTTGGAAACGTATTAAGAAGCATGTGGGAGAGAGGCTGGTCCTTTATTAAGAAGGCTGGTACCATCATCCTCTTATCAACTATCGTAGTCTGGTTCTTAATGAACTTTGGATGGACAGACGGAAGCTTCGGAATGTTAAGCTTTGACGGACTGGAGGGAACCGCTCTGGAAGCTGCTCAGGCAGAATGTATCTTAGCTAAGATTGGTAATGCGGTTGCCTGGATCTTCGCACCTCTTGGATGGGGTAACTGGAAGATGACAGTTGCAGCTATTACCGGATTAATCGCAAAAGAGAACGTAGTAGGAACAATCGGACAGTTATTCGGATTTGCAGAAGTTGCAGAAGACGGAGCAGAAATCTGGGGTAATCTGGCAAGCAGCATGACTGCACTTGCAGCATATTCCTACTTAGTATTCAACTTACTGTGTGCACCATGTTTCGCAGCTATGGGTGCAATCAAACGTGAGATGAACAATACAAAATGGTTCTGGTTCGCAATCGGATATCAGTGTATCCTTGCATATGTTGTATCCTTGTGTATCTTCCAGATTGGAACATTAATTACAGCAGGAACATTTGGTGTTGGAACAGTAGTTGCATTCCTTTTAATCATCGGATTCATTTATCTTTTGTTCCGTCCTTATAAGGAAAGCCAGACATTAAATGTAACAGTAAAAGCAAAATAATCCGCCATAACAGAAAGGAGTGATTACGATGGGTACAGTTATTGTTGGAGCTGTAGTTGTAGCAGTCGTTGCACTTATAATTCGAAGCATGGTAAAAGACAAAAAGGCAGGAAAATCACTGCAGTGTGGTGTGAACTGCAAGCACTGTGATGGACATTGCCATTAATCTAGATTGGAGGCAGGCATGACGCAGACGACACAGACCAGAGACAAGATAATCAAGATGCTGAAAGACCGGGGATGCCGGATGACAAAGCAGCGTCGTATTCTTTTGGATATTATCTTAGAAGATAACTGCTCCAGTTGTAAGGAAATTTATTACAGAGCGTCCAAGAAGGACAAAAGCATTGGAACAGCAACGGTATACCGTATGCTCAATGCACTGGAGGAAATTGGCGCGGTTACAAGAAAAAATATAATCGTAGTAAATCTGGATGACAAGGAAGAAGAAGCATAGCCCTCGTATCCGAAAATTTAAACAATGTAGACAATGTATAAGAAAAGCCCGGAGCAATCCGGGCTTTCCATGTTGAACTTTTACATAAACTGCGCCATCATATCGCTGGAGTAGACCACGCTGAGAAGAACCACAGCAATGGCAGAAAGGATAATTCCTATGATGGAAGTAATCATTCCGGCAGTAGCCATAGAGTTATTATATGGTTTGGCTTTCTTGGAAAGAATTGCTGCAAAAATGCCCACAATACCAAGCCCAATCAGATAGCCGATGCAGGAAAGTACCAGACTGATGATGCCAAGAACAAGAGATACGATGGAAAGCATCTTAGCTTCGTGTTCATCATCATAAATCGGAACGTTGTTGTAGAGCATCTCTAAGCGGATACGTCTTGATTTGCGCAGCATAACAAACATCGGAATCGCCAGCATGATAAATGATAGGGAATTAATTGCGGAGAAAGTATTGATCTGGGACACAATATTTCCGGCATCGAAAATTCCGGTGGAAAGCAGGCTGGCAAAATCAACAAGGGCATGGAAAATGACAAGCATCCAGAAATTGCGGGTAGATGCATATATCGTACAGAATAAAATACCCATCAGAGCAGCGGAGATAACCTGAATCAGGGCACTTGTAAATTTTACTCCGGAAAGGATATTTACAAAATGCATCAGACCAAAGAGGACGCCGCCTAAAACAATGGCACCGGTAATGCCTTTTCTTGTTTTTGGAAAACTGTTCAGTAACAGATTAAAAATGACACCTCGAAAAACCAGTTCTTCTACCAGTCCAACCAGAAAAATAGCAACTATATAGAATATAATTTCCAAAGAAGATCTTACATTTCCCGCTTTTGACATACTGCAAAGATAAATCTGTGCAATAAGGCTGAACAGACAGTAAACCACAAAGAAACCGCCGGTATATAAACTTCTGAGCCAGCCGGCAACATTTTCCGTAAAGATGCGGGTATAACCAATCACAAAGGTTATAATCAGGAAAACAATCAGAATGATAAATTCTGCGATTGCCTGAAGCAGGTAGTCGTTTTGTTCATTTAATCCCGGAATTTTTCCTAAAACAAAGCCAAGTCCCAACAATAACCCGGTAAAAAGAATAACCGCTACAATAGACAGCACAATTCCAACGGGTGCTGACAGATTTTTAAATTTTTCTTTCATTGTAAAATACCTCTCCTTAGTAAATGAATCAAATATGCGTCCATTATAGCATATATTTCCGGAAGTACATAATGAAATGTAAAAGTTATATAATTCGCTTTTGTGAAAATTATACAAATATGATGAGATGTTTTATACAAAATGCTTATTGACAGAAAAAGGTAAAATGATTAAGCTATTAAGTGGTTGTTGAAGAAACAGCGGGAGTATGAGCTATGAAAATAATATTTATCTTATTTTAGAGTAAGAAAGTTCATATATGTCGGAATTCTCCGGCAGATATCCCAAACAATTTATAAAACAATTTAATATAGGACAATGAGAGAAAGTATTTATTTGTCTGTTTCTGGAAGGACTGAAGGATGAATACATATATTACAGCTTACGGAACTGATATTGGAACGAAGAAAAAGGTCAATCAGGACAGCTTATGCGTGAAGATAGCAGTGGTAAAGGATAAGACAGTCTGCATGGCAGTGCTGTGTGATGGCATGGGAGGCTTAAGCAAGGGAGAACTTGCCAGTGCAACTGTAGTGCAGGGGTTTTCTGACTGGTTTATGAAAACATTGCCATATACAGACGGGAAGGTATCTTTGATAAAAGAACAGTGGGAAAATCTGATTGTAAATTTGAATGGAAAAATATGGAATTACGGGAAAAAACATGAGGTAGAATTGGGGACAACCCTGACCGTAATTCTGTTAATTGATTATAAACAGTATATAATTGCGCAGGTGGGAGATTCCCGGACATACAGAATAGATTCGGCACTTGTGCAGCTGACAGAGGATCAGTCCTTTGTGGCAAGAGAGATAAAACGAGGAAACATGACAGAAGAGGAAGCATTAACAGACCCACGGAGAAATGTGCTGTTACAGTGTATCGGAGCATCGCAAAATGTGAAGCCGGAGTTTGTGGAAGGCAAAGTGGAAAATGAAAGCAGCTTCTTATTATGCTCAGATGGTTTTTGGCATAAGATAACGGAACTAGAAATATATCAGGCGCTGAGTAATTCGAAATGGAATTCTAAAGGTCAGATAGAAGAAAAACTTCATCAGTTAATTCAATTAAATATGAAACGTGGAGAAACGGATAATATCACGGTTATTTATATAGGTAAAAGTACAGAAGATTAAAGAGGAAAAATTATTGTGGCAATAATAGGTACATTGATTGAGGGGAAGTATGAAATATTAAAGCTGATTGGAAAAGGCGGTATGTCAGAGGTTTATCTTGCAATGGATAAGAATCTGAATAAGCAATGGGCGGTAAAAGAAATTAAAAAACGAGCACGGGATAAGAATAATGAAGTAGTCGTACAGTCAGCCATTGCGGAAGCTAATATGATGAAAAAACTGGATCATCCCTGTCTGCCTAGAATTGTAGATATCATAGATAAAGAGGATGTTATCTATGTTGTAATGGACTATATAGAAGGCGAACCACTGAATAAGGTGCTTGAGAGAGATGGTGCTCAGCCACAGGAAACTGTAATTGAGTGGGCAGAAGAATTGTGCGGAGTATTGGATTACTTACATATGCAGAATCCGCCAATTATATATAGAGACATGAAACCGGCAAATATCATGCTGCAGCCAAACGGAAATATAAAGCTGATTGATTTTGGGATTGCAAGAGAATATAAGGAACACAATCTGGAGGATACCGTCAGCCTTGGAACAAAAGGATATGCAGCTCCGGAGCAGTTCGGAGGAAAGGGACAGACAGACCAGAGAACCGACATTTATTGTCTGGGAGTGACATTGTATCATCTGGTGACCGGAAAGAATCCCTGTGAGCCGCCTTATGAGATTTATCCGATTCGTTATTGGAATCCGAATCTGTCATCAGGACTGGAAAGTATTATTTTAAAATGTACCAGAATTAACCCGGAAGAAAGATATCAGTCATGTGCAGAACTTCTATATGCAATTTTGCATTATGAGGAAGCGGATGAGACATATCAGAAGAAGCAGAAGAAAAAGTTATATACATTCTATGGAATGCTGCTGGCTGCAGTAGTGAGTCTGGGAATTGGTATTACCGGGCAGCTTCTACAAAGACATGTAAAAAATAATGATTACGATAATTTGCTGTTACAGGCAGAAAAATCAGCAACAGATGAAGAAAAAATAGAAATATATTTAGAAGCGGTTGATATCAAACCGACAGATACAAAGGCCTATTTAGGTCTTATTGCTGCGTTTAAAGATGATGCGGTTTTTACGGTAGAAGAAGAGAATGAATTTAAAAAGAAAATCAATAATAATTTGAGCGGACTTCGGGAACAGGATGATTATGCAGATTTAGCCTATGAAATAGGAAGATTGTACTGGTATTACTATGATTATGGGAAAACAGATACCAGTGATAACCAGATAACAAGAATAAAGAGTTCTGTTCAGTGGTTTTCAGATGCGTATGATTATGGAAGCGAAGAATCGGATTATCATCTGATTACACAGGTATATAAAGAAATTGGTCAGTTTACAAGAGATGTGACATTGAATGTTGAGGAAGCATCGGATAAGGGAACCTATGCACCATACTTTCAGAATTTGGAAGATTTACTGGAGATTGTAGATGGTGAAGACAGCGAGATTGTAAATCTTGAAGTATACAAACTGTGTTTGAATTCAATCGAAAATTATGCCAGAAAGTTTAAATCAGATGGAATCGAAGAGAGCCGGATACAAGCGTTTTATCAGGATGTCCTTGACAGAACCGATGCCGTGGATACAACAACGGATAAGACTGATGAAATAAAGCAGCAGATATTAGAACGTAAAGATGCGGCGCAGGATGCAATAAAAAATGCATATAGTGAACAATAGGAGCATGAATACAATGATATATCAGATTATTTCATGGATAGGATTTGGACTGGCAGCGATTTTTTTGCTGATTGCAATTATTTTGTTTTTCAGTTTTGACATTATTTCTCTGCATGGTGAAGTAAGTGGAAAAACAGCAGCAAAGCAGATGAAAGAAATTCGTGAGCAGAATCGGAAGGAAGCAAACAGAAGAAGAGTGCCGATAAAAAATGAATATCCGGTAAAAGAGGAAGCGGTATCTAGAACAATTCCGGTAGCAGAGGATGAGAAAACAACAGTACTGGAAGATGAGACAACTCTGTTGGAAGAAGGTACAGTATTGCTGAGTAACGAAGAACAGAATATATCGGAGAATGATGGACTGATTTTGTTAGAGGATGTTATGGAAATTCATACGAATGAGACAATATAAGTAAATGAAAAACTTATAGGAAAGAGAATGAAAGAAGGGAAGACTTATGAAGAAATGGAAGCAGATATTACCATTGACACTTGCGGTTGTAGTCACATTGAGTGTAGTACCGGTGGGAGATGCAAGAGCAGCAGTGGAAGAACCGACAGAGTATGCAATTGTAGGTGAGATTATAAATGCAGATGGGGCTGAAATTACAGTAAAGGAAATATCTAAGGATGGCACAGAGAATGTTGAACTGCCATGGGAAGAGTTAGAGGAAGATACACAGAACAGTGATACAGAGAAGGATACAAAGATTTTTTATACCGATGAACTGGAAGCTGGAAAGGATTATTTGATTGAGGTACAGCCGAAGGAAGATTATAAAATTGTTTTAGATGAAGAAAATGATTTCGAAGAAAAAGGGGAAGGATATCAGTATGCTTTTTCCTGCACGGAAGATAATAATTTTTTCAGATTTAAAACAGAAGCACAGAAAACAACAGGGGAAATGACTTTGAATATAGTTACGGATGGAAAGAGTGATTTTTCCGGTGGAAGCGTAACCGTATATAAAATCAAAGAGGATGGGGAAGAAGAATGTACACCATCTGAGTCGGCACAGGGTGTAAAAAAATATAATGTAAATGCAGAAAATGATTACCGCATAGAGGTTAAACCGGACAGAGATGCCGGATATGAATTTCAAAATAACCAGAAACCGGATGATTATACCTATGATGAAGAAAAAGATATTTATTATAAAACATTTTCCTGCACCACGGAAAAATTATCTTATTCCGAGCAGATTTCTTTTGCACTTAAGAAAGTGAAAATAAAGTTGGAACTTTCAGAAGGTGGCGGAATTCAGATTGGTAATACAGCTTATAACAAATCAGAAGAAATAGACTGCAAATATGGAGATACCTTTGAAAATGTAAAAATTATTCCAAAACCAGGATATATTATAAAATCAGCAACCTGGAATGACGGTGAACTGACGATTTTACAGGATGAGGATACAGTAGGAAAAGTATCACTTCCGGCATTAAAAGAGGATGCAGCACTGACAGTAAGTTTTGAACAGGCAGAAGTGGAACAGGAAGCGCAATTCCCGGATGATATAGAGATTGTCTTTTCTAATGCGCAGGATGAAAATACCAGAGAAGTATCAGAGGATGGGATAACCTACAGCATCTCAAAAGGACAGACAGTTACGATAAAAAGCAAAAGCGGAAAATCAATTTCTTTTAATAACGAGAAGAAGTCAGTTTTGGGAGCTTTCTGGGTAAGAGATTATGAGCAGAATAAGATACTGGATTCAGAAAAGACTATAAACAATATCTGGGAATTGGAGAGTCCGTGGAATATTTTCGCCAACCAGATAGGCTATGAACTAAAGAAACCGGTTACATTTATTTTTGATACAGTTCCACCGACAGTAACTGTTACAGAGAATGGAAAAGCAGTAGAGAACGGATATAAAACATGGATTACAGGCAAGGAAGATAATATTGTTATTACCGGAAATGTAACAGATGCAGGAACGGAAGGCTCCAATTATCTTTCGGGAGCAGACCGGGTGGTATGGTCAACAGAACCACTGACAGAAGATAAAATACTGGCAGAGGAAGAACATGTGGCAGCCGTAACAGAGGATGGAACATTTTCCATTCAGATAGATGTGGTGCCGCAGAAAGATACGGAGGTTTATCTCTATGGTGTAGATAAGGCATCCAATGTAAATGTGGACGGGCCGGTAATTAGAGAATATCAGGTGGACAAAAGTGCACCTGTTATTACAGACATTCAGGCACCGTCATTGATTGAAAAGAGAAATGTATATTATACGAGAGATGCAAAAGTCACATTTACAGTAAAGACAGCGGATGAACAGTCCGGCGTAAAATCGATTACCATATATCAGGATGGCGTAGCAAAAGCAACTAAGAATGTGGACAGCAGTAACAGTGCCACATTTACAATAACACTTTCCGATACGGCAGAAAATAAGATAACAGCATCTGCAACAGATAAGGTTGGAAATACAATGGCACCGGAAAATTATGGCAGCTTCGCAAATGGTGCGAAGATTGTGCATGATATTACAGTGCCGGAAATAAAGGCAGACCTTGCGCATTTTTATGTGGATACCAATATGGAAGGAGTTACTACATATTATGAGAAGCAGGATGAAACCATAAATTTTTCGATAGAACAGAAAAAATCAGGATTGAATTCAGTAAATGTTACCATCAATGGAACGTTATTGACAGAAGACAAGAATGGAAAAAGCTTAACAGATGCCAACAGAAACTATAAAGATGTTCAGCAGGAAATGACAACAAAGGATACATTTGTAATTTCCACGTCACAGGTTTCTGCCGTTGGAGATGGTGATTATGAAATTAAAATTGCGGTAACCGCAAATGTAGATGAGAAAGATGTCTATACGAAAACAATTCATGTGCATAAAGAAAATCAGGCACCGGTTGTTACGGATTTTCAGGTGATTGGTGCATCAAAGGAAACAGTAAGTGATACCGGAAATTATGGATATTATGCCAATACAGATGTTACTGCGGAAATAACAGTAAGTGATGGAAATACCGGTGCAGGAATCCAAAGTATTTCATATCATCTGACAGATGCGGATGGAACGGAAGAGAAAGAAGTAACGGTAGAATGCAGAAAAAGACCCGGAGAAGATGCTGTTATCAGAATTCCAATTCAGGCTGAATTTAAGGGATACATTTATTTAAAGGCAACGGACAATGTGGGAAATGTGTCTTTGGATTATTATAAATCAGTGGGTATTTTACTGGAACGGTCGGAAGCACATGAAAGCAATCGTAATGTAGTAATAGAGCCGGAGAAGACAGATACAACAGATGGAAAAGGGAATCCATTGTATGCATCTGATACATCAGTTGCAGTAAGTATAGAAGATCCTTATGCTGGAATTCGATCCATAGAATGGTCAGTAAATGCACCATATGATACAGGAAACAACAGAAATGGCATAGTGACAGTTGATAATAATGGAGCAATATCGGATGAAGCATGGAAGATTACAACAGCAGACAGAAATCTGGTTACAGGTGTGAGCGGACAGATTCCGGTATTTCATAACAGCAATGATATTGTTGTAAATGTAAAGGTGACAGACTGTGCAGGAAATGTGACGGAAAAAGCAGTAACTATAAGTATTGATAAAACAGCTCCGGAGATAAGTATATCCTACAATGATATTGCACCGGACAGCATATATACATCGGTATATAAGGATGTAAGAGTTGCAACAGTTACCGTGAGAGAAAGAAATTTTGATGAGAATGATATTGCATGGAATCTTATAAGCACCCATGGCGCAGAGGCACAGATTTCAGGGTGGACAGAATATACAGAGGAAGGAAATCCGGATAACAGTGTGCATATGGCAACGGTAACATTTGCAGCAGATGATGATTACAGATTTTCGATGAGTGGCAGGGACCGGGCAGGAAATAATGCAACAACTTTCCCGGAGCAGACATTTACCATTGACCGGACGAATCCTGTAATTGAAGTGACAATGGATGGGCAGGCAGCCAATGGAAATTATTATGCACAGGATAGAATGGCTACGATTAAAGTAACGGAGCATAATTTTGATGCAGGACGAATTGAAGTGCATGGAACAGCTGCCGATAATGGACAGACAACAGTTTTCCCGGCATTGTCCGGTTGGACAACGGATGGTGATGTGCATATGGCAACCATATCCTTTGCAGTAGATGGAAATTACGCATTTACAGTTGATGCAATGGATGAAGCCGGAAATGCAGCGGTTCAAAGCAGTACATCAGAGTTTGTCATTGATAAGACAGAGCCTGTAATTGAAATCTCCGGTATCGAAAATGATTCTGCGAATAATGACGTAGTCATGCCGGTCGTTCAATTTTCAGATACAAATTATAATGAAGGCGCTGCAACCATAGAATTATCAGGTGCAAATCATGGAATTGTTCATTATGATGGCACCTTTGCTCAGACAGAAAATGGACAGACCTTTACTTTCTCTGATTTTGCACATGAACAGGATGTAGACGATATTTATACGTTGACCGCAAGAGAGACTGATTTTGCAGGAAATGAGACAGAACAGAGTATTACATTTTCGGTAAACAGATTTGGCTCGGTTTATGTATTGGATGATTCTTTGAAAGAAATAGAAGGTACTTATATTAAGGAACCAATCGATATTGTGCTGACAGAGACAAATGTGGACAGTCTTTCCATGGATACCATTAAAATTACGGTTTCTGCAAATGGAGAGCCGAAAAATCTGGAAGAAGGAACGGATTATACCATTACTTCAGTGGGTGGAAACGGAAGCTGGAGCCAGTATACCTATAAGATAGACAAATCAGTTTTTCAGGGAGACGGTTCCTACCTGGTTACGGTTTACTCAGAGGATAATGCCGGTAATATCAACGAGAATATTAATGAATCCAAGCAGGCAGAGATTGGATTTGGCGTGGATGGAACAGCACCGGTGATTGTGCCAATTAATATAGAAGAGGGACAGAGTTACAATACGCAGAATTATGAAGCAACAGTATCGGTTATCGATAATCTGGTATTGCAGGATATTAAGGTTATATTAAACGGACAGACACTTTCCTATACACAGGATGGGGATGATATTAGTTTTTCGATTCCGGAATCCGATAAGCGGCAGACAGTAGCTATAAGTGCAAAGGATGCAGCAGGCAATGAGGTGGACTGTGAGATAGCCGATTTGCTGGTATCAACCAATTCCCTGATAAGGTTATTGAATAATACACCGGCGGTTATCGCTATTGTATGCGGAGTTGCCGTTGTTGGTGTTGGAACCGGAGTATTTGCAGGACTTCGCAGAAAGCGGACAGTTCATATTAAACGTAAAAACTGAAACAGAATAGAGGGATAGATAGTGGCAAAGTATAGCATTTCAGCACACAAGAATTTGATAAAAATAACACAAAAGAGCATGAAAAAGCTTCCGGTAAATGAAAGAGAACTGGCGGTTTTTCAGGAGAATTTATTACCGGGGCTATTCCGTCCTGCAATGGAGGGAAAGCATCGAATTATATATACTGCGCCACAGTCTGTTTCATTGAGCCGCTATATCAGAAAAGGATTAAATGTTCATCGTTTTTACAGTATTGTTGCCCAGGTTGTAGAAATGATAAAGAAGATAGAATTATATAAATTTTATCTGCCTAATCTTGTCCTGGATACAGAAATTATTTTTGTAAAAGAAACAACAGGAGAACTGTTTTTCCTATATGAGCCATTATTAAGCAGAGAGAGCAACATTAATGTATATAATTTTCTGGAAAAAATGGTGAAAGAAATAAAATCAGATGACCTGGAACTGGGAAAGGAATCCCGGGCATTTTTAGACTTTATTGCTGATCCTGCAAATTATCGGATAGAAGATATTGAGCAGTATATATTAAAAAGATATCCGCAGATATATCAGGAGATAAAGCGGACAGAGAGTGGGAAAAGCGGATTTATTGCAAGTTCACAGCTTGCAAATAGGCAGCATTATGCGCCTTCTGCACAAATAGAACCTGCTTATGAACCGGAAACTACAGTTTTAACAGAAGAAGATGGAACCACACTTTTAGATGAGGAGGATGGAACGGTTCTCTTAAATGAAGGAAGTATAGCGGCAGGAATTATACGGCTGAAAACGGGAGAATATTTTTCGATTCCCGGAACGATATTTTCCATTGGAAAGTCAGCAGAGAATGACTTGGTATTGAGTGACAATAAAGCAATCAGCCGGAAACATGCAGTTATCTATAAACAAAATGGAAACTTTGTAATAGTAGATCAGAGGTCTACAAATCACAGCTTCTTAAAAGGAGAAATGTTAGAACCGGATTGCAAAGTGGAACTGTGTGACGGAGATATCATACGGCTTGCAGATGAAGAATTTGAATTTAAGTTAGAAGATTAGGAAAGGCAAGAAAGAATAAAGTGAAAGAATTTTTAGGAAAACAGGTAACAGAAGAAGAACATGGAATGGGAATTGCGTACCTGTTGGAGAATAATGAATTATTCTACGATATCGGCTATAAAGTAATGCAGAATCTGGAAGAGACATATCTGTTAAAATGCCATCGGCTGAAATATAACGGAAAAATAAAACTGGTATATTTTACGAAGGAATATGTGACAGCAGAAACGGTACTTGCAAATGCAACACCGGAAGTGAAGGAACGTATGATAGCACGGATTCTGGATGCGTTTACACAGATTATTAATTTAGGTTTTTTGGATATTGCTTATGTAGATAACCGGCTGGATAACATTTATGTGGATCCGGTTACAGAAGAAGTAAAGATTATTTATTTGCCGATTCAGATTTCGGGAGTAACCAAGAATAAAAATACTTTTGAGAATGAACTGAAAGCACAGTTTGAAATGCCGAATCTTACAATACCAAAAGCAGCAACACAGAATCCGGCGGTAATAGAAAATACCGAAACACCAAAGCAGCTCACCATTCAGTCCTTAGATGGTAGATTTGTTTTTCATATAACAGATAAGGATTTTGTACTGGGTAAAAGCAGGGATAAAGTAGATGGTGAAATAAACGGAAATCCGGCAGTCAGCCGGGTACACTGCAAGATTCTGGTTCGAAATAGAAGTTATTATATTCAGGATTTGGGAAGCTCAAATGGAACATTTTTAGATGGAAAGAAAGTTACGATGACAGAGCCTTTTGAAATTCAGGATGGAAGCAGAATTCGAATAGCAAATCTGGAATTTGTGGCACGAGGATAAAAAGATGAGTAAACCATTGATTGTAATTGCAGATATGGATACAGCATATCTGGCAGAATTAGAAAATAAGTTTCTGGTGGAACTGGGAGACAGAGCAGAGCTTGAGATAATTTCTGACCCGGAATATTTTGAACAGTTTTTTTCAAATCCTGTCACAGCAGAAATTGTAGCGGTAAATGAAAATTTATATACCAATGCGCTGCAAAGACAGGATATTCAGAATCTGTTTATTTTATCAGAACATCAGGAACAGGGCAGAACCGAAGAATTATCGGTATCAAGAGTTTATAAGTATTATGGCATCAAAGAGTTATACAATGAGCTGACTTATAAGAGTCAGGAGCGGTTAGAAGGAAAAGAGTCCGGAAAAAGAGAGACTACAATTATCGCGCTGTATTCGGCAATCGGAGGAACGGGAAAGACAAGTCTTTCCGTCGGATTAGCGGAGTGCCTGGCAAAGAAGCATAAAAGAATTTTATATGTAAATACAGAAGCAATACAGGCATTTTTCTTTTACCTGAGTGATAAGAGCGGAATGCCGAATGAAGGATATCGTGCAATAAAAGAAGATGCGGGACACATATACCAGAATATCCGTTCCTTTATCAGAAAAGAAGGATTTTCTTATATACCGCCATTTTTATCAACATTGGATGCCAGAAATTTATCATACGATATATATCTGAATTTAATTCGTGGAGCCAGGGAAAGTAAAGAATACGATTTTATTATTGTGGATATTGAGGCAGGATATGAAGCAAACAGAGTGCAATTGCTTCAGGAAGCAGATAAAGTATTGCTGATTACCATGCAGGATGCAATTTCAACCTGCAAAATGGAATATATTATGCAAAATCTCGATTTCCGGGATCATGAAAAGTATCTGGTTATCATGAACCGCTATCGTGGAGATGAGATGAATTGTTATATGCAGTCAGAACTGCAGGCACAGTTTCCGGTTAAGGAAAAGGTATATGAGACAGAAACACCGCTTGGTTCAGCGGAACAATTGGCAGCATTGGAAGGAATAAAAAACTTTCCTATATGTTTATTTAGGGGTAGTGAAATATGGACGAGAAGGCAGTTGTTGAATTTATTAGTCAGGATAAAAAGATACATGTTGATTTGGAAATTCCACTGGGAATCACAGCAAATGATCTGGTGCTTGCATTAAATGAAGCATATGATCTGGGAATTGATACAGATGATATTTTTAACTGTTATCTGGCAGCAGAGAATCCAATTGTATTTTTACGTGGAAATAAAACACTGAAAGAATTTGGAATTCGAAACGGTTCACATATTATTCATCGGAGAGACTAAAGATGGAATATCAATACAAAGTAATTATCAGCAACAGAACAGTGTATAAGGAATTTGAGATTCAGCCGGATATGGACCGGGTTAAATTGGGAACAGGTTCATCCTGTGAATTTCGATTGAATCCGGAAGCGTTTTTTACCGGAATCGAAATGGAGTTTAGAAAAAATGGAAAAAGCTGGAACTTAGAGTGCTCAGATGATGTTTATTTTAGCAGGGGTGATATGCGAAAGCTTCTGTCAACAGAGGTAAGGCATGGGGATGTGCTTTCTGTCTGTTATGCATCAACGGGAAATGAAGCATTTGAATTACGCTTTTTAATTGATTTTGAAGCCAGAGTGCCGGACTATAACTATTATCTGGAAATTACCGGAACGATAGATATTGCGACTGATGCGACAGCGGATATTATTTTAAATAGCAAATTCAGCAGCGACAGCAAGATAAGACTTACCTTAAATGGTACACAGTGTCAATTGGAAGAGATTGTTTCAGAATATGGTGTATATCTGAATGGCAGAAAGCTGATGAACAAGACAGAATTGAAAGACAGTGATTTCTTTTCCGTTGCAGAATTTCATTTTTATTATAAGGACAGAAAGATATTTTTTGACAGGGAAAATCTGAAGGTCGCAAATGGTGAGATGAAGGAAGTCAGTACACATACGAATAATTTCCATTATCCGCTGTTTAATCGGAATACCAGAATAAAAAAGCAGTTATCCGATGAAAAGATTGAAATCCTAGATGCACCGGCAATTCCGAAAAAACCTGAGAATAATATTGTTTTGACATTAATGCCAACAGTGGCAATGCTGGCGCTGATGATTGTTGTTCGCGGAGTTATGAATACTTCCGGAGGTTCTTATATTATTTTCAGTATATGTTCTATGGGACTTGGTATTGTAACTTCAATTCTGGGATTTGTTTCAGGAAGAAAACAATATAAACGGGAATGCGCAGAACGTATTCGTAAATATACCAATTATATTGAAAAGAAAAAGTTAGAAGTAGCAACAGAAAGACAGGAAGAACTGGATAGCTTAAATGAAATGTATTGTAATGTGCAGCAGGATATAGATACGGCAATGCATTTTGACAGAAGGCTGTTTGAAAAGACCAGGGAGGATGAAGACTTTTTACATATATATCTGGGACAGGGAACCATTGCATCCAGCCGTCCGATTGACTATAAGAAACAGGAGCGGTTGGAGGTTGGAGATGAGCTGACGGAAATGCCTGAAAAAATCTATCAGCTTTTTGAACATATTGACGGAGCACCGATTTGCTCAGATATGAAAGATTCTAATGCAATTGGTATTGTTGGCACGAAAGAAGCTTTGTATGGAATGTTTAAGAATATCGTAATAGATATTGCGGTTCGTCATTACTATGGAGATGTCCGGCTCTATATGCTGGTGGATGATGAAAAAAGGTATCAGTGGGCACGCTTCCTGCCACATCTTATGAATGCCGGTGGAATAAGAAATATTGTTTTCGATAATGAAAGTAAAAATAATATTTTTGAGAGTCTGTTCCGGGAACTGACTTATCGGGAGCAGACAGAAGAAATTCCATACTATGGAATTGTACTTGTGGAAAATGAATTCGGCATAAAGAATCATCCAATATCCCGCTACATCGAGCAGGCATCAGAGCTTGGAATGACTTTTGTATTTTTTGAAAACAGTGCAGAGGAACTGCCGCTGCATTGTGATGAAATTATAGAATTACATTCAGAAAGTGAAGGAGTCATCTGCAAGGCAGAGGATGGAAATCAGATAAAACAATTTGAATATCATACCATAACCGATAAGCAGGCAGCAGATGTGGTAGAAAAGCTTGCCCCGGTTTATTGCGAAGAAATAAGCCTTGAGAATTCACTTAGAAAAAATATTACATTATATGAATTGCTGCATATATTTACGGTTGAAGATTTAAATCTGGCACAGCGCTGGCAGGAGTCACAGATATTTAAATCTATGGCAGCCCCATTAGGTGTAAATGCCAAGGATGAAATCGTTACACTTAATTTGCATGAGAAAGCTCATGGACCGCATGGTCTGGTGGCAGGAACAACAGGTTCCGGAAAGAGTGAGATTTTACAAAGTTATATTTTGTCGGCAGCAACAATTTTTCATCCCTATGAAATTGGCTTCGTCATAATTGATTTTAAAGGTGGTGGAATGGTAAATCAGTTCCGAGACCTGCCTCATTTAATTGGCGCAATTACCAATATTGATGGAAATGAGGTACAGCGTTCCTTAAAATCCATCAAGGCAGAATTGATGAAAAGACAGAACCTCTTTGCAGAAGCAGGCGTAAATCATATTGATAAATACATAGAACTGTATAAAGAAAAGAGAGTTACCGTTGCTTTACCACATCTTGTAATAATCGTGGATGAGTTTGCAGAATTAAAGGCTGAAGAGCCGGATTTTATGAAGGAATTGATTAGTGCGGCACGAATCGGACGAAGTCTTGGTGTCCATCTGATTCTTGCAACACAGAAACCGAGTGGAGTAGTGGACGGACAGATTTGGTCAAACTCTAAATTCAAGCTGTGCCTGAAAGTGCAGTCGAAAGAAGATAGTAATGAGGTTTTAAAGACACCGCTGGCAGCAGAGATTAAGGAGCCAGGACGGGCATATCTTCAGGTTGGAAACAATGAAATTTTTGAATTGTTTCAATCTGCCTATAGCGGGGCACCGGCTACGATGGAAGATACAGAGGGAAGCAAAGAGTTTCAAATCAGTCAGCTTAATTTTGCCGGAATGCGTAAAGTGGTATATCAGAAGAAAAAAGAGAAACGGAAGGATGCACATAATAAGAATCAGTTAGAAGCAATTGTAGAATATATTGCCGCTTATTGTGAAAAAGAACATATTACAAAGCTGCCGGATATCTGTATGCCGCCATTGCCGGAAATTCTGTATTATACAGATTCTGCAAGAAGAGATACCGAGGAAATTTATGCGACAGTCGGTCTGCTGGACGACCCGGACAGACAGTTGCAGGAGGCGTTGAATCTGAATGTTACATCACAGAATTATATGATTATCGGTTCAGCACAATGTGGAAAGACCAATGTATTGCAGACCATTATTCGAAGTATAGCAGATAATTACGCACCATCAGAAGTAAATATGTATATGATTGATTTTGGCTCGATGATTCTTAAGAATTTTGCAGAATTAAATCATTGCGGTGGTGTGGTATGTGTTTCCGATGATGAGAAGCTAAAAAATCTTTTTAAGTTGTTAAATACAGAAGTAAAGAACAGAAAAGAGAGATTTGCAGAGGCAGGAGTCAGCTCCTTTGTTGCATATAAGGAAACGGGAAAAACAGATTTATCGCAGATTATTGTTTTCATAGATAATCTGACCGCTTTAAAGGAAATGTATCTTCAGGATCAGGATTATCTGCTTCCATTGTGCAGAGATGGTATTGCAGTAGGAATTTCATTTGTTGTTGCGAACGCACAGACTTCGGGCATAGGATATCGCTATTTAAATAACTTTGAAGGAAGAATTACGCTGTTCTGTAATGAGACATCCGAATATGGAATGATGTTTGAGGGCTGCAGAATGAAGCTTCCGGATATACCGGGACGCAGTCTGGTTCAGATAAATAAAAATATATTTGAATGTCAGATGTACTTATCCTTTGAAGGAGAGAAAGAATTTGAACGAGTACAGGAAATCCGGAAATTTGTAGAAATGCAGAATGGAAAATATGCCGGTCAAAAGGCACGGGTGATTCCGGAGATACCAAAGGAACTGAATGCCGAATATATACAGAAGGTATATCCATCCTATCAGAAGCAGGGCAGTGTGGTATTGGGATTGGATTATAACACGGTATTACCGGATGCAATCGATTTTACTTCCGGTGGAATGTTGACCTTTTCCGGTAAAAAAGAAAAGGGCAAGGACATTTTTGCAAAATATTTTATAGAGTCTGTATTACAAAATGGCTTTGGCGAGGCAGAATTATATATCTTAGATGATATGACCCGTAAATGGGGTGAGTATGAGTTTCATCCTAAGACGGCACTGTATGTGAATACATCAGAAACATTGCAGACAGTAATTGATGAGATTGATCAGAGAGTACAGATGCGCTATGAGCAGTTCTCGGAAGGACAACTTGATGTACTGGAGGATGAGCCATGGATTGTACTTATCATTGAGAGTGCAGATGCCATTGCAGATATAAGCGGAAATAAGCAGGAAATTGCCGCTATCAGAAGCTGGTTAGGAAAATACCGCACCATGAAAATATTTATTTTGATGACAAATGTAGAAAATGCCAATATTGCATTTAATGCACCGGAGCTGTTAAAAGTAGTGAAAGATAATCGAAGATATCTTATATTTGAAGATGCAGCGAATATTAAAATGTGTGATATTTCAATCAGTGTGGCAAAGAAATACGCAAAACCAATTGAACCATGTGATGCATTCTATATTTGTGAGAATGAACTGACAAAATTAAAAACCGTAAAACTAAGTTGATGGATACTGCAAAGCAGTTAACCATAAAAAATTTAAGGAGGAAAAGAAAAATGGCAGTAAACAAAGTGGATTATGAGGTACTTACATCAGGAGTTAGTGTTTATGCGAATCAGGCAGAAGCACTGGATGAGGTAATTCAGGCTTTGGTAAAGATGAATGGGGAATTACAGGGTGGCTGGACTAACCAGACAGCAGATGCATTTATCGAAAGATTCGAAGATGAGTACAAACCGGCACTTGAAAATGCAAGAGATGCTATCCAGAGCATTTCTGATTTCATCCAGAGTTACATGCAGAACAGACAGGATGATGATGCACAGGGTGCAGCAGCAGTTAGAGGATAATTGCAAAAATAAGTTGGGAGGATTGCCTGTAAAAAACAGGCAGTTCTTCTGATAAAAGAGGATAAAGATTGGGAGAATATATAAATTGTTTAGTATGATGTAAGAATATTTTGATACAAGAGGAAAGAAAATATGACGAGAGATTTTTCGCCGGGAGCAAAAGAACTCTTAATGCAATATGTTGATGACGTTATTGCTTCTGGCGTATGGGAAACAATTGAGAATGGAAAAGGAGAGTTTAATCAGGCAGGACAGGACTGGTTGAGCAAACTTGGTATTTCAGACTATTTGGATAATATGGAAGGATATTATCAGAATATTATAAGCAAGCATTCTACAACGAAAGAAGAGATTGAGCAAATTTTTTCAGATGTGCAGCAAGTCGATACCAGATATATCGGAACAGTTGCCGGACTGGTAATGGCAGGAAATGCAATAATTACATATTTTACAGACTTAGCAGATAATATTAATCCGAATGGTGGAAATCTTGATATAGAAAAATTAAGAACAACACTGGAGGCTGACAGGGAACGATTAGACAAAATGCAGCAGAGTGTTGTAAGAAATTTAATTAAAGATGGAAAGGCAGAAGAAGCAGCAGAGTATATTATTTCCGTTTCAAGATTAAATCTGACGTATGATGAATTTGAAGCACTTTCAGAAAAGGAACAATTGGAGTATTTAAATCGTGTTGCTACATGGGTATTATCAATCATTCCGGAAGTAGAATTAGAGGATGGATTATATGAGGTTACAGTTCCACTAGGGGTAGATATGACGGCAACCTATTGTGTCAGCGTGAAGGGAACAACAAATTTTGGAAACCAATCAACGATTAATTTTGCAATAGAGAAACAGCAGATAATGTTACAGTCCTTTAAAGTATCCAGTGAAAATTTATTTCAAAATGACCAATATAATCTCACTTCTTCAATCGGAGTTGGGATAGATCAGGAAATAAAATCTGTATTATCTACGACAGCAAAAGTGGGGAATACTGTACTTACGTTGGAATACGCTGGTGGAATGGAAACCACAAGTGTGAAGTATGAAGTAGAAAGCACACTTGATGAAAATATAAAAGTAGCGTCATCCATTGAAATTGAAAAATCCAATAACACAGATATGCCGGAATGGGAATTAATTCCAATAAAAGTAGAAGAAACGGATATGGATATAAATCTTATTCCAGAGTATATGTATCAGATAGATGGAGAAAGAGTTGGAGAGGCAATAGAAATAGCAGTGACAGCATTCGTTTTGTATGAGTGTATAAAATGGACAGCTGCAATTTTGCTTGCAGCACCAACAGGTGGCACGTCATTAGCTACTGCAGCAGTATTACCATAAGAGAGTGGAGGAAATAAGAATGAAAAGAAAAAATATAATAGGAATGCTTGTTATAGCAGTATTTGTAATAAGTATTGTAGCAGCATTGATGCAGTATAAAAAAGAACAAATGGTAGCAGAAAAGCCAGAGACAGGCGAAGAAGCAGATACAATTATATTAGGTGCAGATGAAAATCCGTTTGGAATGGAAATAAAAAAATTAAATGAAAATTATGATTTGACAAAGAATTATTATAAAAATTATGATAACAAAGGATTACAGAAATTTGAAATTACAGCGATATATACGAATGCAACCGATTTTATAAAAGAGATACGTGGAGCAACCGAGTATTGTCAATATATATATTTGGATGAAGAAAAGAACATTATTATAGAGTTGAATGAAAAACAAAAGGAAAAATGGATAAAGAAAGCCGAAGAAAATATTAGTAATGAATTAGAAAAAACAGATGAAGATGAATTGTATAAAATATCGGTTTCGGATGATTATACCGAAATTAATTGTCAGGTGGCTCAGAAGGCAAACGGACTTACATTTACGGCAAAACTAATGATTATATTTTTTAATTCAGAAATGTATCAGATATTAAATGGGAATGCAGAGTGGTCAATTCATGTTGTTGCAAAGGATTTATCTACAGGAGGAGAGTTGGTAAACATTGATTATCCGAAAGAGGTGTTTTCTATAACAGAAGAAACCTGGGACAACCTGTAGATACAGAAGGGAGCATAGAAGATGAAGATATGGGAAGAAAAAGCAGAGATTCAATTACCGGAGGGCTTTGAAGAAGCTACTGTAGGGGAAAAGAGAAAAACATATGGAATGGGGAAAAAACTGCCGGATAAGATGTACATAGTAAGAGACAAGCATGTTATCATCAGCACATTTTCACAGGAGTTAAAGGAGCAGAAAGAAAGCAATATAGAACTCGTAAAAGCTTTAAATTACCTCTATACCAGAACCGTTCCGGGATATAAGAATATTGGGACTTACAGAAAGAATATAGATGGACAGGAAATATATGTAATTCAGTATACATCATATGCACAGGAAGATGATATTTATACGATTGTAGCAATTTGGAGAACAGAAGAGGAGATTCATTTATTAAGTGGTGTTTGCAGATATGAAGAGATACCACAGTGGCATCCTGTTTTTAGAAGTGTAATAGAAGGCATAAAAATTGGATAGAGTGGGAAAGGAAGATGCAAATGACGAAATCACAGTGTAGTAATGAAATTGTACGGAATCAGACATTAATCGCACAATATGAGAGTGAGATACGTGGATATCAGCAACAAATAAGTGAATTACAGGAAACAAAAACAAAGCTGGGAGTGTTGCAGGCGAGGTTGTCTGACAGCAAGACAGCGAGCAATACAAAATTGGCGGAAACAGAGTCGCTGAACAAAATTAACAGTAAGATAGTAGCCGGTTTTTATGCTGGAATGTCAGATATATTCACCGGGCAGCAATATCAGAATGTATATGGTGGTCTGGATAATGCAAAAGTGCGGGTTGATGTGGAAATATCAAATATAGCAAATAAAATAGTGGAATGCCAGAATAAGATTGCAACTTGCAGTAATAACATTCAGGAGATGAACAATAATATAGCAAGACTGGATGCAGAAGAGGCAGCGAGGGCAGAAGCAGCAAGAGCTGCCAGCACAAACACAGCAAAAGGAACGACAACGAAAAAAGTGAAAAAGTGATATAGAGGATACAGAGGAGAAGCAGAATGGCAGGAATAGAATTAAAAATTGATGATGATTATATAAATGGAATGGCAAGTCTTTTTGAAACCCGCAGTCAGGATTTACAGGAAGGCGTGGACAGCTATTTGACGATATTATCAACAATCAGAGAAGAGGCAATACAGGAAGGCGATACAGCAGAAGCGTTAGATGCTTTTATTGAATACGCTTCCAGTTTAAAAGGGATTATAAGTGAATTAGGAAAAACAGCGAAAGATACCTGCAATAATTTTCTGGCAGAAATAGATGAGAAGGATCAGTATTTATTTTAAGGGGGATTTATCATGGCAACAACAGTAACGAATACAGAAGCACTAGGAAATAAAATCAGTGAATTACAGACTTTGCATGATACATGGGCAGATAAGACCTATACGGCAGTAGATATTGGAGAGTGTGGAGGCAGTACGATTATACAGATAGAAGAAATGGGAAATATGTTTCAGCGGATGCAGGATGCATATGTGACATTACTGGCACAGACAATTTCTTATATGACGAATCGAAAAGAATCATTAGATACCAAAGAAAGCAATGCAGCAGCAACAGTAAGTGAATAAGCGTGCATGGGGGAAAAGAAGAAATGTTAAGAGATTTTTCAGATGAAGCGAAGCAGAAGCTATTACAATATGTAAAAGATGTAACATCAACAACGACCTGGGATACGATAACCGATTTTTTTGGAGATATTGGATTAACGGTACAGGGATGGTTTGGAAAACTTGACATTCAAAATTATGTGAATGATGTAGATGCATATCATAAGAAAATATTAGATAAAAATGATACGACAACACAGCAGATAGAGACTATTTTCACGGATGTACAGGCAGTTGATACAAAATATATCAGTGTAGTAAGTCAGCAGATTTCCTGTGGCAACAATATCATAAAATTGATAAATGATCTTGCGGATACGATAAATCCAAATGGCGGAAATATGGATATGAGCAGGATGAAAGGTGTCTTAGAGGCAGACGTAGAGGATATTCGAAATTCCAAAGCAACGGTAGAGAAGACCATAGAGGAAAAGATGCTTGGAACGGATGCAGAAGGCTGTATGAACAGTGAAGATCCGGTTAATTTAAGCACAGGAAATTTCATTTATGAACATGAAGATTTAAAGATAGGCGGAGAGATACCGCTTTCTTTTCATCGCTATTATAATTCAAAAGACAGCCGGAGGGGAGTTCTGGGAAATTGCTTTTTACATAATTACCAGATTTCATTGGAAAAAGAAAAAAACGGAACTGTCGGAGTGCGTCTTGCGGATGGGCAGATAAATTACTATGATAAAAATGAGCAGGGAGAGTATGTTGGAAGAAATACTGCATTGGAATTTCTGAAAGAAACAGAAGAGGGATATATCCTTATACATCCGGGGCAGGAGAGAATATCTTTTGACCGGGAGGGAAAGATGCTTCGAAAAGAAAATATGAATGGAAGGGGCATTTCTTTTTCCTACCTTGAGGATGGAAAGCTGGAAAAAGCAGAAGCAGACAATGGCAGCAGTCTGACATATAATTATAATAAAGAGGAACAGCTTGAAAAGTAACTGACCACACCGGAAGAACAGTTTTGCTGCAGTATCAGGGGAAAGAACTGAAAAAAGTGATAACGGCATCAGGGGCAGAGTATGCATATCGCTATGGAGAGAACGGAAGAATTACTGAGGTGGAAAATGCCCGTCAGGTTACATCTGTTAAGAATATCTATGACAGAAGATTTAGAATCATTCATCAGGAATTCCCGGATGGTGGAACAATGACTTTTGCCTATGATGATAAAAATCGTCGTGTGACATTGACAGAACGAAATGGAAGCAAAATTATCCATGTGCATGATGATCGTTACCGGAACATAGAGACAATTTATGAAGATGGTACAAAAGAGAAATATCTTTATAATGATAAAAACCAGTGTATCAGTAAAACTGACCGGTTAGGAAGAACCACCAGGATGGCATATGATAACCGTGGCAATCTTACCCAGACAGTAGATGCCATGAAGCACAGAGTGAATTATACTTATGATGCAGACTGTCATTTGCTTAGTGTAAGTATCAATGGAAAAGAACGTCTGAAAAATCATTATGATGCAAAAGGAAATCTGACAGGGACGGAAAACCTGTATGGAAACAGAGTTGTAGTCAAAAATGATGAAGCAGGAAGACCACAGGCAGTTACTTATGCGGATGGCAGCTTTTTAGAAATCAGTTACGATGAAAGAGGAAACATTGTAAAGTTAAAGGATGTCAGCGGAAGTGTAACGACTTATGGCTATGATGCATTAAACCGGGTGACAGAAACAGTAGATGCCAACAGCAACGTGACACGTTATGCCTATGATGCGGCGAATCGTATCACAACAGTAACGGATGCATTAGGAAATCAGAGAGCATATACCTATAATCCGGGTGGAAAGATTATGGCAATCCGGGATTTTGATGGAAATGAGGCAGGATTTACTTATAATCCACTTGGAAAAGTAGAGACATATACAGATAAAGAAGGACAGACAGTACATTTTACCTATGATAAGATGTGGAATATCAGTAGTGTTATAGCTCCGGATCAGGGCAGACAGGAATATATCTATGACAGCAATAACCGGCTTGTAAAACAGACACTTCCGATGGGCGGAGTGGTGACGTATGCTTATGATGCAGCAGGAAACCGGACAGAAATGACAGATCCTGCGGGAAATACAACCCGTTATTGTTATGATGACGTAAACCGCCTGACAGAGGTTTTAGAGGCAGACGGCGCAAGGACTGCATATGAATATGACAGAGAGGGAAATCTTATCAAAGAAACCAATGCAGCCGGTCAGGTAACAAGCTACACTTATGACGATTTGGGAAGGCGAACCAGCGTCACTAATCCAGCTGGGGCAACTACAAGTGTGTTCTATAACGAACTTGGAAAAGCAGAACGCATCTGTTATCCAAATGGAAGCAGTACTGTTTATGAATATGAAAAAGGTGGCAGATTAAAAAGTGTACGTTACCCGGATGGTGCCGGAGAGCATTATGGCTATGATGCAAAGGGAAATCTTACAGAGCGTACTACTACGGCAGGAGAAAGTTATCGTTATAACTATGACAGCCTTGATCGTATGATATTTGTTCAAAATCCGGCAGGAGGTATATCCTATTTTACATATGATGCATTGGGACGAGTAATAAAGGCAGAAAATGAAAATGGAAATCAGACCTGCTATGAATACACTCCAAACGGTAATCTTGCAAAAGTTACGGATGCCATGGGAAATGAGACTTTCTACCAGTATGATGCAATGGGACATCTGACACAGAGCAGTTGCACCGGAGCAGAGGGGGAAGAACCACAGAACACGGTATATACCTGGGATAAGGAAGGACATGTCACAGCAGTGACAGACCCGCTGGGAGATGTGGAGTGCTATACCTATGATCCGGCTGGAAGAATGAAAGCAAAGATAGATAAAGATGGTTATGAGACATCCTTCCACTACGGAAAAGATGGACAGGTAGAGGAAATCTGTTATGCAGATGGACGAACAGTATCTTTGACTTATAATGCAATCCGCCAGTTAGAAGAAGTAAGAGATTGGCTTGGCACAACTAAGATTGCCATGGATGAGGCAGGACACATTGCTTCTGTTACAGACCCATATGGAAAAACCGTAGGTTATGAATGGGGCAGTATGGGTGAGAGAACGGCAATTTGTTATCCGGATGGAAGAAGGGCGGCATACGAATATAACGAAGCCATGCAGTTGTCGGCTTTAAAACTCCTTTCAGATGATGCACAGGAGAAAACAATTCTCTATAGCTACGATGAAGCTGGAAGACTGACTGGAAAGCAATTTCCGGGAGGAAATCGTACAGACTATAGCTACAATGGGGCAGGAAAAATCAAAGAGATTTTACATACCGGAGCAGACTTTACAGAACGTTATCACTATGATTATGATGTTATGGGAAATAAGGTCTTGGCTGAAAAAGAGAGACCGGGACTGCCGGAAGACAGTGGAAACTTTTCCTATGATTATGATGCATTAAATCGACTGACCAGTGTAGCATGTAACGGAAAGACCCTTCGTACCTATGGATATGATGCCTTTGGAAACAGAAATACCAGGACAGAGTACCAGACAGCAGGGGAACTTGTAACAACCTATCATTACAATACAAAGAATCAGTTGACGCAGGAAATAAATGCAAGCGGAACCAGGAATTATAATTATGACCACAGAGGAAACCTGTTATCCGTAACAAGCGGAGAAGAGGTTTTAAAAGCATACGGATTTGATGCGGCGAACCGGATGAGCAGTTCTGTTGACCGGACAGCCGGAGAAATCACGAAGGCATACTATCAGTACAATGGTCTGGGGCATCGTGTGGGTCAAACTATTGCATCAGGAAATGCAGATGTAACTCAGACCATCCGCTATACACTCGATCTTACCCGTCAGTATCATAACCTCTTACAGAAAACCGGAAATGGATTAGATCAGACTTATTTCTGGGATGGTAATGTCGCAGGAATGGAAGAGAATGGAAGAGACCATTTCTATTTCCAGGATGATTTGGGAAGTCCGATGCGTCTTGCAGATGAAGGGGGAAGAAGTGAGGAAGTCTATGGATTTGACGAATTTGGTAATGATATTCGGACTGCAAAAGATATCTTTAAAGATTCTTTACAAAGCTTCGGATTTACCGGTTATCAGATGGACAGCGTTGGTGCACTATACTTTGCACAGGCAAGACGATATGATGCCGGAGTTGGCAGATTTATCAGCGAAGACTTTATAAAGGGGCATATTGCTGCACCATATACAATGAACCATTATAGCTATTGCTGGAACAGACCGTTGGATTTGGTTGATTTGAATGGTATGGACCCGAATGCAGGTGTGATAAAGGCATTGATGGATATGTTAAAATGTGATGAGACGGTATCGTACATTTTTTATACAACTGGAGAGAATTCTGATTTTACAGATCAGGCAAATTGGAAAAAAGAGCAGTTAGAGAGTGAAGGCAAAAATGTCGTAATGATACCAATTGCAAATGCAAATGATTTCGTAGATGGTTGGAATCATATGGGAATGACACCAGATGGAATTGCAAATATTGAGGATGTAGAAATATATACTCATTCAAATGAAACAACATTTATTTTTATAGATAATACAGAGACAGAAGCTTTAAGTATTTCGGGAAAAAATAAATCAGGTAAAGCTATTAAAGGAATATCAGATTTATCATATAAAGAGATAGAAACCTTGAATATATATGGTTGCAATTCAGGAAATTTGAGTACATACTTTATAGCAGGTTCTAATATTGCTTCAGGATTATCTAAGATAGTGAGTGGTGATGTTTATGCATATGACGGAAATGTGGCATTTGGTCCAACATGGACGAGACCATTTAGTAAATATGGTGAATATGAAGATCGATTATCCAATATACAGAAAAGTTATATAAAAATATCGGTAGAAAATAGATGGTTTTTTGAACCGATGGGAAAGCTTAGATATAAGGAGGGTAAATTAGATGGAAAATGTGATGAATAGAAGAAAGGGGAAAAGGAAGATGGTAGTTATAGGTATTATTGTTCTTATTTTTATAGTATTAGTTATATTTCTTAAAATGAAATACGGTACATATGGATTACACGATTTTAATTATTTTTTCCGTCAAAGCAAACAGGAAATTTTAGAAAAAGATGGGGAGCCTGTTAACAGGGAAAAACTATATGGAAATTGCGAGGATATTAAATTTGAAGATATAGAATATACCTTTATTGGAAATTATATGGAAAGTGTTAGAATTACGGATCCTGGTATTCGATTTGGAATACTGCAAATTGGGGTAGGCTCATCAAAAAAAGAAGTTATGCTGGCATATGGATTAAAGAAAACTTTAAGTAATGAAGAAGAAAATGAATATGCAGTTCAAAATGGTCTTTATTCAACGTCATTCTATTTTGATGAAAATGACAGAGTATATAAAATTGCATGTGGAAGGGGGGTATAGTGCAGAATGAAGTCAAAGGAGAAGAACAGGGATGCTTAGAATAAAAAACAGGAAAGAGCAACTCATGAAAAGATTTCGTTGTTTTTCAATAGAAATAGCAATTTTTTGGACAATTATTTTAATATATACTTTAATAAGTAAACATTATGTAAAGTATTATTATATACATTTGTCACAGGTTGCTGCAAGCATACCGAAGGAATATATGAATAGTGAAGAGTCTGAGCGTTACAAAACGGATAATGAATTTCTGATACAATCAAAGGAAAACACCTATATGATTTATGGAATTGAATTGTCCAATGTTGATGAAAGCAGTTTGATAACTTTCCTGGATGAAGAGGATTTAAAAAGTTAAAGTCAGCAAATTCATTCAGTCAGATATTAGAGGGAATCCAGGATGGAGTAGGATTCCTGTGGGGAGATGTGACTGCAGGAAATACGGAGAAACCATCTTATATAATTTATTATTTCTCTTCGGTAGAAAAAGGGCAGGATGAAGATTATCAGGTGTACATTATGTTTTATATAAAGGGAGACTTGAAATATATGGAGATATGTATAATGGATGAAGAGCATGCTTTATCAGAAAAACAGAAAGAACATATGGAATTGTTTACCAGATGATGTTAAAAGGTGACTTGGTCAGTTGCAGATTTCAATATGGAGATGAGGCTATGGTGAAAAGGGGCAAAGCAATTTTAAAACAAACAGGAGCAGGAATTTTTTCATATGTTTTGTTCTGTTTAGGTGGAGCATATGAGAGTTATTATCGTGGAGCCAATATGGGCTTTACAGCATGTATAGCAGTGTGTGCAATAGCTTTTATTATTTTGGGGGCAGTAGTTTCATTTATAAGAAAAGAATATGATTATAGAAAATATAATGCACATATATGCTTATTTGTTTCACTGGGACTTACGATACAAATAATGGTGCAGGGAAATTTGCCGCCTGAAAAAAGCACAGCAATTTGTATTATAAGTTATGTGATTTCTATAATATTGGGAATTTGGGGGGCATTATTAACAACTGGAAAAATAGTAATTAAAAATAAAAATATAAGAAGTACGTTAAAAATTATAGAAACAATGAGTTTATTTTTATTAACGTGTTTGTGTGTGATAGGAAGACGATTTTTTGGACGCAGAGGAGCAGTATTATTCAATGCATTAGGAAAACAAAAAAGTTCAGTATTTTTTTGGTGTTGTATTATGATTGTAATGATGGTTGCAGCATTTATAAGTGCATTTGTAAAAGTAGATATAATTGTGAGACCAGACTTTTATAAATCCAGAAATGAAAATAGTAATTAAAACATTACTTTATAGAATGGGGGAAAAAAGATGGTAAAGAGTAAAAGAAGAGCAAAGGTAGTTATAGGTATTATTATTCTTATTTTTATAATATTAGTTATATTTCTTAAAATGAAATACGGTACATATGGATTACATGATTTTAATTGTTTTTTTCGTCAAAGCAAACAGGAAATTTTAGAAAAACAAGGTGACCCTGTTAGCAGGGAAAAACTATATGGAAATTGCGAGGATATTAAATTTGAAGATATAGAATATACCTTTATTGGAAATTATCCGGAAAGTGTTAGAATTACGGATCCTGATATTCGATTTGGAATACTGCAAATTGGGGTAGGCTCATCAAAAAAAGAAGTTATGCTGGCATATGGATTAAAGAAAACTTTAAGCAATGAGGAAGAAAATGAATATGCGGTTCAAAATGGTATTTATTCAACATCATTCTATTTTGATGAAAATGACAGAGTATATAAAATTGCATGTGGAACAGGAGTATAGCGCGGAATGAATTCAAGGGAGAAGGACAAGGATGTTTAGAGTGAAATATAAGAAAGAACAAATCCTGAAGGGACTTCGTTATTTTTCAATAGAAATAGCAATTTTATGGACAATTATTTTAATAGATACTTTAATAAGCACATATTATGGGAAGTATTCTGGTATACATTTGTCACAGGTTGTTGCAAGTATACCGAAGGAATATATGAATAGTGAAGAGTCTGAACATTACAAAACGGATAATGAATTTCTGATACAATCAAAGGAAAATGCTTATATGATTTATGGAATTGAATTGTCCAATGTTGATGAAAGCAGCTTGATAACTTTCTTGGATGAAGAAGATTTAAAAAGTTAAAGTCAGCAAATTCATTCAGTCAGATATTAGAGGGAATCCAGGATGGCATAGGATTTCTGTGGGGAGATGTGGTTACAGGAAATACGAAAAAATCGTCTTATATAAGTTATTATTTTTCTTCAACAGAAAAGGGACATGATGGGGATTATCAGGTATATATTATATTTTATATACAGGAAGATTTAAAATATATGGAGATATGTGTAATGGATGAAGAGCATCTTTATCAGAAAAACAGAAAGAACATATGGAATTGTTTACCCGCTGATAAAGAAAAATGCAAATACATTAGGACAAGATTGGACAAGCGGCAAGAGTTTAGGAGAACAAATGCAAAAGAGTAAACAAAAATATCATATCTCTATGGAAAAGTACAATATAAAAAAGGGGTTAATAGTGTATACATGCATTGTTCTCGTTTTTGGTGGATGTATACAGGCAATTAATGATAAATATATAAAAGAGCAACTAACATTGTTATTTGTGGATTTGCTTTTAATAGAAGCGTTTTTGGCAGTAACATTTTCTGTTCAGTTTTTTCGAGATGGATATATTATTCGTCATGATGAAATAGTATTTTTTCATAAATTCAAAAAAGAACAGAAAAAAAATTGAAGGAAATAGAAGCTGTTGTGATATCGAATGCATACATATATTTTCATGGAACAAATCCAATTAATATGTGGAAAAATGGAAAAATAATTCCTTGTCCATGGTTTACTTTATTTTTTGAAAAAATAGATCCAATGGCGGTAGCGTTATATCCAGATAAAGTGACTTCCATTGAAATAGAGAATAAAATATTTAAATCTAAGCAAAAAGTGGGCTTTATCTACCAGAAAGATGTAATTGCTGAAATAATGGAAAAATACACAGGAAATATATATATTACAAAGTCGTTATATCTAAATTTTAAAAAAATGAAATAGATGAAGGAGCAGCAACAAAGGCAATACATATTATTTGAATTATGATGAATGGGATGGAAATGTATTTGAAGCACAAACTTCTGTGAATAGTTAGAAGGAGATAGAGATGTCACCAAGAGGGCAGGATACAATGGAAAAAATACAAGATTTTTTAAAGACAAAAAAGAAATACGAAGCCAATTTATGGAATGATCAGATAGGATTTTTCCTAATAACAATTATCTTTTTAGGGGTGCAAATATTGAATTCATGGAAGGTATTGGCGGTCTGTACCATAATAGAAATTTGTCTTCTGATTCTTTGTTGGAGGATGGAGAGGAAAAAATATGGAAGTGTATTTTGCAGCTTTGTTCATGGAGAAATTTTGGGGCTGATTTTTTTGGTAGATGGATGGTGCTTTATTGGGTTAATGAGAAAACCAAATAATTATTTGATAATAGGAATAGTGGGAACAATACTGATTGCATTGTGTTATTTTGGACGCTTTTGGTTAGTAAGAAAACGAATACATGACGGATGGTATGAAAACGGAAAGAAAAATGGATCAAATGGTAAAGAAATTGCAGCATCAGTTGCAATAATGACTTTTATGACACTAAGATTATGCAGAAACCAAACCGGGTCGAAACTGGAAAGCATGGGTCAAAATGAGACATATGCAATTGTAGTTGTACTACTTTTTGCACTTGCAATGTTCACCTCTTTGTGGGTCGATGCTGGTTGATGATGTATTACTATTTCAGAAAATATGAACAGGCTAATAAAAATTAGAAATATTTTGTCTTGATAAAATGACAGAGTATACAAAACTGTAGGTGGAACAAGAGTATAGTTCATTTTAAAATTAGTGATTAGAGCTGGTGAAAACAGATGATGAATAAACAAAACTATTATATTTCAGTAGTATATCACAATGTAATGAGAGGGCTGGCAATATATTGTGGTCTGATTTTAGGAATAATTGTTATATTAAAACTTGCTGGTGACAGATATGTAGTTGTGTCAATTCTTGTCCTGCTTGAATACGTAGGGCTTGCGTTCTTATTAGTTTATGGAATCGGGTTCTTCATAGATGGATATTACATTCAGGATGAGAAAATAGTTTATTATCATAATTTTAAAAGACGAAAGAAAGATTTATCTGAAGTGAAGTCAGTCATAATATCCAATACCTATCTTTATCGACGAAATTTAAGAGTAAATATATATAAAAATGGCAAATTCGTTCATTGCCCGTGGATAACACTCTTTTTTGAAGAAATTGATGCGGGATTATTGGTTAAAGATAGAAAAGAACTAAATACACTGAAGGTTGAACATCAATTATACAAGAATTGTTCTAAATATGGTTTTATTTATAAAAATAATATGGACAAGTTTTTAATGAATTTTACCGGAGAGGTATATATAGCTAAAACCGTATATTTAAATTTTGAGGAAGAAATGAAGAAATTATTTGGATCAAAGGTGATATATATTATTCCGGATATGGGAGGAGAGAATTAGAAGAGGAAAAGTTATTTGGTATTTTTACAAATCAGATAAACATAGTTAAAAGAAATGGAACAGAATATCGATTCTTTTTAGAAAAAAGGAATAAGGTAGTAGAGTTTTTACAGACGAGGTGATAAAGAAAATGCACTTATTCATAAAATGTATTATGTTTTCTGTCTGGATGTGGTTTATAGTTAGGTTTTCAGAAAAACCGTCAGGCAGAAGAAAAATTTGGATAGATAATCGATTCTTATATGTATTTACCTGGTTGTGGCATTCTTATGGAGAAATTTCGATTATGGGGTTGATGTATGCGATAGGTGTACAGGTAGTTGATATTATTGGAGTTGTTTTTTATTTATTGATGCCATTAAATAGAGAAATAATATGCATTTATTGGTTAAAGTTTCTTTTGGGAGTTCTGTTTTGGGCTGCTGGAATTGGAATATTTGATATGGCAAAAAATGCAGAAGAGAAAAGAGAAAAAATTCTACTGTATTTTAGTTGTTTTTCAGTTTTAGCGTTTGGAATATGGTATGCATTATATTTAATACTGGCGGATTTTATAGAATTATTTTAGACGAGGTGATAGTATGAAATATTTTTTAATTATATTAATAATTTTAGCATTTGTGATAGGAATTTTTGATTTAAAGTTTATGCTTGAATGTAAGAAAGAGCAGAAAAATAATAAAGCAGGAGCATTTATCTATGCAGGAGATAAAAAAATAATTTGGATATTTGGAATTCTTTTCTATATAATTAGCGTTTTGGAATGGGTGATTCTGTTATTTTCAATAGAAGTTGCGTCACTATTTCTATTTCTTTTTTGCTGCTGTATGGTTCAACTTGGTTTTGCAACATTTTTGTGTCAGCATTTTACATATTCGGCAGTATTTATAAAGGAAAATGAGGTATTTTACTATGCGGAAAGAAAACTAAAAAATATCCCAATCGGGCAAATCAACGGGGTTAGTGCAATGCCGGGAAATGTGGCATATCTGTTTTTTAACGAAAAAAAGGAAAGACTGTTTGAACTTCAAATGAAAAAAGCTAATGCGAGAAAAATGCTGGAATATATCATAGATAGACAGCAGAACAATTAGAACAACGAAAAGGAGCCGGTTGCAATGGGAATCAGGGAAAAGTTGCATCTTTTTAAGAATAAAGATAATGCGGAGGAAAATAGTTCCAAAGAGGTAGCAAGAAAGTGTGTATTAAAAGTACAGGATAAGTTCCGCCTTAGAAATACAGATGATATCGTGGTTGTAGGTGAACTGAAGGGAAAAATACAGGTAGGTGATGCTGTTTACATGAGTAATTTTTCGGATGATGATGGAGAAATACTGGTGACAGTAGTGCTCGGAATAGAAGTTGGTCCGGGAAAAGCTGTGCGTGAAGCAGAAAACTGCCGGGTAGGATTGAAACTGGAGCAGGCTGGAACTTATCCGATAAAATGCGGAACAATGGTATATTCAAGAGCTGCAACAGTTGCAGAAGTACATGATGCCTACATTTCCGGTTTGGGAGATACTTATGTATCGTCAAAACAACTGGTACTTTCACAGAAAGAACTTGATGAATTAAGCATTACAGATTGCTCAGAAATCTGGCGTTTGTATGCGTGGTATAAAACGAAAGTAATTCCGGCAAAGGATGATGCTGAAAAGGAAGAAGTCCGAAAGCGGATTGGTGTAATTGCAAAATCCCTTGTTCAAAAGGTATTGGAAGCATCTGCTATTTATTGCGTATACAGTAAAATCACAGGTGAGCCGGCACTTTTTTCCCAGACGGTAGACCGACAGGATGGCACATATATGTGTACACCACCTGACATCTGGATTCTGACTAAGGCATATAAGGATATATTTAAAGTCAGATTTCCGGAAGAACGGTATGAAATCAGAGAGATTAAAAACGATGATTCCCATAAGGCAATTTACAATTTCCTTGGATACTGTTTTTATATGAATGGTGCCTGTGGAGTCAAAGTGGTAAATGAAAATACGGCAATAGCAGCACCGGAATTTGTTCCGGAGCCGGACTACAGCAACATACCGGAAATTAGCGTTCCGGTTACCAACCCTGACCTGGTAAGATGGATGCTTCTGATTGCTCAGCTTGGGCAGCCGGCAACAGACGAGCAGAAACTTATTTACAAATTATATTTTAGATTTCTGTCCATAGAAATGACAAAAGCCCGATTTATTATTCCAACTAAAACGTCAGAAGATTTTCCGGAGCCGGATGAAAATGGCAAGACAGTACTGAAAAAGGATATGCAGATTTCACTTCCGACCATAGAAGGAAAGCACAATAATGCAGCGGTCAGAATGTATACGGACTGGAAGCGGCTGCAGGATGCTATGGGGGATGGCTGGAAAGGAATGGTACAGCCGATAGATGGAATCATCGACCAGTTTGACTGTGCCATCAATCTGACTGAGCATGAGAAAGCCGGCTGCTATGTCGATAAGGAAATGTTCCGGGAAATGCAGTCCTTTGAGAAAGATTTCCAACAAAATAATTGACAAGAAATGACAAAGAGAGTAATCTATTAACAGAAAAAGTAATTTGATGAATGGGAGTATGAGTTATAAGCGATAGCTAGTACAAATATCACATAATTCAGATATGTTGGAATTCTCCAGCGGTAATCCCCATTTGAGACTAGTTAATATATGCAGGCAAAGAGAGCTATTATGTTAGTGTATTGTGAATATAACACTTTCCCCATGAAAAATTGAACTGTGATACATCTGTGGTCCATTTTTGTAAAGGCAAAGTTGTACTGAAATCCCTGTCTATTATGTTGTCAGCAATCTTACCAACTTCACCCTTATAAGAATGATATTTCTCCTTTGGTCTTTTTCCGGCTAGACCTGCTTCATGCATAAGACGCTGAACTCTTTTATGGTTCACCGAACCCGTCTTACACCATACCTGCGCTTGTTCTCAACAAAAACACTTTTTATTTCTTCTAGTATTTCTTGATTGCGTTCGGCAATAACATCGTTTCTGCTAATCTCAAAATAGTAAGTAGATCTAGCCATGTGCATTGCTTTAAGGAGATATTTTAATTGGTATCCGTTTTCTCTGAGCTTTTTGATGATTGCTGCTTTTTCGCCTTGAGTTGCGCAGCCCATTTTTCTTGCCTCAAGGCGATCCGTTTTTTTATTACTTCATTCTCGGCTTTGATATATTCGTTTTCAGCTCTCAAGCGTATCAGTTCTTCTCGTTCTGATTCTGTTAAAGGTAATGGATTTGTTGACTTCTTCATTCTTGATTCCTTTGTTGGACGTCCTTTTTTACTTTCTACTAATCCATTATATCCTTGTGATTTATATTTGTATACCCATTGATAAAGCATTCCTGAGTTAATACCTGCTTCTATGGCAACTTTCCTCTTTGGTATGCCTGCCCATTCTCGTATATGTCTTTTGAGAGTATCTGGATTCGCACCCTCTGGGATATCTGGATACGAACCTGAATGATACAATTCAACACACATCAGTTTAAACTCATAACTATAACGCATAAAAACACCCTCCTTACTGGTTGTCCAGTAAAGAGGGTACATATCATATTCAACATCTTCAATATATTCCTTATGATAAAAAACAATTTAAAACAGCAACAAAATTACTGTATTGGAAATACATTTGATAAAAAATTTTTTGAGATGGATGATTTTGTTAAAAGTTATTTTTCGAAAGAAGAGATATGCATATATAGTGAACTTTTGAATGGAAATTGAAAAGTTTCTTCTATTGTTTCACATAAATTTTTCATAAACTATTTAAATTATTTTTTGAAATACTTTTATCCTGTTATCAAAATGATGAGATAGTATTATTTATTGACAACTTTTTACACTATTCTGAATATGGTTCACTATCTTATAAAAAAGCTTTTGTCATATCAAACTGATTTAGCAATAAAATTTGCAGAAAAATTAAAACTACTAGAAATAACTGCAAAATGGATAGTTGAATATTTCCAACGCTCAAAATCTACACATGTAGATTTAAACAGATATAAATTAGAAGCTTTTTTGTTAAAAAATGAATCAGATCAAATTAATGAATACATCATTAATGCACTATTTTCTGATAATAATTATGTTCGCGAACATATGGCAGATATTGCTGGCGAAAAAAAGTTAGCTGCGGCAGAAGATAATCTGATTATACAATTAAAACGTGAAACTAATATATATACTATATCAAGCATTGTTGAAGCTCTGGGAAAAATTGATAGTAAAAAATCAATTGATACAATGAAAGTGTGGTTAAATAATAATGCAGAAAGGGCTATTAAAAATGGTGATTATTTTGCAATCAAACATTTTAGAAATGCAATAGTTAAAATCGATAGTGGAAAAACATTAAAAGATTTTGATAGTAAATATTTTGATGTTTTAAAATCAATAATGAAATATAGATTGCATAAAAGCTCGTCCAATAATGTTTTTTCGAAAGAGTTTACAAATAATGAAACTTTTTTGTAAAATAATGTTGGAAGGTCCTTCTATGATACAATAAATATCATTAGGAGGGCCTTTTACTATGGCAAAACAAAAGAAACCGGTACATCGAGTACAAATGACCGAAGGAAAACGAAACATCATCCATCAGCTCCTGGAAGAGTATGATATCCAGTCTGCTGAAGACATCCAGGATGCGCTCAAGGATCTTTTAGGCGGTACCATTAAGGAAATGATGGAAGCGGAAATGGACGATCATCTCGGCTATGAAAAATCAGAACGTTCGGATAATGATGATTACCGCAATGGGTATAAGCGCAAACAGGTCAACAGCCGATATGGATCGATGGAAAGCGAAGTGCCGCAGGACCGAAAATCAACATTTGAACCACAGGTGGTGAAAAAACGTCAGAAAGATATTTCTGATATTGATCAGAAGATTATTTCCATGTATGCCAAAGGAATGACTACCCGACAGATTTCCGAAACCATCGAAGATATTTATGGCTTTGAAACCTCGGAGAGTTTTATTTCCGATGTAACCGATAAGATCCTGCCACAGATCGAAGACTGGCAGAACCGGCCGTTGGACGAAGTCTATCCCATTCTCTACATCGACGCAATTCACTATTCCGTAAGAGATAATGGTGTGATCCGAAAGCTTGCAGCTTACGTGATTCTTGGAATCAACACGGAAGGAAAGAAAGAGGTTCTGACCATCAGCGTTGGCGACAACGAAAGCGCAAAATACTGGCTTTCCGTTATGAACGAACTGAAAAATCGTGGTGTCAAAGATGTATTAATCATCTGTGCCGATGGTTTAACCGGAATCAAAGAAGCGATCGCAGCAGCTTTTCCAAAAACCGAGTATCAGCGCTGTATTGTACACCAGGTAAGAAACACACTGAAATATGTCCCTGACAAGGACAGAAAAGCATTTGCAACGGATCTAAAGACCATTTATCAGGCCGCAGATGAAAAGAAAGCGCTGGCAGCCTTAGATCGTGTAACTGAAAAATGGTCTCCCAAATATCCGAATTCCATGAAACGCTGGAAGGATAACTGGGATGCCATCTCTCCAATTTTCAAGTTTTCAACGACGGTCAGAACGGTGATTTATACTACAAATGCGATTGAATCCCTGAATTCCACCTACCGGAAGCTGAATCGGCAGAGAAGCGTATTCCCAAGTGATACGGCCCTTTTAAAAGCGCTGTACCTGGCCACTTTTGAGGCTACGAAAAAATGGACCAGTACGATTCGAAACTGGGCGCAGGTATATGGCGAACTGAGTATTATGTACGAAGGTCGCCTTCCAGAATAACGAGTAAACCGACGATCAAGACAGGCGGAAAACCGCCTGCTCTTGACATGCCATTCAACAACTGTTATATATAAAACAAGGGTGAAAAGCTCAAACTGTAAGCTCACCACCCTTGCATATCATAGAAGAATCTTATTTACAGACTTATTTACAGACTTTTTCTCACAGTCTCCATTTAAATCCTGTTATACAAACAATGACAACATTCCTTCCAAGAATGAAACAAAGAAAACAAAAGAGTGAATAAGTATATGAATAAAAAGAACTGCCAGAAAGGCAATATTGCCAATTCTAACAGTCCTTTTCGATTTTTTACCCCACCCTGAAATCCTTCCTCGGATGCTTGTTCATCAGAATGTCCCGCTGCTTTGCTGTGGAAACATGGGTGTAGATTTCCGTGATGTGGATGGAACTGTGACCAAGCATTTCCTGGATGTAGCGGATGTCCACATCGGCTTCTAAGAGGCTGGTGGCGAAGGTGTGGCGGAACATGTGCGGAGTGATGTGCATATCAATGGAAGCAAGGCTGCAGTATTTTCGGATGGTTCGGCGGACGTACTGGTCGGAGAGCGGACGTCCTGCCTGGTTGACGAAGAAGCGGTTGGTACGCTTAATATCAGGAAGGTAACATTTCCGGTATTCCAGCAGGGTGTGGACAACATCGTCATTGCCAATCTGGAGGAGCCGCTCTTTGGAACCTTTGCCGAAGATAAGCAGAGTCCGGTTGGAAAGGTTGATGTCATCTGGTGTGATGGAACACAGCTCAGAGATTCGGATGCCGGTGGCGAAGAGCAGCTCGATAACAGCAGCATCCCGGAGCGCATTTTTACGCTGGAAATCGGTGGCAGCGTGGGAGTATTGGTGATAGATAGAAGATAAAAGCAATTCAATCGTAGAAAGCGGGATGGTTTTGGGCAGAATCACCGGTTCCCGGAATTTGATATGCAATTTGTTAAAAGGGTTGGAGACAATGCGGTCGCGGTAGTCAAGATAGTGAAAGAAGGCCTTAAGGGAGGCAATTTTTCGCTTTACGGTTTTGGGCTTGAATTGTTCATGAAGGGTGGCAACATAGGACTCTAATATGGCAGGAGAGATGTCAGATATACTGTAAGCAGAAGGAAAGGCAGCCGCAAGGCTGGTACCAAACTGTGTAAGGTCGATGCGGTATGCTTTTAAGGTTTTGTCATCAAGGCGTTTCTGGGTGCGGCAGTAGGTTAAATACTGGTTCATTTCAAAGTTAAAATCATGCATAATAAATACTCCTTTGTATGTGGCAGGAGGCTGTCCTGCCTGAATATAGATATAAGAGTATATCATAGAAAAATTTTTTATAAAAATTTCCAACTTCATATTGACAATTTGAAATCCCAAGCGTATTATGAACATATGAACAAATGCTCATATGTTAAAACGACCTGGAGGTGAGAAGATGGCAATGAATGATGTAGAATGCTGTGAAGAAAACTGCATTCATGCAGAGCTTCTGAAGAAGGCACGGGAGAAGATGCCGGATGAAGATGAATTATATGATCTGGCAGAGCTTTTTAAAGTATTTGGTGATTCTACCAGAATCCGGATTCTGTTTGTGCTGTTTGGCTCAGAAGTATGTGTCTGCGATTTGGCGGAGACACTAAATATGACGCAGTCGGCGGTATCCCATCAGTTAAAAATCTTAAAACAGGCAAAGTTAGTCAGCAGCAGGCGGGAAGGTAAATCCGTATTTTATTCACTGGCAGATGAACATGTAAGAACCATTATCGACCAGGGCAGAGAACATATTGAAGAATGAGGAGGACATTATTATGAAGAAAAAATTTAAATTGGAAGACTTAGACTGTGCAAACTGTGCAGCAAAAATGGAAGACGCAATCAAGAAAATCCCGGGAGTCAATGACGCTGTAGTAAGCTTTATGACACAGAAAATGACCATCGATGCAGAGGACGGGCGTTTTGAAGAAATTATGGATGAAGTAGTAAAGACATGTGCAAAGGTAGAACCGGACTGCCGGATTCTGCGATAGGAGATAGCTTATGACAAAGAATCAGAAAAAAATGCTGGAGCGTATTCTGGTTACCGGTGTGTTATTTGTAGCACTTCTGGTATTGGAACACGTTGGTATCTTAGAACAGATTACACAGCCAGTCCTGATTTTTATTATTTATCTTGTGCCGTATCTTCTGATTGGCTATGATATTATATTTAAGGCTTTTCGAAATATCAGTCATGGACAGGTATTTGATGAGAACTTTTTGATGATGATTGCAACGTTTGGAGCGTTTGGAGTACGGGAGTATTCCGAGGGAGTTGCAGTTATGCTGTTCTATCAGATTGGAGAACTTTTCCAGGGCTATGCAGTTGGAAAATCCAGACAGTCTATTGCAGATATGATGGACATTTGTCCGGAATATGCCAATGTGGAAGAGGATGGCAAGTTAGTCCAGGTAGATCCGGATGATGTGGAAATCGGCACTGTCATTGTGGTAAAACCGGGCGAGCGTATTCCACTGGATGGAATTGTAGTAGAAGGTGAGTCCATGGTCGATACCGCGGCACTGACCGGAGAATCTGTTCCAAGAAGAGCAGCAGAAGGTGATGAAATCATCAGCGGCTGTGTTAATGGAAGCGGTACTTTAAAGGTAAAGGTAACAAAAGCATTCGAGGATTCCACAGTATCCAAGATTCTGGAACTGGTGGAGAATGCCAGCAGCAAGAAAGCAAGAGTGGAGAACTTTATCACCAGATTTGCAAAATATTACACTCCGGTTGTTACTATTGGAGCAGTAATTCTTGCAATCCTGCCACCGGTTATTTTAGGCGGCGGCTGGGCTGAGTGGATTCAGAGAGCCTGTATTTTCCTTGTTATTTCCTGCCCGTGTGCCCTTGTAATCTCAGTCCCATTGGGATTCTTCGGTGGTATCGGAGCATCTTCTAACTTAGGTGTTCTGGTAAAAGGAAGTAACTATTTAGAGGCAGTGGCTGAGATGACCACTATCGTATTTGATAAAACCGGTACACTGACCAAAGGCGAGTTCAAGGTATCTGAGGTACTTCCGGTAAATGGAAGCAAAGAGGAACTCTTAGAGCTTGCAGCCCATGTAGAAGGATATTCCAATCATCCGATTGCTAATTCGGTGCGTGAAGCCTATGGCAAAGAACCGGATATGAACCGGGTAAATGGAACGGAAGAAATTGCTGGACATGGAATTCATACATTTGTAGATGGAAAAGAAGTATGGCTTGGAAATGCCAAAATGATGGCAGCCCGGAATATTTCCTATACCGAAAACAGCAGTGCCGGAACCGTAATTTATGTTGCAGTAGATGGAGCATTTGCCGGAACCATTGTAATTTCCGATTCCATTAAGGAGGGCGTAAAAGAAGCTATCCATAGCATGAAGAAGGTAGGCGTGAAGAAATGCGTTATGCTGACCGGAGACCGTAAGGCAGCAGCACAGGCAGTAGCAGATGAACTGGGACTGGATGAAGTGCATGCAGAATTACTGCCGGGTGACAAAGTAAGTCAGGTTGAGGCACTTCTGAAAGAACAGCATGAGAAAGAAAAACTTGCATTTGTGGGTGATGGAATCAACGATGCACCGGTACTGACCAGAGCAGACATTGGAATTGCAATGGGAAGTATGGGTTCCGATGCAGCCATTGAAGCTGCAGATGTAGTTCTTATGGATGATGATGTGCGAAAGATTGCATCTCTTGTGAAGATTGCAAGAAAGACACTTTCCATCGTGCACCAGAATATCGTATTTGCACTTGGTGTAAAAGCAATTGTGCTGATACTCGGTGCATTTGGTATTGCCAATATGTGGGAAGCAGTATTCGCAGATGTAGGTGTATCTGTCATTGCAATTTTAAATTCCATGCGGACTCTGCGCATTGCAAAGAAATAGTATAAAGGCGTTTATTGAGAAAAAGAATCAGTAAACGCCTTTCTTTTACCAAACGGGTAGGCTATACTAACAAAAGTAACAAAAAACTAACAGACAGCTGGAAATAGTACAACATTGGGAAAGAAGGAAGCAGGAGTAACAAAATAAAAGAATTGAAAAAAGAGTCAGAAAAGAAAAAGGAGGATGAATATGTTTCTGGAGATTCAGGATTTGAAAAAAAGTTTTGGACAGGGAGAGGCAAAAACAGAAGTTTTGAAGGGAATTAATTTCTCTGTTGAAAAAGGTGAGATTTGTGTATTGTTAGGACCGTCCGGTTCCGGTAAATCAACACTTTTGAATATTATCGGAGGAATTGACAGCGCAGACAGCGGCTATATTTCCATCAATGGAGAGAAAACAGCAGATATGAACGAAAAGGCGCTGACGAATTACCGCCGCCGCCATTTAGGATATGTATTTCAGATGTATAATCTGATCCCAAACCTCAATGTGAAGGAAAATATCGAGGTAGGAGCATATCTGAGTGATAAATCATTAGACATTGACGAATTGCTTAAGACACTGGGACTTTATGAGCATCGTCATAAGCTGCCAAACCAGTTATCTGGTGGACAGCAGCAGCGTACAGCCATTGGCCGTGCCATTGTAAAGAACCCGGATATTCTGCTCTGTGATGAGCCGACCGGAGCACTGGATTACAATACATCCAAAGAGATTTTGAAGCTGATTGAGGATGTAAATCAGAAATATGGAAATACCGTTATTATGGTTACCCATAATGATGCCATCAAAAATATGGCAGACCGTGTCATTAAGCTGCGTGATGGACAGATTCGAAAGGATTACACCAATGAAGTGAAGATTCCTGCACAGGAACTTGACTGGTAAAGGCGGTGATGAAAGTGAAGAGTCCATTAAGAAAACGAATTCCAAGGGAATTGAAAACAGATTTTGGAAAATATCTTGTGATTTTCCTGTTCCTGACAGCTACTATCGGATTTGTATCGGGATTTCTGGTGGCAGGAAGCGGTATGATAACTGCCTATAATGAGAGTTTTGAAAAGTACAATATTGAAGACGGTAATTTCGAACTGATGGAAGAAGCTGACGATACGCTGCTTACAGAACTGGAAAAAGAGGGCGTAACAATTTATGAGAATTACTATCTGGAAGAAGCGGTGGTAAATGGCAAGTCAGACAGTACCCTCCGTATTTTTAAACCGAGAAACGAAGTGGATAAAGTATGTCTGATGGATGGAAAAATGCCGCAGCAGGAAGATGAAATTGCAATTGACCGGATGTATGCGGACAATAATTCCTTAAAAGTAGGAGATACCATTAAAGTAGGTGGTGAGAAAAAGACCATCAGTGGTCTTGTGGCATTATCAGATTACAGTGCTCTGTTTTCCGATAGCAAGGATCTGATGTTTGATGCCATAAAATTTGGCGTTGCCATTGCCACAGAGGATGCCTTTGATGCTTATGGTACCGGAAATCTCCATTACAGCTATTCCTGGAAATATGAAAAAACTCCGGCTGATGATACGGAAGCAAAAGAGAAAGCAGAAGATTTTATGAAAGTGCTGGGCAGTAAGGCAGCAATAGCAGCATACATACCGGCATTTTCCAATCAGGCAATTCATTTTACGGGAGATGATATGGGTGGAGACAAAACAATGGTAATGACGTTGTTATATATCCTGATAGCGATTATGGCATTTGTCTTTGCAGTTACCACCAATAATACGATTACAAAAGAAGCAGCAGTCATCGGAACGCTGCGTGCATCCGGCTATACCAGAGGAGAACTGCTGCGGCATTATCTGCATCTTCCGGTACTGGTGACAATCGTAGCAGCAATTATTGGAAATATACTTGGCTATACCGTATTTAAAAATATGGTAGCAGATTTGTACTATGGAAGCTATAGTCTGCCGACCTACCATACCATCTGGAATGGGGATGCGTTTATCCTGACAACGGTGATTCCGGCAATCATAATGATTGTTATAAATCTGCTTTTGATTTCTTCCAAACTGCGTATTTCACCACTGAATTTTTTGCGCAGGGATTTGAGCAGAAGAAAGCGGAAAAAAGCAGTAAAACTGCCGCATTTCAAATTCTTTAACCGGTTCCGTATCCGTATTATTTTACAGAACCGTGCGGGCTACCTGACTTTATTTATCGGTATTGCTTTTGCAGAAATTCTGCTGGTTTTCGGCATGATGATGTCACCACTTTTAGACCATTATCAGGATGAAGTGCTGTCCCACATGCTTGCAGATTATCAGTATGTATTAAAAGCACCGGTTCCAACGGAAACAGATGGCGCAGAGACTTATCTTGCCGGTAGTTTAAAGACAATGCCGACAGAATTCAACAGCGAAGAGGTCAGCGTCTATGGCGTTGAAAAAGACAGTGCTTATGTTGATATTGATTTCCCAAAAGAAGGTGTCTACATTTCGGATAGTTATGCAGAAAAATACCGGCTCGCAGAAGGCGATACCATTGAGTTAAAGGAAACTTATGGAGATAAGAAATACAAGTTTAAGGTGGCTGGAATCTATGAGTATCCGGCAGCGGTGGCAATTTTTATGCCGGAAGAGGAATATCGGGATGTATTTGACAAAGAGGAGGATTATTTCAATGGATATTTCTCTGATAAGAAGATTACCGATATTGAGGATGCCTATATCATGACGACCATTACAGAAGATGACCTCACCAAGGTATCAAGACAGCTTGATGTATCTATGGGCGGCATGTTCTATCTGATGAATGTATTTTCTGTTGCACTGGCAGCAATCCTTATTTACCTGATGACCAAGCTGATTATCGAGCGGAATGCTTCATCCATATCCATGGTTAAGATATTGGGTTACAACACCCGAGAAATCGGGAAATTATATCTGACAGCCACCACCTGGATTGTGGTGATATCCGTTATCCTGGGTGAAGCAATTGCTACCGAGACCATTAATGTCATCTACCGGGCAATGATGAGTGATTACTCCGGCTGGCTGAGCATCTACTATGACCCGAACATCTACTGGAAAATACTGCTTATGGTACTGGCAGCATACTTCGTAGTGGCATTGTTCTGCCTTCGGAAGATTCGGAAGATACCGATGGACGAAGCTTTGAAAAATGTAGAGTAGAATCGGAAAAGTTTTTCATTACTCGCATAAAGCGAAACTTAAATATTGTAACAATAAGAAATTAGAGAATATTAACAAAACCAGCAGTTTCACTGAAGAGAGGGCATCAACCATATCAATTAGAGCTGCTTAGAATTTCATCACAGACTGGCAACGCCGGTGCAGGGATGTACCGGCGAGGTGCAATGGAGCATGGATGCGACTTTGCACCGCTTGCCGGAAAGACCAATATATAAAATGGAAATTCTTAGCAGCTCTTATAGATATGGTGCCGCCCTTTTTCAGCGAAACTGCTGTTTTTTTTATATTATTGACATTATGAAAATATTGCTATTTTTATACAAGTATAATTTCTCCCCATCCAGCCAAACTAAAACCATATCAAACTAACTGAAATTCTTAATATGATAAGGAATTCTCACCACGCACATTTTGTGTTGACAACAGAAGCATAATTAGTTATGATAAACACAAGTTAGAAACAACTAACTAGAACGAAAGGAAAAGAAGCTATGAGTACAGAGATTCTGGAAATTGTACAACAGATGGATTTACACAATGCAGAGACGCAGTTAGCGTTACAATGTGCCCCATTGATCGCAGGAGTAAAGATATCCAATCTCTTAGTCGTTTCAACAGGCATGGAGGATGCGGTAAAACAGTGCCTGAGAAAATCCGGAATTTCATTCCTGCTACTGCTCAGGACAAGGGAAAAAGCTCGTTACCTTCTTTTTCGGAAGAAACCGTTGGAGGCGTATCTGATGCGTAAAGAGATACGGGAGCTGCTGCAGGAGTCCGGTTATCAGGACTTTACGCTCGGAAATATTCTCAGTACGTTTCAGAAACGTTACCAGGGTTATATGTGCGGAGAACCTGGTTTTCCTCATGAAATGGGAGTGCTGCTTGGCTATCCGGTAGAAGATGTAAGAGGGTTTATGGAACAGAATGGACAGAATGCACTCTATCAGGGTTACTGGAAAGTGTATGCGCACGTTCCGGAAAAGAAACGTCTTTTCGCACGCTATGATATGGAAAAAGAGACCATCATCCAGCTTCTCTCCAATGGAGTGGGAATGCGGGACATCATTGGTATTTATAATGACAGCATGTCGCAGAAAGCGGCTGTTTAGGAGGTAGAAAAAATGAGTAAGATTCAGGTAGTTTATTGGACACAGTCAGGAAACACACAGGCAATGGCTGAGGCTGTTGGAAGAGGAATTGAAGCAGCTGGCAAAGAAGCAGAGGTTGTTGATGTAAGTACAGCTGATATGGATGCATTAAAAGCTTCTTCCGTATTTGCGATGGGATGTCCTGCAATGGGTGCAGAAGTCTTAGAAGAAGGCGAGATGGAACCATTCGTTGAAGAAGTAGAAGGCTTTGCAGCAGGAAAGAAAATCGCATTATTCGGTTCTTACGGATGGGGCGATGGACAGTGGATGCGTGACTGGGTAGACCGTATGACAAGCGCAGGAGCAACCGTTGTAAATGGCGAAGGTGTGATTTGTCAGGAAGCACCGGATGACGATGCAGTCGCTGCATGCGAAAGCTTAGGCAAACAGTTAGCAGGAATGTAAATTCCAAAAACAAAATCATTTCCGTAGGGTACAAACAAATTGTATTATATATCATAACCAGAAGAAGTCTTGCAGAAAACTGCGAGGCTTTTTCACTTTACAGGAAATTACTTTCCTGTAAAGTGAAAAACGCTCCGCGAGGATGCGCACTGCGGCGTATAAGGTAGATGTCGCAAGCGACCGCCGCAGGCGCGAGAATGTGCCAGGGCACATTCTTTGTTACGTTTTGAAAACAGCTGCATATACTGATAAGAAGGACTGGAAACAGGTGAAAGAATGAAAGTATTGAATCTGGGAGAACGCTCCGTGCTGGTACAGTATGTGCAGCTGGCATTAAACCGTGCGGGATATGACATAAGGAAAGATGGAATTTTGGGAGAGAATACCTGCAGGGCATTGCGGCAGTTTTTAAGGAAAAAGAGCGGGGAAGAATTTAACTGTAAAATAGATGATGCAGTGTGGGGGAAGCTTTTCCCCTATTTAAAAGGATATACGATGCATGAAATAAAATCCGGTGATACATTATGGGGTATTGCGGCAAATTATGACACCAGTGTATCAGCGATTATGACAGCCAATCCAACAGTAAATCCGCTGGCACTGCGGACCGGAAGTATTCTTGCAATTCCATTCTCTTTTTCGCTTGTAGCAGAAGATGTGGCTTACACTTCTTATCTCAATGACTGGATATTGGAAGGGCTTACGGTACGCTATCCTTTCTTGGTTCAGGGAAATATTGGAAAAAGTGCGATGGGAAAGGAAATTCCCTATCTTCGGATTGGAACAGGAGAGAGGGAAGTCTTTTACAGTGGGGCATATCATGCCAACGAATGGATTACCACACCGGTCCTGCTTAAATTTGCGGAAGAATATGCCCATGCATTTGCAGCGGGACGCATGCTTTATACTGTGCAGGCAGCGTGGCTTTTTTATGGATTTTCCCTGTATCTTGTTCCCATGGTAAACCCGGATGGCGTGGATTTAGTGAATGGAGTATTAGAAGAGGGTGCATCCTTAGAAGAGGCAGAGCGCATTGCAGCTGATTATCCGAAGATTCCATTTCCGAATGGATGGAAAGCCAATATAGAAGGAATTGATTTGAATCTGCAATTTCCGGCGGGCTGGGAAAATGCCAGAAACATTAAATTTGCCATGGGATTTACAACACCGGCACCAAGAGATTATGTGGGAGAGGCTCCCCTTGTGGCACCGGAAAGCCGCAGTGTCTATGAATTTACAAGAGCCCATAATTTTTCGTTAATTCTGGCATATCATGCCCAGGGAGAAGTGATTTACTGGCGGTATCTTGACTATGAGCCGGCAGATTCCAGAAGAATTGCAGGATACTTTGGTGAGGTCAGCGGGTACCGGGTGGAAGAGACTCCATCTGCATCTGGTTATGCCGGTTTCAAAGACTGGTTTATTCAGGAATACAATCGTCCCGGCTATACCATTGAGGTGGGAATGGGGGTAAGCCCGCTTCCAATGAGTCAGTTTGCCGGAATCTATGAAGATAACCGTCTGATTTTAGAAGGCGGAATGACGGAACTTGTGCGATAACCGGGGATGTGTTATATTGTAGCAGAGAAAAGATGAGGAAACTGGAGCGTAAGATGAACACAGCATACAGCTATGAGATACAGCCGCTGGATGAACATTCCATAAGCATAGAGCGTGTATATGGGACGACACCGGTTGTTGTAATTCCAGAGCAGATAGATGGATTCACAGTAAAGAGAATAGGCGCATATTGTTTTTCGGAAAGCAAACATGTTCCGGCAGATGCCGTTACCATCGGCGGAGTGGACAGTTTTATGAAAGCATTATGCGGAAATGATATCGAAGAAATTTCTTTGCCGGATTCCGTGGAACAAATCGGGAATCTGGCATTTTATAATTGCCGCAAATTACGAACACTTACCATGGGGCGTTTCTTAAAAGAATTAGGAAGCGATGCCTTCATGAACTGCCGGAGCTTAAAGCGGCTGGTGCTTCGTTCTTCCATGGAAGAAGCCAGTGGCGTACAGCTTATCTTAAATCAGGTTCGGGCTGATTTGGAAGTGGAATTTAAGGAAGCCTTATTTTTCTATCCGGAATATTATGATTCCTATGAAGAAATCGGACCGGCGCATATATTTGCACTGAATATTGCGGGGGAAGGTTTCCGGGCAAGACAGTGTTTTCATGAGCGGATGGTAGATGCTGCCGCATACGATATGATATTTGAGCGGATCTGCATTGAGGAGAAGATGTGGACTGCAGCCAGAATGGCACTTTGCAGACTGGCATATCCGGTGGAATTAAAGGAAGAAGCCCGTGAACGTTATCTTTCTTATTTAAAAGAACATGCCAGTGAGGTATGCGATGTTTTGATTCACAAAAAAGATTTAGCATTATTAGAGTTGATATGCCGGCTTCAGGTGATGGAGCGGAGTGGAATCACTGCATTAATCGAGCAGGCGGCAGAAGCCGGCTGGGCAGAAGGCAGTGTCAGCTTAAGCAGCTGGCAGCAGAAATATTATAAGGAAGAAGCAGCTTCTTCCTGTTATGATATTGAGTGGTAAAAACAGCAGAAAATTAAGAAAATATGCAGTGGCAGAAAGGAGTAGAAGATGGCGCATATTAAGACCCAGACCGAATGGGAAAATGATATGTCTGTAAAAATCTTGCAGCATGCAAGAAGTGAAATTTATCTGGATTTGCGATATCTTGATGTGGCACTTTCTGCATTGAAGCCTCAGGCAATGGAAGGCTTAGAGACAATGGCTACGGACGGAGAGAGCCTCTTTTTCTCAGCAGGACAGGTAATACGCGTATTCCGGAATAATCCGGCATTTATGAACCGGGCGTACCTGCACACGATATTGCACTGTATTTTTTCACACTTATTTTTAAAAGGAAACAGAGATACGAAGCTTTGGAATCTTGCCTGCGATATTGTAGTGGAGCAGACCATTGACGGCATGGACAAGCCCTGTACCAGGCGCGCATTAAGCTTTCTGCGGCAGCAGACCTATGAAGCATTGAAGGGTGAGGGGCGGATTTCTGCAGCGGTGGTATACCGCTGGCTGCGGGGAAAATCCATGGAAGAGCTTCTTACCTTAAATCATGAATTTTATACGGATGACCACCGTTTCTGGAAAGAGGAAACCGGCAATGGCGCGGCATCCGCAGCCAGAAATAAATGGAATAAGATAGCAAGGCAGACCAGTATGGCAAAGAAGCGGCATGGAGATGAGCCGGAAAAGGGAGAAGAACTTCTGATGACACAGATCAGTGCTGCGAAAAGCCGCCGGAGTTATAATGAATTTTTACAGAAATTTTCCATACTACAGGAAGAATTAAAATGCAATCCCGATGAGTATGATTTGAATTATTATACCTATGGGCTGCGGCTTTATAAGAATATGCCCCTGATAGAACCGGTGGAGAGCCGGGAAGTAAAGAAAATCCGGGAATTTGTAGTGGTGGTAGACACCAGTTATTCCACTAGTGGCAGTTTAATCAAAGGCTTTTTAAATGAGACATTTGGCATTTTATCCCAGCAGAACAGCTTCTTTCGAAGATGCAGAATCCGGATTATCCAGTGCGATGATAAAGTGGAAATGGATGAGGTAATCAGCAGTCAGGAAGAAATGGAGCGGCTGCTAAAAAGCTTTCAGGTAGTGGGCGGCGGAAATACAGATTTTCGACCGGCGTTTACTTATGTAAACCAACTAATCAAAGAAGGAAGCATCCGGCATCTGGATGGACTCTTGTACTTTACCGATGGCAAGGGCATTTATCCGGTAAAGAAGCCGGAATATAAGACCGCATTTTTATTCTTGGGAGCCTATGATGAGACGGCAGTACCGCCATGGGCAATGCGGCTGCAGCTGGAGCCGGAAGAGCTGGAACAGAATGCATGAGAGAAATAATATAGATTGGAAGAAAACAGATGAATATCAAACAGGCAAAGGAAGAAATCAAACATACCGTAACAGCATATTTGAAAAAGGATGATGAGGGCAGATATAAGATTCCTCTGATTCGTCAGAGACCGGTCTTATTAATGGGACCGCCGGGAATCGGCAAGACCCAGATTATGGAGCAGATTGCAGAGGAGTGCAAAATCGGATTGGTAGCATATACGATTACCCATCATACCAGACAGAGTGCAGTGGGACTTCCTTTTATCAAAGAAATGGAATTTGCAGGCAAAGAGTATTCCATAACGGAATATACCATGAGTGAGATTATTGCCAGCGTATACCGGAAAATCGAGGAAGGCTGTCCGGAAGGAATCCTTTTCATAGATGAGATTAACTGTGTGTCAGAGACACTGGCACCGACCATGTTACAGTTTTTGCAGTGCAAGACCTTTGGTAATCAGGCAGTGCCGGAGGGCTGGATTATTGTTGCAGCAGGCAATCCGCCGGAATACAATAAATCGGTGCGGGAATTTGATATGGTAACCTTGGACCGTGTCCGCTGTATGCAGGTAGAGGCAGACCTTGGTGTTTGGAAAGCTTATGCCAGATCAAGACATATCCATGGTGCAATTTTAAGCTATCTTGAGCTTCGCCCAAAGAATTTCTACCGGGTGGAAGCAGATGTAGACGGCTTGCAGTTTGTCACAGCAAGAGGCTGGGAGGACTTAAGCATTCTGATGCAGACCTATGAAGAAATGGGGCTTCCGGTAGATGAAACCGTTGTAGGAGAATTTTTACATCATAAGGATGTGGCAGAGGATGCGGCAGCATATTTTGATTTATACCAGAAATATAAGGATGACTATGGAATTCCGTTAATATTGGAAGGAAAGATTCGGCCGGAAGTATTTGCCCGGATTTATGATGCAGCTTTTGATGAAAGACTCAGCGTGGTCAATCTTTTGTTGGACGGATTACAGAATCTGTTCCGAAGCTATGGAAAAGAAAAGGCTAAGACAGACCGCGACTTTGCAGCCTTGAAAGAATACCGTAATTCCGAAGGGGCAAAGAAAGAAGTCTTTGAGGAAAAAAAGGCAGCCTTTGATATCCAGAGAAAGACATTAGAAACAATCGAAGAAAAGACCGCAGCAGCCTTAGAGCATGCGTTTGATTTTATGGAGCAGGCATTTGAGGGCGGTCAGGAAATGGTGGTATTTGTAACAGATCTTGCTACCGTGGCAGAATCCGCAAGATTCTTAGCCGAGCACAACTGCGACCGCTATTTACAGTATAATCAGGAGCTGCTGATTGGAAGCAAGCGGGCAGAGCTTTTAGCCGAGCTGAACCGGGACTAGTTGTACAGCGTAAAAAAATGTCAGAAAGGATACCTTTAAACATGAAGAAGCTGGTAATCGGAATTCTTGCACATGTAGATGCAGGAAAGACAACATTATCGGAAAGTATGTTGTATACAAGCGGAAGCATACGCCATCTGGGAAGAGTGGATAATAAGGATGCATATCTTGACAATAATGCCATGGAGCGGGAGCGTGGAATTACGATTTTCTCAAAGCAGGCAGAATTTTCCTGGAAAGATATGGCAATCACTTTATTGGATACACCGGGGCATGTGGACTTTTCTGCGGAGATGGAGCGGACCCTTAAAGTGCTTGATTATGCAGTGCTGGTCATCAGCGGAGCCGATGGTGTGCAGGGACATACCAGAACGCTGTGGCGTCTGTTAAAACTTTATCAGGTTCCGGTATTCTTATTTATCAATAAAATGGATCAGCCGGGAGCGGATAAAGAGGCTCTTTTATGGGAAATCAAGGAGCATTTAGACGGCAACTGCATTGACTTTACACAGGAGCAGAACGAAGGCTTCTATGAAGAGGCGGCTATGTGCGAAGAAGCAGCCATGGAGAAATTCTTATCGGAAGGAAGTCTTGCATCCAATGACCTTGCACAAATGATTGCAAAGCGGGAGCTTTTCCCCTGCTATTTTGGCTCTGCATTAAAGGTGCAGGGGGTGGAAGAACTGTTAGACGGGCTTTACGAATATGGCAGGACACCGCAGTATCCGGATAAATTTGGTGCTAAAATCTTTAAGATTGCAAGAGAAGAACAGGGAAACCGGCTGACTTATCTTAAAGTGACCGGAGGAACTCTTCATGTAAAGGACATGCTTAATGGCAAAGCCGGAGAAGAAGAGTGGGCGGAAAAGGTCAATCAGATCCGTATTTATTCCGGAGAAAAATATGAGGCAGTATCCGAGGCGGCAGCAGGTACAGTCTGTGCTGTTACCGGGCTGACAAAGACTTATCCAGGAGAAGGACTTGGTATCGAAGAAGAGTCCATACTTCCGGTCTTAGAGCCGGTACGCAGTGTAAAACTGGTTTTGCCGAAGGAAGTTCCGGTGGCGGTCATGCTGCCAAAATTAAAGCAGTTAGAGGAAGAAAATCCGGAATTGCATATTGTATACCGGGAAGAAACAGGAGAGATTCTCATTAAGCTGATGGGCGAAGTACAGCTTGAAATCTTACAGAAACTGGTAAAAGAACGCTACGGCGTAGTAGTGGATTTTGGTGAAGAAAAGATTATTTATAAAGAAACCATCCGCAATGTCGTAGAAGGAGTTGGACATTTTGAACCACTGCGCCATTATGCGGAAGTACATCTTCTGTTAGAGCCGGGTGAGCGCGGAAGCGGACTGTGTTTTCAGACAGACTGCAGTGAAGATATTTTAGATAAGAACTGGCAGCGGCTGATACTGACCCATCTAGCAGAGCGGGAACATAAGGGCGTATTAACCGGTTCTGCCATTACTGATATGAAGATTACCGTAGTGTCCGGCCGGGCACATCCAAAGCATACCGAAGGCGGCGATTTCAGGCAGGCAACTTACCGTGCTATAAGGCAGGGACTGATGGAAGCAGATTCTGTACTGCTTGAGCCTTATTATGCATTTCGTCTGGAAATACCGGAAGAATGTCTGGGTCGGGCAATGCATGATATGGAGCAGCGTAACAGCAGAATGGACGCTCCGCAGATAGAAAATGGAATGGCACTGCTCACCGGAAGCGGCCCGGTATCGAAACTTTCGGATTATCAGAAGGAATTAAATACCTATGCCAAAGGGCGTGGCAAATTCTTCTGCACATTGCAGGGCTACGAGGTGTGCCAGAATCAGGATGAAGTGGTAGAAGCTATCGGTTATCAGCCGGAGGCAGATTTATATAATACATCAGATTCCGTATTCTGTGCCCACGGAGCGGGCTATCTGGTGCCGTGGTATGAAGTAAAAGAGCACATGCATATGCCATCTGTTTTAGAAGAAGATGGCGGTGGGAAAGAAGAACGGATAAAAGTCCACCGTCCCGGCGTAGTAGAGGACTGGGTAGATACCGATGAAATCGATGCTATTTTAGAAAAGACCTTCTATGCCAACCGGCAGGAAGGAAAACGCAAAAACGGTGTCGTGCGAAAACGCAAAGCAGAAAACAATGCAGCAACCGTCCGTACTTACCACAAGCCGGAAAAACTGGAACGCTATCTACTGGTGGATGGCTACAATGTAATTTATGCCTGGAAGGATTTACATGAGCTGGCAGAAGTGAATCTGGATGGAGCCAGAGGCAAATTGCAGGACATTCTCTGCAACTATCAGGGCATCTTCGGTGGCGAAGTCATTGTGGTGTTTGATGCATACCGCCTGACCGGACATAAGACAGAACAGTTGGATTATCACAATATCCATATTGTCTTTACGAAGGAAGCAGAAACGGCAGACCAGTACATTGAACGCTTTGCCCACGAACATCACAATCATTATGATGTAACGGTTGCAACCTCCGATGGCTTAGAGCAGATGATTATCCGCGGCCAGGACTGCAAGCTGATATCTGCCCGGGAGTTTGAACAGGAAGTAAAACGGGCGAACAGCGCCATGTGGGATAATTACCGGAATGGACAGAATATTTTCTGATAAATATTGCCATGGCATGGAAAAAAAGCTATGATAGAAAAAGAGTTTCACTCGGGTGATTAGAAAAGATAAAATCAGATAAATGGTATTGTTGCTGCCATTGGGGGATGTTTTCTTTTGATGAACAGGAAATGTCCTATCGTTCTTAGATACGCATTTTGCTTGTAGTAGACTGTCTTTCCGCCTGCTTTGACAGGATATCTGCACTGTCCGCCGGAGGCGGATGCCACAGCAAGCCTGCAAGGGGCACTAAGAATTTCGATAAAGTTACGAATTCGTCCGGCAACCGGCGCATATTCGCATCCATGCTTAAGATGCGCCTCACTGGCACATCCCTGTGCCAGTGTTGCCGGTTTGCCGACGAAATTCTAAGTGCCCCTAACAGCCTGCTTCATGCATCCGCATTCCGGCGCACAGCACAGATATCTTGTCAAACATTGGAAAGACCGGCTAAATCACAAAAGCAAAATGCAGTGTCTTAGAACGATGGCATTTCCTGTTACAAAAGGAACACCGCCAATGACGGCAACGATAGATTTATTTTGGTTCGGTCTTTTCTAATCACCCGAACAGAATCATTTCGAACAGAAGGAGAGAAGACATGGAAGGAAAAGGAAGAATAACAGGACATACAGGATTATTGGCATTGCTCGGTTCCCCAGTAGGACACTCAGGCTCCCCGGCAATGTATAACTATAGCTTTGAAAAATTAGGATTAGATTATGCATACGTAGCATTCGACATAAAAGTAGAAGAAGTAAAGGCAGCCTTGGATGCCATGCGCCTTTTCCACATGCGTGGCTGCAATGTAACGATGCCATGTAAGACAGAAGCTGCAAAATATATGGATGAGCTTTCACCGGCAGCCCGGATTATCGGAGCAGTCAATACCATAGTAAATGAAGATGGAAAATTAATCGGACATATGACAGACGGTGAAGGATTTGTAGGCAATTTAAGAGACCATGGAATTGAGATAAAAGGAAAGAAAATCACAGTAGCAGGAGGCGGCGGAGCAGCCACTGCCATTCAGGTACAGTGTGCGCTGGACGGGGCAAGAGAAATCAGCATTTTCAATATCAAAGATGACTTCTTCGAAAGAACACTGGAAACAGCAGAGAAGATTAGAAAAGAAGTGCCGGGCATTGTGGTAAATGTGTATGACATTGCAGATACTGCAAAGATGACAGAAGAGATTCAAAGCTCTGACATTTTTGCCAATGCAACAATCGTTGGAATGAAACCGATGGAAAAAGAAAGCGTTGTGAAAGATACATCCGCATTCCGTCCGGGACTGGTGGTTGCAGATGCCGTTTATAATCCGGAAGAGACAAGATTACTCCGGGAAGCAAAAGAAGCAGGCTGCACCTGCCTCAATGGAAAAGGAATGTTACTGTGGCAGGGTGTTGCTGCATTCCGCCTGTACACCGGAGAAGAGATGCCGGTACAGGAAGTCAAAGAGAAGTTTTTCCAGTAGGATAAGGAGTAAGAAATGGAGCAGACGGTAGTCAGAATCAGGACATTGGAAATCGGAAGCGGAATGCCAAAGATTTGTGTTCCGGTTGTAGGAATGACGGAAAAAGAAATATTAGAGGGCGCAGAGCGGGCGAAGGCTGCAAAACCGGATCTGGTGGAATTTCGTGTGGACTGGTATGAAGAAGCTGCAGACAGTAAAAAAGTAGTCGCACTGTTAGAAAAGCTTCGCAAATGTTTGGGAGAACTGCCGGTTTTATTTACCTTCCGAAGCAGCAGGGAAGGCGGAGAAGCTGCCTTAAGCGACGGCGCATATCAAAGCTTAAATGAAGCTGCAATTGCATCCGGCTTTGTGGACTGCGTGGATGTGGAATTATTTTCCGGGGATGCTGTTGTAAAGGCAGTAGTAGCGGCAGCACATAGCAATAATGTAAAAGTCATTGCATCCAATCATGATTTTGAAAAAACACCGGCAGCAGAAGAACTCCTTGCCAGACTTCAGAAAATGGAAGCACTTGGCGCAGATATTCCAAAGATTGCCGTTATGCCACAAAGCAGCAAGGATGTTTTAACACTGCTTACGGTAACGGAAAGCTGGAGGGAAACAGGGAAGACACCTGTTATTACCATGTCTATGACAGGAGAGGGCTTAATCAGCCGTCTTTGCGGAGAAATCTTTGGCTCGGCAGTTACCTTTGGCGCAGCCGGAAAGAGCAGCGCACCGGGACAGATAGATGCAGAAGAGCTGCGGCGGATATTGGAAATCATACATCAGAATAGCAATAGACAGTAAAAATAATAGAGAAGAATTTCAATCGATATTTGGAATCATACATATGGAAAGGAATTAGAAAATGGCAGAGAATATTTTTCTGATTGGATTTATGGGAGCCGGAAAGAGCACCATAGCAAAAGTATTAAAAGAGAAATTAAATGTTCCTCTTTGCGAAATGGATGAAATGATTGCAGAGCAGCAGAAAATGGCTATCTCTGACATTTTTGCACAGTATGGTGAAACACATTTCAGAGATTTGGAGACACAGCTTGTAAAAGATATTTCAGAAAAAGACGGTGTCATCGTATCCTGCGGTGGCGGTGCAGTGCTGCGGGAAGAAAATGTATCTTTTATGAAAGAAAATGGCAGAATCGTTCTGTTATCTGCTACACCGGAAACCATTTATGAGAGAGTCCGCTACAGCAAGGACCGCCCGATTTTAAATGGCCATATGAATGTAGAGTACATCCGTGAACTGATGGAGAAACGCCGCAGCCGTTATGAAAGTGTTGCAGACCTTGCGGTGGCAACAGACGGCAGGAGTGCAGAGACAATCGCAGATGAGATTATTGCAAAGTTAAGAGAAGCATAATGGAAATGAGAGAGTATATAGAAGCAATCGCAGAAAGCTGCAGGAAGCTGATTATCAGTAAGCCTGCCACAAAGCAGGAAGAGTATCGTAAAATTATCGTACAGAAAAAGGAAGCCTTTTTCCAGATGGAAAAATATACGGACAAGCAGGTATTTCATGAGAATCTATCTGTAGAAGAATTAGAGACAGCATTGGAAGAACTGATGCAGAATCATTTTCGCCAGCTCAATGGATTTGATATAGAAGCAGAGCATATTCTTCTGGTATCCAAAAAAGGAGTGCCGTCTTATAAAAAGAAAAAGCTGCAGAATGCAGTAAACGAGACTGCAACCCATAACCGGAAGAAAAATTATCTCTTAGAAGAAGGTAAGGTCATTCCGCCGTTGGTGGATATGGGAATTTTTACTGCAGAGGGCAAAATCGTCCGCACCATGTATGATAAGTTTAAGCAGATTAACCGTTTTGTTGAAATCATCGATGATTATGTGAAGGACTGCAAAAAGGAGAAGCTTCATATCATTGATTTCGGCTGCGGTAAGTCCTATCTTACTTTTATTATGTACTACTACTTTACGGAAGTGCGCAAGATTCCGGTAGAGATTGTAGGATTGGATTTAAAGAAAGATGTCATAGAAAAATGTAATCAGGCAGCAAAAAAATACGGATATGACACCCTGCATTTTGAACTGGGAGATATCAATGGTTACAAAGCACCGTTTCCTGTGGATATTGTAGTATCTTTGCATGCCTGCGATACCGCAACGGATTTTGCCTTATACAATGCTATCAGCTGGGATGCAGAAATGATTTTCTCCGTGCCATGCTGCCAGCATGAATTAAATGAGCAGATGGAGAGCGAAAAGCTGCATCTGATGACCCGTTATGGCATTATCAAAGAGCGTTTTGCAGCACTGACAACGGATGCAATCCGTGCCAACCTCTTAGAGTGCTGCGGATACAAGAGCCAGGTCTTAGAATTTGTGGATTTGTCCCATACGCCAAAGAATCTTCTGATCCGGGCGAGAAAGGCAAAGATTTCAAAGGAGCATAAGCAGAAGCTTTTAAAAGAAGTGGATGCCATGTGCGAAGAATTCCAGCTAAAACCGTTACTCTACGGATTACTGCAAGTGGATGAAGGGAGAAATACGGATGCATTCAGAACAGGAAAATAATAGTTTCCCGGCAGAGTTTTTAGAGAGAATGAAAGAAATGTTAGGGGAAGAGTATCCTGCATTTTTCGAAAGCTTAGGGCAGGAGCGGCAGCAGTCGTTCCGGATTAATACAGGGAAAACCAGTGTATCAGAATTTTTACAACAGACAGATTGGAAGCTAAAACCGGTTCCATGGTGTGAGACCGGTTTTTATTATGGAAAAGAGATTCGTCCGGGAAAACATCCTTATCACAATGCCGGTGTGTATTATATTCAGGAGCCGTCGGCTATGGTACCGGCAGAATGTCTTAAGGCACAGCCGGGGGATATCATCTTAGACCTCTGTGCAGCTCCCGGTGGAAAGAGTACCCAGATTGCGGCAGCTATGAAAGGGAAAGGAATCTTAATCTGTAATGAGATTCATCCGGCGAGAGCGAAGATTTTATCTGAAAATATTGAGCGGATGGGAATTAAAAATGCACTGGTATTAAATGAGACACCGGAGCAGCTGGCAGAGCGTTTTCCGGCCTGCTTTGATAAAATCATGGTGGATGCACCATGTTCCGGGGAAGGCATGTTCCGGAAGAATGAAGAGGCCGGAAATGAGTGGAGCCTTGACAATGTGAAGCTGTGTGCCGACCGGCAGGACGGCATCTTAGACTGTGCGTATGAGATGTTAAGACCCGGCGGCAGGATGGTATATTCCACCTGCACCTTTGCACCGGAAGAGGATGAAGGGAGCGTGCACCGTTTCTTAGAACGTCATCCGGACTGCCAGATTGCAGAAGGAATTGACAGTGAAGGCTTCATTCATGACAAAGAAGGCTGCATCCGACTGTTTCCGCATAAAATCGAAGGCGAAGGACATTTTGCAGCAGTGATAACGAAAGCAGGCGAAGGTTATGGCGGCTTTGGACTGACGGAAAAGGGCATAAAAGAAAAAGACTGCCCGGAATATCTTTCTTTTGTAAAAGAGAATTTAAAAGAAAAACCTCAGGGAGCATTGCTTAAATTTGGAGAGCAGCTCTATCTGATGCCGGAAGGATTTCCTGCTTTAAAGGGGCTGAAGGTATTGCGGCCGGGACTGCATCTTGGCACCTTAAAAAAGAACCGTTTTGAACCATCCCATGCACTGGCACTTGCCATGCAGCCACAAGAGGCATTTCATGTTGCCATGCTTTCTTCTGGCAGTCAGGAAATCAGACAGTATCTGATGGGACAGACTTTTTCATGGGGAGGAGAAAAGGGCTGGTATTTAATCTGCGTAGATGGCTACAGCATCGGCTGGGGCAAGCTGGCAGGTGGAATCATGAAGAATCATTATCCGAAAGGGCTTCGTATGATGGATATTACCTGAAAAGAGAGAATCTGAAAAAAGCTGCTTAAAATAAAACAAAATTAAGGAAATATTAATAAACACCGGGAATATCTGCTTGTGATTTAAAGGAAAATCGAATATGATTATTAAGTCGGAAAAAATGGAAAGTTAGAAAATTATGTGTGAAGAGACAAAGTTGGGAAAATTTTATCAAAAATACATAGCAAAATGGATACCATCATACGGACCACTGCCATTGGCATGGTGTGCCATTTTTAATACCATTATTTATTGGGGCACCCAGAGGCTGATGGCAAATGCAAAGCATTATGACCTGACCAGCAATCTGGACAGGAGCATTCCTTTTGTAAAAGAGTGGATTATTCTGTATGTTTTATTTTTTGCATTCAGTTTAATAAATTATATTCTGGTATCGAGAGAAGATAAGGAAACATTTTTCCGTTTTGCAACAGCGGATATGTTGTCAAGAGTAATCTGCTGTATCTTCTTTATATTGCTTCCAACCACGAATATCAGACCGGAAGTGACAGGGCATGATTTCTGCAGCTGGCTGGTGCGTTTTATCTATGCATCGGATGCACCGACGAATCTCTTTCCATCCATCCATTGTCTGGTAAGCTGGTTCTGCTTCATCGGAGTAAGAAAGAGCCGTAAGATACCGGGCTGGTACAAAGGATGTTCTTTTGTGATGGCAGCATTAATTTGTGCATCCACCCAGTTTACCAAACAGCATTATATGATTGACCTGGTAGCAGGCATTTTTCTGGCAGAATTCTGCTGGTTTGTATCAAAGCATACCGGGATGTACCGTCCGGTAATGAAAGTTTTTGATAAAATCGGAAGAAAGATATTCGGGGTGAAGCATTATGATGAGTAAGAAAAAAGGAATACTGAATGCAGTTTTTCTTATTACCGTATTTGCAATTACCATATATGCAATCTTTCATGGACAGGATTTAGGTGAATTGTTCGGCTATATCCGGAATACGGATTACCGGTACTGGCTTGTTGCGGTGGTCTGCGTGGTATTCTTTATCTGCAGTGAATCTGTTATCATATATTATATGATGCGAAGCATCCGGCAGAAGATAAAACTTATGCATTGTTTCCTGTATTCCTTTGTTGGATTCTTTTTCAGCTGTATTACACCATCGGCAACCGGAGGACAGCCGGCACAGATTTATTATATGAAAAAGGATAAGCTGTCCATACCGGTATCGACACTGGTTTTAATGATTGTAACCATTACCTATAAGCTGGTACTTGTGGTACTCGGCACATTGGTTGTAATCATTCGTCCGGCACAGATTATGCATTATCTTGAACCTGTGCTGGGATGGTGTTATCTGGGACTTTTATTAAATGTCTTTTGTGTGGCATTTATGATGTTTCTGGTTTTCCATCCGACACTGGCAGCTAATATGATGGATGCCATCATAAGAGGGCTTGGTAAAATTCATCTGATGAAACGTACTGAGTATTACCGGGAAAAAATGGCGAATGCCATGAAGCAGTATCAGGATGTGGCAGGATATTTCCGTACCCATAAATTGGTCGTAACCAATGTATTTTTGATTACCGTAGTACAAAGACTGTTACTCTTTTTTGTAACATATCTGACCTGCCGTTCCTTCGGAATCGATGGAACAGGGATGGTAACCATTGTTGTATTACAGGGAATGATTTCCGTTGCGGTGGATATGCTTCCGTTACCGGGAGGAATGGGAATCAGTGAATCACTGTTTTTATCTATTTTTGCACCAATCTGCGGCACACTGACATTGCCGGCGATGGTGGTAAGCAGGGGACTCAGTTATTACACAGAATTGATTTTAAGCGCAGTTATGACAACCGTAGCACATTTTACGATAGGAAGACCGCGTAAACAGAAGAGGGAAGAAAGGTAGAAGGAAAATGATAGGTTTTTATGATTATACAGTAGTACTTACATATATTAGTCTGATGTGTTCTGTTTTTGGAATTACTCAGGCAATTGGAGGACATTACAGGACAGCGATTATCTGTCTGGCATTATCCGGATTATTTGATATGTTTGATGGAAAGATTGCAAGAACCAAAAAGAACCGTACTGATGATGAAAAATTATTTGGCGTTCAGATTGATTCCCTTTGCGATGTAGTCTGCTTTGGTGCGTTCCCGGCAGTAATCTGTTATGTGCTTGGTGTAAGAGGTATTCTTGGAACTATTGTTCTGGCATATTATTGTGTCTGCTCCGTGATTCGACTCGGATTCTTCAATGTGTTGGAAACCAACCGCCAGAGAGTAGAAGAGGGTGCCAATAAATATTATCACGGACTGCCGATTACAACGATGGCAATCGTACTGCCACTGGCATTTATGCTGAACTTTGTAATTGCGGAGCGTGAATTCAGTGTGTTACTACTCTTTGTTTTGGCAGTAGTTGGCACATTATTCATTGTAGATTTTAAATTGAGAAAGCCATCTAATGCATTTCTTGCAGTTTTGGTTATCCTTGTGGCATGTGCAGTAATTGCAATCTTCTTATTCTCAAAATATCATATTTCACTGTGCTTTCCGGGACTGGAGAATTCCATTTTAGACCGTCTGATGAGGTAGAAATTGTGTAACATTTCCTGTGATGAGGAAAAATGAGGAGGAAACGAAGATGCGTTGTGTAGACCGGAAGGGAAATGAAATTGGTGAGAATGCAGCACAGGGCAGAGTGTTAAAGGCATTGTATGAGACTGCTGCCGGAAGAATTTTACTTGGAATTCTGGTGAAACCTTTTGTTTCCAAAGCAGGTGGATTCCTTTTGAACCAGCCGGTATCAAAGGCTGCAATTGCACCATTTATAAAAAGGAATCATATAGATATGACAGATTATGAGGAACGGGAATACCGTTCCTATAATGATTTTTTCACCAGGAAAGTCAAGCCGGGACACCGGAAATTTGACCGTGTTAAGGAGAATTTCTGTGCACCCTGCGACAGCAGGCTCAGCATATATCCCATTACGGCAGAGGGAAAAGTCCGCGTCAAGGATACGGAATATACCATGGAGAGCCTTTTCCGCAGCAGGAAAATCGCCCGTCATTATGAGGGCGGAACCCTTTGCATTTTCCGTCTGACGGTAGATGATTATCATCATTACAGCTTTGTGGATGATGGCAGAATGGGGTACATCTATAGGATTCCGGGTGTTTTTCATACGGTCAATCCGCTGGCGGGAGAAATATATCCGATTTATAAGGAAAATACCAGAGAATTTTCTGTGCTGAAAAGTCAGCATTTTGGCAATATTTTAATGATGGAAGTGGGCGCACTTATGGTAGGCAGAATCTGTAATGAGAAAGAAAACTGCCCGGTGCACCGTGGAGAAGAAAAAGGTAAATTTGAATTTGGCGGTTCTACGGTAATTTTGTGCCTGGAAAAAGACAGGGTAGAACTGGACGCAGATATTGTGTATAATTCCAATAAAGGAGTCGAGACGAAAGTCCGACAGGGGGAAAAGATTGGAAGGATGTCAGAATGGAAGCGCATGAAGTATTAGAACAGGTGAAAAGCGGAAAGATGACCGTAGAAGAAGCGGAGCAGTTTTTTAAAAGGGAACCGTTTGAAGAGATGGGCTATGCAAAGATAGACAGCCATCGGAAAATGCGTTCCGGTTTTGCAGAAGTGGTATTCTGTCAGGGAAAACGGGATGAGTTTCTTCTTGAAATCTTTCAGAGAATATACAAGGATGAGGGCGAGGTCATGGGAACCAGGGCGTCTTTGGCACAGTATGAGCTGTTGCACAAGGAATTACCGCAGGTTACCTATGACCCTGTTTCTCATATATTAAAAATTGAAAAAAAGGATAAAAAACGCAGTGGACTGATAGCGGTATGTACGGCTGGAACGGCAGATATTGCAGTGGCAGAAGAGGCTGCGCAGACGGCAGAGTTTTTCGGAGCTAATGTGGAACGTATTTATGATGTGGGAGTCAGTGGAATTCACCGTCTCCTTTCACGGCTTGAGGTAATCCAGAAAGCCAACTGTGTTGTTGCAGTGGCTGGCATGGAAGGAGCACTGGCAAGTGTTTTAGGCGGACTGGTAAGCAGGCCGGTAATCGGTGTACCAACCTCCGTAGGCTATGGAGCGAATATGGGAGGCATTTCTGCATTGCTTACCATGATTAATTCCTGTGCCAATGGTGTTGCAGTGGTAAATATTGATAATGGTTATGGTGCAGGCTATCTTGCAACACAGATAAACAGACTGGGGGTACATGATGAAGAAGCGTAGTTTATATCTGGACTGCCATACTGGAATCAGTGGTGATATGGTAGTGGCAGCTTTACTGGATGCAGGAGCAGACAGAGAAGTCTTAGAAACTGTTTTAAGGAGCATTCCGGTATCCGGCTTTGGGATTGCAATCAGCAGAGTACAAAAGGCGGCCCTGTCGGCATGTGATTTTAAGGTCATCTTAGATGCCGCCCATGAGAATCATGATCATGATATGAAGTATTTATATGGGAAGGAAGAATCGCACGCACATGGAGGGCATTTCCATTCGGAAGAATCACATACCTATGGAGAGCATTCCCATTCGGAAGAATCACATACTCATGGGGAACATCATCATCACGAACACCGCGGTCTGACGGAAATTTATTCCATCATCGATGGCACGAATATGCTTGATAGTGCCAGGACACTTGCTAAGAAAATATTTAGGATTTTAGCAGAAGCGGAAGCAAAAGCCCATGGTGTTCCGGTGGAAGAAGTACATTTTCATGAAGTGGGAGCCTTGGATTCAATCGTAGATATTATTGCAGCGGCAGTTTGTGTTGATAATCTTGGAGTAGATGAGGTCATTATTCCTGCCCTGTGGGAAGGGGAAGGAACGGTGCGCTGCCAGCATGGAATCCTGCCGGTTCCGGTTCCGGCAGTGACTAACATTGTGATGGAATATGGAATTCCGCTTGGAAAAATCGGTGAACCGGGAGAATATGTGACTCCGACAGGGGCTGCAATTGCAGCGGCTATCTGTACGTCAAGAGAGCTGCCGGAATGTTACCGGATTGTGGGAAACGGACTGGGCGCCGGAAAGCGGGACTATAAGCGGCCGGGACTGCTCCGGGCATTGTTGCTGGAAACAGAAGAACCGGTCTATGAAAGTGATTCTATTTTAAAACTGGAATGTAATATCGATGACTGTACCGGGGAAGCACTGGGCTATGCCATGGAGCTTTTACTGGAAAATGGCGCAAGAGATGTCCATTATATACCGGTCTATATGAAGAAAAACCGCCCGGCATATCAGTTGACAGTAATCTGCAGGAAAGAAGACCGGGAAAAATTAGAAGCAATTATATTTCGTGAGACAACAACCATTGGAATCCGCTATGTAGAAATGGTGCGGACGATTCTGCCAAGAAGGACAGAAAAGCGGCAGACCTCCTACGGTGAGGTGGCGGTTAAAATATGTGAGGGTGAAGGAGAAGTGCGTATTACTCCGGAGTATGAATCCATCCGGGAGGTATGCAGAGAGAGAGGACTTCCTTTTCAGAAGGTATATGATGATGTATTGCAGGAGTTGAAATAAGGATATGAAAAGGATGAGGTTAAAAGGATGCATACAAAAACAGATTTATTAGAGGGTAATATTTTAAAATCTTTGATTTTATTTGCAATTCCACTTATTATTTCCAATTTATTTCAGCAGCTCTATAATGCGGCAGATACCATGATAGTAGGCCATTTTCTGGGTGATGAATCGCTGGCAGCAATCGGTGCATGTGCAGCGGTTTATGAACTGCTGGTAGGATTTGCACTGGGGTTTGGAAATGGACTTAGCATGGTAGTGGCAAGAAGCTTTGGTGTAGGAGATAAAGACTTGTTAAAGCGTGCAGTTGCAGGCTCTTTGGTAATTGGAGCAGCGGTGACGGTTGGTGTAATGCTGATTGCACAGATTGGACTTCGTCCGCTTCTGGTCTTGTTACATACACCATCAGAAATCATTGAGGAATCCTATTCTTATATTTATATTGTAACAATCTGTGTTGGAGTAATGTTTGCATATAATCTGTTGTCCGGATTGCTTCGTGCAATTGGAAACAGTTTTATGCCGCTGGCATTTCTGATTATTTCGTCCGTTATCAATATTGTACTGGATGTTCTTTTTATTACACAGTTTCAGATGGGAATCCGCGGTGCAGCAGTGGCAACGGTGGTAGCACAGGGAATTTCTGCAGTATTATGTGCCATTTATATTATGAAAAAATGTAAGATTTTAATACCGGAACGGGAGCATTTTAAAGTAGATGGACCACTTTACCGGGAACTGACAGGCCAGGGGCTTTCCATGGGCTTTATGTTAGCTATTGTATCTACAGGAACAGTAATCCTGCAATATGCTATCAATCAGCTGGGTTATCTGATTATTGCGGGACATACAGCAGCACGAAAATTAAACAGTTTTTGTTCGTTGCCATTAATGCCACTGGCAATGGCAACAGCAACCTTTGTATCCCAGAACCGGGGAGCAGACCAGCGTGACCGTATCCTTAAGGTAGTACGGTATGCCATGATACTATCTGTTGGCTGGGCAGTATTTATTACCGTTATGGTTGCATTTGCCGCACCTTCCCTGATTGCATTGCTCTCCGGCTCATCCGAAAGTGTAGTTCTTGAAAATGGTGTCAGATATATCCGCTGGAATACACCGTTTTATTCGGTTCTTGGAATTCTGCTGGTACTTCGAAATGTGTTACAGGGACTTGGTAAAAAGGTAGTGCCACTGGTTTCAAGCATGATAGAGATGGTAGGAAAAATTGCATTTGTTCTATTGTTTATCCCAATCTTGAAATATTTTGGTGTAATTATCTGTGAGCCGGTTATCTGGTGCCTGATGTGTATACAGCTTGTCATATCTTATTACAGAGACCCGTATATCCGTGGAAAGGAAGAAAAGAAATGAAGCTTGGAATCGTAGGAACAGGAACTATCGTAGAAGAAGTACTTCCGGTATTGCAGCAGGTAAAAGGGCTTTCCTGCTATGGAATTTGTGGAACAAAGCGCAGTGAAGCAAAAGCAGAAAAATTAAAAGAACAGTATCAGATGCAGCTTGCTGTAAGTGATTATGAAAAGCTTCTGGATTCGGAAATTGATACTGTCTATATTGCTGTGCCAAATCTTTTACATTTTGAAATGGCAAAAGAAGCAGTTCTTCGTGGAAAACATGTTATTGTAGAAAAACCCATGACAGCCAATGAAAGACAGGCAGAGGAGCTTTGTGCCCTGGCAAAGAAGCAGGGAGTATTTTTATTTGAAGCTATTACCACACGGTATCAGTCGAACTATCAGTTTATCAAAGAGCAGTTACCGACGATTGGCAAAATTAAAATGGCAGTCTGCAATTTCAGCCAATATTCCAGAAAATATGACCGTTTCCAGAATGGAGAAAACATTCCTGTTTTTGATGCAAAGCAGGCAGGTGGAGCTTTGATGGATTTAAACTTATATAATATCCAGTATTTAGAAGGCTTGTTTGGAGAACCGCAGTCTGTGCATTATACCGCAAACATGGAAAAAGGAATTGACACCAGCGGTGTTGCAATTTTATCTTATCCCGGCTTTCAGGCAGTTGCAATAGGCGCAAAGGACTGTCAGGGACAGCCGGAATATCGCATTGAAGGAAGCGAAGGCTACATTGCCCAGAACAGCCCGTGTAATGTCTGCGGCGCAGTGACCATCCATTACCGGGATGGAAGAGAGGTATCCTATGATGGAAATGGAGATGCACACCGGATGTATGCAGAGTTTGTTTCCTTTGTAAATGAGATAGCATCAAAGGACACTGAAACCTGCTACGAAATGCTCGACCACAGCCTTGCGGTCAGCCGGATACTGACCCGGGCAAGAGCGGATGCCGGAATTGTATTTCCGTGTGATGAAAATTAGTCAAGTATGATTTAGTCAATCGTACTTGACTAAATTGTATTTGACGAAGGTAATCCTTCCATCTCCACACTATCTCCATATCTATGTAATAAGATGTAACAAGTTCGTAACAACTTGCGAATGATTACATAGGAAATTGCGAGAAGAGAAATTATTTGAATTTATTTTAGAAAATGAACAATAGCCAGACAGTCCGGCAAAGTGCGAAGGCATTTTCATGGCTGTTAGGGGCACTTGGAATTTCGTATGGGAACAGGCAACGCCGGTACATGGAAGTACCGGCGAGGCGCAGATGAACATGGATGTGAATTTGCACCGTTTGCCGGATAAAAAGAATACAATCCGAAATTCTTAGTGCCCCTTGCAGACATGATGCGGTCTTTGCATTTGCCGGACTGCCCGGCTATTTCATTCATTTATTAAAAATAAAATATCTCTTCTGCAATACCTGATGATTACATAGGTAAGGAGACAGATATGAAATACAAAACAGTAAAAAAATTATGGCTTGCAGCCGCAATCCTGACAACCACAACTTTATTATGGACCAATGTCAATGCCATGGAGACACCAGCTGCATCCGGTGCAGGCGTAATCCGGGCACTGAATGAGCAGCGCATTTTATCTGAGCAGTATGCACTGCAGCAGATACAGACAGGAGCTGGTGAACTGGCAGAAGGTGAAGCAGCAGGCGAAGCAGAAATAAATGGTGTGGCAGAACTTTCACTTGGAAATGCAGAAGAGGAAATGCCGGCAGCAGACCAGCCGGAACTTGCGGTTGCAATCGCACCGAATTATGTGAATATTCGAAAAGAACCGTCTACAAAAGGAGAAGTGCTTGGAAAACTTTACCGTAATACGGTAGGTGTGATAGAGGCGGCAGAAGAGGGCTGGTATTATATTACTTCCGGTTCAGTCAGCGGATATGTCAGTGCAGAATATGTCTGTGTGGGAGAAGAAGCAAGAGCACTTGCGGAAGAAATTGGCACACAGCTTGCCCGGGTAACTACAACAACTTTAAAAGTGCGTACGGAAGCATCCACAGAGGCCGCCGTATTAGGACTGGTACCGGGAGGCGATATACTAACGGTAACAGAGACACTGGATGGCTGGTTAAAAGTTGATGCAGAGGAAGGGGAGGGCTATGTAGCAGCAGATTATGTAGAAACCTATACGGAATATCCCCATGCAGAATCTGTTCAGGAAGAAGCAGAACGGTTAGCAAGAGAAGAAGCCGCAAGAAGAGCGGCACAGGAAGCAGAAGCCAGAAGAAAAGCGGCAGAGCAGCAGGCAGCAGCACAGAAGAAGGCAGCTGCGAAGCAGAGCACCAATCATACAACAGCAGGGAATGCAACATCTAAAGCTTCAACATCTGGAAATGCTGCATCCGGAAACAGCGGAACAGGGGCGTCTGCATCTGATGCCAGTTTAGGCAGGCAGATTGCAGATTATGGATTGCAGTTTGTAGGAAATCCATATGTATATGGTGGAACCAGTCTTACAAATGGGGCGGATTGTTCCGGCTTCGTGCAGAGTGTATATAGGAATTTTGGAATTAATCTGCCAAGAACCTCCGGTGAGCAGGGAGCCTGCGGAAGCGCAGTGTCATCTTTGGCAGAGGCACAGCCGGGAGATTTAATCTGGTATTCCGGTCATATCGGAATCTATATCGGAAACGGACAGATTGTGCATGCAAGTTCAGCAAAGACCGGAATTAAAGTATCAAATGCAGGCTACAGGACGATTCTTTCTATCCGAAGAATTGTATAAAGAGAATAAAAATTTTTATCCGTGGAGATACTGACTACAATAGAAAAGATTATAAATTAGTAGAAAAGATTGCAGCAGGAAGGATAGAAGATATATGGGAACAAAGGGAACCATTATCATTCAGGAGTCAGAAGGAAGGATGCCCCAGGAACTCTGCCAGCAGCTTTTAGAAGAGGGCTACCGCATTGTATACGAAGAAGACAGGCGGGCAGGAAGTCAGATTGAAATTGGAACGGCCTGCATCTTAGAAGTAGACAATCATTGTATTAGAAGAGGCAGGAAAAAGATTCATCTGACACCTAATGAATATAAAATTTTATATACCATGGTGAAATCTCCCCACCGGGTATATAGCAGAAACCAGTTGATTACTTATGCGTTAGAGGATGCCTTTGATGGCTATGACAGAACCATAGATTCCTATATTAAGAGTATCCGGAAGAAAATTGAAAAGAATCCCAGACGGCCGCGTTATATCATAACGGTGCACGGAGTCGGATATAAATATGTTCCATCAGACAGTGAGGGCACTCATGGAGAATAAGAGCCTGGAACAGAGGATGGAAACAGAACCGGTGCATCGTGTGATTTTGTCACTGGCGGTACCTACGGTACTTAGTATGCTGGTAATTTCTGCTTACAGTATCGTGGATACCTTCTTTGTAACAAGACTTGGCAGCAGGGCAACCGGAGCGGTCGGAATTACATTTGCACTGGTGGCATGGATACAGGCAGTGGGCTATACTGTTGGCATGGGAGCGGGAAGCCTTGTTTCAAGGCTCCTTGGAAAGAAAGAAAAAGAGCAGGCAGAGCAGATTGCAAATTCGGCAATTATGTCAGGGCTGCTGCTTGGACTTATAAGTCTGGGGGCAGGTCTGATTTTTTTGACACCTTTGCTGAAGCTTTCCGGTGCAACAACAGAGCTGCTTCCATATGCTAGGGAATATGCCCTCTTTGTATTGCTGTCGGCACCCTTTACCATAGAGACACTGGTACTTGGTACGCTTCTTCGGGCACAAGGCAGGGCGAAAGCATCCATGGCAGGAATGGTAACCGGTGGAATTCTTGATATTATACTGACACCGGTGGTGTTTCTGTTTGTCTTAAATCTTGGAGTAAAAGGAGCCGCATTAGCGGCATTTATCGGACAGGCAGTGGCAGCGATGGTACTGGGAGGCTGTTTCTGGCATGGCAGAATGAAACTGAATGGAAAGAAACAAAGTAAAAATTTTTTCAAAATAAAGGACTATGGTAGCATTATAAAAAATGGTCTGCCGTCGCTTTGCAGGCAGGGATTTGCCAGCGTGGCAGCCGTATTGTTAAACCGGCAGGCGGTAGGATATGGAGATGCGGCAGTAGCAGCAATGTCTGTAGACGGACGGTTATTTATGGTATTTTTCAGCCTTTTTATAGGATATGGTCAGGGTTTTCAGCCGGTGGCAGGGTATCAGTTTGGAGCTGAAAATAAAAAAAAGTTAAAGCAGGCATTTATTTTTACTTTATGGAGCAGTATCATAGCGGCGGCAGGAATCGGTCTGGCAGGATTCCTTTTCGCACCGATGACCATGAGCTTCTTTTTAAAAGAAGATATGGCAGCACGAATCGGCATTTTTACTTTTCGAAGCCAGTGCCTGATTCTTCCGCTGATTCCCATAGGAATTTTAAGTAATATGCTGTTTCAGGGAATCGGGCAGCAGGGGAAGGCAGCATTTCTATCAGCGTGCCGTCAGGGAATTGTATTTCTTCCGTTGATTTTCCTTCTACCGGAATGGATCGGGCTGGCGGGAGTGGAGATTGCGCAGGCGTTGTCAGATGGGCTGACTGCAATCATCAGTATTCCATTTGTGTTTTGTTATTTCCAAAAGAGTGAGAAAAAAAGAACAAAAAAAAAGACCAGTGACGGAAAGCGGCGGCTATGAAGCGCCGTTTGGTCAACTGGTCTACTGAACCATTTCTACCAGATAAGCTAACATGGTAACAGGTTCTTTCTTCTGCGCTTTCATCTCTCTTACATATGCTTCGTATTTTGCTACGAACCTGGAAAGACCCAGCACTGCATCCTGCTCTAAGAACATACAAATCCCTCCTTATGCAATTTATTATCTGAACAAACCTCTTTGTTCGTTTAGTATTATATACTTACCTTTGGTAAATGTCAACAAAAATGATGTGAAAAAATTGTGTAAAATTACCATAAAAGAAAATTAAGTTTTTGTTAATAAAATGTAAGGAACATTTGGTGTATGATGATAAGGAATGAAATAACAGATAACGCATATAGGAGCAGATAAAAATAAATGAGACAGACCGGAAGAGGAAAGAGAAAAACAGGAAGAAAAAAATATACATATGAGAAACCACATACAGCAGCAGAATACCGGCGCAGAAGAAGACAGCAGCAGGTGCGGATTCAGAGAATGCTGCTGCTTTTAGGAATTGTTCTTGTAGTAATTTTCATATTTGTATTAGGTGGGAAATTGCTCCGATGGATAAGGGGAAAACATTTGGCAGCAGCAGATGTGCCGGCAGCCATTACCAAAGTGGTAGAAAATCCGCCGGATTATGATGTGCAGCTTCTTACGATAAATGATTATTCCAGACCGGGACTTGCAATTGATCAGGTAAATGGCATTGTGGTGCATTATACTGCAAATCCGGGAACCACAGCACAGCAGAACCGTGATTATTTTGAAGGCTTAAAGGATAGCCATGAAACACATGCCAGCAGTCATTTTGTCATCGGACTGGATGGTGAACTGATTCAATGCATCCCATGCAAAGAGATTTCCTATGCATCTAATGACAGGAACAATGATACTATTTCCATCGAATGCTGTATCCCGGACGATACCGGAAGATTCAACGATGCCACCTACCAGACATTAGTGCATCTGGTGGCATGGCTTTGTGGCAGATATGATCTGACCATGGATGATGTCATCCGTCATTATGACGTAACCGGAAAAAACTGTCCGAAATATTATGTGGAACATGAGGATGCCTGGAAACAGTTTAAGGTGGATGTGGCAGATTATATAGAAAAGAATGGAGTTGCCCCGGAAAATCTAAAAAATGACAAGGAGTAAGTCTTGCCAAATCTTCTGATTTCAAGTAATATTAAATCATTGATAGTGGAGAGACGAAAAGTCCACTGGTTGTAAGAAGGAAAAACATGTTAGAAGAGATTTGTAAGGCACTGACCGAAGAGACGAATATACGTGAAAATCTGATAGAATTAAAGAAAAGCATAAAAAATCAGGATGCATTGAAGGAATGGAAAGAATACCATGCAACGCATCCGGTTTTGTATGCTTTTTTGAGTTCCGAAGATGCTAAAATCCGGAAAAATGCAGCACTTATTCTGGGTGAGACAAATGAATCAGGGGCGGCAAAAGCACTGTTTGAGGCATACCAGAGGGAGAATACACGCTTTGTGAAAAGTTCTTATCTTACTGCAATGAATGGACTTGATATAGAGATTTATCAGGACGCATTCGGGAAGCGTTACAAGGAATTGTTAGCAGAAGTTCCGGCAGAAAGCGAAAAGAAGCACAGAACGGAAGAACTGCATGCTCTGGATAAATTGTTAGGTGGGCTGAACCAGAATAAGAAGCATCGTTTTACTGGATATGAAGAAGAGGTAGAAGTGCTTCTGACAACCAATCCTGCATATCGTGAGATTACGGCAGAACAGATAAAAAAAGATCGTCCGGTGCTGGTCCCTGCAGGTGTAAAAGTAAAGACAACACATCTCAGGGATGTGATAAAGATTCGTACTTTCCGGGAGATGCTGTTGCTATTGTCCGGGGGACACCGGATTGCTGCAGAACCGGAAGCGGTAGCAGAGGCATATGCAAAATCAAATCTTATGGAGTTATTAAACAGGCTGCATGAGGGCAATCCACCATTTCGCTTCCGCATGGAAGTAAGGGGCATTGCACCGGAAGAAAAAGGCAGCTTTATCCGGAAAGCGGCAGCAACATTAGAAGATTTAACCGGACATCAGCTGTTAAATACGGTAGATGGCTATGAAATAGAATTGCGGCTTACGAAGAATACGGATGGCACATTATATCCATCCTGTAAATTATTTACGATTCCAATGCGGAGATTTTCTTACCGGAAGGAAGCAGTTGCAGCATCCATTCATCCGGCAAATGCAGCATTATTTATGAAGCTGGCAGAACCTTATCTGAAAAAGGGTGCACAGGTATTAGATCCGTGCTGCGGAGTTGGTACCATGTTAATAGAACGTGACCTTCTGGTGCCGGCGGGAGATATGTACGGACTGGATATTTTTGGAGAGGCTGTGATAAAGGCAAGAGAGAATGCCAAAGCGGCAGGAAGGCAGATTAATTATATTAATCGTGATTTTTTTGATTTTACACATAAATACCTTTTTGATGAAATCATTTCCAATATGCCATTGAGAGGGAAGAAAACAAGAGAAGAACAGGATGCCTTTTACAGTCAGTTCTTTGATTGTGCAGGAAAATTCCTGAAAAATGGTGGTCATATGATTTTATATTCCAATGAGGGCGGCTTTGTAAAGAAACAGCTGCGGAGACATATGGAATATCGTCTATTAGACGAGTTCTGTATACGGGAAAAAGAAGGTTTTTATTTATTTATAGTCGGTAAAAAGGGGTAACAAAAATGATGCAGAAGTTGGACATGCAGGGGAGTAATGAGTTAATGTTTGGAGCGGAATTACTCGACGGAAGAGTGCTTCAGGGATTACAGGACCGTTTCTGTGCCTGTAATAATTTATATTGTGTATGCTTAAGCCAGATGCAGGGGGTTGTGACCAAGGCATATGGTTCCAAGGAAGAACTGAATTATCTTCATGAAAAAGTCGGTATGGCACGCCATATTGTGCTGCTGAACAGACTGATTACCTCTGAGATGGAAGATGTAGTGGAAGAACCATTGGAAGAGGATTATTTGAAAATGAACGGTGTTGCAATCCGTGTAGGCGGTAAGATTGCAGCAATCTGGATTGTCATTGGTGTGCTTTCTGATATAGCCGCACCAGAACAGGAGATTCCGGAGAATATCCAGAAGACTACGACAAAGCAGTATTACAATTCACTTGATTTTTTAACCTATATATCCAAACAGTATTTTGCTACAAAGTTGGATGAGCTTCTGGCACAGGAAGCATTTGCCAAAAACAGGGAAAGCCAGGAGCAGATTAAGACAGAATTACAGCGTACAGAGGTCATGACTTCTATCGTGAAAATGCTGGAGAGTGAAAATGGCTTTTCCAAAATTGCAGACGAAATTCTGACAGATGTATGCAATTATCTGAAAATCAGTAATGCAGCATTGCTCCGTATTAACCGGGATGGCGAGACTGCGGATATGATAAGTGAATGCTGTCTGGAGGAAGAGGATGCATTGATTGCAAAATGCCAGGGCATTTCCACATCAGAATTTCCTTTTACCAATGGCAAGCCTTATATGATTTCAGCAGATTCCATACTGCCGCCCGCATTTGCACAGTTTTTTGAAAAATGGAATATTCAGGCGGCAATCAGCCTGCCGGTAGAGATTAACGGGGAAGCTGCCATGTATTTATGCTTCTTTGAACTGCGGAAACGCCGTATCTGGGATGTTTCCGATATTAAATTTTTAAATGAAGTAAAACAGATTGTGCAGAGTATTTTGATTAAGCGGATTACAAAGAATTCGCTGGCAAGTTCTTATGCATCCTTAGAGGCAATCCTTGAAAATGTAGGCTGTGGAATCTGTGTAAGGGATATGCTTTCGGAGAAGATTCTTTATACGAACCAGCAGTTTCACAGGTTATTTGCAGATGACCAGTTTGAAAAGCAGCAGGATGAGATTTTCCGTTCCGGTAATAAGCGTTATGGAAACGGCAATTTTGTAGAATATTATTCCAAAGAGGATAACCGGTATTTTGACATTTATCATACCCAGATTAACTGGGTGGATGGCAGAATGGTTATGCTGCTGACGGTTTATGATGTGACGGATAAAAAGCTTTATCAGCAGAAGATTGAACGCCAGGCGAATAATGATTTCCTGACGGGACTTTATAACAGAATGCGTTGTGAGCATGATGTGGAAATCTATATCCAGAGAGCCAGGGAACAGGGTGGCAAGGGAGCACTCTGCTATATTGACCTGGATGACTTTAAGCATATTAATGATGGTCTGGGACATCAGTATGGGGATATTCTGCTGCAGACGATTTCAAGAAGCCTGCAGGGAGTGACCGGACTGGATTCTACCTGCTACCGCATGGGTGGTGATGAGTTTATCATCATTGTTAATCAGGAAGAATATCAGCGTCTGGATGAGATTGTAACAGAGATTAGGAATATTTTCTCCAAGCCGTGGTTCTTAAAAGGTGGAGATTACTACTGTACCATGAGTATGGGGGTGGTACGTTTCCCGGATGACGGAGACAATGTACAGGAATTAATCAAAAAAAGCAGATATTGCTTTATACGAAGCAAAAAAAGGCGGTAAAAACCGTATAGAATTCTATGATGAGAATGTAGAAGCAACATCCTTTAAGCGGCTTGATTTAGAGAAGAATATGCGTTATGCCACTACAAATTCCTGCCAGGAATTTGAGGTGTATTATCAGCCGATTGTGGATATTTCCAGACCGGGAGATCCATGTAGTGGAGCAGAGGCACTTATCCGCTGGAATTCCGAGGCAATGGGGATGATTTCCCCGTCTGAATTTATTCCACTGGCAGAATATTTAGGACTTATCAATCCAATCGGAAGCTTTGCATTGAAAGAAGCCTGCCACCGTTGTAAATACTGGAATGACATGGGACATCCGGAGTATCATGTCAATGTAAATCTTTCGGTGGTACAGCTATTGCAGAATGATATGAAAGAAAAAGTCAGGGAAGTGTTGGAAGAGACAAAGATGGATCCGGCAAACCTTACCCTTGAAGTAACAGAGAGCCTTGCAATTAACGATATGAAGCGTATGAAGAGGATTCTTTCGGATATCAAGAGCCTTGGAGTAAAGGTTGCACTGGACGATTTTGGAACAGGCTATTCTTCCTTGAACCATATCCGTGAGCTGCCGATTGACATTATCAAGATAGACCGCTGCTTTATCATTGACATTGGAAAAGATGAGTATGCAGAGGCCTTTGTAAAGATGGTATCAGAACTGGCAGAGACCATCGGAGTACGGATTTGTGTAGAGGGGGTAGAGGAAACGGAACAGGTGGAGAAGCTCCGCAGCATGAAGGTGCAGTATATTCAGGGTTATTATTATGGTAAGCCAATGCGTGCAGAGGACTTTGAAAAGAAGTATCTGTAGAAATAAAAGAATGAGTAAAAAGCTGATGGAAGGAAAGCTTTTTACTCATTTTAAGTTTAGCAGTCTATCTCCAGTTCTACCGGACAATGGTCGGAACCAGGAACTTCCGTATGAATGGCAGCTCCCTTTAACTTCTCTTTTAAGGACTGGGAAACCAGAAAATAATCAATACGCCATCCGGCATTCTTTTCCCTTGCGTGGAAACGGTAGGACCACCAGGAGTAGATGCCTTCCTGTTCCGGGTAGAAATAACGGAAGGTATCGATAAAACCATTCTCTAAAAGAACAGAGAATTTTTCCCGTTCTTCATCTGTAAATCCGGCATTTTTACGGTTGGTTTTCGGATTCTTCAAATCAATTTCTTTGTGGGCAACATTCAGGTCACCGCAGAAAATAACCGGTTTCTTTTCTTCTAATCCCTTTAAATACTGTAAAAAAGCATCTTCCCATTCCATACGGTAGGAAAGCCTTGCCAGTTCGCTCTGGGAGTTTGGTGTGTAGCAGGTGATGAGATAGTAGTTTTCATATTCTAATGTGATAACACGTCCTTCTTCATCATGCTCCGGGATGCCAATGCCATAGCTTACAGAAAGAGGTTCCTTTTTGGTAAAGATGGCAGTGCCGGAATAGCCTTTTTTCTTCGCATAATTCCAGTACTGGTAATAGCCCGGAAGGGAAAGGTCAATCTGTCCTTCCTGCAGTTTAGTCTCCTGAATACAGAATGCATCTGCATTGATTTCATGGAAGAAATCTAAAAATCCTTTATTGACACAGGCACGTAAGCCATTTACATTCCAGGAAATAAATTTCATAGTGAGTCTCCTTTTTATTGATACATATCGGTGATTGCGAAAAAGCGGTGTTTTATTTGAAAAGGCCTGTATTTGAGGCACTGGTGGCTTATGTGAAGTGAAATGCCAGCAATTCTTAGCTGCATATTTTTCTTGATGGTAAACTGTCTTTCCGCTTGCTTTGACCGGATGCCGTCACTGTCCGCCGGGTGCGGATGCCACATAATAACTGCAAGGGGCACTAAGAATTTCGAGACATATTTTGTAAGGTCCGGCAACCGGCACAAATTCACATCCATGTTCATATGTGCCTCGCTGGCACTTCCCTGTGCCAGCGTTGCCGGGTGCCGGACGAAATTCCAAGTGCCCCTAACAACCATTAAAAGGCATCCGTACTCCGGCGGACAGTACCGGCATTTCTTGTCAAACATTGGAAAGACTGCTTTCTATCACAAAAAGAAAAATATGCAGCTTAGAACTGCGGGATTTCATGTCAAAGCCACCGTGCTTCAAATACAGCCTTTTGAAATAATAATTTCTTTTCGCAATCACATATTTGTTTCATTATACCAATTAGACTGGATATTCTTCAAGAAAAATATTATACTATTTCTATATATAAAAATGCAACGTATTGTGGAGTTATAAGCAAAGGAGGACATGCGATGTTAGAGAAGGTAGATTTAAACCGGAAGATGGGGAAAAAGGAATATAAGGAGTGGATGGACGATTTGCAGCCAAAGTTATCCTATCTGCAGAGAGCCTGTAAGGAACAGAAGATTCCAGTCATGATTGTATTTGAGGGATTTGGTGCAGCGGGAAAAGGAACATTGATTAATAAAATCATTGAGCCTTTAGACCCGAGGGGATTTTCCGTTTATGCTACTGCAGTGGAGACCAAGGAAGAGAAAATGCATCCGTTCCTGTGGCGTTTCTGGACGAAGATTCCGTCTCAGGGAAGAATTGCAATTTTTGACAGAAGCTGGTACCGGAGAGTGTTGGTGGACCGTTTTGACGGTATAACCACAAAGGAGCAGCTTGATTATGCGTTTGGAGAAATCTGTTCCTTTGAAAAACAATTAACGGATGATGGTATGGTAATTATCAAATTGTTTGCAGATGTGTCAAAGAAGGAGCAGAAGAAGCGTTTTGATAAGCTTCTGGAAGATAAGAAGACTGCATGGCGGGTAACAAAGGACGATTTGGCGAGAAATAAGCATTATGAAGAATATCTTGCCATGAATGAAGAAATGCTGGAAAAGACGGATTCTGAATATGCACCGTGGCATATTTTAGAATGTACCGACCGGGAATATGCAGCAGCAAAGATGACGGAAATCGTAGTTTCTGTGTTGGAGCAGGCAATCGCAGATAAGAAAGCCGAACAGGAGAAGAGGGAGCAGGAGAAAACAAAGGCGCAGGAAATAAAACAGGAAAAGGATACTTTGCAGGAAGCAGGAGCCGCATCACAAGGAGCAGGTACTTAAGAGCTCCGTACTGGCTGGAGTTGACCTTTCAAAGAAGATGGAAAAAGAGGAGTACAAAAAAAAGAACTTGCACGTCTTCAGGCAAGACTTTCCGAGCTTCATAATGAACTTTATAAATACCGGATTCCGGTGGTGCTGGCATTTGAAGGCTGGGATGCCGGTGGAAAAGGCGGAGCCATCAAACGGCTGACCCAGGCATTGGATCCAAGGGGGTATCAGGTAAATCCGGTGGCAGCACCCAATGATGCAGAAAAAACACATCATTATCTGTGGCGTTTCTGGAAACAGTTTCCAAAGGATGGTCATGTGGCAATATTTGACCGTTCCTGGTATGGCCGCGTTATGGTTGAGAGAATCGAAGGCTTCTGTCAGGAAGAGGAATGGAAGCGTGCTTACCATGAGATGAACGAAATGGAAGAGCAGCTGGCGCATCATGGAACCATTGTTTTAAAATTCTGGATGCACATTGATAAGGATGAGCAGGAGCGTCGTTTTAAGGAGCGTATGGAAAACCCGGCAAAGCAGTGGAAGATTACCGATGAGGACTGGCGCAACCGTGAGAAATGGGATGCTTACGAAAAGGCAGTGGATGAAATGCTGATTCGTACCTCTACCACTTATGCACCATGGATTTTAGTAGAGGCAGACTGCAAGTATTATGCCAGAATTAAAGTGCTTCGTACGGTGGTAGAAGCAATTGAGAAGCGTCTGAAAGAAGAAAAAGAACGGAAATAATTACCACTTGGTTCGTATTTCTTACCACTTATTCCAAAGGCATTTACAGAAAAATGTGTTTGTGTATAATGAGTGACATACACCATGGCCGATACTTGGCGCAGCACTGCTTTTGTCCATAGGCTTTGATAGCATGAAAGTGTATTTTGATAATGCGATGATGCAGCAGCCACAGGCAACGATTTATCTGGATGCATCCTTTTCCGGCGTAACAATTATATATGTATAAGAAATAGCATAGAGAAAGCTGTCAGCAAAATTTTGCTGGCAGCTTTCTCTATGCTATTTTATGCCTGTGTGCCCGGAAGCCGGAGGCTTGATTTCATCAGCAGGGCTGCAATTGCGGCAGTTAGAATTTCCGTAATCCAGAAAGCATGGAATACGCACTGTGGACCAAAGGCTTTGCAGAGAACAAATGCAAGCGGAATGATAAAAAGGATATAACGGAGCAGTGAAATAATTAAGGACTGTCCGCCCTTTGAAAGCCCTTCCAAAGCACCGGAAGCAGTAATGGATACGGTGGAAATCAGGAAACCACAGCAGATAATCCGAAGAGCATTGCTTCCCACGGAAATTGTGGAGGCATTGTCTGTAAACATTCCGATAAGGTAAGGTGATGCAGTAAAGCAGATAATCATACCAAGAAGCATAATGACACCGTTCATACAGAGGGTGAGATGATAGATTTTCTTCACACGCTTTATTTCACCGGCACCGTAATTGAAGCCCACCAGCGGACGCATCCCCTGGATAATTCCATTGGCAGGAAGGTAGAGGAAGGTCTGCAGTTTGTAATAGATTCCGACGACTACCACATAACACTGGTCATATGCGGCAAGGAGTCCGTTTAAAAATGAGATCAGTAAGGACGGCAGAGCCAGATTTAAGATGGCAGGAATGCCGATACCATATAATTTTAAATCAAGATGTTTATCCCGGATAAGATATTTTCTGCTAATCCGTACACTGATTGGGTGCAGAAAATAGGCAAAGAGATAAAAAATAAGAGTCAGCAGCTGTCCGATACCGGTGGCAAGGGCGGCACCGCGCATTCCCATTTTCGGGAAGAAGCCAATTCCGAAAATTAAAAGCGGGTCTAAAATGATATTGGCAATACAGCCTAGCATCAGTCCAATCATGGAGACATTCATTCTGCCGACAGACTGAAATACCTTTTCAAAGGTTAAATTCATCATAATAATGATACTGAATACAAATACAATATTTGCATATTCTACACCTGACTTAAGAACATTGCTGTCGGTGGTAAAGCGGCTTAAAAACGTAGGAATCAGGGCAATGCTTCCAATCGTTAAAATGACACCATGCAAAATAGAAAAGAAGAAACCATGGGTGGCAGCAATATTGGCTTTTTCCCCTTCTTTTGCACCAAGGTGAAAAGAAATTAAAGCATTAATTCCGACACCAAATCCAATTGCCACAGCATTGATAAAATTCTGCACCGGATAGACCAGGGAAAGGGCAGTCATGGCATCTTCACTGATTTTAGCCACAAACAGACTGTCTATAATATTATAAAGAGAATTTACCAGCATGGAGATAACCATAGGAAGTGCCATGGTAGTCAGCAGTGGTAAAATCGGTTTTTCTTTCATAAAATCTTCATTCATAATAATTGCTCCTTTTTTCTTTTTTCTCACTAATCCAAAGTGTGAGAAACTAAAAAAGCAAGTTTCTCGCGTAAAAAAACGCCACACAATTATCACAAGGATAATTGTGTGGCGAAAAGTAGTCAGACTAGAAAAATCCACACCAGTTTTAGCGTTATGAAAATAGCATAAATCATAGGAAAAGTCAAGATAATATCATAGAGCGGAAGAAGATGACTTGAATATGAATTGGAACATTCAATAGAAAAATGATTGACAAATACCCTGAGGGGGTATAATATGAGCATACCGGTAGGGGGTATGTGGCTATCGGGAAATGTGTATTGGAATGTGAAGATAGAAGGGAGCCTGACTATGGCAGAAGAAAAAGAGATGTGCCCATCCTGCTGTGGACGGAAGAAGCACAGACAGGAAGCAGAATATCAGGATTTATTAAAACGCTTGAACCGGATTGAAGGACAGGTGCGGGGTGTAAAGAAAATGTTGGAAGAAGACCGCTACTGTGTGGATATTTTAACGCAGGTGTCTGCAATTAATTCTGCACTGAACTCCTTTAATAAAGTGTTGTTAGCGGAGCATATCAAATCCTGTGTGGTGGAAGACATCCGTGCCGGAAAGGAAGAAGCGGTGGATGAGCTTTGTGCGACCCTTCAGAAACTGATGAAATAGAGGAGGACAAAAGTGTGAAACAGGAACGTTATGAAGTCACAGGTATGACGTGTTCTGCATGCTCTTCCCGTGTGGAAAAGTGTGTGTCAAAGATTGACGGAGTGGAAAATGTATCCGTAAATCTGCTGACCAACAGTATGCAGGTGTCCTATGACGAGAATAAGGTCAATGAAGATATCATTGTATCAGAAGTAGAGAAGGCAGGTTATGGTGCTGCACCGGCAAATGCCGGAAATGAGAAACGTACCGGCAAAGGGAAAAAGACAAATAAGGCAGAGCAGGAAATTCATGAGATGAAAATCCGTCTGATCTGGTCTGTTATTTTTCTGATTCCGATGATGTATATTTCCATGCACCATATGTTTTATGAATGGTTTGGAATTCCGGTACCGGGATTTATCAAGGCTGCATTTCACGGAGATGAGAATGCACTGGCATTTTCCTTTTCCCAGTTTTTATTGCTGCTTCCGATTATGTATCTGAACCGGAAATATTTTATTGTAGGATTTAAGAATCTTTTTGTGCACAGAAGCCCGAATATGGATTCGCTGATTGCACTTGGGGCATCGGCTTCCGTTATCTATGGTGTATTTGCCATTTTCCGGATTGGTTATGGCCTGGGACATCAGGATATGGCACTGGTAAGCCGGTACAGCATGGATATTTATTTTGAGTCTGCAGGAATGATTCTGACATTGATTACAGTTGGAAAATATTTAGAGAGCCGTTCCAAAGGAAAGACCAGTGAAGCTATTGAGAAGCTGATGGACTTGGCTCCGAAGCAGGCAAATGTCTTAAGAGATGGCAAAGAAGTTATGGTCCCGGTAGAGGAACTGGTAAAAGGTGATTTAGTATTGGTGCGTCCCGGCGAGACGGTTCCGGTGGACGGAGTAATTGAAGAGGGACAGTCAAGTCTCGATGAATCTGCCATTACCGGGGAGAGCATTCCGGTATATAAGGAAGTGGGGGATACTGCAATTTCCGCAACCATTAACCAGAATGGCTTCTTGAAAATCCGTGCATCCAAGGTCGGGGAAGATACCACCATCAGCCAGATTATTCATCTGGTGGAAGAAGCTGGATCCAGTAAAGCACCGATTGCCAAGATGGCAGATAAGATTGCAGGAGTATTTGTGCCGGTGGTTATTACAATTGCCCTAATTGCTGCAATCATCTGGCTCATCAGTGGGGCAACCTTTGAATTTGCACTTTCTATTGGAATCGCGGTGCTGGTTATTTCCTGTCCGTGTGCCCTTGGACTTGCGACACCGGTAGCTATTATGGTAGGAACCGGAAAAGGTGCAGAAAACGGAATCCTGATTAAGTCCGGCGAAGCACTGGAAACGGCGCACAGTATCGATACTGTAGTTATGGATAAGACCGGAACCATAACAGAAGGTAAGCCAAGGGTTACAGATGTGAGTGTTGGAACCACAGAATTAAACGAAAAAGAATTTGTGGCAATTGCAGCAGGCGTTGAGCAGGGAAGCGGGCATCCACTGGCACAGGCAATTCTGCAGTATGCGAAAGAGCAGGAGATTATGCCCCTTGCCATGAAGAATTTTAAGACAATTCTGGGCAGAGGAATTGAGGCAGAAGACGAAAATGCATCTTATTATGCGGGAAACGAAGCCTTTATGAAAGAAAAGGGAGTGTCATTGGATGACCTTGGAGATACTCTGGACAAGCTGGCAGAAGAAGGAAAGACTCCATTAATCTTTGCGAAAAACAACAGCCTTCTGGGTATCATTGCAGCAGCAGATGTGGAAAAGAAAACCAGCCGCTATGCTATTGAAGCATTCCGTAAGATGCACATTGAGGTAGTAATGCTGACCGGAGACCATAAACGTACCGCCGAAGCTATTCGTAAGAAGCTTGGAATTCCAAAAGTAATTGCAGAAGTATTGCCGGAGGATAAGGAACGGCATATTGCCAAACTGCAGCAGCAGGGACATAAGGTTGCCATGATTGGAGACGGAATCAATGATGCACCGGCACTGGCAAGAGCTGATGTAGGAATTGCCATTGGAGCAGGAACAGATGTGGCAATCGAAAGTGCAGATGCGGTACTGATGCGGAATGATCTGATGGATGCCGTAACAGCCATCCGGTTAAGCAAAGCGGTTATCCGCAATATCAAGGAGAACCTGTTCTGGGCATTCTTCTATAACAGCATTGGAATTCCACTGGCAGCAGGCGTTTTATACCCGGCATTTCATATTAAATTAAATCCGATGTTCGGTGCAGCAGCAATGAGCTTAAGCAGCGTCTGTGTAGTATGCAATGCTCTCCGGTTAAAGCTTTTTAAACCGCAGCGATTAGAGCAGACAGCAGGAAATGTGGCAGAACAGATAGCGGAAAAAGCAGCAGGAAGTCAGATAGAACAGTCAGCAGAAAAAGTGACAGATAATAATGAAAATTATAAGGAGGATAATAAAATGAAAGAAACACTTAAAATTGAAGGAATGATGTGTGAACACTGTAAGAAACATGTGGAAGAAGCATTAAATGCCATGGAAGGAGTACAGGCAGCTGTCAGCCTTGAGACAAAGAGTGCTGAAGTAACCATGGACAAAGAGATTCCGGATGCAGCATTTGCAGAAGTGATTGAAAAAGCAGGATATCAGCTTACCAGTGTTGAAAAATAACAAAATAACGTTATAAAAATCAAAAAAAATTAGGAAAAATGCAAGAAAAAAATTCCCTTATGCTATAAAGTTATGTTATAATAAGCGTAATTGAAACAACATGGGCGAAGGTAGAGGGAAGAAGTTAGGAGGATGGTTCCCGCAAAAGGAACCGTCCTCTTTTACTTTACAGGAAATTGCTTTCCTGTAAAGTAAAAAACGCTCCGCGAGGATGCGCACTGCGGCGTATAAGGTAGATGTCGCAAGCGACCGCCGCAGGCGCGAGAATGTGCCAAGGCACATTCTTTATTCCGCGAGTAGCGGGAAAAACCACAGCGCATGATGGACAGACAGGAGGAACAGTTTTTATGTGGTCATATGACAGTGTATTTTATCAGATTTCAACATTGGGATTTTGCGGGGCACCAACAGAAAATGATGGTGTTCTGGCTCATCGGATAAAGAAAGTGGAAGACTGGATTCCGCATATGGTAAAGCTTGGAGTGGATGCAATATATTTCTGTCCGGTTTTTGAATCAGACCGTCACGGTTATGATACCAGGGATTATACAAAGTTAGATGTAAGACTTGGAACCAATGAGGACTTTAAAGAAGTATGTGGAAAATTACATGACAACAATATCAAAGTAGTGTTGGACGGAGTGTTTAACCATGTGGGAAGAGGCTTCTTTGCATTTCAGGATTTACTGAAAAACAGAGAGAATTCTCCATATAAGGACTGGTTCACAAATGTGAATTTTGGCTGGAATAATAATTATAACGACGGACTTTCCTATGAAGGCTGGGAAGGACATAATGAGCTGGTAAAACTGAATTTGCGGAATGAAGAAGTAATCCGGCATATCTTTTCAGCCGTAGAAGGATGGATAAAGGAATTTGATATTGACGGACTGCGTCTGGATGTTGCATACAGTCTGGATATGGATTTTGTAAGAAGATTACGTCAGTTCGTAGATTCGAAAAAGGATGATTTTTATCTCCTGGGCGAGATGATTCATGGTGATTATAACCGTCTTTTGGATGAACAGAATATGTTGCATAGTGTAACAAATTATCAGGCATATAAGGGAATGTGGTCCAGCTTTAATGACCGCAACCTCTTTGAAATCAATTATACCCTGGAGCAGCATTTCTGTGGAATGTATCAGGGCAAACATTTATTAAATTTTCTGGATAACCATGATGTGAACCGTCTGGCAAGCACTTTAAAGGAAAAAGAACATCTTCCACTGGTATATGCAATGCTGTTTGCAATTCCTGGCATTCCATGTGTCTATTATGGCGGTGAATGGGCAGCAGAGGGAAAGAAGGAAAATGGCGGGGATGAAGCACTCCGCCCTTCCTTTGAAGCACCGGAATGGAATGAACTTACCGATTATATTTCCAGACTGGCGAAGGTTCATAAATCGGAAAAAGCACTTTGCTATGGCAGCTACCGAAAGGTATTCTTAACAAACCGGCAGATTGTATTTGAGAGAAGCTTTGAAGGTGAGCGGATTCTTGTAGCAATCAATCTGGAAGAGAATCCCTTCCATGCATCCTTTGATGCAGGAGCAGCAGAAGCAGTTGACCTGCTGACCGGAGAAAAAGCGGTATTTCAGGGTGGTCTCGATATGCCGGCATTTTCCGCAGCTTATTTAAAGATAACCGGATAAAAAGATAATACATAAGAATAAGAGATAAGAGCTATAAGGAGGAAGTGTAGTAATGGCAGAAAAACGTAAATCTTCAGAAAAAAGTAATATAGGAAAGAAACTGGCACTTGGATTAATTGCAGTAATTTCACTCCCGATTCTTCTGGTTGGACTTGCCGGAATTATCATAATGCATCTGGTACAGAATACAGCATTAAATGCAGGTGTGGGAACGATTATTTTAATTGTGGTTTTAGCGGTATTTGTGGCAGGTTCCCTGTGGCTTGCAGTAGCAATTGCCGGAAAACTGAAAGCTGTAATTGGAAGTATGGATAAGATTGCGGATGGAAGCCTTCAGTTAGAAGAACCAAAACATAATGAAAAAAATGATGAAATCAGCAAATTGTTAGGCTCTGCCAATGATTTGGTAAGAAGCTTTGCACAGATTGTAACCGGAATCCGTAGAGCCAGCAGGGAATTAAGCGAACTGTCTACGACATTCAGCCAGTCCTTTGACACTATGAATGAAGCGTTGGATCAGGTGAGCGGTGAAGTTGCTTCCATTACAGATAATACCGTTTCACAGGCAGAGAAAACACAGCATGTACAGCAGAAAGTAGCAGAAATCGGTAATGCCATTGAAGTGATTGCCAGCAATATTACACTTCTTTCGGACAGTGCATTAAAAATGAAAGACTGCAATGAATCAGCAGAGGTGATTATGCAGCAGCTGGTGGAAATCAGCAGACAGAACAGGCAGTCTATTGATGAAGTGCAGAGCCAGACAGACAGAACCAATCAGTCTGCCTTACAGATTCGTACTGCAACAGAGATTATTGCAGGAATTGCAAGCCAGACAAATCTGCTTGCTTTAAATGCAAGTATTGAAGCTGCACGGGCAGGAGAACAGGGAAAAGGATTTGCCGTAGTTGCAGAAGAAATCCGTACCTTGGCAGACCAGTCTAGAGAGTCTTCAGAGCAGATTAATAAAATTGTTAATGAACTGATTGATAATTCTAATGTCAGTGTAGACATTACCGGAAAAGTATCAGAAGCATTTGAACAGCAGAATGCAAAGATTCGCGAGACAGAGACAATCTTTACTGCCTTGAATCATGAAATTGAAAGTGTCAGCACTTCTATTCAGGGAATCAATTCAGAAGTCGGTGGCTTGAATGAACATAAGAGTGCCATTGAAGAGAAAATGGATTCGCTTGCTGCAGCAGCAGAGACAAATACAACAAGTGCCAGAGATACATCTGAGGCAATGAATGAGTTTGAAGCTTTGGTAGAAGAATGTAAGAATGCAACTGCCAGAATTACTTCTGTAGTAGCAGAACTGGATGAAAATATCCGTAAGTTTAATGTTTCTTCCATGAAAGAAGAAGTAGAGAAAAACATGATGTAATAAACGGTATACAATTGCAAAGAGAAGGGTATTCCACAGGCCGAAGGAGTGCATATGGAATACCCTTTTGTGTATCTTTAAGGAGATTAAAATGAAAACAGAGATTTATACGATACCAATACAGGATGCATTTGCAGAGGAAAGCGAATGTCCGGTCTGCAGAATGTATCAGAAATTAGAAGAAAATGCTATCAATTATACCATTGGACCGGGTGCAAGTTATATGGAGGGAGATATCCGGGAGCAGAGCGATGAACAGGGCTTCTGTCAGAAGCATTTGGAAATGTTATATGAATATCCGAATAAATTAGGACTTGCCATGATGTTAAAGACCCATATGGATAAGACAGCTAAGGAGTTAAAAAAAGCAATGAAAGCACCACTGCCTCAGGCAGCTGTACTTTTCAGGAAAAAGAGCCAGACGGTCCATCCGGTGATTACCTTTGTGGAAGAAAAAGAGAAAAAGTGCTTTGTGTGTGATTACATTAATCACAGCTTTACAAATTATATCAATACCATTTACTATTTATATGAAAAAGAAGAGGACTTCCGCAAACAGTTTGCAGCATCCAAAGGCTTTTGTGTAAATCATTATAAAGTTCTGTTTTCCGGTGCCCCGGAATATATGGGTAAGAAATACCTGAATGAATTTCTGATGACTTTAAATGAGACTTTTATTAACGGATATGAGAGGGTGCGGGATGATTTAGAATGGTTCATCTGTAAGAATGATTACCGTTATAAGGAGCAGCCTTGGAAGAATGCAAGGGATGCACTGCAGAGAGGACTGGTAAAGGCTGGAAGTATCATGGAGGCAGAAGAAAAGAAGGAATAGGTAGAAGTAATAAAAGAAAAGGGGATAGAAGAAGACGTAAGAGCAACAGGTAAATAAAAACAGGAAAGAGAGGTATTTATGACAAGTTATATTTTACTGGTAGCAGCAGTGATTTTATTGTGCCTGTCATTGAATAAAATGTCCAACAAACTGGGAATTCCAATGCTGTTGGCATATATTCTTCTTGGCATGATGTTTGGAACAGATGGAATTTTAAAGATTCCTTTTGATAATTTTACGATTGCCGAACAGATTTGTACGGTGTCCTTAATCTTTATCATGTTTTACGGTGGATTTGGAACCAACTGGAAACAGGCAAAGCCGGTGGCTGGTAAAGCAGTATTATTATCAACAGTAGGTGTTATACTGACCGCAGTAACAACCGGAGCATTCTGTCATTTTATATTGAGAATGGATTTCTGGGAAAGTATGCTGATTGGCTCTGTAATCAGTTCTACGGATGCGGCATCGGTCTTTTCAATCCTTCGTTCCAAGCGGCTGAATCTTAAGAACAATACTGCATCCATGTTGGAGGTGGAAAGCGGTAGTAATGACCCATGTTCTTATATGCTGACCGTAATTATATTAACAATAATGAGCGGAGAATTAAGTGGTTCTTCACTGGTTGTCATGATATTCTCACAGATTATTTTTGGCATATTAGTGGGGGTAGTTGTGGCACTGGCAGCAGCATTCATTTTGAAAAAAGCGAATTTTGCAACAGATGGATTTGATACGATATTTGTATTCAGTATGGCGCTGGTATCCTACGCCGGAGCATCCATGATAAATGGAAATGGTTATCTGGCAGCATACATTGCCGGAATTATCCTTGGCAACACTCCTCTTCATCACAAAAAATCACTGGTGCATTTCTTTGATGGAATCACCGGATTGATGCAGATGCTGATTTTCTTCCTGCTTGGTCTGCTGGCATATCCATCCCAGCTGCCGAAGATACTTCCGATTGCACTGGCAATTGCGGTATTTTTAACATTTGTGGCAAGACCGGTTTCTGTATTTGCTATCCTGATGCCATTCCGCTGCCCGGTAAAGCAGCAGCTTCTGGTGTCCTGGGCGGGGCTTCGTGGAGCGGCATCCATAGTATTTGCAATTATGGCAACAGTAAGCCCGGCATATACGAAAAATGATTTGTTCCACATAGTTATTTTCATTGTCCTGTTCTCTATCAGTATTCAGGGTACACTGCTTGGACTGGTGGCAAAGAAGCTTGACATGATAGACGAAAATGGCAACGTCATGAAGACCTTCAGTGACTATTCCGATGAAATGCCGGTGGAGTTTGTTAAAATCAGCATCAAGGCGGGACATCCATGGGAGAACCGCAAGATAAAAGACCTTACTTCCCTGCCGGATTTATTACTGGTGCTGATTCTAAGAGGCGAGGAGCGTATCATTCCAAATGGCAACACGGTAGTGCTTGCCGGAGACAAGATTGTCTTAAGTGCCTTATCTCCGGAAGAAAATCTTGGCATCTGTCTGACAGAAATCCCAATCGAAAAAGACAGCAAGTGGATTGGAAAACCATTATCCAGAATAAAACTGGGAGAAGAGAAGCTGGTTCTCGTTCTAAAGAGGAATGAGAAAGTTGTGATACCGAACGGAAATACTGTGATTCGTGAAAATGATGTACTGGTAATCAGTCAGTTATAAATATGTTTACTGATTTGAAACAGATAGCTGCACCCTTCATCGAGTGCGGCTGTGACATAAAGCCTGTAAGGGGCACTAAGAATTTCGGATAAATAAATGGATTTTCCGGCAACCGGCGCAAAGTCACATCCATGTTCCTATGCACCTCGCCGGCACGTCCCTGTGCCGGCATTGCCAGATATCAGATGAAATTCCAAGTGTCCCTAACAGCCCTTAAAAAACAGCCACACTTCGATGAATGGCATAGCTATCCTTTTTAATTTACGCAAAAAAATTTTTAAAATATATGCAACAGAATGGAATTCAACGACACTATATATATGAGACCGGTCAAAGGAAAGGACATAGGAAGGTATAGGGTGAGCATATGGAGCAGGAACTGCAGCTGGTGCGCAGGGCACAAAGTGGGGATACCGGTGCATTTGCACAATTATATGAAGGCGTTTATCAGGACTTGTATCGCTTTGCGTTATATGTGTTGAAGCATCCGCAGGATGCACAGGATGTGGTCAGTGATACCGTGATGGATGCATTTGCACAAATCGGGGAGCTTCGAAAGACAGAAGCGTTCCGGGCGTGGATATTCCGTATTTTAAGTAATAAGTGCAAACGGAAATTAAAAGAGTATGCGACCCGGCCGGAAGAGCTGACACCGGAGCTTTTAGAGCATCTGGGAAAATCCGGAATGGATGAGCATGCAGTAGTCCGGAGCCTGTTCTTTGAGCTGCCTTCCGAGGAACGAATGATTATCGCCATGCATTTATTCTGTGGGTATAGCAGTAAGGAAATCGGAAAACTGTTAGACCTTAACGAAAATACCGTCCGCTCAAAAGAGAGCCGGGGAATAAAGAAAATGGTGGAGAAATATTGGAAGTGAGAAACGGAAGATATGCAAAAAGTCTGGAAAACAACAGGAAATTCAGATGAGATGGAGGTGCCGGTATGAATGAACAGGAGATTTTAACCCAGTTAAGAAAAGCGGCGGAAGAGATAGAGATACCAGAGGCTCTGAAGCCGGAACAGATAGAAAAACAATTACAGGAACAGAAAGCAAAACAGCAGCAGGAAAATCAGCACTTGGAACCGAAAAAATCGAAGAAAATAATTCCATGGCGCAGACTTGGAAGTATGGTGGCAGTGCTGGCACTGGTAGTATGCAGCGGAATTTATATAACAGTGACCCGTGTTGATAAGAATTCCGGTACAGGGCAGACGGATTCCATAGCAATGACGGATACGCAGCAGACTGTGGGAGAAGCAGGTGAAACAGGGTATGTGGATGTGACAGCTCTTGGAACAATGTATCATCCTGCATCGGATTATAAGGAAGTATATCAGACCCTTCTTAAAGGGTATCAGCAGAACAATCAGCAGAACTGGATAGAAGAGGAAACGAGCGCAGAGACAAGTACTGCTGCTTCGGGAGCAATGAATTCCGGCAGTGACATATATGACTACAGTGATGGAGCTGAGTACGGAAGTGCCGATGTCGATTTGCCGGAGGGCAGCAAGGAAGGCGGAAAAGATTATTCTACGACAAATCTTCAGATGGAAGGTGTAGACGAGAGTGATATTGCTAAAATTGATGGCAGTTACATTTATACGGTAGAGGATAAATACATTGTTATAACGGATATCCGGGATGGAAAATTAAAAGAAGTAACACGATTTCTCCCGAAAGACTGTGGCGCAGCAGACCGGGTGATGGAAATTTATGTGGATGGAGACCAACTGATTCTGGTTGTGCAGGGCTATGAGACATCCTTGGGCGAAAGCAGCAAAGCTGGCTCTGATAAGGAAAACTCAGATAAAGAAAGCTCAGATGAAGAAATTGCTGTATCAGATGTTGCTGAAGACAGTGCATTCTGCTATGAAATGAATGGAAAAAGCACCACACAGATTCAGGTATACAGTATCGTAGACCGCAGGAATCCGGAATTTGAAGGAAGATTAATCCAGGATGGTTATTATAATACTTCCCGGAAAATCGGAGATGTAGTCTATCTTTTTACACAGGATCATATGACATCCGATGTGGTGGGATATGTAGAAAAGGAATATACCTCAGTGATTCCGAAGGTAAATGGAGAGAAGGTTGCCGCCGGTGAAATTTATCTGCCGGAGTCATCAGGAGAAAGTGGTATATTGGTTTCTTCACTGGATGTAAATAAGCCGGATAAAGTGCTGGACAGTAAGCTTGTAATCTCTGGATATGCCCAGACTTATATCAGCAAAGATGCCCTGTATTTATATGAGGAAGATTATGATGGAGCAATGATTACCAATATTGCAAAATTTGCGCTGGATGAGGGCAGAATCAGTGGTGTGGCGGCAACGGCAGTAAGGGGTTATGTCAGAGATACCTTTGCAATCAATGCCAGTGATGGATATCTCAGGGTATTGACCACCGATTATAGTACAGAGGATGAGGTGAATGCACTTTATATTCTAGATGAGAACTTGAAATTAACCGGACAGTTGACGGGCATTGCACCGGGAGAAGAAATCTATGCCGCCCGCTTTATGGGAAACACTGGTTACTTTGTAACCTACCGGAATACCGACCCGCTGTTTACCGTGGATTTATCAGACCCGGCAAAACCGGAAATTATCGGCGAACTCAAGGTGACCGGCTTCTCCGAATATCTGCATTTCTGGGATGATACACATTTGCTGGGCATCGGTTATGAATCTGATGAGAAGACCGGAAATATAGAAAACATTAAGCTTTCCATGTTTAATATAGAAAATCCGGGAGAAGTAATCGAAGAAGCAAAGCTTGTATTAAAGGATGTAGATTATAGCGAAGCATTATATGATTATAAGAGCGTCATCATTTCAAAAGATAAGAATTTAATCGGTCTGGTTTGTGAAGATTATAGCAGCAGCAGAACAAAGCAGACCTACCAGATATATTCCTATGAAAATGGAACCTTTAAGAAACAGGCAGAAATTCCGGGCATTAACGGAGTCAATTACGAAAATGTCCGTGGAATGTATAGTGGCAATGTATTTTACCTCTGGATTAATGATAACATTACATCCTATGACATGACCGATGGATTTAAAATGTTAAAGGAGCGGGAGTGATTCTTGCAAAACTTTCCCGATAGCTTTATAATGACAGTATATGTGCCGGGTGGTGGTATGAAAATATCATCACCCGGCAACTTATGCAGAATCGGTAACTGCGAACTGGAGAAATGATAATAAGGATGTCTTACCGCTGCTTTGACTGGATACGCCTTTTGTACGCCTGTAGCGAATACTGCTCCAGCTGCAAGGGGCTCTAAGAATTTTGAAAAAGCTATTTTATATATGGCAAACGGTGCAAAGTCACATCCATGTTCCTCTGCACCTCGCTGGTACATCCTTGTACCAGCGTTGCCGGGTTTTGCCAAAATTCTAAGAGCCCCTAACAGTCTGCACAAATGTATTCGCCTACAGGCGAACAGAAGGCAGTATCTTGTCAAACATTGGGAAGACAGGCTCATTATCATTAAGCATTTCGCAGCAGCCATAACAACAAGTGCAAGGGAGAATAAACATGCAATATAGAGAAAATCCGGGAAACAAAGACCAGCTGTCCATCTTAGGCTATGGCTGCCTGCGTTATTCTAAGAAGGGAACCGCAATCGACCAGGAAAAGGCAGAGCGGGAGATGGCAGCAGCAGTGGAAGCCGGGGTCAATTATTTTGATACCGCATATACTTACGGTGGAAGTGAAGCCTGTCTGGGAAAATTTTTGGCAAAAGGCTATCGGGATAAAGTGAAGATTGCGACCAAACTGCCGCATTATTACATAAAAGCAGAAGGGGATATGGAACGGTATTTTAAGGAGCAGTTAGAACGCCTTCAGACGGATCATGTGGAATATTATCTGATGCATATGTTAAATGATATTGCAGCATGGGAGCGTCTTACAGAACTTGGTATACAGGACTGGATTGCAGAGAAGAAACAATCAGGACAGATTGGAAATATCGGTTTTTCTTTCCATGGAGGAGCAAATCAGTTTAAGAAGATTATAGATGCTTATGACTGGGATTTCTGCCAGATACAGTATAACTATATGGATGAGCATACCCAGGCAGGAACAGAAGGCTTAAAATATGCAGCAGCAAAGGGAATTCCGGTGATTATCATGGAACCGCTGCGGGGAGGCAGGCTGGTGAATGCACTGCCAAAGGCTGCCAAAGCCATATTTGCATCTGCAGAACCACATCGTTCCCCGGCAGAATGGGGACTCCGCTGGATATGGAATCATCCGGAGGTGACAGTAGTGCTTTCCGGAATGAATGATATTGCACAGGTAGAGGAAAATGTAAGGATTGCATCGGATGCCACAGCAGATGCATTAACAGAGAAAGACTTGGAAATCTTTGAAAAGGTAAAGAAATCCATTAACCAGCATATGAAGGTACCTTGTACCGGCTGCGGCTACTGTATGCCATGCCCGCATGGAGTAGATATTCCGACCTGTTTTGCAGCATATAATACACGCTATACCGACAGCTTTTATTCCGGTATGAAGGCATATATTATGTGTACCACTTTAAAGACAAATCCGACCAACGCTTCAAAATGCCGTCAGTGCGGAAAATGTGAGAAACACTGCCCGCAGTCCATTGCCATCCGGCAGGAATTAAAACAGGTGGCAAAGAAGATGGAGAATCCGGTTTATAAGGTAGCAAGGGCGATTGCGAAGCGCATTGGAAAGTATTAGAAAAAAATATTATGAAATTTTGTAAAAAATAAAGGAAATTTGAAGGTGGACACAGAATTATAATAGCAGAGGTCGAATGACGTCCTCATAATGGTAAAGATGATGGCAGTGCATTTACATCATGAAATGGTGATGTGACAGGAAGGGAGAAGATAAGGATATGACAATTCGGGAACGGATGGAGCGCATGGAGCATGAGATGTTAAGCCCTTATGCAGCATTAAGCGAGAATTCCAAAGGACGGGATTATCCGGAGGCACCTTGTGATATACGTCCCGTATACCAGAGAGACAGAGACCGTATTCTCCACTGTAAGGCATTCCGCCGTCTGAAGAATAAGACGCAGGTATTCTTAACACCGAAGGGTGACCATTATCGTACCCGTATGTCGCATACCTTAGAGGTATCACAGAATGCCAGAACCATTGCAAAGGCACTGCGGCTGAATGAAGATCTGGTGGAAGCCATTGCATTAGGGCATGATTTGGGACATACGCCATTTGGTCATGCCGGAGAGCGGGTGCTAAATGAACTTTGTTCCGGTGGTTTTAAACATAATAAACAGAGCGTGCGTATTGTAGAGAAATTGGAAAAAGGCGGACAGGGACTGAACCTGACCTGGGAAGTGCGGGATGGCATTTTAAATCATCAGACCAGTACGATGCCGCATACACTGGAAGGCAAAATCGTCCGTTTCTCCGATAAAATCGCCTATATTCATCATGATATCGATGATGCGGTGCGTGGAAAGATAATGGTGGAAGAAGATATTCCAATTGAGATACGGAAGGTATTGGGAAAGAATTCGGCAGACCGGCTGGATACACTGATTCATGATATTATAACCAACAGCATGGATAAGCCGGATATCATTATGTCCGATGAAATTTTCCAGGCAATGCAGGATTTACGGAAGTTCATGTTTGTAAGCGTATATACCAATCCCATTGCCAAAGGAGAAGAGACAAAGGCAGAAGGATTACTCAGCAAACTGTTTACATATTATATGGAACATCCGATGACGATGCCGGCGCAGTATACCGATATGATTGCGGAAGGCGAAGAGGAAGAACGGGTAGTATGTGATTATATTGCAGGAATGACCGACCAGTATGCAATTGCCAAATTCTCAGAATATTTTGTACCGAAGGCTTGGCAGGTGAATTAAGGAATGGCATATTATTCAGATGAATTAATAGAGGAAGTACGTTCCAGAAATGATATTGTAGATGTGATTTCCGGATATGTACGGTTGACGAAAAAGGGCAGCACGTATTTTGGCCTGTGCCCCTTCCATAATGAAAAGACCGGTTCTTTTTCCGTATCACCGAATAAGCAGATGTATTACTGCTTTGGATGCGGAGCAGGCGGAAATGTATTTACCTTTCTGATGCAGTATGAGAACTTTTCATTCCCGGAAGCAATGGAGGCATTGGCAGAGCGTGCCGGAATTGAACTGCCGAAGCAGGAAATGAGTGCCCAGGCAAAGAAAGAAGCAGACAAACGCCAGATTCTGTTAGAGATTAACAAGGCAGCCGGCAAATATTATTATATGCTGTTGCGGAGCGAACACGGAAAACAGGCGTATGAATATTTTAAAAAGAGAGAATTATCGGATGCCACCATGCAGAAGTTTGGGCTTGGCTATTCGGATAAATACAGTGATGATTTGTACCGTTATTTAAGAAAACTTGGATATGATGATGCAATCTTAAAGGAATCCGGTCTTGTGTCCATTGACGAAGTCCGGGGCGGACATGATAAATTCTGGAATCGTGCCATGTTTCCGATTATGGATGTGCATAATAAAGTAATCGGATTTGGTGGACGAGTCATGGGGGATGGCGAACCGAAGTATCTGAATTCGCCGGAGACCAAAGTCTTTGATAAGAGCCGGAATCTGTATGCATTGAACTTTGCAAGACAGACCAAGAAACCGCAGATGCTCTTATGTGAAGGCTATATGGATGTAATTGCGCTGCATCAGGCAGGCTTTGACAATGCAGTGGCATCCTTAGGAACCGCGTTTACCAGTGGACATGCCAGTCTGCTGAAACGATATACGAAGGAGGTTTATCTTACCTTCGACAGCGACGGTGCCGGAATTAAGGCGGCACTTCGTGCAATCCCGATTTTAAAAGAAGTAGGGCTGACAGCCAAAGTCATCAACATGAAGCCGTACAAAGACCCGGATGAATTCATCAAGGCACTTGGAGCGGAAGAATACCAGAAGCGGATTGATGCGGCAGAAAACAGCTTTATGTTTGAAATCAGGATTTTAGAGCAGAAATATGATATGAAGGACCCGGAAGGAAAGACCGCATTCCAGACAGAAGTGGCAAAGAAACTGCTTGATTTTACCACGGAACTGGAACGGAACAATTATATGGAAGCTGTGGCGGATAAATATCATATGAGCTTTGAAGCACTCCGGAATCTGGTAAACCAGCTGGGCACCCAGGGAGGACTTGTAAGAGCGGACACCGCTTAAGAGTGGGCTGAATGAGAAGAAGCATAAGAAAGAGGACGGCATGAAGCAGTCCCAGAAATTGCTTTTGACCTGGCTCATAGAATATGATAATCTGTACGATAAAATCAAAGATATCATTACACCGGAAGATTTTACGGAAGACATTTTCCGTAAGGTGGCAGAGCTTCTCTATGAGCAGAAGAAGTCGGGTACTGTCAATCCGGCACAGATTATCAGTTTATTTGCAGAAGAAGAGGAACAGCGGGAAGTTGCAGAGCTCTTCCATGCGAGAATCCATGAAGTGGATTCTGCTGCAGAACGGGATAAGGCGTTAAAAGAGACGATTCTGCGGGTGAAGGATAACAGCATCTCCTATCGTTCGGCGCACTTAGAACCTACGGATATGCAGGGCTTGCAACAGCTTGTGGCAGATAAGAGAACCTTGCAGAATATGGAGAAAATGCATATTTCTATAGATTGAGGACAAAATACTATTTAGTCCCGTTTATATGACGAATCATGAGAGGATGAACAAGAAAATGGATGAAAAGATGGAAAAGACTACGAAAAAGACAACAAAAGCTGCAAAAAGTGCTCCGGCAGCAAAAGACGAAAAGATGAGCATTGAGGAGAAAAAAGCAAAATTGCAGGAAAAACTCCAGGAACTCCTTGCACTGGCAAAGAAGAAAAAGAACAGCCTTGAGTATCAGGAAATCAGCGAGTTCTTCAAGGACATGGAACTGGATGCAGATGAGTTTGAGAAAATCTTAGACTTCCTTGAGACCAATAACATTGATGTGCTTCGAATCATGGATGATGACGATATCGATGACGATATCATCTTAGATGACGAAGACGAGGTAGAGGTAGAAAAGATTGATTTATCGGTACCGGACGGCGTATCCATTGAGGATCCGGTCCGTATGTATTTAAAGGAAATCGGTAAAGTACCTCTTTTAAGTGCAGAAGAAGAAATCGAGCTGGCAAAGAGAATGGAATTAGGAGACCAGGAAGCAAAGAAACGTCTGGCAGAAGCCAACCTTCGTCTGGTGGTAAGTATTGCAAAACGTTATGTAGGACGTGGTATGTTATTCTTAGACCTGATTCAGGAAGGTAACTTAGGTCTGATTAAAGCCGTTGAGAAATTCGATTACCGGAAAGGCTATAAGTTCTCTACCTATGCAACATGGTGGATTCGTCAGGCAATCACAAGAGCCATTGCAGACCAGGCAAGAACCATCCGTATCCCGGTTCATATGGTTGAGACCATCAACAAACTGATCCGCGTTTCCAGACAGTTACTGCAGGAGTTGGGACGTGAACCGACCCCGGAAGAGATTGCAGCAGAAATGAATATGCCGGTAGACCGTGTACGTGAAATCTTAAAGATTTCCCAGGAGCCGGTTTCTTTAGAGACTCCCAATCGGTGAAGAGGAAGATTCCCATTTAGGAGACTTCATTCAGGATGATAATGTACCGGTACCTGCTGATGCAGCAGCATTTACCCTGTTAAAAGAGCAGTTAGAGGAAGTGCTTGGAACACTGACCGAGCGGGAACAGAAGGTATTAACCCTTCGTTTTGGTCTGGAAGATGGACGTGCCCGTACACTGGAAGAAGTTGGAAAAGAATTCAATGTAACCAGGGAGCGTATCCGTCAGATTGAAGCAAAGGCACTCCGTAAACTGCGTCATCCAAGCAGAAGCCGCAAATTAAAGGACTATCTGGAGTAATATATGAATAAACTTTCAAAAAGAATGCAGGCAGTTGCAGCATTGGTTCAGAATACCACCTGCCTTGCAGATGTAGGATGTGACCATGGTTATGTTCCGATTTATCTGATTCAGTCAGAATGTATTGGGCATGCCATTGCAATGGATGTGAACCGGGGGCCGCTTCTTCGGGCAGAGGAGCATATCCGGGAAGTTCATTTAGAAGATTACATAGAAACCAGATTGTCCGATGGACTTACGGCACTGGCTCCATCTGAAGCCGATGGCGTGGTAATCGCCGGAATGGGTGGAGCGTTGACGAAACGGATTCTTGCAGAGCATCCGGAAGTCTGGAAGAAGATGAATAATCTTGTGTTACAGCCACAGTCTGAAATAGAAGAGGTACGCCGTTATATTTATGCGGAAGGCTTTCATATTGAAGAAGAAGATATGGTGGAAGAAGAAAGCAAATATTACGTGATGTTAAGATGTGTACCGGGAAAAGCAGCACCGTTGACGGATGTTGCTTTTCGTTATGGTGGATATTTATTACAGACAAAAAATGAAATATTAAAACAATATTTAATAAAACAGAGACAGCAGTTCTCGGAAATCTTAAAGAAACTTGAAATCCAGAAGCTTATGCCGGAGCAAACTGTATTGCAGAAACCAGAATTGCTGCAACAATCTGCAACGCAACAGGATGAATTGCAGCAGAAAGAAGATGGCAGTACAAGACGCTTTGAACGGCAGAAAGAACTGGAAGAGAAACTTGCAATGATAGAAGAAGCAGAGCGTATCATGGGAGAAAATATATGAAGTGTGAACAGATACGGGAAATATTAGAGACACTTGCTCCTGTAGCAATGGCCTGTGAATGGGATAATCCGGGATTTCAGGTCTGCAGATGGGAGAAAGAGATAAACAGTATCTATCTGGCGGTGGATGCAACCGATGAAGTAATTGCGGAAGCAAAAGAACTTAAGGCTGATATGATACTGACGCATCATCCGTTAATCTTTGGTGGAATAAAAAATATTCTTACTAGTGATTTTATCGGCAGAAGAATTTACGGACTGGCACAGCAGGATATGGTTTACTGTGCGATGCATACGAATTTTGATATCTGTGTCATGGCGGACCTTGCAGCAGATTACCTGGAACTAATGGAGACAGAACCATTGGAAGTAACCGGGGAGTGGCAGGGAAAATCCTGTGGTATCGGCAAAGTGGGAATGCTGCCAGAGGAGATAAGTCTAGGGGATTGCGGCAGGATTGTAAAAAGCCGGTTTCAGACAGAAGCAGTAAAAGTATTTGGTGATACCAGCCGCATGGTACAGCGTGCAGCAATTTGTCCCGGCTCCGGAAAGAGTGAAGTGGATGAAGCGATTGCAAAGGGTGCCCAGGTGTTGATAACAGGAGATATTGACCACCATACGGGAATCGACGCAGCAGCCAAAGGCTTAAGTATCTTAGATGCAGGACATTATGGATTGGAGCATATTTTTGTAACCTATATGGCAGAATATTTCAAGGAGAGATTACCGGAACTGAACATATACAGCCAGAAGTTACAATCTCCGTTTTCCTATATTGTATAAATAGTAATCAAAGAAATGGGGGACTACTATGGGAGAAGTTAAATGTAGAATTAATATTCATGGAAACGTAAGGGAGTATGTGCCGGAAACCACATACAAGCAGCTTGCCAAGGAATATCAGAAACAGTTTCCGGATGATATTGTCCTGGTGCTGGTGAACAACCGCCTGCGGGAGCTGCGTGAAAAGGCAGAATCAGGAAATCTTACCTTTATTACAACGGCAGACAAGGATGGCAGGAAAGCATACCGGAGAAGTACGGCGTTACTGATGCAGAAGGCGGTGCATAATCTTTATGGGGAAGAAAAGATTACGGTCCGCATCATGCATTCCATTGCCCAGGGATATTATTGTGAACTGAAGCGGAATGAGGAAAAGAACGGAGCATCAGAGCAGGCAGAATGGGTAGCTGTCGATGAACAGATGCTAAGGGATTTAAAGCAGGAGATGCAGCGTCTGGTAAAAGCCGATTTTCCGATTGAAAAGCACAGTCTGCCGACGGCAGATGCAGTAGAACTCTTCCGGAGACTGGGAATGACCGATAAAGAAAGGTTGTTCCGCTATCGGAGAAGCTCAAGGGTCAATATCTATGAGCTGGATCATTACAAAGATTATTTCTATGGATATATGGTGCCGTCTACCGGTTATCTGAAATATTTTGACCTGACATTATATAAAGAAGGGTTTATGCTGCTCTTTCCGGGAAAAGATACCAGGACGGTGGATATTTTTGTTCCATCGGATAAACTGTACCTGACACTGGAAGAAGCGTCAGAGTGGGGACATACCATGGGAGTAGGAACCATAGGAGCTTTGAATGATGCAGTTTCTGCCGGCAGAATACAGGAAATTATTCTGATACAGGAAGCCCTGATGGAACAGAAAATAGGACAGCTGGCAGAGCAGATTAAAGAGGGACATCATAAGAAATTCATTATGATAGCAGGTCCGTCCTCTTCCGGAAAGACAACGTTTTCCCACAGGTTGTCCATACAGCTTGCCGCCCATGGCATGAAACCGCATCCGGTTCCGCTGGATGATTTTTATGTAGACCGGGATAAGACACCGAAAGATGCAGATGGAAAACTGGATTTCGAATGCCTGGAGGCATTGGATATTGACCGTTTTAATAATGATATGACAAGTCTTTTAAATGGAGATCCAACGGAATTGCCGGTATTTAATTTTAAAACCGGAAAGCGGGAAGAAAAAGGCAGAATGATGCAGCTTGGAGAGGAAGATGTACTTGTTATTGAAGGCATCCATGGACTGAATGACAGGCTTTCCTACTCTCTGCCGCAGGAAAGCAAATTCCGTATTTATATCAGTGCGCTGACCCAGCTGGATATTGATGAACATAACTGCCTGCCGACGACAGATGGCAGACTGATCCGGAGAATTGTAAGGGACGCAAGAACCAGGTCTACATCAGCGAGGGAGACCATTGCCATGTGGGATTCGGTAAGGCGGGGAGAAGAAAAAAATATCTTCCCATTTCAGGAAGGTGCAGATGTAATGTTTAATTCAGCTTTAATTTATGAACTTGCTGTGCTGAAACAGTATGCAGAGCCATTGTTGTTTGCAATTGAACGGGACTGCCCGGAGTATCTTGAAGCGAAGCGGCTGCTGAAGTTCTTAGATTATTTCCTTCCGGTACCGGCGGATAATATCAATAATAATTCGATTATCCGTGAGTTTATTGGTGGAAGCTGTTTTAATGTCTGATATAGAAACAATATGAGGGATAGACCGTGTTTCTTGTGCAAAAGAGACATTTGTCTATCCCTGAATTTTACTTAAAAACACAAAAAATAGATAAAAATTACGAAAAAAGCGAATAAAAATAGAAATTTTGTTGAAAAGCATATAAAGAATGGCTATAATAAAATAATGATGATTTTTGTCACATCATGATATGTGAAGAATGATTTGGAGAGTGGCAGAGAATGGAAAGCAGACAGAAGAAACGTCTGGGGGATATGCTGATAGAGGAACAGATTATTACAGATGAGCAGCTCTCAGATGCATTAGAGAAGAAAAAGGGAACTACAAAGCGGCTGGGTGAGGTTCTGGTAGAGCTGGGTTATACCAGTGAGACGGATATTGCCAAGGCACTGTCAAGCCAGCTTGGACTGGAAATAGTCTCGCTTAGTGGAATACAGATAGAAGAAAATGTGCTAAAGCTGGTAGACGTGGCAGTTCTGAGAAAATATGTCATGGTACCAATTGGCTTTTCACCGAATAATATGAATGAAGTCCGTGTGGCAATGGCCGACCCGATGGATATGCGTGGAATTGATGATTTTTCTATTATTACTAATCTGCAGGTCGCACCGGTAATTGCCACAACCCATGATATTATGCTTACCCTTGACCGTTTCTATGGAAGCAGTGAAGCAAGGAAGGTGGCTGAGGCATATGCACTGGAGCGCCGGCAGGAAGAGCAGAGGGAACAGGAGAAGGAGAATGATGAAGATATTGCAAATTCCCCGATTGTTCTTCTGGTAAATGCCATGATTGAGCAGGCAGCAAGACAGCGTGCCAGTGATATACATATAGAAGCATTGGAAAGCCGTGTAAGAATCCGCTACAGGATTGATGGTGTGTTATATGAGAAGGCGAGCTACGACATCCGGCTTCTGAATGCAATTACAGCACGTATCAAGATTATTGGCGGCATGGATATATCAGAAAAAAGAAAACCACAGGATGGACGAATTACCCTTGTGGTAGACCGTGTGGAATACGATATCCGTGTATCAATCCTGCCAACGGTTTATGGAGAAAAGTGTGTACTTCGTCTTGCACAGAAGAAAGCACTGACCAAGGATAAGAGGGAGCTTGGATTTACCCCGGGAGAACTGGAAAGCTTTGACCGCATGTTAAAACATCCGAATGGAATCCTTTTGGTAACGGGACCTACCGGAAGCGGTAAATCGACGACACTTTACACAGCACTTTCCGAACTGAATACAGAGGATATTAATATTATCACAGTAGAAGACCCGGTAGAGGCGAATCTGGACGGCGTCAATCAGGTACAGGTAAATGCCAAAGCAGATATGACCTTTGCATCTGCACTGCGTTCAATTCTGCGACAGGATCCGGATATTATCATGATTGGAGAGATCCGAGACGAAGAAACCGCAGAGATTGCAGTACAGGCTTCCATTACCGGACATCTGGTAGTAAGTACCCTGCATACCAACAGTGCGGCAGGAACCATTACCCGAATGTTAAATATGGGCGTAGAGGGATACCTCCTTGCGGATTCAATAATTGGTGTAATTGCCCAGCGTCTGGTGCGGAGACTTTGTCCGAACTGTAAACAGCCGCATAAGCCGACTGAATACGAGCGCAGGCTTCTGAATCTGGATGATTTGGATGAGACGATGATTTTTGAAGCAAAGGGCTGCCCAATGTGTGCCAATACCGGATATAAGGGCAGAATCGGTGTCTATGAGATGATGGAAATCAACACAGAAATGAAAGACGCCATAGCAAAAGATGCTTCCACTGCCGAAATCAAACATCTGGCAGTAGAAAATGGAATGGAAACTCTTGCAGCGGGAGCCAGACGTAAAGTCTTAGAAGGAATTACTTCTGTGTCAGAGCTGGTGGGAGTATCTGCTGAGGATTAAGGAGAACTGGGGATTTTACAATGAATAGAATAGAAATGTTTTTACGGGAAGGAAATGAAAAAGGGGCATCCGATATCCATCTTGCACCGGGAAGCCCGGTGATGTTCCGGATTGATGGAGAACTGGTTCCTGCATCGGATGAGAAGATTAAACCATTTGAAATAGAAGAAATGATAGAACCGCTGTTGACGGAAGAGCAGAAGGCAGAGCTGAAGGAAAATGGAGAACTGGATTTTGCGTATTCTATCGCAGGCTTTCACAGGGTGCGTTTTAATGTGTTCCGTCAGAGAGGTACTTATGCGGTAGCACTCCGTATACTTTCGTTTGAGATACCGGAAGCAAAGCGGCTTGGTATTCCGCCATCTGTGGTTGACCTGACCAACCGCAAGCGTGGACTGGTATTGGTAACAGGACCGACCGGAAGTGGTAAATCTACCACACTGGCGTCTTTGATACATATTATTTCTGAAACATATGCTAAGACAATTATTACACTGGAAGACCCGATTGAGTATTTGCATCCTCACAGCAAGTCAATTGTATTGCAGAGGGAAATCGGTTACGACAGTAAGAGTTATGCGTCAGCACTTCGCGCCGCATTGCGTGAAGACCCGGATGTAATTCTGGTGGGGGAGATGCGTGACCTAGAAACAATCAGTATTGCGATTACGGCGGCAGAGACCGGACATCTGGTATTTTCAACCCTGCATACCAACAGTGCAGCAGCAACCATTGACCGTGTCATTGACGTGTTTCCACCGCATCAGCAGCAGCAGACCAGGATACAGCTGTCAGGTGTTATTGAAGGAATTATCGCCCAGCAGCTTCTTCCAAAGGAAGGCGGTGGACGTGTGGCGGCTTACGAGGTCATGCTTGCCACTCCGGCAATCCGTAACCTGATACGTGAAGGAAAGAGTTTCCAGATACAGTCTATGATACAGACCAGCAAGAAGCTTGGCATGCAGGCAATGGATGATGCCATTTATGACCTTTATATGCAGAATAAGATATCAGCAGAAGATGCCGTAAGTTTTGCACAGGAGCCGGCAGTTATGCAGCAGAAGGTAACGCTATTCTAAACTGCGGAGCATCTGCAGGGAACTGTTAACAGCAGCTTCCGTGGATACCGTAGAATGAGAAAAATGGTTAACAAATTTGAAATTTAACCGATAAATATACTGTAAGGGGGATGAGAAGGTGCCCAGTTATTCATATATAGCAGTGGATGCCATGGGAAAAGAGAAGAAGGCAACCATTGATGCAGAAAATCAGGACAAGGCAGCAGCCCGGCTTAAGAAAAACGGACTTACTTTAATATCCATAAAGGAAGTCGGAATGTTGGAAAAGGACGTTAAATTAAGCTTTGGGCGGAAAGTAAAACCAAGGGATTTAAGCGTGTTCTGCCGGCAGTTTGTCAGTATGATAGAAGCCGGGGTTACGGTAATTGATGCCCTTGGAATGTTAGAGGAACAGACGGAAAATAAGAGGCTTTCCGCTGCACTTCATGAAGTGCGTACCGAAGTGGAGAAAGGACAGACACTATCCGAAGCCATGGGACATCAGGGAGAGATTTTCCCGGAAATGCTAGTGAATATGGTGGCGGCAGGAGAGACCTCCGGTAATATCGAGCTTTCCTTCAGCCGTATGGCAGTGCAGTTTGATAAGACGGCAAAACTGTCCGGCTTAATGAAAAAATCACTGGCTTATCCGGTGGTACTGCTGATTGTGGCAGTATTAATCGTCATTCTGATGGTAGTAAAGGTAATACCGGGATATGCAGCAACCTTTGAACAGGCAGGCATGCAGCTGCCGGGCATCACCCGGGCAATGATGAGCATGAGCCATGTGATTACAAAATTCTGGTATCTTTTCGTGGGAGGAATCCTGCTGATTGTACTTGGTATCCGGGAATGGCGCAAGACAGAGAGCGGAAAGCTGTTCTTTGGTAAAATAGCCATGAAGCTTCCATTGTTTGGCAAGTTAAACATAAAGACATATTCTTCACAGTTTGCCCGTACATTAAGTACTTTAATGTATGCAGGAATTCCATTGATTCATGGAATTGATGCAGTCACCAAGCTGATGAAGAACCGTCACTTCCAGCTGCAATTGCAGTCAGCAAGAGAGGAAGTGGCAAAGGGTGTTCCGTTATCAGAACCGCTGCGGAAGGGCGGACTGTTCCCGCCTATGGTAATCCACATGCTTTCTATCGGTGAGGAAACCGGTGATATTGAGGGCATGTTAGACAAGTTGGCAGATTATTATGATGAAGAGGTTGAGATGACTACCCAGACGGTTATGGCGGCAATGGAACCAATGATTATCGTTGTTATGGCAATTATCGTAGTCATTCTGATTGCAGCAATTTATGCGCCGATGCTTTCCATGTACAACCAGCTCGGCAACATGTAAAACGAATTAAGATTCCGTAATAGGGGCGGAGTTTTAAGATAAAATATTTATATTTATACAAGAAGGAGAATAGCATTATGAACAAGATTAGAAACAGAAAGAACAACAAAGGCTTTTCATTAGTTGAGTTAATCATCGTTATTGCCATCATGGCAATCTTAGCAGGAATCTTAATTCCTCAGTTTGTTAAGTACATCAGCAGCTCCAAAGTATCCGGAGATATCCAGCAGGCAGAGAACATCTACAATGCAGTAGCAGCTCAGTACGCAGATTCTCAGGGAACAGCACCAACAGGTATGACTTATGATGGAAACAAGCATGAAGTAACAGCTGCTGTTGCAGAGGCATTAGAAATGGGAAAAGCAGCACCTACATGTAAAGTAGATTCAAGCTATTTATTTATGTATAGCTGTGACAGCAAGGGTGCGGTTGCTGTATATCTTGCACCAGCAAGCGAGGCAGATAAAGCATATGATGCTACAAAAGATACCAAGATTTCTCCATCCATTGAAGGAGTGGATAAAGATAAGTGGACAAAATAATCCGCTGAGCTAAGAAAGGACACTACATACCATGACACCAATGCTTGCACTCATCACAGTATTTATTTTCATATATGGAATTGTCATCGGAAGCTTCTTAAATGTCTGTATCTACCGGATACCGCAGAAAGAAGATATCGTCCGGGAGAGTTCCCACTGTATGAGCTGCGGGCATCGGTTGAAATGGTATGATTTAGTGCCGCTGTTCAGTTATCTTTTCTTAAAGGGAAAATGCCGTTACTGTGGTTCGAAGCTGTCAAAGCAGTACCCTATCGTCGAAGCACTCAATGGAATCCTTTATGTAGTTGTATTTTACGCAACAGATTTTAGGTGGGACAGTATTTTATACTGTCTTATGACTTCTGCGTTAATCGTACTTAGTGTGATAGATTACCGCACCTATGAGATTCCTTTTGGAATCAATGTGTTCCTGTTTGTACTGGGGGTTATCCGGTGCGTATTTGGAAAAGGGGACAGAGGAACCTTGATGATTGGTTTCTTTGCAGTGAGCTTGTTCTTGCTGTTATTATCACTTCTTACCAGAGGAGCAGCAATTGGTGGTGGAGACATCAAGCTGATGGCGGCTGCCGGGCTGCTTCTCGGATGGAAGTTGATTATTCTTGCATTTGTGATGGGATGTATTGCGGGTTCTGTGGTGCATCTGTTCCGGATGAAGGTATGTGGTGCCGGCAGAATGCTGGCGCTGGGTCCATATTTATCGGTCGGGATATTTATTGCCGCCCTGTGGGGGAATGGGATGATAGACTGGTATCTGGGACTTTTTATGTAGAAAGGAGTGATTATAAGTGGAAAGTGTATGAAGCATAGGTATGCTTTCCAGTTATAATCACGAAAGGTGAGTGAAGGATGAAGATATTAAGTATAGAAATAGGTGTTGATGTAACCCATGTATTGGAGATGGATTACCGGGTGAAGAATCCGAAAGTATATCGAAGCTTTAGCTTTCAGACTCCGGTAGGTGTAATTGGAGAAGCCGGTGTGCGTAAGAGTGAGGAATTCCGCACAGCCTTACATAAGCTTCTGGATGCAAATAAGATTAAGACACGGAAAACTTTATTCGTAGTTAATTCCGGTAAGATAGCAAGCCGTGAAGTGCTGATTCCGATGATAAAAGAAAACCGTATCAAGGATTTCTTAAATACAAATTCGGCAGATTTCTTCCCGGTAGATTTATCCCGGTACCAGCTGGTATACCGGAATGAAGGTGTGGTACAGCAGGACACGGTAAAGAAGAGAAAATTATATGTATTTGCTGTACCGGGAGATCTGGTGCAGTCTTATGAAGAACTGGCAGATTTCTGCTCTCTGGAACTTACCGCACTTGACTATGTGGGAAACAGTATTTTCCAGATGATGCATAAAGCGGTAGGAAATAATATCTGCTGTTCTGTAAAATTAGACAATAATGCAACCATGATTACGATTATCAATCAGGGAATGGTTGTATTACAAAGAACAGTATTTTATGGCTTTGAAGAAGTAGAGAAGGTTGTAGTGGATTCCGGTCTTTTCCCGAAGGAACAGTATCCGGCAGCAATGGATATATTACAGCAGACAGACTGTCTGGATGCAAACCAGGCGGCACCGGAAGATGCCGTGAATGCCATGCGGGCAGAAGCGGTAGAAGCACTGCGTCCGATGATTGGCAATATCCGGCGGGTATTAGATTATTATCAGTCCAGAAATAATGGGGCAGAAGTAAAAGAGTGTTTCCTGATTGGTAACGGAGCTTATATCAAGGGACTGGACAGACTGATGTCCCTGGAATTGAATCTTCCGGTACATTTGCAGGAAAAAGATGTTTTAAACGGTTTCCGTACATCCGGAGGCAGATTGGATGCCATGTATGAAGCCTGCTATGGAGCAGCAATACAGCCATTAGACTTCGTGTTTGGTTCGGCACAGACTGCAAAGATTATAGAGGAGAAGAAAAAACGCGAATTGTTTGCAGCAAAGCTGATTGGTCTGCTTTGTGTGGCATGTGCTGTGATATTGCTGGCATTATCCGGAGTGCAGAGAATTGCATTATCCCATGAACTGAATAACCTGAATAAGCAGAAGGATGAACTGGAATATATACAGGATATTTATAATGCATATGTGGATACCAAGAGCCAGTATGATGATGTGACAAAAATGAATGGCAAGACAGAGACAGTCAGTGATGCACTGGCAGATGCCATTGAAGAAATGGAAGAAAAATTCCCATCCGGTGTAAAGGTAACAAGCCTTACCAGTAATGGAGAGGGAATTTCCATGGACATTGAAGTATCTACAAAGGAAGAAGCAGCAAAGATTTTGCAGAATCTTGCAACCTTCGATGCTTTCCGCAGTGTAACGACCAACGGAATTACAGAATCCACAGATGAGAACGGTAAAATTACGGTAACATTTTCAGTGATGTGTACCTATGTAAATGGTACAGCAGATGATTCCATTGATACCGAGACCACACCGGAAGAAGATGTCGAGACCTATATGAATGGTGACCAGTATATTTATCCGGATATGGAAGGCAGTACCGAAAGTGGGGAGGCAGACAATGAATAAGGAAAATAAGAAAGTAAACGACAGGGAATTAAAACTGATATTTGTATTAGGCGGCATAGTATTATTTTTCTTAATCTACCAGTTTGGATATCTGAATGTCCAGAAGGCAAATGAAAATTTAAAGAGCCAGGTAGATGAGGTGCGTGGAGAAGTAAAGGTTATGCAGACCATGAAGCAGAACGAAGAGACTTATAAGGCATATACAGATTCCATGACACAGGAAATGCAGGAGGTAATGGATGCAATTCCATCAGAGATCCGTTCGGAGGATAAGATTATGTTTGCCAGAAGCCTTGAAAAAGAGTATGGCTTTCATGTTACCGGCGTAGGTCTTCAGACGGACGAAATGGTTTATGAAATGAATGAAGATGGAAGCAATCCGGCAGATGATGGTAAATTGTTATATCGTACCGTGGTAAATCTTGACTGTGACTGTGATTATACACAGCTTAAGAACTGCCTGCGTGGATTAAAGAAGAATAATTTCAAGATGTCTGTGGATACAGCAAGCTTCGGCCCGGATGAAGAGACCGGGAAACTGAAAGGAAACATGACGGTAAATATGTATTATCTTTACGGAAGTGAGAAACCATATGAACCATTAACCATTGATGGGGTATCCTTAGGAACAGATAATATTTTTGGAATGGGAACGATTACTCCGTCAGCTCCATCGGATGCCGCAGGTACGGAAGATACCACAGGAACAACAGGTACTACAGGAACAGCAGGTACCACAGGAAAAACAGGTACTACAGGAACAGCAGGTACCACAGGAACAGCAGGTACCACAGGGACAACAGGTACCACAGGAACAGATACCGGGCGGTAAGAAAAGCCGGACAGTATAGAAGAATATGTGAAAAGCAGGAAGGAGCAGAGACAGTATGAGCGGTTGTAATGGCAGAAAGTTAAAACATAAATTAAATCGTAATTTAAATAACCGGGGATTTTCATTAGTGGAAATTCTGATTGCAGTAGCGATTCTCGTACTGTGTGCAGTTCCTTTGCTGAAAGCATTTGTAACATCTGCCCAGACCAATGCCAGGGCAAGACAGAATTTAAATGCAACTACGCTGGCTGAAAATATTATGGAAGAAATAAAAGCAGCAGGTGTTGAAGGCTATGGTGTGAAATCGGGAGACACGGTTACGATAGATGGTGTGGATCTTCCGGTTTATGAGGCTGAGTATAGCAATTACAACTTTGATGGCAGGGAATATGATGTTAAGGCAGTAATGACACCATCGCAGGAGACCTATCTGGATGGTACGGATGAAAAAGCATATAATGCACAGGGTATCCCGGAGATTTCTGTTATGGATGACAGCCGGGATGCTGTTTATGTAGAGGACAAGAATGCAAGATTTGACATAATAGATGAAAATGCGGATTCGCTGGGCATGAAGGCGGAAGAACTGCTGAATGCATGCAGAACGGAATACCGCTTTGCAGTAAAGGAAAATCACGGCAGATATACCGTTACCCAGACGGTAACATACAGTGATGCTTCCGGAAATACAATCGGAACACCCCAGACCCTGACCATATTTGATTCGGTGCTGACCGGAGCAGATCTCAGAAGTCTTTATGTGTGCTATATTCCGGCACTTCGAACAGCCGGTGATATGTACAGAACGCAGGAGAAGGTGGTAATCGAAAACAGACAGGATATTCCGGTTGATGTATATCTTATCCGTCAGGGCTCGCAGGATACACCACTTGCAGTCAGTATTATAGAAAGTGCTCCATCAACAGTGGCAGCAACACAGATTCATACAAATCTTTCTGTAGATGATAAGACAGACATCGGCAGTATAGAACGAAATGGAAGCAGTATTACAGCAGCTACAGCTAAAAGCGCCTTTGGTTTTCAGAAGATGGGCGAGGCTGCAAAGGCAGATGCAGCCAGACTTTATACAGTAGAAGTAACCGTTAAACCGGTAGATTCGGAAAAATCAATTACCTTAACAGGAACGGCAATGAAGTAAGGCGGGAAAACAATGAACAGATGGAAGAAATCACGGGACAATCGAGGAATGTCACTGGTCATGGTCATTGGAACAGTGGCACTGGTAAGCATACTGGTGGTTATAGTACTGTCTCTTTCTCTGATGAATATACAGATGAAGTCAGTATATAAGAAGTCTGCGGATAATTTCTATGATGCAGAAGCAGCAATGGATGAGATACGTACCGGTCTGCAGCAGGATGTAGCAGATGCAGCAACCACGGCATATCTTTCTGTTATGTCTCAATATTCTGCCAGCAGTTATCAGGATGCTGTGCGTCAGAGCACCTTCCGGGAATTGTACCGGAAGGAGTTAAAGAAGAAAATCGGGCAGACCATGGATGATACCCATTATGATATCGGCTATCTTGAAAATTATATCGGTGCGTCCCACCGTTATGAAGCAGCATCCGGTACCGGAGCCAGACTTACAACACAGGATGGCAAAGATGCAGATTTTGTGGTAACACAGTCCGGTCTTGTGATTATGAACCTGGAGCTTTCTTATAAGGATGCAGATGCGTATGAGTCAGTTGTAGATACAGATCTGGTATTAAGCTATCCACAGGTAAACTTTATCCAGTCAACATCAGTACCGGATTTGCTGAATTACTGTGTGGTAGCAGATGAAGGTGTCTGGGTAAACAATGGAAACCGCACACTTACCATGAATGGCAATGTATACGCAGGCGATTATTATACCGGGAGCAGCAGTGACCGGAATGGATTCCACATTGATAACAGTGGAAGTGTAATGCTTGGACTGCGCAAGACGCTGATTACCAGAGGCGGACTTACGGTAGAAAATAAAGGTTCTTTTACAACAGATACCAAAGCTACGATATGGGCAGATAATCTCAATGTTTACAGCAATGCGGCTCTGTCCTTATCCGGCAGTACATATGTATCGGATGATTTGACGATTACCGGAAGCGGTGATGTTACCTTGCGTGGAGAATATTATGGCTACGGTAATCCGGAGACTGCCAAGGCAGCGGCATCTGTAGTTACAGAAGAAGTCAATGCCAATAAGGCGGCATACAGCAGTGCCATGATTATCAACGGAATTGCAGACAGTGGAAAGGCAAGTATCCGCATGAATGGATTAAAGACACTGATGTTAGCTGGAAATGCCTATATCGGAAGCGGCAATGCCATGATGGGAGAATCCCTGGCGGTAAAGAGCAGCCAGACGGCATATCTTGCACCGGCAGACAGTTTCCTTATAAATACTACCAATCCCACAACGGTAGCGGAAGATTTTATGGCAAAGAGTGATTTTGCAGCAACTCCGGAAAAATATATTAATTATGAAGTGTTAAAAAATTATCATGCTTTTGATATCACACCATTATATAAAGATGGTCTGGTTTATTATTTCTTAAAATTCGAGAATGCAAAGGAAGCAGCGGCATTTGACCTTGCATACTACAATGATGCAGACCATGCAGCCACAAGGCAGCAGTACCTGTCTCTTTATGTAGATGATGCAGAATTATCTATCCGGGAGAGCAGCTCTGTGGAGAAGATTACCAACGGAAGTATTCTCGTCTGGGATACAAAAGGAATCCGAACCATTGAGCCGACAACCATAAGTAATGGATTAGACGATATTTACGAGGATGGTTATTATGCCGGACTGCAGAGCGGCTGGCAGGATATGTATGCTTCTTATAATATTTCACTGACAAAGGATTATGAGAGGCTTACAACAGAGCAGAAGGCAGCCACTGTGTTTGAAAATCTGGTGGATGTAGACGGACTGAAAAAAATTACCGGCACATCCGGAGCAGTAGAATTTGAATTTACCGATGGGGATGGAATCCGGCAGGTGGCATACGTAACAGATAATGAAGGTGCATCAGCATTGGAGGTGGATGCTTCATTTCTGGGTGGAAAGAATGTACCGCTTATCATTGCAACCGGAGATGTGAAGGTTACAGCAGATTACTCCGGCATAATTTTAAGTGGTGGCCAGGTGACCTTTGGCATGCCGGGAAGCAGCAGCTCAACAGTGTCATCTGATATGCAGGATGCTGCCAGAGTCATTCAGAATGCCGAATATAAGAAGGGGTCAGATACCTATATTCTGTCACAGGTATTGAAGAACAGCCAGTACTATGTAGGCGGTATTGGAAAGGCATATACCGGAGAGGATGCCGTGGATGTAACGAAGCTTGTAACCTATCAGAACTGGTCAAAGGAGTAAAGATAAGATGCAGAAAGGGAATCGTATAAGCGGAAAAAAGAATAGTGGATTTTCGATGGTAGAGCTGATTGTTACCGTGGCGATTCTTGCAATTATTTCTGTGGGAGCGTTTCTGCTTACCGGCTCACAGAATGGATGGAAACTGCGTCATGCTGCGGAAAGACTGGATTCGGCACTGGATAAAGCTATGGTTCAGTCTATGAGTAAGAGTGATACTGCAGGTCTTATTGTCTATGAGTTAAATGGAGAATATTATGCAGCAATGATAAAGGAATCCTGCCGGGACGGAAATATTTACCGTGTAACTGAGGACAAGGTGCTGGAAAAGTATTCACTTGGAAAAGAACCGTTGACGATTACGTTAAGTTATAAAGGAAAAGACGGGACAGCAGTATCAGATGTTACATTATCCAATCAGGGCAGTGAGAGTAATTTAAGCAGTGCGGCAGAATTTCTCTATGACAGAAGTACCGGAGCGGTTAAGACCGTAAAGGTAAACAGCGTGGAAAGCTATTATACTGGTATACATTTGAAATTGTCAGACCGTGATATGCAGATAAAAATAAGTGCTGCCACCGGCAGACATGAGATACAGTAAGCAAAAAGCAGGGAGGAGGAAAACAAAGTGGGCCACAGGAAATCTTCAAAGAAGTATTGTGAAAACAGAAAATGCGGGATATATGATAATAAAGGATTTACGCTGGTTGAACTGCTGGTAGGAATTGCGATTGTGGCAATTGTCGGCGGGTTAATCGGCACATTTTTGATTTTCTCCACAAGAACATATGGAAAAGTAACCGATGAAGCAGACTTACAGGAGGATGCACAGATTCTCCTATCACAGATGGATAATTATATTATCGATACAGACAGTGCGCTTCGTTATTATGCAGATGTATCAGAGAGTGGAAGCGGCACGGAAATCTTAAAGGACAGCCTTTATCCGGGTGGAGCAGCAGGACTGACCAGAAAATGGCTGGAGATTTATAAGACCACCGATACCGGATATACGAAAGAGACCGTTTTGTGGACAAAATCCACAGAGAAGCTGACATATAAGCAGGAGACGATTGATGCGGCAGGAACGGTAACTGAAAATATAGAAGAACAGGATCTGGCAACGCATGTAACGGATTTTTCCATTGATCTGACGAAAGTAACTTCACTGCGTCAGGTAACAGTGTCTGTTGCTCTTGCCAGTGGAGAGAAAAGTTATGGAGCGGATACTACAGTGTATCTGCGCAACCAGATTGTAGTAAATGGGGAGCCTTATAAACCGGATGCAGCACCGGTCATTTCATCCGTACTCAGCGTTAAGGTTCTGCCACAGACAGTTATGATGCGGCCCGGCGGAAGAAAGGCATTTCAGGCAATTGTCTATGGTAATAATTCACCATCCCAGGAGGTAACCTGGAGTCTTTCTGGAAATACGTCTTCCCTGACTACTATTTCAGAGGATGGACTGCTGTGGATCAGCATGGATGAGAAGGCAAAGAACTTAACGGTAACAGCGACATCGGTACAGGATACCACCAAGTCAGGAACGGCGGAAGTAACAGTAGTACATGGCAAGAAGCTGTCTTTAGGCCAGATCCGGAAATACTGGCTGCAAAGAGGAATGTCCATGTATGTATACTCCAGAGTCAACGGAACCTTAAGCGGTTCTATTACATGGGAATGCAGTCCGCAGGATTTACTTTCTGCTAACCCAACCGATGCAGTGACAGTTGCCGGCGGATATCCATCATTGGATTTAATGAATGCCAGACGTTTTGTAACCAGTTTGTCAACACCACTGGGTGAATATACGGTGAAAGTCAGTGGGATAGTGGACGGACAGCTTTATGAAGACATTGTTGTGATAGAAGTAGTGGATGCATCTTATGCATCAGGTGGTTCCGGAATTGTGAATTTTGATAAACCGAACGGACTGGACTATTGGGTACATGCCGGAGATACCTTAAATCTTTCTACCGTATTGAAACGGACAGATCTTGGAACAAAACGTAGATATGAATTTACAGAAGGCGGCAATATTGATAAAAATGCATATACCTATGAGACATCCGGGTCAGATGATGAGAGACTGACTGTTAAGATAGATGAGGCAGCTTTGGATGGAGAAATTTATGTCACGGTTAAAGTTGAAAATCAATATCAGACAGGCTATGATACGATAACAATTCATGTGGCAGAAGCACTGGATTTTCCGTATGTTGTAGAAACAACCTACCTTCCGGAGCGTGACAATAGTTTCTGGGCCCGTGTGAATTTCCGTGGACCTGTGCTGATGGCAGAATCAATACAGGAATTTACCAATCTTACTTCCGGAATCAATGGATTGATTGCAAATACCGGTGAGCCTTATAAACTTACATCATCAGAACAGTGGACTGGTGAGGATGTGCGTACGCTGTCTGGTGTAAATGAATTTACACAGGATGGACCTTCTCGTTATCAGAGTAATAAAATTATCGATATGGAAGGAATTATTATAGTAGACCGTGATATTACTTTTGATGCCATGACGATTCGTTCTATTGGAGATACCGTAATCTATGTAAAAGGAGAGCATACGATATCGTTTAATTGCAGCGCAACAACTTTTGACGGACTTATTTATGCACCGGAAGGAACAGTTAAATTTGATTGCCAGTCCGGTTATAGCCGAGGCGTAATAATAGCAAAGCAACTTGATATGAGAAGCTGGGGGAATGCAGATTTCTCCTTTATGGAAAAAAGCAGTGTAATGGATCTGGTTAATACATTGAAGGCAAACTAGCTTGTTGAGAAGTAAAAGAGGACAGGATATATGAAACGGAAGAATTCTTTGAAAAATTCCAGAAAGAGAATCATTCAGGCAACGGTAGCAGCAGTAGCAGGTATAACAGTTGCGGTTGCTGCATTCCGGCCGGTAGAGACTTCAGCAAACGGAGTACTTCCGGGGGTGGAAAGCATCGTTGCCCAGAAGATGGCAACAGAAGATAAGACCTATCGGATTTTAGAGATTATGCCGGATGGAGCAGAAAGTGAAATGGGCTATCTTGCAGCGGGCAGTGAGCCGGTAGCCCTAGCAGATGGAATGCTGGCTTACTTTGCAGAGAATGGTATCGAAAATACGCAGCAGGAGAGAATGGATTATATCAACAGCTTAAAGCAGCGTTTGGAGGACGGGAAGATAGCTTCTAGTGATACATCTAAGACACCACTTTATGCAGAAGCTTATGAAGAGACTTTTTTCCCGACAGAAGAGCAGCAGAAGGATTATAAGAAGCTGGTATTTCCGGAAGAACAGTATGAGACAATTACTGCTGAGGGACATTATGCTTACCGGCAGGATTATGATGGAAACTATAATCCCAATGTAGTTTCCTTCTCTTATAATGCAACTGGGGATTATGCAGTAGAATTTGAACGGAGAACACCACTTAAGGATGAAGCACCATATAACCAGCCATATGAGTACCGGGATAATGGAACAGATGGTTATTATGAAGCAGTTGAAAATCCTATGACAGGTGGTAATTATTACTATATTTCAGACTTTTACTATGTTGGAGCAGATTCCGAACATGGACATTATCTGGCACAGTTAGATGCTGCAAAACCATATTCCTATACTGCATCAGGAGATGGTGCATTTGCATTTGTGCCGGGAACAGTGGAAGAGGACAGTGCAAATCAGTCCTGTCAGGTGGAGATGGGATCTGTCTGGTATACCGGTGGACTATATAATAATAACCTGTTCCGGGACTATGTATTAGGAGCATTGTCCAAGGATGATTTAAAGGTGGAAGTAACGGCAGTAACAGAGTCTGGACTTGCTTCTGTAGATGTATCCGGTATGGATTTTATTTATATCGGCGGACAGGGTTATGATACCGGAATGAAATATCAGCTTTCTTCTCCGGAGCTTCTTGCACAGGTGGATAAAATATATAAGAAATTTTTAGGAAAAGCACCGGTTCTTATTGATTCCACTGTCTTAGAAAGTGCACTTACTGATTATAATACTTCTGATATTGCAAAGCTTGTGGTGTGGAGCATCCAGAAGGAGTTAAAGGATGACCCGCAGTCTGTGGATGCGGCAGAATTATGTGATACCGCTTCTTTAAACAGCAATTACACCGGCAATGATACTAATTATGCGGAAAATAATGTTTACTGCATGAAAATGACAGATGCAGACGGGGTACGTCAGCATGTATTTACCGGTCTGTTGGAAGCTTTTCCACAGGAGCTGCAGGAGACGGAAGGATTTGCACCGGTGCGGGCATTGATTGAACAGGAGAATACCCTCCGTACATCAGCGGATGCGATTGATACCACGCTTTCAAAGAACATGGTCTTACAGTATATTTTAAATTATCCGTATGAGAGAACCTTTAGTGATAAAGAGGAGCTGCGGGTGCTGGATATCGAACCGGCAATGGGCGCACTGTATCTTGATGAAAATACAGCTGATGACAGGATTCTTACCAAAAAGAAGCTGGCAGACTGGACAGGTGTTGCCATTGAAAATATCAGCATTACCCGGATGACTTCAGCGGAGTTTATTGGTAAAATCGAAGACATGAATATGGGATACGACCTGGTTTACTTTGGGCTTGGTTATGCCGGAGAGAATGGAAATTCTGATGCAAAGCTTCAGGGGGATTATATGAACCGTGATGCTGAAGGAAATACGGTTTATAATGATTCACTGATGAACGGACTAGTCTATGCTCATACCGGGGATGCATTCTTAAGAAAAGCTATTCTTGGCGGACTTTTAGATACCGATTATGTGGATAATAATACATCGAATTATCTCTATGGAGGCAATCCGGACAGCTCAAGAGATCCATATGGTGACCGGGATGAGTGGGACAGCGGATTGGGTAAGCTTGTTACCGTAACAAAGACCATCAGTGGTTTCCAGTATGATAATCCAAAGAATAGAAATGACCGTCAGGAAATTACCGTTACAGTAGGAAATGTAGGAGTATACCGTGCCAGCGGAAATGATATAACAGAGAGCAAGAAACGTGATCTGGAAGAATTCCTCGGAGCGAAATATCCGGTTCTTTTTGCACAGAATTTTGTGACCACAGAAGGTGAAATCAATGCAAAGGTGGTAGATAATTCTTCTGTTTTATATCAGTTCGCAAAGGAAAATCTGGCACAGGATAATGTCTTTTACCTGGATACCGAAGGCAAGCCAAATGATGAGAGCAGCTTCCGGTACTATATTAATATGCCAAAGGTTAAACTTGCCATGCTCAATCCGTCTACCGGAGTAGAAGAGAGTGATACGGCATTAAGTACAGGAACAGCACGTACTACGGATAACAATTATGGCAATAAAATAGTAGAAATCCGTACCGATAAGAAGGATTCCGGAGTCTATACGCTGCGTTACCGCTTCCGGATTGACAGTTCCGTAGATGCCAGTGCGGCTACGGTATATCATGCAGGACTTTATTTTGATATGAATGCCGATGGTAAATTTATCGAAAATGATACCTATTCCGAACGGCAGAAGGACTGCATCATTTTTGATGCTTCCGGCAATGAAGTCAACCGGGATGCAGCAGGAGAATATCAGTTAAGCAGCGGACAGGAGTACTATCTTGAGAAAGACATTCCAGGTGACTATCGTGGTATGCTGACCTGGAAACTGGAACTGACCCAGACCACCAATGCCTATATCCGTACGGCTAAGACAGGTTATACGATTGTATCAAGAACAGCTGGTGATGACAGTGTACAGGTTGTTAAGGTACTTCAGATTATGGGAAATAATAATGAATGGGGCGGTTACTTTAATCTTTCTCAAGATAGAGACATGCAGGATTTTATCAGCAATTTTGAAAATACGGAAGGAGTCCGGTTTGAAATTACAGCAATTCCAATGCGCAATTTCGATGGCAAATATACATCCTTTGAACAGCTGAAGGATTATCAGATGTTAATCTTTGGTTTCCAGGACAGTTATTCGGATATGACCAATGCTGACACGCTGGCAGCAGTAGATGATTATATAGTCAGCGGACGGAGTGTATTGTTTACCCATGATACCTCTTCCTTTGTCAATGTGGCAACCGAGCAGATGTACTGTCAGGATAATCCGGATGGCGATAATGGATGGAACCCGGGCTGGCTTAGCAACCAGGGTAATGCAGGAGATTTTAACCAGGTAGAACGTCACTGGGGCTATATGGTAAACCAGAAATTCCGTGGTGTTCTTGGAATGGATCGTTATGGAATTACTTATAATAAGAGGACTTCCAAAGACCCGCAGGCGGCACAGCTTCGTTCCCTGCTATTAAAGGAAGGTCAGCTTTTAGACATCAGTACTACTACAGATGCCTCCGGCAATGAGATAACAACCGGAACCATTGATACGGCACATGGTGGCGTAACCACAAGAGAGAATCCGGATGGCAGCGGGGCACTGACTTCTGCAGTATTAGGAAGTGATAAGGATATTGCGTATGTACCGGGAACGAATCAGAAGCAGTCCTATGGACAGACACAGGGTTATACTTATGGAGCAATCAATTTCCATTATTATTATAATGCTCCGTGGCAGTGTACAACAGAAGCAAAGTATGCTTATAACCAGTATATGATGTGGCGTACACTTCCGTTGCCAACACAAAGAAATGATGTTTCTCTTGGAAACCTGAAAAACAATGCCAGCATGTATGCAACCCAGGTAAATGATGGACAGATTACCCATTATCCATATGAGATTGGCAGTCAGATTACGATAGCTAATACCCATTACCAGTATTATCAGCTGAATATGGATGAGGATATGGATGGAGATGAAAACAGTGATATTGTAGTGTGGTACTGTCTGGGTGCATCCGGTGATGGTTCGGCGATTTATACCAGTTCCCCGAATGATGTGCGGAACAATTATTATATTTACAACATTGGAAATATTACCTATTCCGGTGTGGGACACAGTACAATAAGTAACGTGAATGAGAAGCAGTTATTCTTTAACACCATTGTTGCAGCGTACAAGACAAGAATCAAAGATCCGGTAGTAAAGCTTTTAGAGAATGGAAGCCGTACTTCAGCAGAAAAGGAAGCTGTTTATGTACATACTGATAATGCCATCGGAAATAAGGCCCTGGAAAATGAAGTAAGTTTTTATTATACCGTAACAGATTCGAATCTCGTCACATCAGATAAGGAAATCAGTGTGGATTATTCCATGGTAGATAAGAATGGCAGCAGTATTGCAATTCCGGTACAGGCAGCAGAAAATCAGGTGTATATCACAACAGAAGCAGTAAACGGAGATACGGTTACGACAGATTCTGCCGGAAGACTGAGAGGCTTAAAGAGCGGGGAAGTGTATAAAGTCACAGTTCATAATCTGACGGATACAAAAGTACAGGAGGCAATTACCAATGGTAATATGCGGATTGCAGTCCATGCAGTCAGTACCTTTGACTATTATGGAGACAGCTATGGTCTGGGTGAAAATGCCAAGAGCATACCGCAGAGCAGTGCATCTATGAAAATATTAGGAACAACGCTGTTTGATTTAGATTAGAACAAAAGTAAAAATTTTTATTGAAAAACTGGCAACGTTACCATATAATAAGACTGCAAAGAACCAAGTAGGGTGAATGGTCGCGGCTGCATTGTCGAAAGACATACAGACGAGGAAAGTCCGGGCTTCGCAGGGCAGGATGCCGGATAACGTCCGGTGGAGGCAACTCCAAGGAAAGTGCAACAGAAATGTACCGCCAGGTAACTGGTAAGGGTGGAAAGGCAGTGTAAGAGACTACCGCATCTCTGGTAACAGAGATGGCTCTGTAAACCCCATTCGAAGCAAGACCAGATTTAAGCATTGACGTGGCCCGCCAGCTTAAGGTAGGTTGCTTGAGGCGGTTGGCAACAGCCGTCCTAGATAGATGACCATTTTCAACATAACCCGGCTTACAGCCCTGCTTGGTTTCTTACTATCAAATCTAATGTAATTCTAAAATGTTTCTTAAAAGACAATAACTCTGTTGACACAGAAAAGCAGGGGACTTAAGATGAATATCAGGGTATGGTGATATGTGAACATACATATCACCATATTTTTGCGTAAGCATCCGTAAGGAACTGCCGGTGGCAGGTGCGTAGATATAAAAAGAAGAGAGGTCTTATATTTGAAAGAGAAGTTAGCGAGATTTATGTCAGGAAGATATGGAGTAGATCAGTTATCAAGATTATATCTTGGAATTGCACTGATATTACTGGTAGTTTCAATTTTTAGTCACCTTGGTATATTTTATATAGCTGGAATAGTTCTTCTGGTGTATACTTATTATCGTATGTTTTCGAAGAACATTTCCAGGATGTATGCACAGAATCAGAAGTATTTGAATGCAAAATACCGTGCGGTGGTAAAAAAGGATGCATGGAAGAAACAGTGGCAGCAGCGTAAGATTTACCGGTTTTATCGTTGTCCGGGATGTAAACAGAAGGTTCGTGTTCCAAAGGGAAAAGGCAAAATCTGCATTACCTGTCCAAAATGCAGAATGGAATTCATAAAGAAAAGTTAAGCTGTAGCTATTTGGAGGAAGCAGTATGTTTGGATATGTAAATATCAATCGTAATGAATTATCAGATGAAAATAAAAAGATTTACCAGGGTTATTACTGCGGACTTTGTCAGAAACTAAAGGAGGTTTCCGGCCGTAAAGGCCAGATGCTTTTAAACTATGACATGACATTTCTGGTAGTGCTTCTGACCGGACTTTATGAGCTGGAGGATAAAAGCACAGATTTTGTATGTGCGCTGCATCCGACGAAAAAACGGACAGCCAGAATCAATGAAGCAACAGAATATGCTGCTGATATGAATATTATTCTTTCCTACCAGAATTTTGAAGATGACTGGAGAGATAATCGTTCTTATTCGAAAAAAGCATTTGCCAGAATGCTGGGAAAAGATTATAATCGCATCATGGCAAAATACCCAAGACAGGTAAAGGCAGTAGAAACCTATATCGAAGAACTGGGTAAGGCAGAGGATGCACAGGAATCCAATATTGATAAAATATCAGGACTGACAGGAACCATGCTGGGCGAAATTTTTGCATGGCGGGAAGATATATGGGCAGAAGAACTCAGATATTTTGGATTCTATTTAGGGAAGTTTGTTTATCTGATGGATGCCTATGAGGATTTTGAAACAGATAAGCGTAAAAATGCATACAATGTTTTCCGGGTACAGCGGAAAGAGGATATGCAGAATCTGGATACCTTTGTGAAGCTGTTGCTGACCAGTATGATGTCAGAGTGTGCCAAGTCCTTTGAACGTCTGCCAATTCTTATGCATGCAGACATTCTGCGGAATGTATTATATTCCGGAGTCTGGACGAAATATGAGTATAACAGACTGAAACGTGAGCGGAAGCAGCAGAAGCTTCTTGAAAAACAGAGAGCCGAAAAACAGAAGGCAGACAGGAAAAGTGCAACAAAGTGAAGTTAAGAATTAAGAAGGAGTAAGTAGTATGGACCCATACAAGGTGCTGGGCATAGCTCCGGGAGCAACAGATGAAGAAATCAAACGGGCATACCGGAATCTGAGCCGCAAATATCATCCGGATGCCAATGTAAATAATCCTGACCGTGCACAGGCAGAAGAAAAATTTAAAGAAGTACAGATGGCTTATGACCAGATTATGAAACAGAAACAGCAGGGTTACAGCTATGGAAGCGGTTACGGCGGCGGTGGCGCCTACGGTTATGGTGGTTTTGGCTATGGCAGAACCAATGGTGCATATGGAAACAGCGGTTATGGCAGCAGTGCTTCCGGTGAATCGGTAGAGATGCAGGCGGCTGCAAATTACATCCGGAATCGTTGTTTTAAAGAAGCATTGCATGTGTTAGATGGTATTTCGGACAGAACGGCACGCTGGTATTATTACAGTGCAATTGCCAATGCCGGAAGCGGTAATAATGTAACGGCAAAGGAGCATGCCAGTCAGGCTGTCAATATGGAACCGAGTAATATGGAATATCGTCAGCTGCAGCAGCAGTTAGAGTTTGGTGGAACATGGTATCAGAGCAGAGGCGGCGAATATGAACGGTCATATTCCGGCAGCAGCGGCTGGTGCATGAGTATGCTGTTATTGAATCTTTTATGTAACTGTTGTTGTTTCAGACCATATTAGAAAAACATATTTTAGAAGTTCTTTTTTATTTGCAAGAATGAAAACTTCTGCTATACTGTAGAATGAAAAAAAACAGAAATGGAGATTAGAAATGAGAATTTTAGCTGAAAATACATCATGTATCGTAATTGACTATCAGGAGAAGATTTTGCCGGCAATGTCAGGAAGAGAGGAACTTGTGGCAAATTCTGCTGCATTATTAAAGGGACTTAATTTATTGGAAATACCGATGGTATTGACCACACAGTATGCCAAGGGATTAGGAAATAATATTCCGGAGATTTGTGAAGCAATTGGAAGTGATGTGGCATATGACAAGACCACATTTTCTGCATATGAAACAGAAGCGGTATATGAAGCAATGGATAAAGAGCGTAAAAATGTCCTGATTTGTGGAATTGAAGCACATATCTGTGTACTTCAGACAGCCATTGATTTAAAGGCAGCAGGATATCAGCCGGTTATCGTAGCAGACTGTGTATCTTCAAGAAAAGAACTGGATAAGGAACTTGGTTTAAAGAGAGCAGAACAGGAAGGCATTCTGATTACATCTAAGGAAGCTATTTTATTTGAATTGACACGTAAGGCAGGCGGACCGGTATTTAAACAGATTTCTGCACTGATTAAATAAAGGAGACAGGATATGCTGCAAAGATTTTATCCCGATGAATATCTGGATTCTACCTATGTCATTGACTTTGATAAACTTTATGAAGAGGGATACCGGGGCATTATTTTTGATATTGATAATACACTTGTTCCACACGGAGCACCGGCGGATGAGCGGGCAAAAAAGCTGTTTGCTCATTTAAAAGAGCTGGGTTATCATTGTATGCTGTTATCGAATAACAAGGAACCACGGGTAAAGATGTTCAATGATGCAGTAAATGTTTCTTATATTTACAAGGCAGGGAAACCGTCAACGAAAAATTATCTTAAGGCAATGGAAGAGATGGGAACCACCATGGAGAATACGTTATTTGTGGGAGACCAGATATTTACTGATGTGTATGGGGCAAACCGTGCGGGAATCCGTACAATTCTGGTAAAACCGATACATCCGAAAGAAGAAATACAGATTGTTTTAAAGAGATACCTGGAGAAAATTGTGTTATTTTTTTATACAAGGAAGAGAAAGAAGGAAGAAAAATCATGAAAATCGGAATTGGAAATGACCACAGTGCAGTCGAAATGAAATTCGCAATTAAAAAGTATTTAGAGGAAATGGGACATGAAGTTGTAAATTACGGAACAGATTCTACCGAGAGCTGTGACTATCCGGAGTATGGTGAAAAAGTAGGACGTGCAGTTGCAGCCGGGGAAGTAGACTGTGGCGTATTAATCTGTGGTACCGGGGTTGGAATCTCTTTAGCTGCTAATAAGGTAAAAGGTGTCCGTGCAGCAGTATGTTCTGATGTAACAACTGCGCATCTGGTAAAAGAACATAACAATGCCAATATCATTGCATTTGGAGCAAGAATTGTTGGAATCGAGAAGGCAAAAGATATTGTAAAAGCATACCTGAATGCAGAATTTCAGGGTGGCAGACATGAAAAACGTATTGCCATGATTCACGAAATTGAATCAAGATAGGGTAAAGTCGGTAAGTTGTAAAATTGAAGTTAACAAGAGAAATTAATCTCATGTTGGCTTCAATTTTTTTATGCCAAGAGCAGCATGTAGATGATTTTCTACATGCTGCTCTTGTTGGTTTAGGAGGAAAAACTATGGCAAGAAAACTGCGCCGCTTAACTTATGAAGACCGTTTAATACTTGAAAATATGCTTAAACAGGATACACCACTTGTAAAAATAGCGGAGGAAGTTGGTGTAACCAGGCAGTGTATTTACAAAGAACTTCAAAGAAATGGAAAATTAGAAAATAGAAGAAACTACAATGCTGACGAGGCTCAGAAACGTCTGCTTGCAAAGTGCTGATGTTAAAAAATATCAATACAACTTAAAACAATTATTTATTTCTTAGTTATAAAAAGTAGGACAAATGAAAAGGAGAACTTAGATGCTGCAGATTATAAAAGAATTAGGAAATATGAAGGGACATTCGGATGTTGAAATCATCGAACTCGAAGAATTAGGGCGTGTATCATTAAGCGGCTGGAATGGAGAAGAGTATTGCCGATGCTGGAAATGCAATGAAGATGGATATGAAAAAGAAAAAGGTAGTACAAGCTTCTGTTTAAAACCTAAATATGAACCAGATAGTATTGATGAAGAAACAGGAGAAGTACTCAGCTGGAATCGAATAGGCTTCGAATTGAAAATGTAGGACAAAATAGAAGCTCCCGTACCCCAGCAGGTAGAGGGACGGGCACTGTGAAATAGAATGGAAGCTCTATTGTCAGTCGGTGCCTATGATGTCGCTGGTTCGAATCCAGCCGGGAGCATTAAGCAATTGTGCTTAGTAATAAAAAAGCCGTACCGAAATCCGGTACGCAAGGAGGGTCATATGGTAACAATAACAATCAGTAACTTAAAAGGTGGTGTTGGCAAAACTACATCAGCTGTAAACATTGCCTGGTCACTTGCTTACGAAGGAAAGCATGTATTAGTGGTGGACGCAGATCCACAATGCAATCTTACTCCTTTTTTCCAGCGGGATAATTCAAAGAGTCATACTATTGCAGATTTACTGGAAAAGCCGGAGAACTTCAGAAGTTGTATCTGTAGAAGCCGAATGAAGAACGTGGATATCATTAAAGGGTGCCCAGAAGTATTAGAAGCGGGAGAAGAAGAGGAAGCAGCATTATACAAAGCATTTCTCAATATCCAAAAAGAAAAGCGTGATGAATATGACTATATGATAATAGATACCCGTCCATCCTTTGGTGGATTGACAGAAGCTTCCATATATGCTGCAGATATACTTCTTACGCCGGTCTGTCTGGACAACTTCTGCAGGGATAATCTGACATTAGTGGACACTTACCTTGATTCCATACCGGAAAGGGTGCGCCCAGTATGGAAGGTATTTACTAATAAAGTGATTCCAAATCGTAAAGTTCAGAGGGTCATTTTTGAAGACCTTTATTCAAAACATGATTATCCAATAATGGAATCATGTATCAGAAGCTCTGAAACTGTAAATACAGCTCTACAGTTATACAAACCGATACAGAAGCATAGAAGTGGATGCCCTGTTTGTGTAGATTACATAAATCTTACTGATGAAATCAAAAACATTGCGATTGAAAGGAGTGAGGCGTAATGGCAACTCTTGGAGCTATGTTCGCCAACACAGGCGTAAAAAAAAGCAGAGACACCGCCACAGAGAGTAACAAAGTGGATTCATTATACAAAGCTGAAAGACAATGCAGCACAGTATTGTAATGAAAGAGATAAGGACGAGATAATTGCACTTGCCGGATTGATTGATGCAGATAATGGTGTCTTGCAGCAAATATTGGTTCGCAAAATAAAAAACGACCAATATGAAATCATTGCAGGACATAAAAGACGAAGAGCATGTAAATATCTGGTTGAAGAAGAAGGCAAGAAACAATATGCATTTGTACCATGCTTTGTCGAAAATATAAGTGATGTAAAGGCAGAATTCCAATTATATTCATCTAACAGTCACCATGTAAAAACAGATTATGAAAAGATGCATGAATTGGAACGTATGAAATATCTGATCGAGACATATCCAGAGGAGTTTCCACAAATACAAACAGAAGAATGGTGGAAAAACTTGCTGCACAGATGAAAATGAATAAAAAAACCACTGTAGGCGAATATCTTACCATTTCAAAAACCTTGGAGAAAATGCAAGGACTGCATTTGAGGATGGAACAATAAAGAAAAGTGCTGCAGTTGAAATGGCGGCACTTCCGGAAAAAGAACAGGATGCATTATTAAGTGCAGGAGTAACAGCACAGAAAGATATAAAAGCATATAAGGAAGAATGCTTAGAACCATCAGAGGAAGATATACGGCTTTTTTACGAACACTATATTCAGAATCATGATAAAAACAGAGCCGAATTAAAAGAATATCTTATCCGTTCATATGGAAAAAGACATTCGTGTGGAACGGTGGAGTAATTGATTTTGATTGCTCACCAAAAGGAATTAAATTAGGAAAAAGTAAGGAAATTAGTTGGACTAAATTTATTAATAAGATTAATGAATACTACCCAGTACATGAAAAAAGAAGAAACTGTAAGGGTAAAAGAAAAGATAACAGATGCAAAGTGTATTAACGTACCGGATTCCGGTAGACGCAATGAAACAGAAAATATCATTCCAGGACAGCTTTGCGTAACGGATGTTGATATGAATGTAGAAGAAGATATACCGGTAGAAGACAAGGAGGAATACACACCGAAGTATTTTCTTAACGAACAAATTGAAAAATTGAGAAAAAATGGAAAAGGCTGCAGCATTTGCTCCAACAATTCAATCGACTATAAAAACATTGGAAAGACAAAGGATGATTGTAAAAGCACTTACAGCTTTTTCGGCAAATACAGAAACTGCCAATATTAAAGAAAAAACGGTAAAACTGATGCAGCCAGAGCTTCCCAAATTCCATAATACAGAGGAACGCAGAACTTGGCTTGAAAACTATAAAGACTGGGGGTGTCTGGTACACAGATAATAGAATTGGAGTAACTTATTATAAATATGAATTCCCAGACGGAACAGTATTAATTGTAGAAGAGTATAAATCAGATTAGAATTGTTAATGCTTCCTATGCCCTAAAAAAAGGCGAAATATCAGGTGATGAGCAGCGACTATGAAATTGTTTATCCGGTAAGGCTTTATACCGAACTTGGAATGAGTAATAACCCGGATATAGAACCGAATAAAAGTGTATGCATGTTGGTGGATGAAGAAGGATTATCCAAGGGCATTGATATAAATATAGTAGGAAGCTATCTTTATCGAACCGATTTGCATGGAAATCCAATAGCAGGGAACGTTGTATTTGCTGGATTGACCAGACGAGACGGAGTTCTTCAAATATCTGCTCTTCAGGATGACACTGAAAAGGAGCTTATGTTGAAGCTGACATATTTGATAATATCGTTCAACTGGTTATTAAATCCTTAAGGACGGAAAAGGGAATCCGGTATATCTGGATGAACTTGAACCGGACAGAGGTAACATGAACACAGAAATTTTTTCGGATTGCGGGATTATGTGCTATCTGAATTTGAAGTAAAAATATTTTTAAAAAAATTGAATGGCAATCGTACATATTGTAATTAGAGCTCTAGTATTCAAGGAGGGAGGTCGTACAGTATGGTAGAAATCATAAAAAATATCATGATTGCCATTTGGGCGAATTTACTAACAGAGATGTTAAAAAAGAAGTTCAAGTAATTTCATAAGAAAGGAGCCGAACCTCCGGCCGGGGTAAAAAAATGAAACAAGTATTGAAATATACGGGGGCAAAATTCGAATAGCAAATTGGATAGTGAGTAACATGCCAAAGCATACGGTGTATTTGGAGCCATATGCAGGAAGTCTGGCGGTATTGTTTAACAAACCACGGTGCCACATAGAGACAGTAAACGATCTGAATGATGAAGTAATGAATTTCTTTCAAGTTTTAAGGAATAATCCTGATGAATTGAAACGGATGATAGAACTTACTCCATACAGCAGAACCGAGTATGACCTATCTTATCAGGAATCCAATGTGAATGTTGAGCGGGCAAGGAGATTTTGTGTCAGATGTTGGCAAGGGTTTGGTTGTTCAAACCTATACCATAATGGATTCAGAAGCGGTCAGCAGACGAATAGCCCTAATCCAGCAAAAGCATGGGCAGAATATCCAGATGTCATTGCTCAGGCATCAAAGAGATTGAAAGGTGTTCAAATAGAGAATCTTCCAGCGATAGATCTTATCAGACGCTATAACACATCGGATGTTTTTATATACGCAGATCCGCCGTATTTACAAAACACTAGAAAAAAACATTTGTACAAGTATGAGATGACGGATGCAGATCATCTTGAAATGTTAAAAGCATTAGAGGAGCATCCAGGACCAGTGATGATAAGTGGATATGAAAATGAGCTTTATAATTATGTACTTAAAGGGTGGAGAAAAATAAAAAAAGATACGCTGGCAGAAGCTGGAGTAAAAAGAGAAGAAGTTCTGTGGATGAATTATGCTGATGCGCAAATGTCGTTTGAAGCGGACTTTCCGGAGGTGATGCCATGATTAACGGAGAACTGATAGTAGACAACTTCGCCGGTGGCGGCGGAGCATCAACCGGAATCGAATTAGCAACCGGATATAGTGTTGATATTGCAATCAACCATGATCCAGAAGCAATCAAGATGCACAAAGCAAACCATCCGAATACAAAGCACTATTGCGAAAACGTGTGGGCGGTTGATCCGGTAAAAGCCTGTAAGGGGCATCCGGTAGCACTTGCCTGGTTCTCCCCAGACTGTAAGCATTTCAGCAAAGCGAAGGGCGGCAAGCCAAAGGATAAGAATATCCGTGGTCTTGCGTGGGTAGCCTGTAGATGGGCAGGGCTTGTTAGACCTAGAGTAATTATGCTGGAGAATGTTGAAGAATTTAAGACATGGGGACCATTGAACAGGAAGCACCACCCAATCAAAAGCAAGCAGGGAAAGACGTTTGAAAAGTTCGTGCAACAGCTTACTGATTTAGGGTATGAGGTACAGTTCCGGGAACTGGTAGCAGCAGATTACGGAGCACCGACCATGCGGAAGAGATTTTTCATGATTGCAAGGTGCGATGGAAAGCCGATTGTCTGGCCGGAACCAACACACGGACCGGCAGACAGCGAAGCAGTTAAAGCAGGATTATTAAAACCATACGTTGGGGCATATACACAGCTTGATTTTTCATTGCCGTGTCCTAGTATCTTTGATACAAGCGAGCAAATCAAAGAAAAGTATGGAATCCGCACTGTACGTCCACTGGCGCAGAAAACTATGGATAGGATTGCCAGAGGATTAAAAAAATTTGTACTGGAAAATCCAGAGCCTTTTATCATCCAATGTAATCATGGCGGAGAGCGTAGACCGAACGACATCCGGGAGCCAATGCCGACAATAACCGGGAAGCATGGGTATGGAATCGTGGAACCGTACATGGTACAGATCGGACAGACCGGATTTACAAAAGACCGGAGCAAGGACATACGGGAGCCGCTCACAACGATCGTGAGCAAAAATGAGCATTGCCCTATTGAGCCTAAACTTGCACCATATATGGGGACTAATACAACCAATCATCCGGGTGGAAGCTGCGAAGATCCGTTGCATACTATTACAACCGGCAATCAGCAATGCTTAATCAGTCCTACATTGATCCAGTATCATTCCGAGACGGCGCAGGGAGAAGTCCGGGGGCAGGGAATTGACGATCCACTTATGACTGTTGATGGCTCAAACAGGTACGGTCTTGTCACCTCATTTTTACATAAGTATTACGATGGAGGATATACAGGAGCTGGAGAGTCATTAGAAAATCCACTCCCGACCGTAACGGCGATAGATCATAACAGCATATGCGCTGCGACACTCATCCAGATGAATAACCATTGTAATGGCAGGAACATTGCCGAACCGATACCGACCATAACGGCGGGAGACGGACATTTTGGCGAGGTCAGGGCATTTTTAATTAAGTACTACGGGCAAGGCACGGGGCAGGACATCAAGGAGCCCCTTGACACGGTAACAGCACGGGATAGGTTTGGGCTGGTGACGATTAAGGGAGTAGAGTATCAGATTGTGGACATCGGATTGCGGATGCTTGAGCCGAAAGAACTATATGGATGCCAAGGATTCCCGGACGATTATATAATCGACCGGGATTATACCGGCAAGACCTATCCAAGAAGTGAGCAGGTCAGAAGATGTGGCAATGCTGTTTGTCCACCAATACCGGCTGCAATGGTAAAAGCAAATTTACCGGAGCTGTGTGTAGCAAAGCGCACACTAAACATGAGAGTTAAGGCAGAGCAGACCGGACAGCTCCGGTTTGCCTAACCTTTGTTGAACGATACACCATTTGGAGAGTATTGTTCAACCAGTAAAAAAATAAAAAGGAGGACATAAACATGTTAAATAATGTAATTGAAATGGGGTACATAGTAGAAAACCCGGAGTACAAAACAAGCCGGAAGGATCCAGAAAAAGAAGTGTCTTATGCAAAATATCGCATAGGTGTTGAGCGTGAGTATGGAGAGAAGGGAAAACGACCAGTAGACTTCCTTACATGTAAAGCGTTTGGTTCTGCAGCACGTTTTGCACATGAAAACTTTCAAAAAGGCGACCTGGTTGTTGTACAGGGAAGAATGGTATCAGAATCATATGGAAGCGAAAATGATAAGAAGTTTTTCGTCGGCATCCAGGTAGAAAAAAATTATATTGCACGAAAGAAGCAGAGCCAGGATGGAAAAGCAAGACAGCTTGACGTATCGGAAGACCATGCCGGAGCATTCATGCCTGACCCATCAACTTTAGAGCCAGAAGAGCCGGAATTACCGGATGACCTGCCACCATTGCCTTAAAAGGAGGTACTTATATATGAGTGATTGTATTTCAAAAGATGAAATTTTATCACCAGATGATTATGGATTTTTATATGGACAATTAGAATGTAACAAGATTCCGGCGGATATTTATGACAAGATAATGGAAGGTGACGAATTTACGGAAGAAGAGGAAAGACGGATAAAGGACATTATTGAAAAAGAAAAGGCGAAAATTCAAGAAGAGAGGAAGAAAGGTATTAAGGAATGCTGGTGTGATAGTTGCGAGTATTGTGAGGGATATCTGCATAAAACAAGAAAGTCCTTTATATGTAATCATCCGGACTACGAATATATTAGAAAGTATTTTAAAGAACATAATATACGAAAGATGGAAGGTTTTATTGGATTTGGAGAAAAATTCTCTGATATTCCCAAAAATAAAACAACCCCAAGATGGTGTCCGGAAAATTGTGCTGAAAGGTTATTGAGAAAGAAGCAGCACATTGCCTTAAAAAAGGAGGAGTAAGATGATAAGTTTGGCAGAGTTGTATGCTAATCTTGCAATAATTGGATTGATATTAGCTACAGCACTAACAACAACATTAATGATTTTAGCATATGGCTTGCTGAAGAAATATAAAATATGGAAAAAGCTGCTATCGAAATGCAAGAAAATAAAACCGAAGAAGAGGAAAGACGGATAAAGAACGTTATTGAAAAAGAAAAAGAGGAAATTCAAGGAAATAGAAAATGTTAGAAATTGAAGAATTAATTTTGAAAGAAACACCTTTTTTATCAATAAAAGATATTACTCAAGAAGAATGGGTGGCACTAGACTATGAATTAGAAGTGTATGACAGAGCAGGCAAAGATTATGATTTGAGGAAGCTCCCAATGTTGCCATTTATTTTGCGGGAAATACATAATAACGAGACAACTTTTTTTAATATTCCGGGTTTTATTCGAGATGGTTTTCAATTTCGGAAACTTGTTGCGATATACAATCCAAGATTAAAACGCATATTAAGGAAAAGGGAGGACGTGGAAATGAATAGAGTAGAGACAACGAAGTTTCTCGGAGAATTGCTCAAAAGTAGTCGGCTTAGTGGAATGGGGAAGTATTGGGCAAGCGAAGTGAGTATTGATGCCTTCACATCTGCTGGAAAAGGCGGTCGAGTGGATTTTATGCAGTTTGAGCCACCAAATCAATGTTCGGTTGGAGCATTGGAAAAGGGAATATTCATATGCTATGAGGTTAAGAGTTGCAAAGAGGACGTATACAGCGGCAACGGTTTGAACTTTTATGGAGAAAAAAACTACATAGTGACAACCATGCAGTGTTACAGAGATATTTTACCAAATCTGAAAGATGGAACATTCACAGAGCATCTACGAAAAACAAATCCGGATTCATCCACAAACTTCGGAATAATGGTTGCAGTACCAATTATGATAGAACAGTATCAGGAATTTAAAAAACCTACACCAATATCAAAAGATATGTCATGGAGATTGGAAGTAATACAACCGTGTACCTATGGAAGCAGAAAGAAATCGCTGACAGAAATGTTGTTTTATATGGTAAGGAGCGGACACTAAATATGGTAATGAATGTTCAAAAACTGGTGGTGCTGTTAATTGCACTATTTCTCACAATGCGGTTGTTATATTTAGAAGTAAATAGTCATATTAAAAATGATGCAGAAAAGGATAGTATTTATGCCTTGATATATTGGCTTATGCATATAAATGTAATAATTCTTTATTATGGCAGTTATGTATTAGAATCCAACAGAGTTTTTCTATGCCAGGAGACATTGGGTTTGTTATACTGTTTACTCTTCCAATGTTGCTAACACTTAAGGATTGTGTGAGAAGAAAAAAGTAGTAATACTTTTAAAATTTAAGTAAATATGAGTGGTGAAAAAATGGGTAATTTAAATGAATTAAATAATATATTGTTTGAACAATTAAATACACTTAGAGATACTGGTAAATCTGAGAAAGAACGGGAAAAGACCATTGCAGAAAATAAAGCTATTGTAGATACTGCAGAATGCATTTTAAAAAATGCAAGGTTGCAATTGGATGTAATGAAGTTTGCAAGTGATTTTACCGATATTGGCAGTCAAAACAAGGGACTCATTCCAAAAGATGATATTCCATCAATATTTGGTATACAGCAAAAATCATAATATGCGGAGCAAGTAGCATGGGATGTAATAAAAGTCCGTTTACGGAAGAACAAAAGAAGTTTATAAAAAAAACACTATAAAGGCGTTTCTGTAGAACATTTAATAGATTTGCTTGAAGCAGAGTATGGAATCCGTTTTAAAAAACATCAAATTACACATTTTAAATTTGAAAACGGACTAAAATCTTACGATCCACTATTTGGTGGGGAGGTAATCCAGTATATTTTAAAAACATATAAAGGTAAGAGTATGGAAACAATAACAGCAATGGTTAATGAAAAATTCGACACAAAATATACTGCAAAGCAGATAAAAACTTTTTTACAAAAGCGGCATTTGAGGACAGGTTATCGCCAAAGAACATATCAGCATGGTGATGAGGTAATGAGAGGTGGATATGTTTATATTAATATAAATGGAAATTTTGTAAAAAAAGACAGATATATTTTAAAAACCGCAGGAGTTGAAGTTTTACCTGGAAGTAAAATTAAACATTTGGATGGAGAACAATTGAATTGCGATTTGAAAAATCTGGCAATAATTTCTGGAAGTGAGAATTTATATTTGAATACAAACAATATGAATACATCAGATAGAGAGTTTAACCAATGCGCAATCACCCTGGCAAAGTTGAACAGCCAGGTAAAAGAAATGGGGAAGGATAAAAATGTATAAATCAAATAATTGGAAGAAAATGCATCATATTCCTATCAAATCAAAAACTATAAATGGCTATGAAATTAAAATCATAAAGCTAAATGAATATTGTTCACCCAGAAGCAAGAAGAAAAAGAAAAAGTTTCGCCTTAAACATTGCTTTACACCAAATTATAAAGATATATTAGCGCTTATGGAAAGGAGCAGAAATATGGCAAAAGAAAATATTGTGATGGAAGACATGTAAAGCAGAGTCCATATGAAGAAAAGAAATTTATGGTATGTGCATCCTGTGGAGCAGAATGGGAAGACTGCAAAATACCAGTTCCAGATGAAAGCATCTGGTAATGAAAAAAATAACATTATTTTTTTCAAAATCGTACATATTGTAATTAGAACAGCAACAAGGAGCAGTGTAAATGAAAGTCAGTTATGAAATCATTGACAAACTTCATCAACTGAATAGAGTGGAATGGGATTTATTCCTTTACATTGTAAAGGCTGAAGACCAGGCAACCGGAAAAGTAGAGGGTGTTTTCTACCTGGATGTGATGAGACATACAGGCATGTGTAAACAGTCTTTTTATAATGCGCTTCGTGGACTGCAGGAAAAGAATGTTATAACCTGTGAAAAAAGTCATTGATGGAAAAGGTAAAGAGCTGCATCCAGCAGAGCATTTCCGGCATAAAATATTCAGAAAGAACTTTGGAAAATAAGTTCGTACATAAATTATTGAAAAAAGCGTTAGGAGTCCCTGAAAGCATGTAAAATCATGCGGACAGGGAAATGTTGTGGTGCAATAAAAAAGTCAATTCTGGGGCAATCTATGAGGTCACAGCGGCATTTAGAAACAAAATAATAGGAATAAATGAGTAGAGCAGGGCATACACTGAAAAAAGAAGAGTGTATGCCCTGATTTTTGTGGTTATAGTAGTCTAAAAAGGCGGACATCTATAATAAAGTGGTCTAAAAAGCATACCTTATTTTAAAAAGCAGAAAAACCGGTCTAAAAACAACGACATATGCCGGTATATATAGTCTAAAAAGGTGGATGGTGGATAAATCCGGAAAGCCTTATTTTATGCGGAAAAAGAGGTTGTTTTGCCGCCGAGCATATTCTTTCCTATATATTTATTCCACACGATGTGTATACATACATATTATTTCTACCGGAATCCGTTCCGGATTGCCTTGAAACTAACGACCAGGCTTTGCCTGGAACAATTGATTGCAGCAAGCTGCTTATGTTATGGTGGGACTTAACGTATAAACACCTGCAGATAAGGACAGTTCTCTAACGAGAACTCCCAGTCACGGAATATATGAAGTAAATGAAGCGGATAAAACGAAGTTTTTTTACATCAGGGCAATATTAAGGTCAAACGTACCGGAATCCGGTACAAACGAATAGGTGGATTAAAGAGGACTAGCAGTGATAATACTGATTATGGTATTATATAATCAGAATAAAAGGAAATTCTGGTGCAGCGAAAAAACTGCAGATGGAGTTTCTTTTTTGTTGTCCAACTTTATAAGGAACTGCCGCTGGCAGCTCCTTATGGAAAAAATAATATCGAAGGAGACGAGGCAAATGAAAGAATTGACAGTTAAATTTCTACTTGATGAAGATATGTTAGAGGAGCTGGAAGAACTGCAGCGAGGATTTCATGAATGGAAAAATAAAGATGGAGAGTATCCGTTCAAGGATTTTTCGCTGGAAAAGACATTTAATGCCGTAATGATATCAGGCTCAAAAACTTATGTGAGAGAAAAAATTAATTATGCTAAATTTCAGATTGGACTTATTGACCGTGATACTTATATAAAGAAAGTGTCAGAAATCCTGACTCCGGAAGAAAAATCACCGGTGCCGCCGGCACAGATGGAAAAGGCTCACCGCCCCAGAAAGCCGGAACACAAAGGTCCAAAGTTATAATTTATAATAAGAAAGCTGCAGCATAGTTGTAATATATGATGCAAAAGCTATCTTTCTATATGAAAATATGCTATATTTTATTTAATTCAAATTAGTTGTGAGGTGGATAGAATGGTTTTAGATTATATGGACAAGGACAAACTTTCAACTAGAATTTATGTGGACTATAGCGATGAGAGCGTAAGAATAGAGAATTTCACGGATGATTTAATAGCAAAAGCATTTGGAAACAATGAGACTCCTACATTCTCTGATTATGAAAAATTTCTTGAAAGCCGCTGCTTCCCAAGAAATCGGGACCATGTAAAGTGGATACTGCGTGATTTGGGATTGGACAGTTATGACCCTTTAGCAATTGTAAAAAAGACTGCCGGCAGGATGGCAGAGGATGATATGTGGATTAAGTTTGTGGAGGAATAATTATGTATGTTTTTAATAATACAGATGGTTCGACAGGTTCCGGTTATTCATCAAAAGGAAATCAGCTAAAGTTTGGTATTGATAATAAATGGTATAAGGCAGATTTCCTGGGATATGAAGGAGCAGCGGAATATGCAGCATCTAAATTACTGGAACAGTCAAATATTATGGAATATGTGCCGTATCAGTTGGAAATGATTGCATATAATGGACATTCTTTTAATGGATGCGTTTCAAATAACTTCCTGCAGCCGGGACAGAGACTTATTACTGCAGAGCGGCTATATCAGGCGTACTATAATAAGTCGGTAAAAGAGGTATTGGAAAAGAGTTCATTACAGGATAGAATCCCAAAGTTTGTTGAAGATGTAACGAATATTACCGGACTGGAAAATTTTGGAAAATATATAACGATTCTTCTGGAATTTGATGCATATATACTGAATGAAGACCGGCATTTTCATAATATTGCTGTAATTCAGAATGAGGATAAGAGTTTTTCGTATTGTCCTGTATTTGATAATGGAGCAGCGTTTCTTTCAGACACCAGAAATGATTATCCATTAGAAAAAAATACCTATGGTTTGATATCTGGAGTAAAGGCAAAACCTTTTTCCAACGATTTTGATAAACAGGTAGAATGCTGCCGTAAGCTGTATGGAACGCAGTTTAAAGTAAAGCAGTTTAATATGAAAGAAGCAACAGCTGAAATTAAAGAAATATATGGAGATAAGGTTTATACAAGAATCTGTGAAGTTGAAGAACATCAGAAAATGATGTATCCGGAATTTGTTTTTTTAGTCATTGCCTACCACTTTATCAAGAAGCCGAACCTATTTTCGTTTCGCATCTCTTGTGGAGTGAGCATAGACGTTCATTGTGGTACTGACATCTGAGTGTCCCAACAATTCCTGCACATCTTTTGGGGCTGCTCCATTTGCTAAAAGGTTGCTTGTATAGGTGTGACGTAACTGGTGGAAATGAAAGCCTTCAAATCCCTCTAATGTTTTTGCCACCTTTCTGCAAACAGTCCCCAAAGTAGTTGGAAGTTCCAGACAACCATCCGGTCTTAAGCAGACGAAAGAAATTTCTTTATAATCTGTCGGGACTTCCTCTGTTCTGTCTAAACAATAATATTCGTAGTACACTCTGTTTTCTCTTTGACCTCTTTGTAGTAGTTCGTGTGATAAAGTTATATGACGCAAAGAAAAATTGCATTATCCATCGAAGAAGCTGCTGACTATACGGGAATCGGCAGAAACACCTTAAGACAGCTTGTAGATGGAAGAAACTTCCAGTATTAAAGGTTGGTCGCAAAGTCCTGATTAAAACCGATATTCTGGAAATGTTTATGGAAGCGAATGAAGGTCGTGATTTGAGGGATAGAGGAAATGTAAAAAGCCGTAACAAGAACTGCGGCAAATTAAAAAAGGCGGCTTCCAAAGAAACCGCCAAAGGCTCACGCTTGCCGGGCTCGTTCCGTCGGCGGGGCTTTCAGCCAGACCTGCTCATGCCGCAGGAGGCACTCTTCGCCAGAGGGGCGCATTCCATGCAGGCTGCTATGCGCAGGGCACTCTTACGCAGAGGGCGTTCCGGCAATGCTGCTTTTTCTAAAACTGAAAGCAATGTTGCCGGAAATCTATGCCGGATGTGCAGAAAGGAGGAATCCAGACATGGCGATTTTTCATTACACAATCAAAATAGATGCTACGGGATGGAACAATCCAAAAACTGTGAACTGTGGCGGAGCGAGTGGGCAAAGGTGTGTAATGAACATCTGCCTTTGCATAATCAGGTCGATCACCGTTCTTATGAAAAGCAGGGAAAACTCCAGATTCCTACCATCCATGAAGGTGCTGACGCAAGAAAAGATTGAACAAAAGTTTCTTGCCGGGCAGGAAATAAAAGGTTCGTGGAAAGTAGCGGAAAATCAAATCATTCCAGAAATGATATTGTGGATTTTCTTTGGGACAATCAGCTTTACATTGATGATAATGCCCTAAGTGTCAATATTACCCGCATTCGTGACAAACTGGCAACAATCGGACTTGTAGATTTCATTAAAACAAAACACAGGCAAGGATATACATTATGAGTGGAAAACAATATTTGAAAAATCAACTCCCCGTTATTTTAATCAATCTGCTGGGTATGCTTGCCCTTGCCTTGTTCCTGATTGCAAGCGATAATCCTATCCAAACAGTCCTGTTTATTCTTGCGGTCTGGTCGATTGTCCTTGTTTTATCTTTGCTGACATTTTATTTCTCACGAAAAAAATATCTGAATAAATTGCTCAATATGACGGAGCAATTAGAAGAACGATATTTATTGCCGGAAATCATGCAAGTGCCGGAAAGGGCTGATGAACAGGTTTTTTACCAGATTATGAAAATGGCTGAAAAATCCATGTTGGAACGGATTGGCGAAGTACAGAGGGAACGCAGGGAATATAAAGAATACATTGAACAATGGATACACGAAGTAAAAACACCAATTACAGCCATGAAGCTGCTGTGTGAGAATAACCGTTCTCCCTTTTCCAGAGAGGTATTGGCAGAGTTAGAGAATATCAATCAATATACAGAACAGGCGCTTTACTATGCCAGAAGTGAACACACTGAAAAAGACTATTCTGTCCGTGAAGTCAATTTATGCGATGTTGTGCATAGTGCAATCGCAGATAATAAGTATCTTTTGCGTCAAAGTAATATATCAATTCAGATAGACGATATAGAAACAATGGTTTACACTGATGAAAAATGGGTGCGGTTCATCTTAAATCAGATTATCGGTAATGCAATCAAATACCATGCAGAGCAGCCTATTTTGCACTTTGGGGCAACAAAAACGAATGACAAGATTGTGCTATCTATCAGCGATAATGGGATAGGTATTCCTAAAAGTGATTTACCCCGTATTTTTGAAAAAGGATTTACAGGTCAGAATGGGCGAACCGGGAAAAATTCTACTGGAATTGGCTTATATCTTTGCAAGCGTCTATGTGATAAACTGGGAATAGGACTTACTGCTTATTCCGAAAACAGAGGAACAACGATTTCACTTATCTTTCAAATGAATGATTTTATTATCGGAGTGCAGGGCTGACAGGTTACATTTTTGTAAGAACTGTGTAAGAAAACTTGATACAAAAAATGAGATACTCCATTTACAATATGGGTATGGAACAGTTAAGGAGGTTTATCCGATGAATACAATTTTAGGAAGTTTTCAATACCCGTACCATTCAAAAAAACAAAAATTATTGATATGCTTTCCGCAGAGAAAGAAAATGAGCCAGAAATACTTTTAAGTTTTTAACTCTTCTAAAATCTATATTTTTATCAACGGCATCTATATCATATAATTCTTTATTGTTTTTTATATCCTCATTTACTAATTCCATCAAATCATATCCTGCATCTTTTAAAGCAAAAGCTACTACATCAGTACAAACCCCATATTCATCATTTGGATAACCTGTGTTGTAATATTTGCTTTTATATTTTGGATTAGTTTTTATGTAATTATTTGCATTATTTAATATATCTGTTTGGTCATCTATACCATCATTGTC